>Ga0098074_1000077_pt1 | contig 109452 bp, 104 predicted proteins | sample 32_taG_FD_75064 | JGI IMG/M metagenome (GOLD analysis project Ga0098074, IMG submission 75064) | Marine viral communities from the Gulf of Mexico - 32_GoM_OMZ_CsCl metaG | ecosystem: Environmental > Aquatic > Marine > Oceanic | place: Atlantic Ocean: Gulf of Mexico | collected 2015-07-12 | reverse complement strand
CGTCGGGCCCGCGATGAGCTTCCTCACCTCGTGCTGCGACTTGCCGCAAAAGCTGCAATACAGGGTCGATTTGCTGTCGGTTCCGCTCAACTTGGTCATATCCTAACGTCTTTCCCACGCCCCGCCGGCCGAAGGCCGACTGTAGGGACCATGGGATTTGGGTCAATATCGTAGGTACCACACTGCCCTTGCTACAGGCTGAAGTGTCAGGGTTGCCAAAACCCTACGACATTCTCGCACCATTCCCGCACGCGCATCGTGCCCGTGCGGGGATTTGCCACCCGAATTACTCGGGCGCGCCGCCCGAACCTTCGGCATCGCCGCCGTCGTTTTCGGGCCGGGTTTCGAATACCTTGTCGACGATGCCGAACTTCATCGCTTCATCGGCTTCAAGGAAGGTATCGCGGTCCATCGCCTTCTCGATATCGTCGAGGCTCTGGCCGGTATATTTCACATAGAGATCGTTCATGCGCTTCTTGATGCGCAGGATCTCGCGGGCCTGAATCTCGATGTCCGAGGCCATGCCGCGTGCGCCGCCCGAAGGCTGGTGCACCATGATCCGGGCATTCGGCAGCGCGATGCGCATGCCGGGTTCGCCTGCCGCCAGCAGGAAGCTGCCCATCGAGGCGGCCTGGCCCATGCAGACGGTCGAGACGCGCGGCTTGATGTACTGCATCGTGTCGTGGATCGCCATGCCGGCAGTCACCACGCCGCCGGGCGAGTTGATATACATGCTGATCGGCTTCGAGGGATTTTCGCTTTCGAGAAACAGCAGCTGCGCGGTGATCAGCGAAGCCATGCCGTCTTCGACCTGCCCCGTCACGAACACGATGCGTTCGCGAAGCAGGCGGCTGAAGATGTCGAAGCTGCGCTCGCCGCGGCTGGTCTGTTCCACCACGACCGGCACCAGCGCGCCGGTAAGCGGATCGCGGGTGAACTGGCCCTGGGTGCCGTGGGCGTCGCTGCCGAGCAGGTCGATCATGAGTATTCCTCTTGTCGGGTGAATCGGTCGCCTATGTCGCCATGGTGCGAGCGATGTTCAAGGGCCTTAACCCACGAAAGGCACGGATATGTGGCCCTTGCCCAAGAACGGGGCGCTTTCCTCCGCGCTTCCCCCCGCCCCGGCCCAGAGCCGACACGGAAGATTCCGTTTGTCGGCTGCCGAACGACGCCGGTCGAGCGTCCGTTGGCCTTGACGGTTACAAACGTAGACGAAGTGCCGGAAAGCAAGAACAGGACAGTGGGAGGCTGCCGTTTTCAAGTCATCGACATCAAGGCTTCTGGGCGCTTCGCTCGCGGCGTTATGCGCTTGGGTCCATGCCCCGGCGCAGGCGCAGGATGCCGCGGCACCCGCAGCGACACCGCCCGCTGTCACCGCAGGGGCGCAGGTTTTCGAACCACCCTATTTCGCGCAGTTCGCACCCCGCAACGCGCTCGACATGGTCGACCGGATTCCCGGATTCTCGATCAGCGGTGGAAATAACCAGGGCCAGCGCGGACTGGGACAGGCAACGCAGAATGTGATCGTCAATGGCGAACGCCTGTCGAGCAAGTCGGAAAGCGTCAGCGACCAATTGCGGCGTATCCCGGCCACCGATGTCGTGCGGATCGAAATCCTCGATGGCAATGCGACCAGTATTCCTGGCCTCACTGGCCAGGTTGCGAATGTCGTCTACACAAGCACCGGAGCATCCGGCCAGTTCAGTTGGACCGCCGGGTTCCGCCCGCACAATACTGCGGCACAGCTTTATGGCGGCGAGATATCCGTCATCGGCAGCAGCGGCGCACTGGATTACACCGTGTCGCTTTCCAACGACAACGATCGCTTCGGTGCCGATGGGCCCGTGGCGATCACCGATAGCGAAGGTCTCCCGCTCGAGCAGCAATACAGCAAGTTTTCGGGCAAATTCGACAACCCGCGCCTGTCGACCGCTTTCGCCTACGATTTCGGCGGGAATGTCGTCGGTAACCTCAATCTCAGCTACGGTGAAGACTTCTACGTCCGCCGCGAACCTGAAACCGCCACGCGGGCGCAGGGCCCGGTGCGGTTTCGTGATGTCCGGGTGGACGAGGACGGCCCCGAATACGAACTGGGCGGTGATATCCAGTTTCCCTTGGGACCAGGCAGGCTCAAGCTGATCGGTCTCGAACGGTTCGAGCGCGACAATTACACGTCCACGCTGATCGACAGCTTTTCCGACGACAGCATTCCAACCGGATCGCGCTTCCAGCAGACCAATGCCGCCGGCGAGCGGATCGGGCGGTTCGAATACGACTGGAAGCTGTGGAATGCCGATTGGCAGCTGTCGGGAGAAGCGGCCTTCAACCGGCTCGAACGGCGCTCGCGCCTGTTCGAGCTCGTGCCCGGGAGCGAGTTCGTCCAGCTGCCCTTCCCGCAGGGCAATGGCGAAGTCCGCGAAGACCGCTACGAAACCAGCCTGAGCATGTCGCGCTCGCTATCGCGCACCCTGTCGCTCCAGCTGATCGGGGCGATGGAATTCTCCACCATCGAGCAGACCGGCTTCGCAGCCAATTCGCGCAGCTTCAAGCGGCCGAAAGGTTCGTTTGCTGCAACCTGGAAACCGCGCGAGGATTTCGACATCTCGATTACCTTCGCCAAACGCGTCAGCCAGCTTTCCTTCGGCGACTTTCTCGCCTCGGTTTCGCTAAACGACGACAACCAGAACGGCGGCAACAACGAACTGGTCCCCTACCAGAGCTGGAACATCGAGCTCGAGGCCAACAAGACCCTGGGACCGTGGGGATCGATCCAGCTGCAGGCGAAGCGTGCCTGGTTCGAGGATTTCATCGACTGGTTCCCGCTCGCCAATGGCGGCGAGGCCCGCGGCAATATCGGCGATGCCGAACGGTTGCACCTGCAGGCCAATGCCACGCTCAATCTCGATCCGTTCGGGTTCGCGGGCGCGCGCCTCGACGTGGAAGTGGTCAAGCGGTTCATGGATGTGACCGATCCCTTCACCGGGCTGTCCCGGCCGTTCTCTTACGATTCCGAGGGCAGCTTCGACATCGACTTCCGCCATGACATTCCCGCGACCGACTGGGCCTGGGGCGTCAATCTGAACCATTTCGACCAGGCGCCGTATTCGCGCCGCTACGAGAACGGGCGCGAGTGGGAAGGGACGGTGTTCGGTGCGGTGTTCGTCGAGCACAAGGATCTCTTCGGCCTCACCATCCAGGCACAGGCGAGAAACCTGCTGGGGGCACGCGATTACTTCCGGCGGACGGTCTATGACGGACCGCGCCCCGACGCCGGCATCCGCTTCACCGAATTCCGTGATCGGCGGATCGGGCCGATCTTCCGGCTGGTCGTCAGCGGAGATTTCTGACTCGCGCGGACCCGCACCCGCGCTTGCGCGTTAGGCAAGCGAGGGAGATCACCTTGGAATTCGATCCGCGTATCCTGATGTTCGTCGTCTTCGGCGCGGGGCTGACGCTCGCCGTCACGCTCGAACGCTGGCTGGCTCGCTACTGGCTGTCGCTGCCGATCCTCTATGTGGCCGTCGGTTTTGCCGTTTGGTCGCTGCCGCTGGGCCTGCCGCACTTCAATCCGACCGTCGACGGCTTCGATGCCATCACGCTCGAATATGCCACCGAATTCATTGTCATCGCCTCGTTGATGGCTGCGGGGATTGCGATCGATCGCCCGGTTAGCTGGGCCAATTGGCGGCAGATCTGGCCACTGCTGCTGATCGCCATGCCGCTGACCATCGCCGCAGTCGCGCTGCTCGGCTGGTGGGCTCTGGGTCTCGCACCGGCCAGCGCCATCCTGCTGGGTGCCGCATTGGCTCCGACCGATCCTGTCCTCGCGCGCAGCGTCCAGGTCGGCCCCCCTGGGGAAGACCAGCGACACGACGTGCGCTTCAGCCTGACGGTCGAGGCCGGGCTCAACGACGGCTTCGCCTTTCCCTTCACCTATCTCGCGATCGCTGCGGTCGGGATGACCGCTCTGGGTGACTGGACACTGGAATGGGCGGCGCTGGACCTCGTCTGGCGGATCGTCGCCGGCTGCGCCGTCGGCTATGCGGTCGGCCGCATCGGCGCGTGGTATGTCTTCGAACGCGAAGCCGACGCGCCGATAGAGGACATCGATGAGGCCAGCGACGAGGCGGAGAATCCCAGCTATTCGACCAGCGAAGGCCTGATCGTGCTGGGTACGCTGTTGCTCGCGTACGGACTTGCCGAATTGGCCGAGGGCTATGGATTCCTGGCGGTGTTCGTCGGGGCAGTGACCGCGCGGCAACGCGAAAACCGCAGCCGCTATCACAAGATCAGCCACCATTTCATCGACCAGATCGAGCAGATCGTACTGGTGGCGGTCCTGTTCGGCTTCGGCGCGATGCTTGCCAGCGGCGTGCTCTCGGCACTCACTTGGCCCGCAGCGCTGGTGGGACTGGCGCTGATCTTCGTCATCCGGCCGATTTCCGGCTTGCTGGCGGAGGCCAATTGCGACCTGCCGATGATCGGCAAGCTCGCCGTTGCCTTCCTGGGTGTGCGCGGGATGGGTTCGATCTATTACCTTGCCTATGGCCAGAACAACGCCAATTTCGCGCAGATCGACCTGCTATGGGCGACCGTGAGTTTCGCGATCCTGGTTTCGATCATCGTGCACGGCGTGGTTTCGGGCCCGCTTATCCGCCATGTCGAAGACCGCCGCGCTCATGTCCACGCCGGGCAGGATACCAGCATGGCCGCGCTATCGCCCGATGCCCCGAGGCGGCGCTCGAAGGCGGACTGAAACGCCGCGGAACGGCGCCCCAAACGACAAGGGGCGGCGAACCATAGTCCGCCGCCCCTCATGCGATCCGTATGAACGGACTTACTTCTTGGGCGCGGCCTTCTTGGCAGCAGGCTTCTTGGTTGCCGGCTTCTTCGCCGTAGCCTTGTCGTCGGCCTGCTTGTCATCGGCCTTCTTGGCGGCAGGCTTCTTCGCTGCGGCTTTCTTGGCCGGCGCCTTCTTGGCTGCGGGCTTGTCTTCCGCATCCTTGTCGGCCGCCTTCTTTGCAGGAGCCTTTTTCTTGGCTGCCGCCTTCTTCTTCGGCTTTTCCTCGGTGCTTTCTTCCGCCTCGATCGCGGCTTCGAGCTCTTCACGCGTCACTTCGCGGTCGGTAATCTCGGCCTTGTCGAACAGGAAGTCGACGACCTTGTCCTCATACAGGGGCGCGCGCAGCTGGGCGGCCGCCATGGGTTCGGACTGGACATACTGGACGAACCGCTCGCGGTCCTCGGCGCGATACTGCTGGGCCGCCTGCTGGATGAGCATGTTCATCTCGTTGGCATTGACCTCGACACCGTTCTTCTGGCCGATTTCGGACAGCAGCAGGCCCAGGCGGACGCGGCGTTCGGCGATCTTGCGATAATCGTCCTTCTCGTCGTCCATTTCCTTGAGCATGGCTTCGGCATCGTCCGACTGCGCGGCTTCCTGCTGCAGCTGGCCCCATATCTGTTCGAACTCGGCATCGACCATGCCCTGCGGCACGGCGAAGTCGTGACCGGCTGCCAGCGTGTCGAGCAGCTGGCGCTTCATCTGCGTGCGGGTCAGGCCCGCGGTTTCCTGCTCGAGCTGGCCGCGCAGCAGTTCCTTGAGCTTGTCGAGGTTCTCGAGGCCGAGATTCTTGGCGAACTCGTCGTCGATCGCGGTGTCGGTGGGGACCTTTACCTGCTGGACCGTGACGTCGAATTCCGCGTCCTTGCCCTTCAGGTTTTCAGCCGGATAATCTTCGGGGAAGGTCACGGTGATGGTCTTTTCATCGCCGGTCTTCACGCCCGTCAGCTGTTCTTCAAAGCCGGGAATGAACTGGCCCGAACCGATGACCAGCGGCGTGTTCTCCGCCTTGCCGCCTTCGAATTCGACGCCGTCGACGCGGCCGACGAAATCGATGATCAGCTGGTCGCCGTCGCCAGCCTTCTTGGTCTTGGCGGCGTCCTTGTAGCTCTTGTTGTTCGACGCGATGCGCTCGACCGCTTCGTCGACCTGTTCGTCGGTCACCGGAACGGTCAGGCGTTCGAGCTTGAGGCCCTCCACTTCGGGCGCTTCGATTTCGGGCAGGATCTCGACGTCGACGTTCAGCGTCGCGTCCTTGCCTTCTTCATAGCCTTCGTCGAGCTCGACCTTGGGCTGCATCGCAGGACGCAGCTTGTTCTCTGCCATGACTTTGTCGACCGATTCGCGGATCATGTCGTTGACCGTCTGCGCGTGGACCTGCTCGCCGTGCATCTTGCGCACGAGGTTGGCGGGCACCTTGCCGGGGCGGAAGCCGGGCATTTTCACCTGCGGAGCGATCTTCTTCACTTCGCCGGTAACGCGCTCGTCGATTTCCTTGGCGGGAATCATGATGGTGTAGGCGCGCTTGAGGCCCTCGTTGGCGGTCTCTTTGATCTGCATGGGTTGAAACTCGTAACTTTCCAAAAGCGATAGGTGCAGGGGGTATCACGACGGCGGCGGCACTGGTGCGGGCGAAGGGACTCGAACCCCCACATCTTTCGATACTGGTACCTAAAACCAGCGCGTCTACCAGTTCCGCCACGCCCGCTAACCCGAACGAAGCTGCGCGAGGCGCTAGTCCTTCGCGTATAGGCGCGTGCCTCTAGTCGGATGCGACCAAATGCGCAAGCGTGGCGACTGATGAAGGAACGCTGCGGGGTGTTGGCCCGTTCAACAGGCATGCGTGACTACGACACCCCGAAGAAACCCGAAGACACTCCGCCCGTGATCAATCCCGGTACCAAACAGGAAAATTCGCACGATTCCGGCCAGGACGACAGCGAGGAAGCACCGTCAGGCAACCGGCCGGCCGGCAGCCCGCCCGGTGCCGCAGAACAAGCACTGGCGCCGGCACAGGAGGGTGGCCGCGACGGAGCGGGCGAGGCCGCGCTCGATCACCCCTCCCGCGATTGAGGAACATTGCCATGGCGACCCAACCCGATCCCAATCCCGATACGATCAATCCCGGCTCTCCCGACGAAATGCCACCGGCAAGTCCGCCGAACGAGGCGCCGATGGAAGAACCGCCGGGCTTCGAACCGCCGCAGCCCGACATCGACACCCCCGATCGCGGCCCGCTGGAAACGCCGCCTCCTCCCGATTGATCTTGCCCGTGGCCGATTGATCTTGCCCGTGGGCGCGCCGCGCAGTATCGGCGCGCGCCATGAGCGAAGAAACCACCAGCCAGACCCCGCCCGACCATCTTTCGGTCAACCCCAAGAGCGAGCACTTCCAGGTGGATGTGCTCAAGCGCGGAGTGGGTATCCGTTTCAAGGGCAAACAGCGCACCGATATCGAGGAATATTCGATCTCGGGCGGCTGGGTGCGGGTTCAGGCGGGCAAGACCGTCGATCGCAAGGGCAATCCGCTGACCATCAAGCTGAATGGCCCGGTCGAAGCCTGGTACGAAGATCTCGGCGAGGATGCGCCGGTCGCCAAGGCCGACTGATCAGTCGGAGAAACTGGCGAAGGCGCTGAGAAAGCGCTTCGAAGTCTGTTTGCGCGCCGGCGCCATGGCAAGCTGCTGGCGCGCCGGCGGCCGGCCCTCTCCATAGATGAAGCCTGCAACCGGCCATGCGGTCGTGCCGACTTCCCCGAGCGGGGCGTACCACACGCGCACTGCGCTCCAGTCGTTGGCCGGCGATACGTCAATCGCCAGCACGTCCTTTTCGACCTGCCCCCGGCGCCCGTTGATCGGCGACCAGTTGGCATGATCGAGCAAGACCCGCCGCGTGTCGAGAACGCGGCTCACCGTTGCCACATGACCCAATTGCATGCTGCGATGCGGACGGAAGGCCATGACGGCCCCCGGACGCGGCGCCGTACCGGTGGCATAGCGCCCCTGCGCCTGCTCCCACCAGGTATGGGCATCGCCGTAGATCTGGATCCCCGACACTTCTCGTGCGTAGGGTACGCACTGGAGATAAGCATCCAGTTCGGCACCCCGATTATCGAACGCACCGAAATCGTCCGCCGCGGCGGGCGTGGCACAGGCAAGCAGGGCGAAAGCGGCAAGTTTTTTCCTCATGCCGGCAGAGGTATGCCGCTTATCCTTGCCGACATCCTTCGCGTTAAGGTTAACCGATATTAACCCTCGCCTGCGCCGGAGCTTGCAAAGCGGAGCGCAAAGCGCCACTTCCCGCGCCATCATGGTGCCCAATTCCTCGAAGCCCACGGTGATCATCATCGGGCGGCCCAACGTCGGCAAATCGACATTGTTCAACCGGTTGGTCGGCAAGCGCCTCGCGCTGGTCGACGACCAGCCCGGAGTCACGCGCGACCGCCGCTTCGGCGACGCGGAGATCGCGGGGCTCGAATTCCAGGTGGTCGATACGGCCGGTTGGGAAGACGAAGACCCGGCCAGCCTGCCCGGGCGGATGCGCATGCAGACCGAAGTCAGCCTCGAGGGCGCCGATGCGGCGATGTTCGTGTTCGACGCACGCGTCGGGCTGACTCCGCTCGATGAGGAAATCGCCCGCTGGCTGCGCGGACAGGCCGTGCCCGTGGTCCTGGTCGCCAACAAGGCCGAAGGCAAACAGGGCGATGCCGGGATCTACGAGAGCTTTTCGCTCGGTTTCGGCGAACCTGCCGGAATCAGCGCCGAACATGGCGAAGGGATCGGCGACCTGTTCGAACGCCTCTGGCCGATCATAGGCGAGAAGGCAGAAGCTGCGGCCGAAACCCTCGAACTGAGCGAGGAAGATGAAGAGGCGCTGCTCGCCGGGCCGCTGAAACTGGCCATTGTCGGCCGGCCAAACGCCGGCAAGTCGACGCTGATCAACCGCATGCTGGGCGAAGACCGGCTGCTGACCGGTCCCGAAGCCGGGATTACACGCGATTCGATCGCGGTCGATTGGGAATGGCGCGACCCGCGCAGCGGGGAAGAGCGGGAAATCCGGCTGATCGACACGGCCGGAATGCGCAAGAAGGCGCAGGTCGTCGACAAGCTCGAACGGCTTTCGGTGGCCGATGCGCGCCGCGCGGTCGATTTCGCCGAAGTCGTGGTGCTGCTGCTGGACGCCACCCGCGGGCTCGAATCGCAGGATCTCAAGATTGCCAGCATGGTGCTCGAGGAAGGGCGCGCGCTGATGATCGCAATCAACAAGTGGGATGTCGCCGAAGGTGCCAGCGCGCTGTTCAACGGTATCCGCGAAGCGCTCAACGAGGGTCTCGCCCAGGTTCGCGGAGTGCCGCTGTTCGCAGTAAGCGCGAAAACCGGCAAGGGGATCGACCAGATGCTGGGGGCGGCGTTCGACCTGCGCGAAGCATGGAGCCGCCGCGTGCCCACCGCCGCGCTCAACCGCTGGTTCGACGATGCGCTCGAAGCCAATCCGCCGCCCGCCCCCAAGGGCAAGAGGATCAAGCTGCGCTATATCACCCAGGCCAGCATCCGTCCGCCGCGTTTCGTGGTGTTCGGTACCCGGCTCGACATGCTGCCCAAGAGCTATGAACGTTATCTGGTGAACGGCATTCGCGACAAGCTGGGGTTCGATGCAGTGCCGGTGCGCGTGGTGCTCAAGAGCCCCAAGAACCCCTTCCAAAAGGAGTAACACCGGTGACGCTCGATCTCCTGGCAGGCATCGGCGCCTTCGACCTCATCGAGCGGACCAGTTCGACCCTGCGCGTGCAGCAGGTCGTCCAGCTCAGCCTCGCGCCGGCCTTCCTGCTTGCGGGGATCGGCGCGGTCATGAATGTCATGACCAACCGGCTGATCTGGGTTGCCAACAAGATCGAGCGTATCCTCAACGCGGGGGAAGATGGCGATGTCAAAGCCATGCGGGCCGAGTTGCCCGCGCTCGAAATGCGACGCATCTACGCGCAGCGCGCGGTCATGTTCAGCACCGCGTCGGCGCTTGCCATCAGTGTCGTGATCGTACTGCTGTTCATCAGCGCATTTGTCAGGACCGCACTGGGCACTCTGGTCGCGACGACATGGGTGATCTGCATGGGCCTGCTGGTCGCAGGGCTCGGTTCGTTTCTGATGGAAACCCGCACCGCGGCGAAGCGCAACCGCGAACGCATGCGCGAACGCCGGAACGCCGCATCGGACTGAAGCCGATCATGCTCGCTTAGCATCGCAGAGCCGCCCGCAGGCGGCTCCACAACGCGGTCAGCCGCCCTCGCCTTCGCCTGCCGGCCTGCTGTTGAGCTGGACATAGTTTTCCAGCCCCATGCGCGCGATCATGTCGAACTGGGTTTCGAGGAAGTCGACATGCTCTTCCTCGCTCGCCAGGATGTCTTCGAAGATCTGCCCGGTGGCGAAGTCGCGGACGCTCTGGCAATATTCCGCAGCTTCCTTGAGCAGGGGGATCGCCTCCATCTCCATCGCCAGGTCGGCCTTGAGGATTTCCTCGACCGTCTCGCCCACCTTCAGCTTGTGGATCGCCTGGAAGTTGGGAAGCCCGTTCAGAAACAGGATGCGCTCGGCGAGGATGTCGGCGTGCTTCATCTCGTCGATCGATTCGTGCCGCTCGTATTCGGCCAGACGGCTGACACCCCAATCGGCGAGCACCCGGTAATGGAGCCAGTACTGGTTGATTGCGGTCAATTCGTTGGTGAGCGCCTTGTTAAGGAACTCGATGACCTTCGGATCGCCTTTCATGGCGCTGCCTCCTTGCCTGCTGAACGGCGCTTCCTATGCGCCCCAGACGGGGCTTATGGCAAGGGTAGAAAGGGATAAAATCGGCGGAATTCCGCCAGTTGCAAGCGATTTGCGTTAGCCGGCGATCACGCCGCGGCGGCCACGCATCCCATCTCGCGTTCTTCCTGGAGGATCTCGTCAGCCTCATCGAGGCAGGTGCCGCAGCAAGCCGGCTTGCCAAGCGCGGCATAGCAGGTTTCGGCATCGCCCGAGACATGGCGCGCGGCGCGGCGCAGGTCGCTTTCCCGGATTGCGTTACAGATGCAGACGTACACTCGAACACTCCTGCGATTGACTCGCAGGAGCACTTCTAGTGAGAGTCGTTCTCAGTAGCAACCCCTCTCGTCACCGCCGCAGGGGGAACAGCCGCCAATAGGTCAGGCACCGCCAGAGCCATTCGAGCGGACCGAAGCGAAACCGGTCGAGCCAGGGCTTCGACCAGGCGAGCATGACGAGCCAGCTTGCCGCCATGACGAGGTACAGCTCGGTACGCCCCAGAGCGCCGAACAATCCGCCGCCCCAACCGTGGAAGACAAACAGCATCAGCACCGATGTGCCGAGGTAATTGGTGAAAGCGGCCCGCCCCGCAGCGGAAACCCGCTCCGCCAGCCAGCCCGAGGCACGCGCACCGACCACCGCCAGGACCGCTGCCAGCCCGAGCACCACGGGCAGGCGGGGCAGTGCCGACAGGCTCATGAATGCAGCCAACGTGCTCCAATAGGAAAATCCCGCATCCCTCACCCACAGCGCCACCAGCAGGGTAACCCCGCTGCCGAAAACAATGGCCGCACTGCCCCAGCGCAGCATCCTGCCGGTATTCATAGCGCCGCTGAACAGGCGGCACCGGTACAGCGCCATGCCGATCAGCATCAGCGGCAGCGTTTCGAACCCGAATACGAAAACATTGAACGGCAGGTCGCCCTTATGGTCGATCACGTTGTGCGCGACGAAATCGCCATAGGAACCCTCGGAGATGATGCGGTATTCCACCATTTCGTGATCGAGTGCACGGCCCTTGTCGGCTGCCAGTTGCTCGCGCATTTCGGAATAGGCCGGCTGCTCGCCGAATTCGGTCTCGGCGATCACATAGGGCGACAGCATGAAGCTGCCGACCAGCACCACGCCTGCGGCATAGCCGAGCAGCCCGACGACCAGCTGCGTTTTGGCCGCCCAGCGGATCGCGGCGAGGGAGACAAGACCGAACAGTGCATAGAAAGTGAGGATATCTCCGCGCCAGATAAGGAAGAAATGCCCGAGGCCGAACAGCAGCAGCCAGCCCAGCCGGCGCGCCTGCAACGCCCGCCCTTCTCCGCGCGACCAAGCCTTTTCCATGAACAGATACAGGCCGGCGCCGAACAGCAGCGTAAACAGGCCGCGCATCTTGCCGTCGATCAACACGAATTGCGCGATCCACATCCATTCCTCGGCCTCGTTGTGCGGCACGAGGAAGGCGTCGGGATACATATAGGCGGCGAAAGGCTGGCCGAAGGCGATGATATTGGCGGCGAGAATTCCCATCACCGCGATGCCGCGAATGAAGTCGAGACTGGCGATCCGGTTTCCCGCCATCGCGCGCGGCACCGCCTGGTCGGGCGCAGCGTCGCTGCGAGTGTCGATCGGATCCATGCATTCCCCCTTGGCCGCCCTTAATATGGGCCGTGGGGGCGAGCGTCTATCGCGGTGCGGTGGCCGGGGAAAGCGCGATCACGGAATGGCTAGCGCGTGACGAGACATTCCTGCCCGCTGCGCTTGAGCGAGGCGCAGGCCGCGGCGGCTTCGCCGCGCGTGGCATATCCGGCCGCCAGCAGGCGCGTGAGATTGCCCGATTTGAGCAGCATCTGCTCGCGCCCGGCGATCTCCGACCGGCCCGCGAGCTGGCCCCACAAGCGCTGCGCATTGCCGGGTACGCCGAAGGCGCCAAGCTGGACTTTCCACGGGCCCGTTGCGGCCGGCGCGACGCGCGACGCGCTTGTCCGGGCGGGCGTGGAAGAAGGTACGGCGGCAGGGGCGGTCGATGCTGCGGGCGGCACCGCCGGACTGGCAGCCACCGCCACCGCTTCGCGGGATAGCGCCTCGTCCTCTTGCCGCGCGACCACGGTGGGCGCGGGTGCAGCGGGCAGTGTGTAATCCGCGCCTGCAGTCTGCGAGGCGGGCGCTTCAGCAGTCGCCGGCGGCAGGGGGACCGGACGCGCTGCCGCGGTCTGGGGAACGCTGGCCGTGACCACGGGTCCGCTGGGCGCATCGGTTGCCAGTCCGAGGTCTGCTGCAGCAAGCTGACGCGAACGCGCCGCCTCGGCTTCGGCCTTGAGCGAGGCGGCCAGCGGCTGCGCTGCCTGGCGGTCTTCGATCGAGATATACTGGTCCATCTGCGCCAGGGCGCCGCGCGCCTGCGGCAGGCCCGAGGAATTCGCCAGCGTCAGCAGCGCATAGGCGCGGCGCCAGTCCTTCTTGACCAGATCACCGTTGAAATGGGCGATTCCCAGCAAGTACTGGGCGCGGGGATCGCCGCGCATCGACGCGGCGGAGATATAGGGCAAGGCTTCCTCGCGGGCGCCGCGCTGGAACAGCAGCAGGCCATAATTGTCGGCCGCCTTCACATGGCCCTGCGCCGCAGCCTTGGCATAGAGCGCTTCGGCCTGTTCGACATCGGTTTCAACCCCGCGGCCAAGCCGGTAGGCCTGCCCCATGTTGAATTGCGCGTCGGGATCACCCTCTGCGGCGGGCCCGGCCCACTCGCGCACGGCCCCGGCAAAGTCTCCTGCGGTCCAGGCATCGACCCCGGCCTTGACGTCGGCATGGGCAGGCACCGCGGCCAGGCCCGCCAGCGTCAGCATTCCGGCCATCCAAGCTGCTTTTGCCGAATGTCGCATCCTATCCCTTTCGCATTGCGGGGCCCGCGAAACGCGCCCGATTGGCGACATCCTATAGTAAATCGACCGTTAGCAAAGTGTTGCCAGGGATTTTGCGGCCTTGGGCCCATGTCAAACCGCCATCCGGTTAACCCAAAATTAGGGGTAGTCTGCGATCTCCATGACAAGATCGCTGCGGACGATTGCAGCGCGAGTGAGTAGATTACAGGCGCAACCCAGGGGGACCAAGTCTTGCGTGTACTGGCATTGGCATCGCAGAAGGGCGGATCGGGCAAGACCACCCTCTCGGGACATATGGCCGTTCAGGCGCAGCGCGCCGGTGCGGGTCCTGTCGTCCTGATCGACATCGATCCGCAAGGATCGCTTGCCGATTGGTGGAACGAGCGCGCCGACGAATATCCCGCCTTCGCCCAGACCACCGTTGCACGGCTGGCCACCGATCTGGCGATCCTGCGACAGCAGGGGTTCAAGCTGGCGGTGATCGATACCCCGCCCGCGATCACCATGGCGATCCAGTCGGTGATCTCGGTCGCCGAACTGATTGTCGTCCCGACTCGCCCCAGCCCGCACGACCTGCGCGCCGTGGGCGCCACCGTCGACCTGTGCGAACGCGCGGGCAAGCCGCTGGTCTTCGTCGTCAACGCGGCGACCCCGAAAGCCAAGATCACGTCGGAAGCCGCCGTTGCGCTGTCGCAGCACGGCACTGTGGCCCCGATCACGCTGCACCACCGCACCGACTTTGCCGCCTCGATGATCGACGGCCGCACGGTCATGGAAGTGGACCCCGAAAGCCGGTCCGCTGCCGAAGTCACCGCGCTTTGGAAATACATCGCCGACCGACTGGAAAAGAACTTCCGGCGCACGGTCTTCGCCGCGCCCAATTCGCAGTCCGCGATGTCCGGCGTTCATCGTCCCGCCGGCGGCTTCGGCCGCCGTGTGGCCCAGTAGTAGCGGAAGGCGGGCTGCCGAATGTCTGACGCCAACTTCGCCTCTCTCTCGTCCACCCTGCTTGCACGCAAGGGTGGGGCGAAACCGGCCATGCGTCCGCAATCGGGCATCGTCGGACCGGTCGATGGCAAGGAAGCTGCGGCCAATCTCGAGGATCTCGGCTGGAACGACATGGGCGACGGGGCCAGTGATGAAACCGATGCGCGGCCCCGGCCGCGGCTGGAACCGGTGCCGGAGAACGTCGTGCCGCTATCGCCTCAAGCGGCGAAGGAAACCGATGCACCCAACCAGGTGCGCGCTTCGCTGAACAAGATCCAGGCGCAGCTCGACGAACCCGCTCCGCGCAAGCCGATCGTACGGCGCCCTGCCACAGCGCAGGGCAAGCGGGCCGCATTCACGCTGCGGCTCGACCAGGAACGCCATCTCATGCTGCGCCTTGCCTGTACCGTTCGCGGACGCAGCGCACAGCAACTGGTGACCGACGCGCTCGACGCGTTGCTCGCCGAAATGCCCGAAATCGCAAGCCTCGCTGCCCAGGTGCAGCGCAGCGAAAAATGAACTCGAACGACGCGGAATCGCCTTCAAAGGGGGGAAGAATGAGCATCGAGACGAAAGCCAGGAACAAGCGGTTCGTCCAGCTCGCCGTCACCACGGCGCTGGCGACCACTGCGCTTACGGCGTGTACGGGCAAGACTGCCCCCAGCCATTCCTATTCGGCCGCGCATGCCGAACAGGCGCTGACCAAGGGGAACGCTTCGAAAGCCGTGCGCCATGCCGAAGCCGCCGTACTGGCCAGCCCGCGCGACGCCTATACGCGCACGCTGCTCGCCAACGCCTATCTGACCGATGGGCGTTTCGCGTCGGCCGCGACGACCTTTGCAGAAGCGATCGAACTGGGTGATACCGCCCCGCGAACAGTGATCAGCCATGCCCTCGCGCAGGTAGCGATAGGCGACCAGATGGGCGCGCTGGGCACACTCAGCCGCTTCGAAGACAAGCTCGATGCAGCCGATTACGGACTCGCCATGGCGCTGGCCGGCCGGCCCGACCACGGCGTCAATGTCCTCGGCAACGCGCTGCGCGGCGGGCAGAACACGCCCAAGGTGCGGCAGAACCTCGCCTATGCCTATGCCATGCAGGGCAACTGGCGCGCCGCTCGCCTCATGGCCGCGGAAGATGTCCCCGCGGGCGAGGTCGGCGACCGCATGGCCGAATGGGCGGCCCTGGCGCGCCCCGAAGCCTTCACCGGACGCGTCGCCACCGTTCTGGGGGTCCAGCCGCAGGCCGATCCCGGCCAGCCGCAGATGCTGGCCCTGTCCAATCATCCCAGTGTCGATATGCTTGCAGCGAGCGGCGAAGCCGAACAGGTCGCAGCACCGCGCGGCGACTTTGCTTTCGCCGAAGAACTGCCGCCGGTCGAAGCCGCGCCCGCGGTAGACGATGGCGCCGATGTCGCATTGGCCGACGCCGGGCTTGCCCCGGCAGGCGGCATTCGCTTCGTCGGTCGCGAAGTGGTGCAGGATACGCCGATGCAGGCTGCCAGGCCGGCTGCTTCGCGCACCGCCCGCGCAGCCGCTCCGGCAAGCGCCGCTCCGCGCAGCAGCAGCGGCGATTACAATGTCCAGCTCGGCTCGTTCTTCTCGATGTCGGATGCCAATGAGGCGTGGAAGCAGTTCCAGAAACGCTATCCCGAACTCGCTAGTTCCGAGCGCGTGATCACCAAGGCCCGCGTCAACGGCAAGATCTATTATCGCGTCGCGGCTGCCGGCTTCGCCAAGGCTTCCGCCGATTCGATGTGCCGGACGGTCAAGGGCCGCGGCGACGGCTGCATTGCCTACGCTGCCAGCCGCAAGCTTCCGGGAGCAATCGCCGTGGTCGATGCGGGCGTTCGGGTCGCTTCCCGCTAATCCATCAGTTTACCAAACCACCGAGAGGCCCCGTCCGGACACGATCCGGGCGGGGTTTTCGCTGGCCTAGTGCCTGATCGGCACGCCGCCCTTGTAGAGATGCAGCACCCGCCCCTGCGTCGGCTGGCCGTCGAACGGCGTATTGCCCGCAGTGGCTTCCATCTTCGCGCTCTGGATGATCCACGGCCTGTCCGGATCGATGATGGCGACATCGGCTTCGAGCCCAGGAGCAATCGCGCCCGCCGGGACGCCCAGGATTTCAGCGGGCTTCGTCGCGACCAGTTCGAACGCGCGCCCGATGTCGATGAGCTCGTCGCGCACCAGCGACAGGGTCATCGCGAGCAGCGTTTCCGCCCCCGCCATGCCCGGTTCCGCATCGGAGAAGGGGAGCCGCTTGTCTTCGGGCCCGCGTGGATCGTGGCCGCTCGCGATCACGTCCACCGTGCCGTCGCCGATCGCCTCGCGGACCGCCTGGCGGTCGTCTTCGCTGCGCAGCGGCGGGGACAGGCGGGCAAAGGTGCGAAAATCGACCGTGGCCAGATCGGACAGCATGAAATGGGCCGGGGTCACCCCGCAGGTCACCGACACGCCGCGCGCCTTGGCCCGGCGCACAATCTCGAGCCCGGCGCGGGTGGTCACCTGACGGAAGTGGATCCGCGCGCCGGCCATTTCCGCCAGTGCGATATCGCGGGTCAGCGCGATGGATTCGGCTTCGGCAGGGGCGCTGGGCAAGCCGCGGCGGGTGGCCACTTCGCCTGCCGTGGCGACAGCGTTGCCGGCCAGCGCGGCGTCCTCGGGATGCGCGACCACCACCAGGTCGAGCATGGCGGCATATTGCAGCAATCGCAGCATGGTGCCGGAATTTGCGATCCACTGCCGGCCGGTTGCCACGCCGCGCGCCCCGGCTTCGCGCATCAGGCCCAGCTCGGCGATTTCGGCCCCGGCCAGATCACGCGTGGCGGCGGCGAGCGGGTGGACCCAGAAATCGGGCTTGCCGCTCTTGGCAATATAGGAAACGCGGCTCGGCAGATCGAGGCGCGGTGATTGATCGGGCATCAACGCAGCGCGGGTAATCCCGCCGAAATGAAAGGCCGGCTTGTCGATCGCGAAGACGCCGAGATCGACCAGCCCGGGAGCGACCAGCGCGCCCCCCGCATCGATCACTTCGTCACCGTCCTGCGCGGCCGTGCCGACGCCGTCGATGCAACCGTCGACCAGCCGGAGCGCGCCGCCCTGCACGCCAGCGGGCGTGACCAGCCGGCCACCTTCTATCGTCAGCGGTCGTTGCTGCTTCATGCCGCGTCTCCCCACCCGGGGACACCGCGTGAACGGCGTGTCAGCACGTCGAGCGCAGCCATGCGGATCGCGACTCCCATTTCCACCTGCCGGGTGATGATAGAGCGGTCGATCATGTCGGCCACCTCGCTGTCGATCTCCACCCCGCGGTTCATCGGCCCCGGATGCATGACCAGCGCGTCTTGCGATGCCTGCCTGAGCCGGGTCTTCGTTAGCCCGTAGAGATGGTGGTATTCGCGCGCGGAAGGAATGAACTGGCCGCTCATCCTTTCGTTCTGGAGGCGCAGCATCATGACCACATCGGCACCGTCCAGCGCCGCATCGAAATCGTGATACACCTCGGCGCCCATCGCTTCGATGCCGGCGGGCATGAGCGCCGGCGGGGCGCATAGCCGCACGGTGGCCCCCAGCGCCTGCAGGCACAGCAGGTTGGAGCGCGCGACCCGGCTGTGCAGGATGTCCCCGCAGATCACGATCTTCAGCCCGGTGAAATCGTCCGCCGCCTCGCCCCTGTCGCGCAGCGCATGGCGCAGCGCCAGCGCATCGAGCAACGCCTGGGTCGGATGCTCGTGCTGCCCGTCGCCCGCATTGAGCACGGGGCAGCCGACCTTGTCGGCGATCAGCTGGGTCGCCCCGCTCGAACCGTGGCGGATGACGATCGCGTCGGCGCGCATAGCGTTGAGGGTGATTGCGGTATCGATCAGCGTCTCGCCCTTTTTCACCGACGACTGGGCGGCGTGCATGTTAACGACATCCGCCCCCAGCCGCTTGCCCGCGATCTCGAAGCTCAGCAGCGTGCGCGTGGAATTCTCGAAGAAGGCGTTGATCACCGTTAGCCCGGCCAGCCGGTTCTCGCGCTTGGTCGCCTGCCGGTTGAGCGCAACCCACTGCTCAGCCTCGTCGAGCAGGAACAGGATCTCGTGCCGTTCGAGCTGGCCGATCCCGATCAGGTCGCGATGCGGGAAAGCGAGCGCGCCCGCGGGATAGCGGGCGGCGTGAGGCGAGGTTTCCGTCGATGTCATTGAGACCACGCCCTTAGTCGAGCTGCGTGGGGCGCTCAAGCGCTTTCCAGTGGCGTTGGCCGCAGCGCTGCCCTAGTTCGATTCCCAACAGGAGATTTGACGCATGCAGTTTGCTGGTAAGGTCTGGCGGCTTTTGGTTGGCATCAAGGACGGGCTGGTGCTCGTCTTCATGCTGCTGTTCTTTACCGCCCTGTTTGCGGTGCTGACTGCGCGCCCCAGCCCGGCCGCCGTGCGCGATGGCGCCTTGCTGCTCGATCTGAGCGGCGTCGTCGTCGAGGAGCGGACCGAGATCGACCCGATCGCCGCCCTGCTTTCGGGCACCGCGCCGGTCGGCGAATACCAGGCCCGCGACGTGATCCACGCGCTCGACGAAGCTGCCGGAGACGAACGCATTTCGGCCGTGGTACTCGATCTCGACCGTTTCCTCGGCGGCGGACAGGTGCATATGCAGGCGATCGGCGAAGCACTCGATCGGGTGCGCGCCGCGGAAAAGCCCGTGCTGGCCTATGCCACCGCCTATACCGACGACGGCATGCTGCTCGCTGCGCATGCCAGCGAGGTTTGGGTCAACCCGCTGGGCGGCGCAGTGATTGCCGGGCCCGGGGGCGAGCGGCTCTATTACGCGGGCCTGCTCGACAAGCTCAAGGTGAACGCGCGCGTCTACAAGGTCGGCGAATACAAGAGCGCGGTCGAACCCTACAGCCGGGCCGGCATGTCCGACCCCGCGCGCGAAAATGCCCGTGCGCTGTATGAGACGCTGTGGGAAGAATACCGCGCCAATCTCAAGAAGGCCCGCCCCGCCGCCGATGTCGCGCGGATCACCGACCAGCCTGTCGCCTGGATCGAAGCGGCAGGCGGCGATCTGGCTACCGCCGCCTTGCAGGCGGGGCTTGTCGACAAACTTGGCACTCGCGCCGATTTCGAACAACGTGTGGTCGAACTCGTCGGCGAAGACGACTGGGCGGAGGGTCCCAACGCCTACCCCCACACCGAACTCAACGCCTGGCTCGAGGACAATCCGCTGCCCGATGCCGGGCGGCCCATCGGGGTGATCACGGTGGCGGGCGAAATCGTCGATGGCGATGCCGGACCTGGCACCGCGGGCGGCGACCGGATCGCCGGGCTGCTCGACGACGCGCTCGAGCAAAAGCTTGCCGGGCTGGTCGTGCGGGTCGATTCGCCGGGCGGTTCGGTGCTCGCCAGCGAGCTGATCCGCGATGCGATCCTGCGGCACAAGGCGCGCGATATTCCCATCGCGGTGTCGATGGCCAATGTGGCAGCCAGCGGCGGTTACTGGGTGTCCACGCCCGCCGATCGCATTTTCGCCGAACCCGAGACCATTACCGGTTCGATCGGCATTTTCGCAGTGATCCCGACGTTCGAGGAAACCGCTGCAATGGCGGGTGTCACCAGCGATGGCGTGCGCACCACGCCACTGTCGGGCCAGCCGGATCTGATCGCCGGGTTCACCCCCGAAACCGATGCTATCCTGCAGGCCTTCATCGAAGACGGTTACGAGGATTTCCTCGACCGCGTGGGCGAGGCGCGCGGCCTGACGCGTGAACAGGCCGATGCGGTCGGCCAGGGCCGGGTATGGGATGGCGGTACCGCCCGGCAGCTACGGCTGGTCGACGAATATGGCGGCATCGAGGAAGCACTGGCATGGACCGCCGAACGCGCCGAACTCGGCAGCGACTGGCACGTGCTCTATCTGGGCGAAGCGCCGTCGACCTACGACACGCTGCTCCGGCAATGGCTGATCGGCGACGGGGAAGAGGCCGGCTCGGGCGGCGATGTGATTGCCCGCATGACGCAGAGCCGGTCGGCGTTTGTCGCCCGCATCGCGGCGGATGCGGATCGCTTGCTGGGAACGCGGGGCGTCCAGGCCTATTGCCTTGCCTGCCCCGCCCCGCAGCCCGCTGCAGCGCAGGACAGGGCCGCCACCGGCTGGCTCGCGCGGATTGTGCAGCTGGTGATCGGCTAGGGCGCTTGCCACGCGGCGATTCGCACAGTAAAGGCGCGCCCCTGCCCTTCCGCTGCGAACGCCGCGGACAGCACCGGGCGGGCGCGTAGCTCAGTGGTAGAGCACACCCTTCACACGGGTGGGGTCGCAAGTTCAATCCTTGCCGCGCCCACCACGATTTCAAAGACTTAGTTGATCTCGTGGATGACCGTATGAAAAAAGTATGAAACGGATTTCCCGGGAATTGCTTGGTCGTTTGGAGAAAGTTCGGGACGCTGGTCGATCCCGTTCAAGGTTTTTGCGAAAGTCCGTGTCGGCGAGTCGGAGACAATGGACTGCGCTTAGACAACATGTGTGATGATCTTCATGCCATGGAGCCTGCGAACCGCCACCAGCCTCATGGGTACGATGACAAATATCGTCGCCTGAATGCCAAGTGCTGGCTCAAGCACTCCCAAAGGCTCAGGACACTATCAGGCCAAGGCGATTTCCAGCGCGACATCCTGCAGGCGTGGCCCTCGATAAGATCGCAGATAATCGCAAGAATGATGAAGAGTGCTTGACCAAATTTCGTTGCGAACCCGGATGCCGTTCTGAGAGGAGAAGAGTCGCCCTCCCTTATCGGATCATACCGGGCCCGTGGTCTCGTTCGATCTGACGCAGATCTCGTCCAGATAACGCCTACCGTAAGAGAACCAGACTACTTCGTCTGATCGAGGACTTCGGCGATGGATGCCGCCGCCTCCTGGGCTGCCGACCAGTCACTTGCATCGACCGCATCGCGCATCGACTGCAAGTCACCATTGATCATTTCACGCACGTCGGACGGCAGTCCGGGAACCGCTTTCTGCGCCGCCTGATCCAGATCGTTGAGCCTGATGACAAGGTCACCGCTCGGCCCCTTGAACGAAGCGGCATCCTTCGCGAGCCCAGCCAGACGGACAGTCGCTTCTCCTTCAACCGGAACTCCGGCGACAGGGTCGGAGTGGCCCGAAACGGTTTCATTGACGGGATTGTCGGCAGGTGTCGTCTCGTCAGCGGGCTGGCCACACGAAACCAAAGCAAGCGAGAAGAGAGTGCTCGAAGCGACAATGATGGCTTTTCCGAGGATGTTTTGCTTCATGGCGAATTCCTTCAACTTAAAAGATGGCAACGGCCAGTATTGTGCAACATCATTATCGCGAGCGCGCTGCTCAATCCAGTATCGGACGAAAGCTGTCGGGGTTCGCCTGTTTCCAATACCTGCCGAACTGCGTCGCCTCCGGGTCCGCCAGGAGCTCGCCATCCTGCACAAACGGAGAGATTTCTGTGAACGGGACCATCTGCGCCTCGTTCTTCCACTGGCGGAGGTGTTCAGGTCGAAATTCGTCGGGTGAGGCAAGGCCGCAGGCGACAGTGATCTCGTGCAGGCTGTCGAGTGTCTTGCGCTGGAAGTTTGCAACTCTCTCTGCCTTTTCGTCGACCACCAGGCCGCGTTGCCGAGCAGGCGAGTTGGTCGCAACACCGGTGGGACAGGTGCCGGTATGGCACCGGAGCGACTGAACGCAGCCGAGCGAGAACATGAACGCTCTTGCCGCGTTCGACCAGTCTGTAGAGCGGGCTCGTTCCGATATCGCCAAAGACAATACCGAGCGCTGCAAGAGTTGCCGCAGGCCGCGTTTCGGACCCCCTATCCGTGGTCACGCAACATATTCCTTGATACAGGGGAGGACATCAAAGCCGTACGGTGATCCATCGGTAGCGAAAGCCCAAAGGTCATTCTCCTTTGCTCCCTAGAAGAGTAGTGCCGGGACGATAGTTCCCGACGCGCGCTGGTCTTGATCTGCAGCGCACCGGATCAAGTAGTCCGCTTGTCCGAGCGCCAGTTGCGAGCCACTTGATTGGTCATCCAGCGGAACAAGACCAGCGTTGCTCCATCGCGCTCGAAGAAATGTCTCGCGATTCCCGATCCGCGGCAAAGACGCTGCAACGGGCAGCGGCCTCCATTGAAGCGCCGGCGTAGCTCCATGCAATAGCTCCAGAATGGGCGGCAGCAGCAGTCTCGCAGTTACCAACGCAGATGAGGGGTTGCCCGGCAAACCAAGGACCACGGTTTCACCGACGACTCCCGACCAGACGGGCTTGCCCGGCTTTATCGCTACCTTATCAAACAGCCATTTGAGTCCGAACGGTCTAAGCAACTCCTTGGCCAGATCGCGCTCTCCGACAGAAGCCCCACCCAAAATGATCAACAAATCAGAATGTTCGACCAGCTTTCGAGCGGCACGCCGCAAAGCGTTAAAATCATCGCCAAGGATGATCCTTTCGACAACATTTCCTCCGTACAAGGTAGCCATTTCGGCGATCGCCAGACTTGTGCTTTCGGGAATTGCGCCTGTCCTGTCCTGTGCCGTACCTGGTGCGGCGAGTTCATCCCCGGTTGCCAGGATCCCGATACGTGCAGCCCTGGTAACAGTAATCTGCGAGACATCGGCTGCAGAGCACAGGACCATCTGGCGCGGCCCCAACCGGGTCCCGGCAGCCACGAGCCGGACACCTTCGACAAAATCGCTGCCCGCTTCCCGAATGTGCCGTGCGGGGCCGTGCCCTTCAGCAAAGCGAACGTAGCCGTCTACGCATCGTGCGTACTCCTGCATTACGACACAATCGGAACCGTGCGGGATCATTCCCCCAGTGAAGATCCTCACTGCCTGGGCAAATTCTATCCGGAGGCGCTCGGTTCCTCCTGCCGCAGCCTGACCCACCACTTTAAGCGGGACACCGTCGGCCACGGCTGACGCGTTCACGGCATACCCATCCATCGCAGCAATGGGTTCTACCGGAGAACGGGATCGCGCATGGAGATCTTCTCGCAACACTCGCCCGCCCCCTTTTTCCACCCGCACCTCCTCGCTGGGGAGGCACCCAACAGATTCCTCCAGCCGACCCAACGCATCATCGAGGGTTATCACGCGACGCTCGCTTCTTGTTCTGATGGGTGGCGATCAGCCACCAGTAGTGCTCATGAAGCGGCTGACTGCCGGGTTTCGATCCTCGATCGCAAACTCGTGGCCTTTTGGTTTGCCCGCCAAGAGGCGATCGAGCGCGGCCATGACCGCCTCTTTCCCGCCCGTCCGCCAAGCCTCCCGCAATTCCACTTTCTGGTCACGGCCAAGACAACCATAGACGGTGCCCGTCGCCGTGACACGGATCCGATTGCAGGACGCGCAGAAATTCTGGGTTAGCGGCGTGATGAAACCGATGCGGGTTGTGGAACCAGGAACGTCGAGATACCGTGCAGGTCCAGGGGTAGCGTGGGCCGACTCTGTCAGTCCGAAGCGTGCCTTCAAATCTTTCTCGACCCTCGCGAGCGGAAGATGCGTCGGCGCGCGGACCTCGCCAGTATCACCCAGGGGCATTGTTTCGATCAAAGTCAGGTCGTGGTCGCTCGCGATGCAGAATTTAAGCATGGCTTCAATTTCGGCATCGTTTATTGAAGCAAGCGCAACCATGTTGATTTTTATTCTCAGACCCGCTGCCGACGCTTTTGCAATTCCACTCAAGACATCTTCGATGTTTCCCCGGCGCGTGATCTCGCGGTATCGTTCCGATTTGAGCGTGTCCAGACTGACATTGACACGCCGGACCCCGCTGGCCGCCAGATGATCGGCGTATGCGGCGAGCTGGGTGCCGTTGGTCGTTATGGTCAGCTCTTCGAGCCCAAGATCGAGTCTTTGTCCGAGCCGAGCTACCAGCTCGGCAAAACCTTTGCGGATAAGGGGTTCTCCCCCGGTCAGCCGGATCCGTTTCACCCCCCGTGCGATAAACACATCGGCAAGTGCCACTACCTCCTCGAGATCGAGGAGGTCTTTTCTTGGTAGAAATTCCATCCGTTCGGGCATGCAATAGCGGCACCGCAGATCGCAGCGATCGGTTATCGACATCCGCACGTAGTCTATCCGGCGACCGAAGCTGTCCATCATCGGATGCGCACTACCCCGCGTCCCGCCGCTCTCGGACAATTCTCCTTCTTCCCTCGATGACATAATCGCGTTCACATTCCCCTCCCGGCTGAACGCAGATGACATCTTTGCAAAATGGACGTCAATTCATTCATAAGCGACCGTCCTTTGCCGGGAAGAGGCCAGCCGGATCATTGATTATCAGAGCGCTGTCTCGGCGAGCGAGCGCGATCAGCGTCAGTCCCCCTTCTATCGCCCTCTCGATTGCAAGCGATGAGGGAGCGCTGATCGTGACCATCATTGGAAAGCCGGCGCGAACCGCCTTTTCAACAAGTTCCTGACTGCACCGCGCAGAGAGCAATACAAAACCGTTGCGTATGTCGGTGTCGGCCTTGCAAAGCGCGCCGATCAATTTGTCGAAGGCATTGTGGCGTCCCACATCTTCGCGCACGAGGAGAATATCTCCGCCGCTGTTGCAGAATGCCGCCGCATGCGATGCGCCTGTCGCGCGGCCCAGTGGCTGATGATCGCGCAAAGCCTCGATCGCGCGGTGAATCTGTTCCGGATCAACGCGAACAGGGCTTTTCACCTTTGAAAGAGGTGCGAGCGCAGCGGCGATGGAATCGATCCCGCAGATGCCGCAGCCGCTTTCCGATACGCGGGTTCGCGCCCGTTCCAACACGCGGGGAAGCGACGCAGCAGGCAAATTGCAGCGCACGACATATCCGCCACCTGTCTCGAATATCTGGGGACCGGAGACCTGGTTGGCGCTGGCAAGACCTTCGCTGACGCTGAACCCGATCGCGAAATCGGCAAGATCGGTGGGTGTTGCCATCATGACCGCGTACCCGATCCCGTTATATTCAATCGCGACGGGACATTCGATCGGCACCTGGCGGTCTATCGGTTCGGTCACTTGTGTGCCGAAATCGATCTGCCGGCAACCGAAAGAACGCGCCCCCTCTATCGGGAAGCATGAAGCCGACGACGCACAAGCCAGTGACGCACTCCGCTCAGCCTGCTCGAGATCGGCAGTCGTGTTGATATTCACCATTCTTTCCTCAAAGCCAGCGATACGCCGCGCCTGCGCCGCTTCGATCCACGACAGGACCTTGCGCTCGCCCGACGATAGATGCGCCTCAAGCGCGGCTGCGAGTCGCGTTGGCCACAACCCGAACAACCAGTGGCGATCCAGCACCGCTGGTCCCTCGCCAGCCAGCGCGTCGACCAAATCCTCGGGCATGGGATGCACATCGACCGGCGCACTAAGGACATGGGTAAAGCCGTGTTCGGCGCCGTGATGGAGCGCGGCACACAATCCGCCAAGCGGTCCCATGTCAGGCATTGGGCGGTCAGCAATGGTTTCATAACCAGGCCTGCGTGCCCCGCAGAGGATGACCGCGTCACAATGTTTCTCGAGCGCACGATCCGTGAGAGCGAGGAGGGTGGCTGCGCCCAGTCTAGCCTCGGCCTTGTCGCTGCCGAAACGCTTACTTGCACCTCCGCAAAGCACCGCGCCGAGAATTCTCTGCGGTGCAGCCCTGGACACTTTTCGCCACCTCGTTTCATCCGGAATTGCCATGATTATTTTCAGAGTTCGGCAAATTGTGCAATAAATTGCGCGCGTCATACGTTTGATAAAGGGGCCATGCGGCGCTTCTGGTGCGTGTGAAATGGAGAATGAGATGAGCAAGTCGGATGGAGACTCGAGAGCGAAAGATAACCTGCCTCATTCACCTGGACCGGCCGGAGGTTGGGGTTCGATGGAAGGGATCGCTCGCATCTTCGGCGAAACATGGTCTTCTCCCGGTGCGCTCAACTCTCTACGGCGGCTGAACAAGCCAAAGGGAGTAATGTGCGTAAGCTGCGCCTGGCCCAAACCGGCGAATTACTCGGCTTTCGAATTCTGCGAAAATGGGGCCAAGGCAACGCTGTGGGAACTGACATCGGATCGCTGCACTCCTGATTTCTTTGCGGGCCAAGATCACGCTGTAAGCGAGCTGCGCAGTTGGTCCGATCACGAGCTGGAAAAGACCGGTCGGCTGACGCACCCAATGAAATATGACGCGGCAAGCGATCGCTACGTCGCTATTGGCTGGGATACCGCCTTTGCCGAAATCGGCGCCACTTTGCGCGACCTGCCGCGAGAAGAAGTGGTATTCTATGCGTCGGGCCATGCCGGGCTGGAAGCATCCTATCTCTATGCGCTTCTGGCGCGCGTCTATGGCAACAACAACCTCCCGCAAAGTTCGAACATGTGCCACGAGACGACATCGGTGGGCCTTACCAAGGTAATCGGCTCTCCGGTCGGCACCGTCACGTTCGACGATCTCGCCAAGACCGACGCCTATTTCTACTTCGGGCAGAACCCCGGCACCAACAGCCCGCGGTTCCTGCACAATCTGAAGGATCTCAAGGATCGCGGCGGCAAGATCGTCACATTCAACCCGGTCATCGAACAAGGACTTGTCTCCTTCGTCGACCCGCAAAGCCCCACCGCGATGCTGACCGGCAAGGAAACCATCATTTCCGACCAGTATCATCAGGTGAAGGCGGGAGGCGATGTCGCCGCGATCCTGGGATTGTGCAAAGTGGTCGTAGAAGCCGACGATGCGGCACAATCCGCCGGTGAGAATGAGGTCCTCGACCACGCTTTCATCAAACAGCACACGACCGGTTTCGACAATTTTATCCAGTGTTGCCGCAGGGCCGACTGGGCCGATATCGAGCGTGAGAGCGGCCTAACGGAAACGGCGCTGCGCGAGGCGGCTCAGGTCTATATCGAGGCCGACAAGGTGATCGGCGTCTATGGCATGGGATTCACCCAGCACACGCATGGCGCGCTCAATATCGCAATGATGGTCAATCTGCTGCTGCTGCGCGGCAATATCGGGCGCGAAGGGGCAGGGTGCTGTCCGGTGCGCGGTCATTCGAATGTCCAGGGCCAGCGGACGGTTGGCATCGCCGAAAAAGCCCATTTGGTTCCACTTGAAAAGCTGAAACAACTGTTCGATTTCGATCCCCCGACCAAGGACGGGATGCATATCGTCGATGCGGTGGAAGGGCTGATCGAAGGGCGGGTCAAGGGCTTCATCTCGCTCGGCGGCAACCTTCTGCGTGCAACGCCCGATCAGGAACGGATGCAGGATGGCTGGGCGAGCCAGGATTTGACCGTGATGGTCTCGACCAAGCTCAATCGCAGTCACCTCCACCCAGGCAAGTCCGCCTATATTCTCCCATGCCTGGGACGATCGGAAACGGACGAGCAGGCGACCGGCAACCAGGCGGTGACGAGCGAAGACAGCTTTTCGATGATCAACGGATCGATCGGGCACCGCCCGCCCGCATCAGAACATCTCAAAAGCGAACTGGCGATTGTTGCAGGGATCGCCAAGGCGGCTCTCGAACCCAACCCGAAACTCAAATGGGACGAGTGGACCAGCAATTATTCGCTGGTGCGCGATCTCATCGAACAGACATACCCCCACGATTTTGCCGATTTCAATGCGCGCATGTTCGAGCCGGGCGGCTTCTACCGCGGCAATCCAGCACGCGAGCGTATTTGGAAAACCGACAGCGGCAAGGCGGTCATGACCACTCCGCCGCAGCTCAATTCGCTTGGCTTCCAGGACAGGCCGGGCCGCTATCGCCTCATCACCATGCGGTCGAACGATCAGTTCAACACCACCATCTATGGCTACAGCGACCGGTTCCGTGGGATCGAGGGGACGCGCGACGTGGTCCTGATGAACCCCGATGATATAGCCGAAGCGGGCCTTGCTGACGGTGACACGGTGCGGCTCGTCACCGATTACGATGATGGTGTGCATCGCGAACTCGGCGGATTGAAGCTCGTAGCATACAGACTGCCGCGCGGGACGATTGCGTCCTACTATCCGGAATGCAATGTGCTGGTGCCGATCACCCATCACGATCAATTGTCAAAGACGCCCGCGTCCAAATCGGTCCCTGTTCGAATAGAACCAGCATAAACAGGCGCTTGGCAGCATCACGGGGGCGTATCGTGAATGGAACACCGTCTTCACGGCAACTCGCTGTCACGACGGGCATTATCGGAGGAGAAAATGACAAAATCCGTTCTGATAGCCACAAGCACCTTGCTGATCGCAGCTTCGGGACCTTGGGCACATGACAGGACCGATGAACACAGCTTTTCAGCCTTGATGGCACAGGCCATGCAGCGGATGCACGATGCAATGATTGTCGAGCCGACCGGAAATCCCGATCGCGACTTTGCAGCCATGATGATCCCTCACCACCAGGGATCGGTCGACATGGCGCGAGCCCAATTGCAATATGGCAAGGATGAACGCCTCCGACGCTTGGCGCTCGAAATCATAATCGAGCAAGAGCAGGAAATAGCTGTGATGCAGGACCTATTCCGTTGGTGCGTTGGGCTCTTCTTGCAGCGGCATCGAGGCCGCGGTCCGGCCATCGCTTAGGCCGTAGAACGAGAGCAAGCCGGCACCGATAAGCAACGGCACGATGATGATCAGAGCAGGTCCGTCCACGCCTTCGCGGGTTTCGTCATGTTTGCGGCCGACGTGCACCGGATCCATTTCGGAAGGGTGGGGATCGCTCATCGGCTGTCCCTCTTATCACCTATCGTAACCTCGACGGTTTCGATGACATTGCGCATGTAACCCCCATGGTTCCACTTTGGCCGGCTTGGCTGGGTTTCACCGGACCGGCTGGTTGCGCGCACTTTCAGAATGTAGGTTCCGGCAGCGCGCGGTGACCACTCGGCATGCCAGCGGCGGAAGGCATAGTCGCCCCTGTCCGGGCCCAGGCTCGCTTCATGCCAGCTTGCCCCGTCGTCGGTCGAATACTCGACCGATGCGATCCCGCTGCCGCCGTCGAAGGCCACTCCTCGAGTTGCACCGTGCCGTTGTCGGGAAAGACGGTATCTCCAGTCTTCTCGCTTGGATGCACCCAGAACGAGCGCGTGTTGAAGCGATTGATCGGCACGGTGTCGGCGGAGAGATCGCCCGGACGTTCCGACGCATCGGCGTTGTTGGGAATTTGATAGGCCTTGGCCATCCAGAACCCGTCGTAAACGGAATCGAGGACCTTGATTTCGGCAAGCGATTTTACCCAGTAGGTGGCATACCAGCCCGGCACGACCAGCCGCAGCGGGAAACCATTGAGCATCGGCAGTTCCTCACCGTTCATCTCATATGCGAGAAGGATTTCTGGCTGCATTGCATGATCAAAGTCGAGCGCCTTGACGAAGTCGGGGGTAGCCGGAAGCGGCCCCGTGTCCAGCCCGTTGAAGGTGACTTGTCGTGCTCCTGCTCTTATACCGGTTCGCTCCAGTACGTCCGCCAGCCTGACCCCTTTCCAACGCACATTGCCCATCGCCCCATCGCCCCACTGCCCGCCGGAAACGCGCGGCTCAAAAAATCGTCTGGAATTTCCTGAGCACTGGATCACAGCGATCATTTCTCGGGCTGGCATGGCACGCAGATCGTCCATTGTCAGATCGACCGGGGTGCGGACATGTCCGCCTACGCGAAGCTTCCACTGAGCCAGATCGACCCGAGTGGGAATGGGCTGCAGATGCCACCTGACGAACAGCGCGTCGGTCGGAGTAAGTTCCTGCCTGAAGTAGCGCCAGGGCGTCTCAAGTTGCGGGGCGCGATCGTTCAGCAAGCGCAGCGCAGTCTTTTCGGGAAAGCGTGCAAGCGCCTCGTCATCGAAGCGGGGATCTCGCGAACAGCCGGAAATCAGGAATGAAAGCGTAATACCTGCGGCCGATCCGAAAAAGATCGCCGAGCCAGTCCCGTACTTGCACTCTGGTCGGTATGCTGCATGCGACCGTTCCCATCCCATTAGTTACTATTAAGAAACGCGCCAAGTCATCATATTATTCCCATTGCCTTTTGCCAGCGGGTCGAGCGTTGACTTTTGGAATCCGCTGCGATGGGCTATACGCTCGCAGATATGGATGATGGCGCGCAAATCGAGGTCTTACTCCCGGAGCTAAAGGCCTACGCCACATCGGTTTGTCGCGATCCGAACGAGAGCGACGATCTCGTTCAAGATGCGGTTGTCCGGTTCATACGGAGCGAAAAAAAGCCCACTGACTTAGGCGACATTCGCCCGTGGATGTTTCGCGCCATCCGCAACCTGTTCTATGACGATTTACGTAAGAGAAAAGTACGAAAACGCCATAGAGAAATTGTGCAGCACGAGGCCGGGCCCTCCAATCACCAATCCTCTCAGCACATAAAGATTGCTTTCGACAAACTTTCGCCCGACATGCGTGAGATCCTGTTTCTCGTCGACATCGCCGAATTCAAATATACGGAGATTGCCGATATCCTTAACGTACCCGTGGGAACGGTAATGAGCCGCGTAAGTCGCTCCCGCAAGTGCCTGCTCATACTGGTCAGGTCAATCGAGGCCGAAGATGCAAACTTCGTGTATATGTCGTGAGTGACGTGAGCGAAGCGGATTGGGAACTCGTCAATGCCTTTCATGATGGTGAACTGGACCGCGAAAGCGCTGCTCAGTTAAAGGCTAGATTGGCTCGGGAAGTGGCATTGGCTGAGGCGCTCGACGAGGTGGCGTTGACTTCAAGGCTTGTATCCACACTGCGCCTGCAATCGGATCACGTAAGCCCGCCATTGCATGGCGCGAGGGACGGGTCGTCCCAACCCAGCCGGACCGGCGCGTTTACCCGCTGGGGAGCTCCCGCACTGGCTGCCTCGCTGGCTGTGATTGTGACGTTGGCCTTCGACCGTTTGCTGCCGCCGAATACAGGCCAGGATCCCGCCAGCATTGCAATGCCCCGGTCCGGTGAAGCGCCTCCGCAAATTGTCGAGGTGTCCGCGCAGGACGAGGACTTCGGCGCGCCTGATCTCGAGCCGGTAGGCATGGCTCCGCAAGTATCGGTAGATTTCGACGGCGGGTCGTGGGTTGAATACAGTGGACCCAACGGATGTCGCCTGACATATTTTCAAGCCAACCATCCACCTGTACCAGCCGGGGATGCAGAAGCTTCCCTGTCCGAAAGCTGGCAAACCTCGAACGGCAGATTCCATCTGGCAGTGGCGGCAGGGATGAACGAAGCCCGCTTCCGTGCGATAGCCGGATATCTTGCCGTCTTGAGCCGCAATAGTTCCCGTTCGGAGCGTTTAATGGCTCTGGCGAAGGTCGAAGCGGGCGATCAGCCCTGTCTCGGCTGAATCCTGGCGGGTCTTAGGGACTTGAGGCGCCGAGCCGGTTTGTCCGGCCCGCATTCTTCGAATCAGGCAGATGCTGGCACAGCCTGGTTGCGAGGGATGGCTGCTTACAGATCGATTCCTGCCCCTGGCTCTTCGAGCCGATGGAACGTCATGCCCGCTTGTTCGAAATAGGGTTCGTAGACATCGTATCGCTGCGAGAGAAAATAATCGCGAGCATAGCCATCGTGGACAGGAATGACATGACGCGGCCGTATCGCCTTGGCGAATTCATAAGCCGACAGTTCTGTCAAAAACGGGGCCATGACCGGGAGGGCGAGCGCTTCGATCCCGGCGAAACGGTGCAAGCGCTCATCAAAGCTGTCGCCGGGATTGAGAAAACGGTCGTTTACGACAAATGCGCAGGTCGCCGGATACTCCTGCGCCAGGATCGGTTCGTGTCGAACCGATATCGCACGGACCTGCAGCGCTCCGAGCTGCTTGACGCCCGGAGTAAAAGTCTGCGCTTCGAACCCGGCCTGGCGAAGTCTTTCTGCGACCTGACCGGGCGCCAGGATCTGCACAGGACGATGATCCACGATTGAGCGCAATGCCGCCACGTCGAGATGGTCGGGATGATCGTGAGTGAACAGGATGAAATCGGCTCCGCGCAGGATTGCCGGATCGACCCGCCCATCGATGAAAGAGAACCTTCCCGGGTCGAACAAGAGACGCGTTTTTCCATCCGATACCGTTAGGCAACTATGGACGAACTTTTCGATCCGCAGCGCCGACATACTGTCCTAACCGTGCCTGATAGTATCTAGGAGCTTCACAGACTGAAAATCAAACACACGATCTCGTGACACGCTCATCTGCGCCAACCTTCCGTGGCCATGATGCGTTGTCCTTCCTCGGAAAGCAGGAATTCCAAAAATTCCCGCGCCTCGGGATCGGCCTGATGCGACACCACGACGTTGACATCGCGATAGATAACGCGGTCTTCGGCAAGCTCGATCATATCGAGGTCGCTCTTCGTGATTGGCCAGTTCGGCCAAGTGATCCAGGCATCGGCATTCTTGACACCGAACTGTTGATAGCTGGCTCCCGATCCCAGGGCATAGGCGACAATATTTGTGCGAAAACGGCTGATGTCGGAAAGGCGCCCCAGCCTGCCGGCAACATCTTCCCACGTACCGGTTCCGGAAGTATTGTAGACCCCGGCCCCTTCTGTCACGATGATACGCATACCGGGCTTAAGCAGATCTTCGAAACTGCGAATGTTTTTCGGATTTCCCGCCCGGACCGCGATGACAGCGGGTCTGAGAAAGATCGGTTCGACCTTATTCGGGTCGAAACTGGTATAGGTCAAGAGAAACGCGGTCATCGACTGTTCCGACGTGCCCCAAAGTATGTCTGCGTCCGCCTGGGCGCGTTTCGTCCAGGCCGATTCCGGGCCAGCGACGACTTCGACCGTATTGCCCGTCCGCGCCTCCCATACTTCGGCGACCTTGCGAAAAGCCGTGTCCGGCCCGCCTGCACCGTACAGCTTCACCATCCCGTCTCTCGGATTGTGAGTAATGGCTGGATCGTGAAATTCGGTTTCCCCCCTCCGGTCGGTCGCGGTGTCGGCGAGAACGGGAGTGTGGAAGGCAATTGCGGCAAGAAGAATGGGCGTGAAACGCATGGACGATCCTTTGTCTGATAACTCGCTCTGGATGCGGGACCAACGTGCCGGATCGTTCGATTATTCCATCTTGGGAAAAAATTCTCATGGAATAATCCGGCTGCTTTGCACGTTAATCCTGCGAATTCCGTTTTGGCCTGGCTAGAATCCTCCACGCCGGGCCGAGTGGAAAAGGAGAAAATATCGATGCTCAAAGGTTTTACTATTGCCGCAACCGCCGCGCTGGCGCTCGCTGGATGCAATTCGCAAACGGATCAGGCGGCAGAACAGAATCAGATGGCTCCGGCTGCGGCGGAAACACAGAACGAGGCACCAGCTAACTCCCTGAGTGTGCAGGACCAGCCTTTCGGTTCGTCCGTGACCGTCCAGTCGGTCTCCGCAGCTCAGGATGGCTGGGTGGTGATCCATCGGGTGCAGGACGGCAAACCGGTCGTCCCCGCGTCGATCGGTCACTCCTATGTCGAGCAAGGCAATAATCAGGATGTTACGGTAGATCTTCTAGAGGCACCCGAAGGCAGCGAACTGATCGCGATGCTGCACGTCGATGACGGGGAATTGGGGGTATACCAGTTCGGACCGGGCGCAACCGATTATGACAAACCGGTCATGAAAGACGGAAAACCGGTGGTCGCAAAATTCTCCATAGCCCAATAGGACCTCCCCCTCCCCCGGGAGCCGGGCCGAACCCTTTAGGGTTCGGCCCGATTTCATCCCACCGTGTTCTCGCCACTTAAACCAGCGATCGGAGCAGGCAGGCTGGTTGTTGGGTAGCTCCAATTCACCATCACCCGCAATTGCATGGCGGTTTGCAGGAGTATGAGCCTGCGCCCTCCCGAACGCAACGAAAGCATTGGAATCGCCTGGTGAAGCGCAGTATCTCAAGCGCGGGTAAAGCCGCCGAACATGCACCGGCAGGGCAAAACAAGCCGCGCTGGATCGGAATCGTTCTGACCGCGGCCATTGCAGCAAGTGCGTTTGGCTTGCGGCAGCTTCCAGGCTTCGACATCCTGTCACCGCTCATTATGGCAATACTGCTCGGCATGGCTTTCCACAATCTTTTGGGGACGCCCGCTTCCGCGAAGTCCGGTGTCAAATTCAGCCTCGGGTTCATCCTGCGCGCCGGGATAGTGTTGCTCGGACTTCAGCTCACTTTCGCGCAGGTTGTCGAGGTAGGCTGGATTGGAGCTTTGGTCATAATCGCCACACTGGCCAGCACGTTCGTTTTTACCATCTGGTTCGGGCGAGTGCTCGGTGTCGACCGCAAACTGACCCAACTTATCGCTGCGGGCACGTCGATTTGTGGCGCCTCCGCCGTAATCGCGACCAACACCGTCACGCGAGGCAGCGACGAGGACGTCGCCTATGCCGTGGCCTGCGTCACTGTATTCGGCTCCCTGGCGATGGTTTTGATTCCGATCGCGGAAGGGTTCCTGGGCCTGGGTCCCAAAGCATACGGATTGTGGGCCGGTGCCTCTATCCATGAAGTCGCACAAGTAGTTGCCGCAGCGTTCCAGCAAGGCGATGCCGCAGGACATTTCGGGACGATCGCGAAACTTACCCGCGTTATGCTGCTTGCTCCATTGGTCCTGATCCTGGGCGTACTTTCGGCGCGCCATGTGACCTCTGATCCGACCGCGAAGACACCGGTCCCGTGGTTCGTCCTCGGCTTTGTCGCGATGGTAGGAGTGGCATCGACCGGTTTGCTGCCCGAGGGAGCAACCCACGCCGCAAACGGGCTAACGCAATTCCTTCTTGCGATGGCACTCGCCGCCATGGGCCTGGAGACCGATGTACGCAAACTGGCAGCCGAGGGCATCAGACCCGCGCTGCTCGGTGCAATCTCCTGGTTTTTCATCTTGGGAACGAGCTTGGTCCTCGTGCTGGCTACCGAGTCGAGTGTCTAGGTGTCGTTGAATCGGCATGGATAACTCACAAGCCACAAGGCTCTCCCACGATTCATCGAGGCGCGGGATCCCTTCAGGAAAATCCTTGGGAGATGAGGCGGCCGAGCATCGCTGGACGTCCGGTGAGCTGGACGCTTTTCACCGAACCGAGATACCGAGCCTTCACGCCTACCGTCTCGCTCTGTGTGCAGCGGTCGAGCGAGATGTGCCCTACTTCGATCCCTTGGATGGCGGTGAGCACGCCGAGGTTCTGATCCTGCTCGAGCGACCGACCAGAAAAGGCGCTCATCCACGAGTTGTTTCGAGAGACAATCGGTCACCAACACAGAAGAATTTGAAGCGCTTTCTGAACGCGTCGGGGGTGGACAGAAAGACGACGGTCCTGTGGAATCTCGTACCCTGGTTGCCCGCTACGGGAACGAGCCGGAACAGGCCGACTTCGAAGGCGGAAATACGCGAGGGATTGGACCATTTGCCCGAGCTTTTGCAGGCTGTTCCAAACCTTCGGATCGCAGTGCTGGCGGGCAAGATTGCGGGAATGGCCGAGCCGGTGATTGCCGAGGCGCGCCCGGACGTTACCAGCTTGCATATGCCTCATCCAAGCCCGGTTTATGTCAATACGTCACCGGCCATCTTGAATCGCATTCATGCATGCCTTGAGCGTGTGCCCAAACTCTTGGCGAAGGTGGAATGACTTCCGATAGGACGACCATCCTTGTTCACCGTCCGCATTTGAAAGCTTGGCGAAGTTGGCTGGCTTTGCCTGTAGTTTTGCGAGCGCAACTATGCAAAGAAAGGCACCTCGCGTGAAGGAGACACAGTGTCCGGTTTATTGAACTACATTGATCCATCTCATTTGACAGGAGCGCTGCTGTTGGCGGCTGTTTTCATAGTCCTCGCTGTCATCCTGTCGTGGATTCTCAAGTCAATTCTTCGGAAAGTGATCGAGCACGATACTCAGGAGCGAATAGACCGCCTGACCGTCAGCTTTCTTGGCAACTTCGGTTCGTTCGTGATCTGGGTGGTTCTCGCTATTTTCTACGCGCATCTCGTGCCCTCGCTCGATAAGCTCGGCAGCGCCCTCCTTGCCGGTGCGGGTATCGCATCTGTCGTAGTCGGTCTCGCGGCCCAGTCGACGCTTGGCAATCTGGTGTCGGGCATCAGCCTCGTCCTTTATAAGCCCTTTCGTCAGGGCGACCGGATCCAGGTGAACGCACCAACCGGGCTGGTGTCCCCCGTCAGCGCCCATGGCACAGATTTGAGGTTGTGATTTAAGGAGGATTTGGGCTTCGTCGTAGTGACGAAGGAACGAAGATGAAGCCCAAATCCTCAAGGTCCAAAAAGCCTGCCGAGCAGGTGGTCAAGGACATCCGCCGCCGGACCCGTCGGCATTTCTCAGCAGAAGACAAGATCAGGATCGTGCTGGAAGGTCTACGCGGTGACGACTCCATTGCCGAGTTATGCCGCCGTGAAGGCATCGCCCAAAGCCTGTTTTACACCTGGTCAAAGGAGTTCATGGAGGCCGGCAAGCGCCGGTTGGCTGGCGATACGGCCCGTGCTGCGACCACTGACGAGGTAAAAGATCTACGCCGTGAGGCCCGCGATCTGAAGGAGTGTGTGGCCGACCTCACCCTGGAGAACCGGTTACTGAAAAAAGCATGATTGCGGATGGGGGAGACGAAGAATGAGGTATCCCGCATCCGAGAAGCTGGAGATCATCCGTATCGTCGAGCAGTCGCATCTGCCCGCCAAACGCACACTGGAGCAACTCGGCGTGGCACGGCGGACCTTCTACCGCTGGTATGACCGCTACCTCAATGGAGGGCCGGAGGCGTTGGCAGACCGGCCATCCACGCCAAGCAGGGTGTGGAACCGCATCGGGGACGATATCCAGCAGCAGATCGTCGAGATGGCGCTGGAGCAGACCGAGCTGTCCCCGCGCGAACTGGCGGTGCGCTTCACCGACGAGGAGAGCTACTTCGTGTCTGAAGCGACGGTTTACCGCCTGCTGAAGGCCCATGATCTGATTACCAGTCCGGCCTATACCGTGATCAAGGCAGCAGGTCAGTTCCATACCAAGACCACCCGCCCCAACGAGATGTGGCAGACCGACTTCACCTACTTCAAGATCATCGGGTGGGGCTGGGTCTACCTCTCGACCGTGCTCGACGATTACTCGCGCTACATCATCGCCTGGAAGCTGTGCACCACCATGCGGGCCGAGGACGTCACCGAGACACTGGACATGGCGCTGGCAGCCTCAGGCTGCGATCATGCCAATGTGCTGCACAGGCCGCGCCTGCTCAGCGACAATGGCCCGAGCTACATCGCCGGAGAACTGACCGAATACATCAAGGCCAACAAGATGAGCCATGTGCGCGGTGCGCCCTTCCACCCGCAGACCCAGGGCAAGATCGAGCGCTGGCACCAGACGCTCAAGAACCGCGTCCTGCTGGAAAACTACTTCCTGCCTGGCGATCTCGAACAGCAGATCGAGGCGTTCGTCGAGCACTACAACGACTGCCGATACCACGAAAGCCTCGACAACGTGACGCCCGCCGATGCCTACTTCGGCAGGGCACCTGCCATCATCAAACGAAGAGAAAGGATCAAGCGACAGACACTCGAATATCGGCGCTTGCAACACCGCGAGCTCGCCGCCTAAACATCAATCCCAGACGAGGCCCGCACTCCGCAATCCTACGCCGCGAGTTGTGCCAAATGTTCTGACGACGGACAGCTGCTGCTTCGACGGCATCTTCCATCGCCTCGTGGTCACCGGCTCCCATACCGGCGGTCGCCGCGTATCCGGCGGTGCCCAGTCCGGCAAGGCCAAGCGCCAATGCGCCGAAGATCTTTGTTTTTCTGTCCATGCTGCGTGTCCTTTCAGGGTTGGTTCGTGACCTGCCCCTTGTGGCCGACCTTGGTGACAAGGACATCGCGCACAGTTTAATTCTGTGTAAGGTGGAAAAGGGCATGATCGTGATCTTGAAAGAAAGTGAGCCCTCTTCTCATCCCTTGGAAGGTATACGCCCATTTTATACCCTAAAAGGTATATTGCATATTTATACCCTGTAGGGTATGTGTCCAGCATGGAGAACACCATGCAACAGATAATCAGAATTCCCAGCCAGCTTGGAGCCGTGATCCAGAGTCAGCGTCTCGGCAAGGGATTGACGCAGGCCGACCTCGCCAAATGTAGTGGAACGCAACAGAAAACTATATCCGCAATCGAGAACGGCAGCGAAGGCACGAAGCTTGATACACTGCTGAGCGTGATCGCGATCTTGGACCTCGATCTCCAGATTGTATCGCGGCGACAGGGCGACATCTCGATCGAGGATGTGTTCTAGGGTGGCCAGAAAGAAGGCCCACTCTCCGCTTCAAGTGCTGATCAACAACCGTCTGGTCGGGCATCTTGAGAAGGCCGCAAGCGGTGCGACCAGCTTTTCCTATGCCGAAGAATGGTTGGCCTGGGAGCACCGTTTCGCGGTTTCGCTTTCCCTCCCGCTCACGCCGCAGACCTATCGCGGAGCGCCGGTTGCCGCCGTCTTCGACAATCTGCTCCCCGACCGGGACGCAGTGCGCCGCCGCGTAGCCGAACGGATGGGTGCCGACGGGACGGATTACTTCAGCCTGCTCGAAGCAATCGGGCGCGATTGCGTCGGTGCCATGCAATTCCTCCCGGAGGGCAGCAACGATGCGGGTTCGGCCGCTATCGAGGGCGAACCGGTCAGCGATGACGACATCGAAGCGATGCTGGCCGATCTGACGCAAGCACCGCTGGGGGTCGATCGTGAACAGGAATTCAGGATTTCGGTTGCGGGTGCGCAGGAAAAGACCGCGCTCCTTCGCATGGACGGACAATGGCACCGTCCCGTCGGGACGACACCGACAACGCACATCCTCAAGCCGCAACTGGGCCAGATCCCTAGCGCCGACGGTATGATAGACATGTCGAATAGTGTCGACAACGAGCATTACTGCCTGAAGGTGATGGAGGCATCTGGCCTTTCGGTCGCGCAGACCGAGATCGTCACATTCGGTCGACGCCGAGTCCTGGTCGTGGAGCGGTTCGACAGGCACTGGCGCAGCGCCAATCAGATCCTGCGGCTGCCGCAAGAGGATTGCTGCCAAGCCCTCGGACTTCCTCCGACCCTCAAATACCAGAGTGATGGAGGTCCAAGCGCCAGCGACATCCTTGGCCTGCTTCGAGGTGCTGACGATCCACAGCAGGACCAACAGGATTTCTTCATGAGCCAGATCCTATTCTGGCTGATCGGAGCCACCGATGGTCATGCCAAGAATTTCAGTGTCTTCCTGAAACCCGGTGGCCGTTTCAGCCTGACGCCCATCTATGACGTCCTTTCAGCGCAACCAGCGGTCGACGCTGGCCAGATCGCGCACAACCGGTTCCGTCTGGCGATGTCGACAGGTACGAACCGGCACTACAGGATGGGTGAAATAACTGGCCGTCACTTCGTCCAGTCCGGGAAGGCGGCCGGCCTGGGATCAGATCTGATACGCGACGCCATCACCACGCTGATCGAGCGCGCACCTCAGGCGGCTGCTGATACCCTGGAAAAGATGCCGGACGACTTCGCGAAGAACGTACACGACAGCGTTGCCGCGGCCCTCGAAAAGCGTGCTGCCGAACTCCTGCAATCGCTGGACGAGCTCTAGCAAGCCTGCACTCTGGCCTGATAGCCGAACCTTCGCTTCAATCACCTTCGATCCGCGCCTGGATCCAGTCTTCGATCTCCCTTTCGGACCAAGCCACGGCATGACCGCCAAGATGCACGGGCTTGGGGAAGGCATCTTCGGACATCCAACGGTAAATCGTCGAGCGGCCAAGGCCGACCCTGTGCTGCACCTCCTTGAGCCGCAGGAGGCGAGTGGGTGAAGCGGCAATGCCAGTTTCCAATCGGTGTTCACGCATGGGGATGATCCCGGAATTCCGCGGCCAACGCGTCCTTGCGCTCCAGTTCGTCGATGTGATCGGAGAGCAACCTTGCCACTCGTTGCGCCGTCCCCTTAGCCCATCGCGGCCGAACCTCTTGCAGCTGATTGCCCAAGGTTCGATCAAGGGCGGCGGGCAGTTCAGCGAAGAACGACTCCAGAAAATGGGCAATTGGTTGATCGCTCCAGACAGCAGCTCGCTCATTTTCTCCCAATATTGAGAGAATGAGCAAAGCCTGCGCGGATCCGCCGCATGCCGCGAGAATCCCGCTGGCCTCGCCGAGGGTCGGGGATCGATTACCCGCAAGGATACGACGCAAGGCGTCCTTATGGATCGAACTTCGCAAGCCGACTTCACGCCGCGTACACCCGCTAGACTGTACGGCCATTGAGAGGAGCAGGCCCAATCCTTTATCTGGCAACTCTTCAGATCGCGATACTCCATGCTCCATCGATAGACTCCCTTTGCTGCCATGCGGATCGATTCGATCTTTAGGAATGAGAGATGACTGTAGGAAAGAAAAAAGAACAAATAAGGAACTTGTAGGAAACTGGTCAATCGTCACACGATGTGATTCGCGCAGATTCCGGTCCCTCGATCTCGGATTTCGGTATGAGTGGCGCAATCATCGGTAATCCTGGCCGCAATGTGTGCACCTCTCGCGCAAAACCCGGTCAGATTGCCTAGAATCGACGATTTCTCTTGGTCAGAATGCCGCCTGCGGCAGTTCCCGTTTTCCTACACCCTGCCATGCAATCGAGGAAAGAACATACAGCGAACGCATCGCTGCCAATGTTCGAAATGGAGTTCCTCGATGACCAAGACACTCGCCCTTCCCTCGAAGCCCAAGAGCGACATCCGCGCTCGCGACTACATCCTTCCCACCGCGATCGCGCTGGCCTGCGCCGGTGCCGCCTATGCCGGTGCCGACACAACTTTCGACCCAGCGCTGCAGAAGTTCACCGACTTCCTCGAAGGTTCGGGCGGCAAGATCATCACCGTCCTGAGCCTTGCCGGCGGGCTCATTGCCCTCGCTTCGGGGCGCTTCGCTCTCGGGCAGGTCGCCGTGCCGGTCGGTGTAGGGATCGGCGTCGGCACGGGCGTGCCGATCGTCACCTCGGTCGTCACTGCGGTCATCTGAGCCGCGGTTAGCGACGGGAGGGCGGCATGGCCGACAGATACCTCGTTCCACGGCGGCTCGACGATCCGGAGCTCATCGGCTTCTGGACCATCGACGAGTTTGCGGGACTGCTCGTCCCGTTCGCCTGGGGCATTCTCGCGCAGCACATCATCATCGGCACTGGCCTATCGGTCATGACCTGGTTCGCCTTGCGGAAGGCGAAAGCTTCAGGCGCAGGCTCGAAACTGGTGCACGCTGCCTACTGGTATCTGCCGGGGAGCTTCCTCGGGTTGAAAGCCACGCCGCCCTCCCACTGCCGACTCCTCGCAGGCTGAGGGAGGACATCGATGAAACACGAATTCGCCTACGAGGAAGCGCAGCGCCATCTGAAGCAGCGCAATCGGTTTGCGGCGCTTGCCGCCGTGCTCGGTCTTACCACCGTGCTCGCGGTCGGGGCGGCTGCGACGCGCGACGAAACGCTCGTGCTCGTGCCGGTCACGTCTGAACGGATCGCGCTAAGCAGTGGCGGTATCGAAGCGCACTATCTCGAGCTCGTCACCCGCGACACCGCGCTGATGCTCCTCAATCGCGCGCCCGAAAGCCTCGACTATTGGATGGAGCAGATCCTGAAGGTGGCCGATCCTGCAGCGCGCGGACACCTCAAGGCCGAATTGGTGAAGATCGTCGACGAGCAGCGCGGCTCGGACATCAGCCAGGCCTTCGTCATCGCGTCGATGCACGTCGATACCGAGGCGATGACCTCCACCGTCACGGGCACGCTCAAGACCTTCGTCGGAGCGCAGGTCATCGCGAGCCAGGAGCGCAGCTTCGAATTCACCTGGAACCGCCGCGGTCTCAGTCTCGGCCTTGCAGGTTTCCGTCAACTTCCCAACCCCAACGAGGAGGACGACCTATGAGTCTCCTTGCCCGTCCCTTCCCGACCGCACTGACCAGCGTCGCGCTCGCCACACTGACTTTCGCATTTGCTGCGCCGGCTCGTGCCGACCAGTTCGTCGAAGCCGCCGACGGCGCGACCATCGACTGCGTTCTCGCCCGCGGCGCGCTCACCCGCATTGCGCTTATCGAAGACGGCTTCGCCAATGTCTCGAAGATGGCGAGCGGCTTTCCCTACAACGATTTCGAAGTGACGCACGAGCCGGTGCGCGGCGACATCTATGTCTCGGTGCCGCTCCAATATGCGAGCGCCCAAGTCAGCTTCTTCGCAACCAGCAGCGCGGGCCATGTCTACAAGTTTGCCTGCCGCGTCGAGGGTGAGGAAGCAAGCCAGCTCTTCGTCACCAACCCGGCGCTCTCCAAGTCCGATGCCGCCGACTGGGAAGAAGGCGCACTTAGCCGAGATCACGCCACACTCCGCCTGATCGAGGCCATGGCGAATGACGCGGTGCTGCCCGGGTTTCGCGCACGGGCTGCGCTCTCGCGTCCGCGCCGGACGGGCAATCTCGAGGTCCAGCAAGTCGCCGAATACGAGGGCGCCGAGCTGACCGGCCAGGCATTCACCCTGCGCAACCTCGGTTCCGACCCCATCGACCTTGCCAGCGAGCGGACGGCCCCTGCCGGCGCGCTTGCCTTTGCCTATGGCCGCGACGCACTTGCTCCTGGCGAAACGACGCAAGCCTTCCTCGTCTTCGCCAAGGGAGGGCTCGAGTGATGGCCGACAACAGCTCGCAAGGCTCGGAAAGCCAAAGCGCCAAGGACCGGGGAAGCGTCAAGCGCTCGAACCTCAATTCCGCGATCGCGCAGAGACAGAAGCTTCTGCTCGGCGGGATTGGTGCCGTCGCTCTGATCGCCGGATCGATGTTCATCTTCGGCGGCGACGATGCCCAGGACGGCGAAGATGCCGGTGCAACCACCATCGACACCGGCGGCCTCGTCAATCGCAACCTGTCCCAGCGCGAATTCGTTGCCACCTACGGCAACCGGCTCGACGCGCAGGGCAAGGCAATCAAGGACCTCCAGGACAGCCAGCTTCCCAAGAGCGCAATCGAGCAGGAGCTCGAAACGCTGCGCGGCGAGAATGCGCGGATGCTGAGCGATGGCCAGGCCGCGATCGACGCGATCTCGGCGGAGAATGCGGCGCTGCGCAGCGAGCTCGAGACCGTCCGGGCCAACCCGCCCGCCGCTGCGGTTGCTCCTGCCGATCCGCGCCAGGGAGGTGGTTCGCCAACAGCGCTAGATCCCACAGCGTTGGCCGAGCCGAAAGCCAGCCTGCTGAGCTTCGAGGGCGAGAAAGCAAAGTCTTCACCTACGAGATCAAGCGATGGCTCGCCGCCGCTGCTGCTCGAAGCAAGCCGCGATTACCTTCCGCCCAACAGCTACGCGCCTGCGACCGTCATCGTCGGCGTCGACGCATCGACAGGCGTCACCAGCCAGAGCGATCCGCTGCCCGTGGTGCTGCGCATCACGGGACCAGCCCGCTCGGTGCTCAAGAGCAATCGCCTGCTCACCACCGATCTCACCGGTTGCCTCGTCAACGGCGCGGCGCGCGGCGATCTCTCGGCCGAGAAGGTTTACGTCAAGCTCGTGCGCATGACCTGCGCGCAGCCCGGCGGTCGCTACGCGGTCAGCGAGGTGAAGGGGTTCATCGCCTTTGCCGGAAAGTCGGGCGTGCGCGGCCGCGTTGTCAGTCGCGAAGGCAGCCTTGTCAGCCAGGCGCTGCTCGCCGGGATCGTGGGCGGCTTCGGCCGCGGCTTTTCCGCCAACGCCAATGGCGTCTTTGCAGGCCGTGTCGGCGAAGACGGGACGCGCAAGGCGCTCTCCCCCACCGACATCCTTGCAGGCGGCTTCGGCCAGGGCGCGGGCGAAGCCGCCGACACTACAGCCAAATACCTCATCGAACGCGCAGAACAGTATCAACCCGTCGTCGAGATGCCGACCGGCATCGCAGTCGAGATCGTCTTCCTCGACGGCGTCCATGTCAGGAGCACTTCCCAATGAATTTCAACACCTTTCGGCCGGGCCTGAGGGCCCGCCTCGCCCACCTCTCGCTTGCCGCAGCCAGCGCAGCGGCCCTCCTCACCAGCGGCGTTGCGGTGGTCACCGCCATGCCGGCTCAGGCCGCTATTGCGCGCGATGTCGCACAGGCATTGAAGCTGCGCCTCCCCAAGACGCCGATCGACGCGCTCGACTGCACGACGTTCGCGCCGTGGTGCGAAGTCGTCTCGGGCGAGAGACTGTTCTATATCGACGAAGCGGCCCGCTATCTCTTCGTCGGGCGTCTCTACGACCTCGAAGAACGCCGCGATGTCACGGCAGCGCGGCTGCTCGAGCTCAATCCCGATCTGCTCGCTGCCGGAGCGGTACGGGCGGCAGGCCGCGCGGAAGCGCATTCTCCCGAAGCTCGAACCGCGCCCACCAAGACCAGTGTGGACCTCTCAGGCCTGCCCAAGGATGGCGCGGTCGTCTGGGGCAATCGCAAGGGTCCGCGGCTCGTTGTCTTCTCCGATTTCCAGTGCGGTTACTGCCAGCGGCTGACAGGCGAGCTCGAAAAGGCCGGCGTACTGGTCGAGGAGCGCCCTATCTCGATCTTCGGCGCTTCGAGCCGCCGCATGTCCGAAGGCGTGCTTTGCGCCAAGGACAAGGGAAAAGCGCTTCACGCTGCTTATGCCGGGCGCGCGCCTTCGGTCCCGGCAAATTGCGACGTCGGCGAAGAACTCGATGCGAACGAAGCCTTCGCGCGTGCCAACGGCTTTGCCGGTACGCCGGTCATCGTTCGCGCAAGCGACGGCGAAGTCCTCCACGGCTACCGCGATGCCGCAACGCTGCGGAAGTTCGCAGGCGCCAAGCCGGGAACTGAACAATGAGCCCGCGCCTCATCGAACTCGGTGCGCTGGCGGGGATTGCTTTGGCGATCGGCGGTTGCACAACGCTCGGCGGCAACGTCAAAGGCGAATTCGCCTGCCGCGCGCCCGAAGGCAGCTGTGCGCCCACCTCCGCGATCGACGAGCAGGCGACGAAAGCCTTGCAACCGCAGGGAGCGAACGCTTCCTCCACGCCTCCGCCGAATGACAGGACCTTGCGTGTCGTCCTCGCAGCCTGGCGTGACGCGAACGGGCGCGAGCACGAAGCGCGCGTGGTACATGTCCCCCTTGCAGAGAAACCTGCGTCGAACTGGCGAGCCCCGCTTTCGACCGGCGATGTCCTGCGCGCGCTTGGTCGTGCGAGCCAGAGCCAGACCGGCCCTCTCGACACCGGCGACGCAACTGGCACCGCCACCGTTTCTTCTTCCCTCCCCCAGCAGCTTCCGGACGTCCTGGTTATCCCCTCCCAGGGTGCGTCGGAGCTGCCCGGCGCTTCGGCGCCGGCAACCGGGGCACCTGGCCGTCCCCCCTCCCCCGGCCGGGTGCCCCATCCTGTTTCGCCCGAAGGAGAGAAGCAATGAACCTTTCGCTTGCTTCTGCGCGCGATGCGCTGCTTTCCGGGCTATTCGGCGACGCCAAACGCGCCGACCATCCGCAGGCGCACTTCTCGCTCGACATGCTGTCGGACTGGCTGCCCTACCGCGTCTATGACGAGGGGCCCGGCATCTATCGCAATGCGCATTCGAAAGGCTTCGTGCTCGAAGTGACCCCGCTGATCGGGGCGGACGAGCGCACCGGCGAAATCCTTGGCCAGTTCTTTTCCGAGAGCCTACCACAGGGGGCATGTCTGCAGGTCCTTAACTTTGCCTCCCCGCGAATTGGTGCGATCGTCGGACCCTGGTTCGCCCCTCGCTACGAACAGGGCGGCATCTATGAAGCCATCGCGAAAGCGCGCGTGGGCCGGCTCTACGATCTCGTCTGGCAATCGGGCTCGGCGCACGCGCCGTTTCACGCGCGCCATGTGCGCCTGATCGTCTCGCTCGGCGTCCCGGTTCCGGGCCATGTCACGGACGCAGAGCTGACCGAATGCCGTGACGGGCTCATGGGAATGCTCAATTCCCTAGGGCTCGCGTCGAACGCACTCGAACCGGCGGGTCTCCTCGAACTGGTCGATGAGCTGACCTCGCCAACCACGGCGCGCGAACCCGAACGCACGCACTGGAACCGCGAAGATACGCTCGATGTCCAGGCCATCCGCAGAGATATCGAACTCGAAGTCGAGGACGACCGGCTGATCCTGCGCACCGAGCGCTTCCGCGAGACGGGACGCACGCGCGATGGCATTCCCCAGATGGGCGAATGCTATCCCGACCGTTTCGATGTGCGCCATTACGGCGTGCGCTCGACACCCGAGCGCTGGGCCCCGTGGGAATGCGCGCGGCTCATCGGCGACATGTTCACTGACAAGCTGCGCTTCCCTTGCCCTGCCGCCACCATGCTGTGCCTGCACTATCCCGACCAGGAAACGGCAGCTGCACGTGCGGGCTACAAGTTCATGCGCACCACCAGCCTTTCGGAAACTAAGAGCGCGCGTTTCCTGCCCAGGCTTTCCGAGCAATCGACCGAGTGGAAGCACGTCCAGGCCGAACTCCAAGCGGGCAAGAAGCTGGTCAAGCTGTTCTATGGCCTCACGACCATCTCTCCGCTCGGCGAAGGCGATGCGCATGAGCGGACAGCCAAGGCCATCTACAAGGCGGCCGGATGGGACCTTTCCGACGAGCGTTTCCTGCAATTACAGGGTCTCGTCGCCGCCTTCCCCCTGAGCCTTGCCGACGGGCTCGTCCACGACATGGCGCGCCTCAAGCGCTTTCGGACCATGCTTTCGACCACGGCTGCCAACATCGCGCCGATGCAGGGCGAATATCTGGGCGGCGAGATCCCGCACCTGCTGCTGCTTGGACGACGCGGCCAGCCTTTCTTCTGGTCGCCCTTCGAAAACAAAGCAGGCAACCACAACATCGCGATCTGCGGGAAATCAGGTTCGGGCAAGTCGGTTTTGCTGCAGGAGCTGTGCACCGCCTTGCGCGGTGCCGGCGCCAAGGTCGTGGTGATCGATGACGGACGCAGCTTCGAGCATTCGGTCAAATTGCAAGGTGGCCGCTTCGTCGAGTTCACCCTCGCCTCGGGCTTTTCCTTGAACCCCTTCTCGATGGTCGATGATGCAAGGGCGCACAAAGACGAGGACTACCGGCTCGATTGCTTTGCCATGATCAAGGCGATCGTCGGCCAGATGGCGCGGCCGAGTGCAGCTCCCTCGGACACCGAACGCGGCCTCATCGACCGCGCGGTGACGCAGGTTTGGGAAGCGCTCGGCAGTGGCGGCGCGATCGACGATGTCGCGCATGCCCTTCATTCCAGCGACAACGAGGCAGGCAAGGATCTCGCCACTGCAATCGCACCCTTCTGCCGCGGTGGCAGCTATGCCGGGTTTTTCTCAGGCAAAGCAAGTTTCGCGCTCGAGGACGATTTCACCGTCTTCGAGATGAGCGACCTTGCGAGCCGCGAGGAACTCAGAAGCGTTGTCCTTTCGGCGATCATGTTCATGACCGGCCAAGCGATGACGCGCAGCTCGCGCGCGACCAAGAAACTGCTGCTGATCGATGAAGCCTGGGCGATGCTCAAGGGCGGCTCGATGGGCGAGTTCGTCGAGACCTACGCCCGTACAGCGCGCAAATATGGCGGCGCACTTGCGACCGCCACCCAGTCCTTGAACGACTATTACAAGTCGGATGGCGCACGCGCCGCGCTCGAGAACAGCGACTGGATGCTGGTGCTCCAGCAAAAGCCCGAGACCATTGCCGATTTCCGCAAGGAAGCCCGGCTCGACATGGACGACCGGACCGAGACGCTGATCCGCAGCCTCAAACGCTCGGGCACCGAATACAGCGAGATCTACCTGAAGGGTCCCGAGATGGAAGCGGTCGGGCGGCTCGTGCTCGATCCGCTCTCGGCGACGATCTTCTCTTCGGATCCCGAAACCTATGCCGACATCCATCGCCATGTCGAAAACGGCATGCCGCTGGAGCGCGCGGTCGCGCTGGTCGCAGGTGTGGAAGGAGCTGCATGATGGCGCTCGAAACCACAACGCTCGTGGACCGCGTGCCAACCCCGACACCAAAGCCGGCAAGGCCTGATCGTCAACCCATCAACTGGCTGGCGCTGTTCCAGGGTGCCTGCCTCGTTCTGATCGAAGCGGCAGGCTTCGCGGCGAGCACGCTGCTGCTGGTGCTTGGGTTGCCGTTGTTCGTATTTCTGCTGATTGCAGGCTGGGATCTGGGATCGCTCTTCGCCCAGCTCGGCAATCTCGCTGACCATTACCGCACCGCCGAACCCATCGCGCGCCGCTTCTTTGCGCAGGACCTCCAGATTGCATTTCTCATCGCGGCGGGAGGCCTCGCCCTTCTGCGCATGCCCGCCTTCCTGCGCCGTCTCGATCGCCGCCTCAAAGAAGGAGACCCGGCACATGCCTGATCAGATAAACTCTTCGCATTCGCTCGCGTTCAAACTGCTGGCCACCGCAGCCCTGGTTGCGGCGCTTCTCTGGGTTGCCTGGGTCACGCGCGAGGTCGCGAGCTCTCCTACGCAGCGCATCGTCACCGTCCGCCTTGCCGAGACCATCGGAAACTTCGTCGAGGAGGCTGCGCGCGCCGATGCCGATCCGGCAGCGGTCCAGGCTGCAAGCCTTGCCTACCTCCAGGCCGCGGAAAGCGCGGTTTCCGATATGGGGAACGATGGCCGCGTGGTGCTGATGGCCGAAGCCGTGCTTGCCGGCGCCGCCGAGGACGCGACCCCCGAACTCGAGCGCCGCATCGCGGACAATCTCGCCGGGGAGAAGCAGCCATAAAACTCCCGCTCCGCTTGCGCCGCCCCTTGCTTCTCTCGGGCCTCGTCTTGCTGCCTTTTGCATGGGCACCGCTCGATGCTTTCAGCAAGGACCACGCCTTCCTCATCAATGCGAGCCCGAGCCTGCCCAACTGGGCGTTCTGGCTCGACAAGAAGGCACCAATCGCGCGCGGCAGCCTGATCTTCTTCGAACCGCCGGCAAGCGAACTCGTCGACATACATTTCGGTCAAGCACCGCAAATGTTCGGCAAGCGCGTGCTTGGCATGCCTGGCGATATCGTGCGCCACGAGGACGATGGAGTGTTCATCAATGGCAAGAAGGTCGCGACGCGGCTTGAGGTCACTCGCCTTGGCGTTCCGCTCACGCGCGGTCCCGAAGGCGCGATACCGGACAATTGCTACTACACCGGAACGGCCCATCCGCGCGGGCTCGACAGCCGCTACAGGGAGATCGGGTTCGTCTGCCGCGGGCAGATACTCGGCAGCGGGAGGGCGATCCTGTGATGCGTTCCCTTCTTCCGCTGGGCGCACTTCTCCTCGCTGCGCTTCCGGCCAGCCTGCAGGCACGCGACTACGGCCAGCGCGGTGCGGTCTTCCCGGTGATCGAGCGCGACCTGCTCGAACAGATCCATTCGCGCCTGACCCAGATGGAAAAGTCGGGCCAAACCGCGCGGCTCAACCAGGAATTGAAGCGACGCACGATCGCGCGAGTCAACCGGCCCAATCCGGTTTCCGGACTCATTCGCGCCCACGAAAGCCGCAGTTGGGCCTTCGATCCGACGATCACCCTTGCGGCCGATATCCGCGGGACCAAGGGCGAACTGATCCATGCGGCCGGAACCCGAGTCAACCCGCTCGACAGCGTCAAACTGCGTGCCGACCTCCTGTTCCTCGACGGCGATGATCCGGCGCAGATCCATTGGGCGCTGAGGCAAGAGGCCAATGCCAAGCTGATCCTCGTGAAAGGCGCGCCGCTCGAGCTGATGAAGGCGCGCCAGCGAAGGTTCTATTTCGACCAGGGCGGCAAGCTCACGGAGAAATTCGGCATCAAGGCCGTCCCCGCGCGGGTGCGCCAGAATGGGCGCGTCCTCGAAGTGAGCGAGATCGCGCTGCCGCCCCGAAAGGCCCAGCCATGAGCAGCATCCGCGCCTTCCTCATCCTTGTCACAGCGACGCTGTCCCTCGCCCTTTCCTCGCCTGCCTCAGCCGATGCCGGACCGGGCAAATGCACTGGGCAGTTCGTCAATCCGATCACCGACATCTGCTGGTCGTGCCTGTTTCCGATCTCGGTCGGCGGGCTCGAAATCTGGCCGAGCAATCGTCCCGATCCCGACAATCCCGACCTGCCCGTGTGCCTGTGCGGGCTCCGGCCCGGCATCGCGATGGGGTTCTGGGAGCCGGTGCGGCTCGCCGATATCAGCATGAAACCGTGGTGCTTCGTGAACCTCGGCGGGATGAAGCTCGATCCCGGCTTCGGTATCGGCTTCCGCTCGATCTCGGGCCCCTCGGCGGTGGGCGGCGCAAGCCAGTATTACTCGAGCTGGCACGTCCACTGGTACGCCTATCCGCTGATCTACTGGATGGAGATCGTCGCCGATTTCCTGTGCCTCGAGCCCGGTTCGATCGACATCCTCTACATTTCCGAGATCGATCCGCTGTGGCAGGACAGCGAGCTTACCGCGATCATCAATCCCGAAGCGGTGCTTTTCGCCAACCCGCTGGCGCTTGCCGCCTGCGCGGCCGATTGCGCGGCATCGACCGCGAACCTGCCGCTAGACGAAATGTTCTGGTGCGCGGGCTGCCAGGGCTCGATGTACCCGATGAACGGCAACGTTTCGGCCTCGATCGGCCACGTCCAGGCCTCGCGGCTCGTGCTCTCGCGCTTCGCCTACAAGCTCCACCGCGAACTCGTCTCGTGGGGGACGATGGGCTCGAAGGGCTTGTGCGGCAAATACCTGATGCCGGTGATGCGCAAGCAGCAATACCGCTTCCAGGCCACCAACCCCAACCCGGCGACCAAGGGCCGTTACGCCTGCCCGCCCATCGGTGCCTCCACCACCTTCCAGTCCCCCGGACAGGTCATCCCCGCCATCGGCGAAGACATGGGATACCTCGTTTGGCGCAAGAGGAATTGCTGCGCATTATGAGAAACGCCTTCCCCCTGCTCGTCGCTATCAGCCTTGCGACCGCCGCCGCCTTTGCCGCCGCGTCGGCGCAGGAGAGTTCGCCCGAGCTCGATCTTGCCGAGATTCGCGCGCGTGCCAGTGAGCATACTGCCGATGCAGAAGCGCTCGCCACATCGGTGAGGACAAAGGCCGATGCGCTGGCAGAAGACGCGCGCGCAGCACAGCAGACTGCATTAGAAAACCGCGCCGCCTATGCAGCAACTGCAAAGGCGACTGCCGATACAGGCCCACTCGATCTCGATGGCATGATCCGCGCCCAGGCCGATGCAGAAGTAGCCGCGATGGGCGAGACACCCCGTTTCATTGCCTTTGCCTCGCTGGGAATGCCGGAACGCTCGCTAAAGGCTCTGGTTCACGATGTCGCGAGAGCGGGCGGCGTGACGGTGCTGCGCGGATTTCCGCAAGGCGACAGCGCCCGCTTCAAGAAGCGCATCGCCGCGATCTGGAGCGATGGCCAGGAAGCTGGCGCGCTCGGGATCGACCCGCGCCTGTTCCGTGCCTTCGACATCGAGGTCGCTCCGAGCTTTGTCATGATCGCGAGCGATTTCAGCCCCTGCGACGGGTTCAACTGCAGCGACATCCTGCCGCCGCACGACCGCATTGCAGGCAATATCAGCGTGACTGAAGTTCTCGACACCTTCGCTTCGGGAGGCGGCCCGGGCGCACAGCTCGCGCGCATGCATCTCCGCCGCCTCGAAGGAGAGCGGCCATGAAGTTCACACAATCGCTTCGCCTGGCATTGCTCGCTCTTTTCGCCGTCGCCGCACCCCTTTCCGCGCAGCAGCAGGATGCGCGGGCCGACGGCAAGGCCTTTGGCGAAAGCCTGCGCGGCGAAGCGCAGACAGCCGCCAGGTCGCAGCCCGACGCATCCACCCTCCCCAATTATGACCGCAACGCGGTGCGCGACCTCGAAACGCTCGCCGACGATCCCGACCGGATCGATAGCAATGCCGCGGCGGCGGCCACCGGACACCAGGGCTATCGCGCGATGAGCGACAGCATCGCCAACCGCGCACGCTTCGACAGCCAGGACATCGAGGACGTGATCGCGCGCAGTCTCGCCATCAACGAGACGCCGCTCGACTACACCAGCGGCATGCAAATTTCCGGCGGCCAGGGCAATTGCGTCCCGCTGCCGCCCGGCTCGGGCTCGGCGGGGACCTACACCGCGACCTGCAACACTGGCACGCGGATCGACCAGTCGGCGGGCCAATGCGAGGTACCGCTTGTCGCCAATGTGACCCAGCGCCAGCAATGGCATTATCTCTGCAACGACACCGGCGTCTACCAAGGCCTCCCATGGTGCTCGGCATTCGATGGCGGCTCGTGCCGCATCAGCGGCTATCGCCCCGGCCCGTGCCTCCAGTGGCGGCAGGACCAGTTTACCCGCTACTGTACCGAACCAGGTGATCCGATTGCCGAGATATCCTGCGATGCGCCCGATGCGCGCTACACACACTATGCGGTTACCACCGACAGCACGGTCGATACCGTTCCCGACGAGAGCCAGTGCACGGGCTTTGCCGACAATGGCGATTGCACGCTGGATGCAGAGATCTGCACCGATGCCGATCCGCAGACCCGCGTGGTGGATGGCGTCTCGGTGACGCGGCCCTGCTGGGAATGGCAGCGCAGCTACACCTGCACTTCGCGCGAAGCGGCAACCGATTGCTCGGATATCGAGAGTCAGGGCACCTGCCGCTTCGTCCGCGAGGAATGCCTCACCGACGAACTTCCGTGCGAGACCTGGGAGCGCATCTACGAATGCCCGCTGCCCGACACCGAGAGCACAGCGCAGTATGTCTGCGATGGCGATGTCTACTGCATCGATGGCAGCTGCGAGACGATCGAGCGCACCGCGAACGACGAGTTCAAGGATGCGGTCACCGCGCTCCATGCGATGGACGAAGCGCGCGGGCAATTCGATCCGAACACGCTGACGCTGTTCCGCGGGACCCGAAACACCTGCTCCTCCAAGGTCTTCGGCGTGCTCAATTGCTGCAAAGGCAAGGGTTTCCCGCTCATCCCCGGGATAAGCCTGCTGGTCGCGCTCGGCTGCGACCGCGAGGAAGTGTTGCTCCACCAGCGCGATGCGCAGGGGCTGTGCGCCTATGTGGGCACATATTGTTCAAAGAAGTTCCTTGGCGTCTGCCTGACCAAGAAGAAGGCCTATTGCTGCTTTGAGAGCAAGCTCTCGCGCATCCTGCAGGAACAGGGCCGCAAGCAGCTTCCCAAACCGTGGGACAAGCCCAAGGAAGAACAATGCGAGGGGTTCACCCTCGACGAGTTCGCGCAGCTCGATCTTTCCCGCATGGATTTCAGCGAGGTCTATGCCGAGTTCACCGAGGCCGCGCGGCTGCCCGACGAGCTCGAGACAAGCATCCTCATCCAGCAGAAGATCGACGACTATTACGCAAGGGGCGGTCAATGACCCATCTGCACTACCTGACTGGGCTCGCACTCAGCTTCACTGCGCTCGCCGCCGCTTCGGCGCATGCCCAGGAACCTCGGGAGACTGCATCGACCACCGCCGCCGACGCGCTCTACTGCGAAGAGCGAAAGCTCGGCTACTGGTTCTACTGCGTCAAACCTGTGCCCGCAGACGAACCGCAAACGCCCGAAGCCGAACCGGTCGCGGCAACGCAAGAACTCGATGCGATCACCTCCGAATTGCGCGAGTTGAAAGCGCGCGCGATCCTCTATCCAACCGAAGCGAATGTCGCGGCCTATATCCGCTTCCAGCGCGCGCAGCTCGACCGCGCCTCGCTGTTCTCCGATGTCTGGCAGCGCGCGATCTGGCAGGACCCCGAACTCGACTACACGCTTGAACGCCCTGTCGGAGCGGTCGCCAAGAAACAGTGGCAGGACGCCCGCAGCGCCGAGCGCGATCACGTCATGGCACGGCTCTCCGAGCGCTACGGCCTGTTCTATTTCTTCAGCGCCACCTGCGGCCCGTGCGAAGTAATGAGCCCCATCGTCAAGGGAGTCGCCGACCGCTGGCGCATCACTGTGCGCGCGATCTCGACCGACGGCGGGCCTTCGCGCCATTTCCCGGACTACAAGGTCGAGACCAACCAGCGCGCCAGGCTCGGTCTTGAAAGCAAGGCCACGCCGGCGCTCGTGCTGTGGGACAGCGTGACCAAGCGACCCATCCCGATCGGCTACGGCGTGCTCTCTGCCGACGAGCTGCAGGACCGCATCTACCTCCTTACCTCGAAGGAAGCCGGACATGATTACTAGCATTCGCAATGCAGCGCTGACCCTTGCCGCTGCCAGCATGGTTGCTTCACCTGTCGCCGCCAATGTCGGCGACAGCATGGACCGGTTCATGGACGACATGGGCGCGGCAGCGAACGTGACCGGCCCGACCGCCTTCGAAGGCCAGTCGGCGGGCTATTACAGCCTCGGCAATGTCTGGACACGCTTTCCCCAGAAGACCACCAACGTGGCCAATCTCCAGCTACCGCGCGCCCGAGCGGGCTGCGGCGGGATCGACATCTTCGCAGGGTCCTTTTCCTTCATCAACGCAAGCGAGATGGTCGCGCTCCTGAAAGCGGTCGCGAACAACGCGGTCGGGTTCGCCTTCAGCCTTGCGATCGACACCGTCTGCCCCGAGTGCAACAAGATCATGCAGGAGTTCAGCCAAAAAGCTCAGCTCATGAATAACCTCTCGATCAACTCCTGCGAAATGGCGCAGGGGCTGGTCGGCGGCCTGTGGCCCAAGGGTGATCTCGCCGACAAGGCGATTTGCGAAGCGATCGGCAATTCCGAAGGAATCTTCACCGACTATGCCGCGGCCAAGCACGGCTGCGGCACACGCGGCCAGCGCGCCTCGACCAATGAAGGCGCCGGTGCCGATTACGCCGACATCAATCCGGGCGTGGCGCGGAACTACACTTGGCACGTCTTGAAAAAGAGCGCCTTCTTCAATCCCGGCGGGACCTTCGACCGCGAGCTTGCCGAATACGCCATGACGCTGATCGGCACGGTGATCTACGTGCCGCCCAAGGACGACGAGCCAGGCAAGTTCGTGCCTTTCGCAGGCGATGCGTCCTCGACGCTAGTGAGTGCACTGCTTGACGGGACCCAGGGCCAGACCGTGCGCGTGTTTCGCTGCGACGAGACCGATCTCTGCCTCAATCCGACATTCGAGCAGATGAGCCTTTCCAACGCCAAGGCGATCCGCCCGCGCGTCGCATTCCTCATCGGCAATATGGTCGACGCTATCCGGGCCGATACCGCGATCGGCAATGCGGAGAAGGAACTGCTGCAGGTGGCCTCGGTCCCCCTGTACAAGATCCTCACCGTCCAGGCCGCCTATGGGCGCGGCATGCCGACCGATGATCGCGACACGCTCGCCGAGATCGCCAGCATCGACCTCCTCTATGCAATTCTCGACCGGATCGTATCCGAAGCCGGGCGCTCGATGGCGAGCTTCATCGCCGCCGACGAAGCCAAGCTTGCGATCTGGCGCGGCCAGATTGCCGAGGTACGTTCGGGTCTCGTCCAGCGTCAGGCGACCGGACAGGCCAAGGTTTCGGCGATCATGCAGATCATCGAGAAGACCGCGATGATCGAGAACGCGCTTGCCGCCTCGATGTCGCCCTCGATGTCCGCCGCTCTCGACTGGTCGCGCGGGCTCCAGTCGCGCTCGATCGTCCCCTGAGGCGAGCGCCATGGTCGAGATCTTCACCACAGGGGGCGGCGAGTACATCGTCAATGTCCTCAACGCCGTCGCCGCATGGACTGGCGCAGGCGGTTACAAGAGCCTGATCCAGGTCGCTCTGGTGATGGGGTTCGCGCTTGCGGTGATCGTGGTGGCGTTCAACCAGGACTGGCGCGCCTGGCTCAACTGGTTTTTGGGCGCGACGCTCATTTACATGTGCCTGATGGTGCCGCGGATGGATGTGCAGGTTACCGACCGGGTCAATCCGAGTCTTGCTCCGGCCACGGTTGCCAACGTACCGCTGGGCCTCGCACTGATGGCAAGCTTCACCAGCCAGGCGGGCGACTATCTGACGCGCTCGGCCGAGACCGTGTTCGGGCTTCCCGACGATCTCAACTATTCGAAGAACGGCATGATCTACGGCGCGCGCCTGCTCGAAGCGACACGCTCCCTGCGCATCGCCGATCCCGAGTTCGCCGCCAATTTCGACGAACACGTGCGCCAATGCGTGTTCTACGACCTGCTGCTCGGTCGCTACTCGATGAAGGAGCTGTCCGAGAGCAATGACATCTGGGCGACCATCGCGCCTGGGAGCGCGGCGCGCGCGCAGAAGTTCCTGACCCGCGAGGCCGATGACAGCGTCACGGCATCGATCGTCACCTGCCGCGAAGCCTACACCGCGCTCTCGAACCAGTGGGCGGGGATGATCGACGAGATGACGCTCGTTGCTGGCCGCCAGCTCTATCCCAAGCAGACCGAAGCGCTCGCCAAGGCCAAGCTCATCGCGGACCTGCCGGTGGCCTACCAGTATCTCACCGGCATCTCGACGGACGCGAGCAGCATCTTTCGCCAGGTGCTGACCATCAACGCGATGAACCAGGCGATGCATGGCTTCGCAGGTGCAAGCGGCGCATCGAGCGTCGATGTGTTTGTGCAGACCCGCGCCGATATCCAGACCGAGCGGACCTACTCCTCAATCGCGCACAATGCGATGAAATGGGTGCCGATCCTCAATGTCGTGCTGACGGTGGTCTTCTACGCCCTTTTCCCGGTTCTCTTCCCGCTGTTCCTGATGCCAAGGACCGGCCCGATCGCGCTGAGAGGCTATGTCACGGGGTTCTTCTACCTAGCCGCCTGGGGACCGCTCTTCGTCATCCTCCACATGATCCTGATGCTGAAGGGCGCCGGCGATGTTGCGGCAGCGGGCGGCGCGAGCGGACTAAGCCTCGCGACCTTCTCCGGCATGACCGACGTCAACAACGATATCGGCATTCTCGCTGGCTATCTCGTCGCCTCGATACCGTTCCTTGCAGGCGGCGTTGCGCGGGGCGCGATGGCGATCTCGGGCCAGGCGACAAGCTATCTTAATCCAAGCCAGAATGCGGCCGAAGAAGCGGCGCGCGAAGCGAGCACAGGCAATGTCTCGCTCGGCAACACCAATCTCGACAATTCAAGCGTGTTCTCGCGGCAATTTGCCCAAGGCAGTCTCGCGCCGAACATCGCTTATGGTGCGGCGCAGACAAGAGGAATTGGCGAGAGCGGCACGCAGACAACCGGCTTTCCGCAGGCAGAATTCGCGGCTGTGCCGACCTCAAGTTACCCCTTCACCCCGACGCTCGGGCAGGACTTCTCGAGCAGGCTGTCGACCATGGCGAGCGAGAGCCGCGGCCAGAGCGAGACCTTCTCGAACCTCGCCCAGCAGTCAACCAGCTCGGCGGTCACTCGCTTCAGCGAGCTTCGCGACGCCTATACCCGCTCGCGCTCGAACGAGAGTGTCAGCGGAACTTCCACCAGCGACAGCATCGGCAGCGCCTTCAGCGAAGTCGACAATGCTTCGAAAACACTCCAGCAGCAATTCGGGCTTTCGCGCCGCGCGGCGGATGACATCACAGTGTCGTGGTTCTTGAATGGAGATGGAGCTCTTGGCCTCAAGGGGGAAAGAGGCGCAGGATCGGCAAGCCTTGGCGTAAAGGGCGGTCGCAATCAGAGCTGGACCGACAGCGATATTGGTATCGCCTCCGAAGATCGGTCACGGATCATGGGCGCTCTGCGCCAGATCTCGGACAGCCGTAGCTGGTCGAACACGCGCGAAGGTTTCCTGCGCGAGACGAGTTCGAGTTCCGAGGCGCTGGTCTCGAGCAGTTCGGCCGGCATCACAACCTCGATCACCGAAGCGCAGAGCTATACGCGCGAAGCACGCCGCGCCGAAGAGATCGCCAGCCGTCTCGAAAACCAGGCAAGCTGGTACGAAAGCGCCAATGCCGCCGGCACGCTCAACCTCAGCCAGGCCTATCGCGAATGGGGCATGGCGGAGATCGATGCCAACCGCGATTACTACGGTCAGGTCCGCTTCGACGATATCGATTTCCAGATGAGCGCGCGCGGCCAGCAGCTCCAGACGCGGTTCGTCGAGAGCTACGCCGATCAGCTAAATGAGGACATCGCTAGCGAACTCGTGCTGCCTGATAGCGCGCCTGTCGTGCGCCCCTCGGTGAGTAGCGCAAGCGGCGTTCGCGGATCGGTCAGTCTTGGCGGAGTGCCCGGTTCGCTCGCAGAACCTTCGGGTGAACGCGACGACATAGCGCGCGATGTCGAACGGGTGCAGCAACAGGGTGAGCGACGGGTGGGAAGCGTCAAAGGCTATCTCGACCGAAAGACGCGCGATGCTAAGGGCGCGTCTGCGGAGGCAGCCGACGAAGTGAAGGAGTGGTAGCGAGCCTTAGAGGACAAGGTCGTAAACTATTACAAAGGCAACAAATGCGAAGAGCCCCGCGAAGATCAAAATCAGCTTCAGCCGCCCCCACGGGTCAGCCCAGGTCTTTTTCCAGGTATAGGATGTGACGCGGTTCTCGGCGATAGCGCGATCGATCTCGCGAAAACCTTGCCAGTCCTTGTTGTCGCCGGGTGGTGTGTTTTCAGGTCCGCTCATCGCTCTTTCTCCTTCGCGAGAATGGGAGCCCCCTCTTCTCCACACTTCCAGCTGATCGTTTGCACGAAAGTAGCTCAAAACTATCGGGAAAGCGAGTTCGCAAGCCTTGGCCATGTTCATTGAAAGTGAAAGAACACGCGTTACTGAAGAGCGGATCATGAGCACGAACGAACCATCGGAACCAAACGTCCTCGACTTCCGCGACGAACTCGTTCGTCAGCAGTGGGACAAGAGACGCAAACTCTTGCTCCTCGTTTTGGGCGGATTGTTCGCCGGGGTTCTCGGAGGCGTGATTGGGATCAATTGGCCCTTTGGTTCCGCCAGCGCCGAGGCGCGAACGACACATACCTTTGGGCACTGCGGGATGGTGAGGAAAACCTGTGTGGTCGATGGCGATACGATCTGGCTCGAAGGGGTGAAGATCCGCGTGGCAGACATCGACACGCCCGAAATCTCGCAACCCAGATGCGACTACGAATATGAGCTCGGCATCAAGGCACGCGACCGGCTGGTTGTTCTGCTCAACCAGGGCGAATTCTCCGCAGTGCCCATCGGCAACCGGGACGAAGACCAGTATGGCCGCAAGCTGCGTGTGCTGATGCGTGACGGACGCTCTCTGGGCGATCAACTGGTTGCCGAAGGTCTTGCCCGGACCTGGACCGGGCGGCGGGAGCCATGGTGCTGATGCGTGTTTGGCCTGATAGCGAGGAACATTTGGCGAGCGGTAAGAACGAGTTGAACCTGAAGCTTGAAGCCTGGCTTCTCGGTATTCCGATCATGCTTGGTATCGCGGCAGCTATCTGGTCGCTGTTTTGACGCTCACTCGCGACCAGGAATTCTGGGGAATGGCGCTCTGGGTCGAGAAGCATTACGGAGATGGTGGCCGTGATTTCATCGATGCGAAGATCGAGGAGCTGGTCCTTGCGAACGAGCCGGACGGCGTAAGACTTTGGCAGGAAGTTGCGCGTCGCCTCGAGCAGCTTGGCGAGCGCACTTCCCATTCTTGATGGCATCTCTGCCGTCCGAGCCTTCGACAGACGCGAGATAGGCCTCCAGCCGTTCGATTGTTCTACGGCGCGGCCGTCGGCCCATTCGCAAGTCGAGCACGAATCGCGGATCGCCAACCGCGCGCCTGCCAAAGCGGGTCGCGGAAATATGATGATCTTTCAGATGCTTTTCGATCCGTTCAAGCAAGGTCATGTCCTTTTCGCTCCGACTCGCAAATCCCTTGTGTTCTTGTTATGTTCCTACTAGGATTGCACCCGCGAGTCTAGGAAAATTCCTACGATCAAGATTTCAAGGACAGGCGAATGGAACATGTCAGAGAAGAGCTCGACCGTCTGATCTCGAAAGGCGGATACGGCTACGCATCGATTTCGCGGCTACTCGGTCGCAACCCTGCCTACATCCAGCAATTCATCAAGCGCGGTTCGCCGAGGAAGCTCGATGATGAGGATCGAAAGAAGCTCGCCTGTTTCTTCGGCGTCGATGAGCAAGTGCTCGGCGGTCCGGCCAATCCGATTGCCGATGGAATGGTCGAGATTCCCGTTCTCGATGTCGAAGCCTCAGCTGGCTTCGGCGCGGTCGCTGCCAGCGAGACTGCACATACGCGCTTTGGGTTTGACGAACGCTGGCTGCGGCACCTGACGTCGGCGAAAAGCGCCAGCCTGTCGATCGTCGGCGTAAAAGGTGACTCGATGGAGCCCACGCTGAGCGATGGTGATGAGGTCCTGGTCGATGCGTCAGATCATGGTTCACGTTTGCGGGATGGGATCTATGTCCTTCGCTCTGATGATTCCCTCGTTGTGAAGCGCATCGCGATCAAGCCAGGCGGCAGGCAGATTACTATCGCCAGCGACAATCCGGCCTACCCAACTTGGCACGACATGGATCGGTCTGAGGTGCATGTGGTTGGTCGTGTGATCTGGTTTGGCCGAGCTTTGTAGCGGCAGAACTTGGGCCGAAAGCGGACATTATGCTTTGCGTTTCTTAAGTTTCAAAAGCTGACGCTTCCATGCTGGCTAAGGGAAATAGCCCAGATTTCCATCCCCGATAGCCATTTCCCCATGCCGCGAAACTGAACCTTACTGGTCGTCGAACTAATCCAATTCGTCTTTGTCGCCGAGCCGTTCCGACAATTCAACGAGACCGAGAATATTGTCGCGCAGATCATCGCCTCCGTCCGACGACCGTACCTTCAGGTCGTAATAAAGTGCGCATAGCGCGGCAGGCAGCTGCCCGATCTGGATGGAGTAATCGTCACCTGCCGATCCTCCCAGTATTCCGTCGCCTTGCAAAGCCCACAGTATGTCCGAGAGGCGATCTTTGTTACCGGCGGCCTTTCCAGCAAAATCTTCCCACTCATTCCAGATTTCGAATAATTGGTCGTCATCGACGTAGGAAAAGTGACCTCCGAGTGTTTGGCACACAAGCGTGATCACAAAGAATGCGAGATCGGGATCCCTGCTGTCGCATTCAGACGTAGCAGCAAGAAGAACGTTATCGTTCTGGCACAGAAGCCTGGTTGTGCGGACCCAAATATCCATAGGGCTCAGCTGGTAGAACCCCAGTATATCGACCGGTTCGATAATCTCGCATTGCGGGAAATTCTTTAACTCCGAACACACCGTCCTGATGCGACTCTTGTGCCGCACGGCGTCCACACAGAGCAGGATGTAATAACGGTCAAGGCGAACGTTGGCCGCTGCCTGCGCGGTTTGTCCCTTAAGGATCTGGATCAAGGAGAGCTTCTTGTCTTCCCACTTTCGAAACTCGTCCTCGCTCTTAATCTGGATGCCAACCCGTTTCTCTTGTCCTTCGCGATCCTCGTTCCGCAAGAGTACGTCGACTCCGTCGTCGCGGAAACTCTGGATGTCGTGAACTTCTTGCCCGTAGGCCCTGTAGACCCCGAGCATCGTGCTCAGCTGATCGGCGATGTGCGGACACAGATCGCGGTCGTGACGGAGATTGGCAAATGCGGCAGTCGCTACCGGCGAGACACGACGGCCCTTCAGATGCTCGGCCAGCATCTCGCCTGCGTCAATATCATGCGTAATGAACATCCAGCTTCCAAGTGTATTTACGCAGATCGTCCAACGCACCGCTTCTCACAAAGGCTCATACCCTTGGCAAGCGCGAGAGTCTCCGAGGTAATCGTAGAGCTTCCGAAACGGTCAACCGAAAGGCCGGCACACAGACTATGGGCCGAAAGCGGAACGTCCGCCTGTAGGGCTGAAGCGAAGAAAGCGGACATGAGTAAGCTGGGTTATGGACCCGATCTGCCAAACGCAAATATTCTTGTTTTGAGAAACGCCGATTGAGATTGAACCTGCTTCTCGGTTGTGGAAGTGGGGACGAGCGCCAGATCGTTGATTTGGAGACCCTTAGCCATAAACGCGCACGTGCTTTCCTAACCATGAGAAAACACATGAAATATAACAAAACATGTTAGCGCTTAGGCAAAACGAGTAATATGAGGCATTTACATGCACGAAATGCTTATTACACCTCTCCGAAAGCGCAAGACAACCGGCGAACTCTATACGAGACGCTCGCCCACAACGCAGTTAATTGAAAATAGCCTACAGTGGCCCTTCGATGAAATTGTCGAACGTGCATCAATCCGCGACCGACGACACAGCAAATATGTCCCTTCGGAAGTTCTCGTTTATCATCTGCGCCAGACGAAGTTGGACAATTCAGACGGTCGGTTCATTCAACTCTACAACATTCTGCGCGATCGGATCGAAGCCGCGTGTCAACGACCAAACCGACACGCTGGCGAAAAAATCCATGAAGATGCGTATCGTTCCGAGATACGTGACGCGACAGTCAATCATGTCACGGAGCTGATGTTTACCGACCGGCAGGACTATGACGAGCAGCTCGATATCTACGAGGTTGTCTTCGACAAGGCGGTCCGCGCGGCGCATATCACGAAGCTCCGCAAGGTATACCGACGGGAACGCGCGAATGAAGACGTAGAAGACGAAGCCACCGGCGAGGTGCGCGCTGTCGTCGAAGCCGCCCTGGAGCGATACAACAAAATTGGTCTCACAGCTGATGAGGATCTCGATTACCGGATTCACCTGCGTGGCGCGATTGACGCTCTACCGACAGACGAACGAGAGGTGATTGATTTGATGCTCGCAGACATTCCTATTGAAACGAATAAAGATGGCGAAGCCTCGATAACCGAGCTTTTGGGCTGCGTGGAAAAGACTGTGCGCAATCGGCGTGATCGAGCTTTCGCAAAGATCCGGCAAGGCTTGGAGTTGGAGGTTGATGATGGCCAGTAGAGAAGACGTCCTCAACGACTTCACTGTGGAAGAGGAGATATCACCCACCATCCTCAAAGCATATCTTCAGCGCTACCCCGAATACACCCAGGACCTGCTTGCGCTTTTCAACGAATTGTCGATGAGCGACCTGCAGTCGGCCGAGGCAAGCCTTCCCCTTGAGCCCAAGTCGGTTAGTGCAGAGACCCAGCGCGTCCAGCACGTCCGGCAATCCTTGTTTGGCACAGGTGTAAGGGAATTCGCGCGTGACATCGGACTTCCTCGAGGCTTCTTCACTGGCTTGAACGCCGAAGTTGTTCATATCGCCTCAATGCCCACGAGCCTGTTGAAGACCTTGGCAAATAGGCTCGGCGTACAGATGCAGGATGTCATCAGCGGCATGCAGCAAGGGGATGGGCAAGCCGTTGCGATGAAGTCCGAGGTAAAACCGGGTGCCATCCCAGCGATCGAGTTTCAAGACTATGTCGAAACTGCCGGTCTCACGAATGAGGAGCAACGCACGTTGAAGGCGTTGCTTGCCGACGATGGATCGGATTGAATCGATACGCGCCCGCGCCGCCGCTCTTCACGATCTTCGTGTGAGCAAAGGCGGCAGTCCGACGACGCCGTATAATTTTGTTTTGGGTGAGGCCGGAGCCCGCGATCTCGAGGTGAGGAAACTGCCAGCAGGCCATCCGCAACTCAAGGGCGGCAAAGCTCTTCTCCAGAGAGCATCCGGCACCATCCTACATGAAGATACGGCGAATACTTTTCTCGACGCCTTCTTGGTCGCTCACGAAATCGGGCATCACGAGTTCGGTGGCGCAGTTGATATTCCGCCAACCATGGAAATCGACCCAGCGCGATCTGCGGACCCATCATCGGTAGGCGCGGATCGTGTGGTCGACTACAGCAATCGCGCCCGGGAGGAGGTTCATATGGACCTCTTTGCGCGCGAGTTTCTCTTTCCCCGCACTCTGGCTTGGTCGTGGCATATCGATGACAGTTTGAGTGCAAACGATATCGCCAAAAAACTTGGCGCGCCGTACCCGATGGTGGCGGTTCAGCTCTTCGATGCGCTCCTGCTTCCGCCAAGTGAGCAAGTTGAAGATGGCGTGTCGCCGCCAAAACCGTTGAACGAGGAGCAAAGACGCGCGGCCGAACACGATGGAGAGGCTTTGCTTCTGAAAGCAGGACCGGGCACCGGCAAGACACAAACGCTCGTTGGCCGGTTGTCAGTGCTGAAGAACCGCAGCGTCGATCCTGAGAGCATCTTGCTGCTCACTTTCTCGAACAAGGCTGCGGGTGAAATGACGGATCGCGCGATGGCGGCCTGGCCGGAAGCGGCTGGGTCAGCGTGGATCGGAACATTTCACTCTTTCGGACTCGATCTACTGCGCCGCTTCCATGATCGGGCTGGTTTGCCGCCAGATCCACGCCTGATCGATGCGACCGAAGCCATTGCACTCCTCGAAGACGAGTTCCCGCGCCTGAGACTGAAGCACTTCAATGATCTTTGGGACCCGACCGACAATCTGCGGTCCATCCTTTCGGCAATCTCGCGCGCGAAAGACGAAGTTGTCGATCGACATCGCTACCGCGAGCTGGCGCAGCAAATGGCTGATGTGGCGGAGACGGACGAAGCCAAGATAGCCGCGGAGAAATGTCTTGAGATCGCCACCGTTTACGACCTCTACGAGCAACTGAAGTCCGATCGCGGCGCGGTCGATTTCGGTGATCTCGTCGCCCGTCCAACGGCATTGGTCGAATCCGACGAGGCCGTGCGAGCGGAGTTGCAAGGGCGATATGAGCACGTCCTTGTGGACGAGTATCAAGACGTGAACCGCGCAAGCGTTCGGCTCCTGCGCGCTCTGAAGCCAGATGGAAACAACCTCTGGGTCGTGGGGGATGCCAAGCAGTCGATTTATCGTTTCCGGGGTGCATCCTCCTACAATATCGACCGCTTCGAGACGGAAGACTTCCCAGGTGGGATTTCCCTACAGCTTAGTACGAACTATCGATCATCCCAGGAAATCTGCAACACGTTCAGCGCTTTCGCAACGACACGAATGGCGGCTTCGGGCTTTCAAGCAAATGCGTTCAAAGGAAGGAACGGCACTGCGCCGTCCTTCATTTCTATTGAATCCAAAGATCACGAGATCGACGAAATCGCAGCACGCATAACAGCTGCTCACGATGAAACGATCTCGTTTCGAGACCAGGCCGTGATCTGCAAGGGGAACGCACGTTTGGCAGAGATTGCCGCGGGTCTGGAGGCGCGCGGGATCCCGGTACTGTTCCTCGGACCACTGTTCGACCGGCCGGAGATCAAGGAAGCGTTGTCCCTCCTATCGCTTGTGATTGATCCTAGGGCGATGGGGCTTACGTGCATAGCCTCGATGCCGCCATTTCGGATGTCCATCGAAGATGTCGCGTCCGCCATCGAAGCAGTTAAGGCCGCCAAAAAGCCGCTTCCTCTGGACTGGCGGAGCGCGCTGGAGACAGCACCAGGAATGAGCGACGGCGGTCGGTCCTCGGCAAAGGCACTTGCCGATGCTTTTGAGGGGATCGAGCCTTCGGCAACAGCGTGGCAGGTGATCACGAAAATCTATCTGGACCGTACCCGCCTCGCAGTTGGCATCGCAACAGAGGCTCGTGAGGGCAATGCCAATCCAGCGCTTGCCCTCTGGCAATTCCAAAACTTCTTGCGCTCTGCCCTTCCCGAAAGATCAGGCTACCCAATCCGCGACCTATTGGAACACATTCGACGGCTGGTGATCCTGTCAGATGAGCGGGATTTGCGTGATCTTCCCACCGCCGCCCAGAGCATAGACGCCGTTCGCCTGATGACAATTCACGGAAGCAAGGGTCTTGAGTTCAAGATGCTTCATCTTCCGTCTTTGACAAGCGGTTCGATCCCGCGCTCGGCCAAACAGAGCCGCGGCGTTCCTCCGCCGGACGGCATGATCGAGGGCCCTGTTGTTCGCGGCAGCGAGGCAATTGATGTCGGCCATGACGAGGAACAAAGATGTTTGTTCTTCGTGGCGCTATCTCGGGCAGAAGACGGTCTGTTCCTCTATGCGCCTAACAAGAAATCCAACGGTCACCGGCAGAGCCGGTCCAGTTTTGTCGACGACATCTCGGGCCAACTGTCCGATGAAGAGCCGATTTCAGCGGTGAGAGATGTTGTCGGAGAGGCTGAGCGCTTCACGTTGGAGGTCGATGGCGTTGCCCGCATGTCGCCGTCTCAACTCGCGACCTTCGACAAATGCCCGCGGCGGTTTTTCTTCGCCCATGTGCTGCGGGTTGGTGGGCGGCGCCTGGAGTCAGCGCCGATGCGCATGCACAACGCCGTGCAGGCTGTGGTCGATGAGTTGACGGCTCGTCCCGACGACACTCCTGATGAGACCGAGATGCGGGCGATTATCGACGCCGCGTGGGATGCTCACGGACCCACAGAACACGGTTACGCCTCCGAGTACCGACAGATTTCCGATGAGTTGCTGAGGTTTTTTATCCAACTCCGGCAGGGTGAACGTCGGCGGATTCCCCAATCTCTTTCGCTACGCTTCGAGGACGCCGAGGTTGTGGTGACAGCGCACGAGCAGATCGAGACCGGTCATTCCACAGTGTTCCGGCGTATCCGCACAGGTCGCAAGACAAGCACAGCGTTGGACGCTCTCGATGCCGCCGCGTTTCAGATCGCGGTTGACGGACGCGGTGAGGCGGAATTCGTGTATTTGACGGGCGGGGATCGGGACCGTCTGACCATGTCCGAGGGAAAGATCGCCACCAGAAAGAAGAAGATCGCGAACGCCGCGACCTCAATCATCGAGGGACGGTTTCCGCCAAACCGCAGCGATCGATGTGCGCGCTGCCCCTACTTTTTCATTTGCAACCCGCCGCCATCCGGGACGCTCAGAAAAAAGATTGGATTCGGCTTACCGGATTCTTCCTGACGCCGCGATTGTCCTTGTGAAGGCGCAGACATGGTGTCTGTGACCTCAAATTGCACAAGGACTAAAAATATGAAATCGCAAGGTAATGCTCCTCGCTTCCCGGTCCTCATCGCTGATGAGGGCCTCAACTTCAAAAAGCACGTCTTCGACGATCCCAAGGTCTTGGGGCGCCAGCTTATCGAGGCCGCAGGTGGTCACCCCGTCGACGAGCATGTGGCCATCGCGATCCTGCCCAATGGCGACTTCGAAGACATCCGGCTCGACGAAAGCTACGACCTGCGTGGCCGGGGTGCCGAGAAGGTACTGGTCGCCCGTTCAGATCGGAGCTTCAAGTTCAAGATCGACGACGCCGATCTCGAATGGCCGCAGGCCTGCATCAGCGGCTTCGTGCTACGTAAGCTGGCCAAGTTGCCGCCGAACTACAACCTATGGCAGGAAATCCCGGGGCAGCATGATAAGAAGATCGCCGATACAGATGTAGTCAACCTGGCTGATGCCGGAGTTGAGCGGTTCGTCTCGCTGATCGACCAGACGACGGAGGGGGATGCCCTTCCGTCGAAAGATCAGACCTACCTTTCAGGTCACGGCTATGAGTTCGAAGTGGTGACCGAAGGCGGCAGCACGGGGATCGTCCTGAAGGACCTGCCGCTACCGGACAGCAAATTTAACCACGTGTCGGCTGACGTTCTGGTCCTGCTTCCTAAGGGTTATCCCGATTGCTCGCCCGACATGTTCTACGTCTCGCCGAAGCTGTCCTTGGCGGGCACCGGTCAAGTGCCAAAGGCATGTACCGTTGAGCACCGCTTCGGTGGTCGCGTGTGGCAGCGCTGGTCGCGCCACAACAATGCCTGGCGCCCGGGCGTTGACGGTCTTCAGACCATGGTCGCCCGCGTGCAGACGGCGTTGGCTGAGGCCCGGGCGTAATGGAGGCATTGGATTTCATCCTTCTGGACCCGCACGAGGCGCAGATTCGGTCCCTGCTAACGACAGGGGCCGGGTCGGAGCGCTCCGCCTACATGCTCTTTGGTATTGCCGATATCGAAGTCGATCCATGGACACATCAACCGCGGCGTCGGCTGGTTTCGCATCATTTCCAAGCCATCAACGGTAACGACCTGGTATCAGCGTCATCGCGGCACGTGACTTGGCAGACCGATGGCTTCATGCACCTCCTAAACGAGGCCAAGGTGAAGGGTCTCGTTCCTGCCTTGGTCCATTCCCATCCCAAGGGCCAGGCCAAGTTCTCTGAGCAGGACGACCGCAACGAAGCGGAGCTTGCACGCACCGCCCTTCTGAAAGGAATGCCGGGGTTGATCAGTGTAGTCATTGCCGGGAATGGCGATATTGCTGCACGCATTTGGACGCAGACGGAGAAGGCAGAAGACATCGGTCGGATCCTACATGTCGGACCGCGCCTGCATCTCTCGGGACTGAGGGGAACGCCGGCGGATTTTCTGGATCGCCAGGTCCGCCTCTTCGGGAAGGAAGCCTCACGTCAAGTAGCTGGTTTTCGATGTGGTATTGCCGGTGGGGGTGCGACCGGAAGTGCCGTCTTGCCCCTGCTGTTGCGTCTTGGGGTTCAGGAGGCCGTCCAATTCGACAAGGACATCGTGGACGAGACAAATCTCAACCGCCTTCACGGTGCGCGGCGCTCGGATGTCGATGCAAAAATGCCTAAGACCGCCATTCACGCGCGAACCGTTGAGGAATCCGGGCTCGGCATGAAGTTGGTGAGCGTGGATGCCTGGGCCGGACACCCAGGAACCTGGGATGCGCTAAAGGCGTGCGATGTGATCTTTTGTTGCACGGATGACCACGCCGGACGGTTGTTTCTCAATCGCTTCGCGCGTTTCTACGGCATCCCTGTGATCGACGTGGGACTTGCGATGCAGCGACGGACCAACAAAGCATATGATCTCTTCGCCCGCGTTTCCACACTCGTGCCTGGGCATCCCTGCCTGCTTTGCGGCGGCTACGTCGATCCGCGCCGAGCGCGCGAAGAAGCAATGCGGCGTGATGATCGCGCTGCATATGAGCGGTTGAAAGAAGAAGCGTACGTTTTGGGCGAAGGTGATCCGTCCCCGGCTGTGGTCACCTTCACGACCGAAGCGGCGGCGATGGCAGTCAATGAGTGGTTGGCCGGAGTGACCGGGCTCGCTGGAGAGGCCGGAATGGTGGCTACGCGCATGCGACGCTTTCACGCCAGGGATGAGCGCAGACCGTTTCTTGAGTCGCAACCGGATTGCCCCTGTTGCAACCAGCCAGCAACACTTGGTCGGGCAGATATGCAACCATTTCTGGACGTGGTGAGCTAACATGAAAAACATCATCTCACACCTATTGCGACGGCTGCGCCTGCTACGATTTGATTTTCTCACGACACGCACTTCGGCACTGCCAGACCGGCCAATGATGGAAGCGGGTAATCTTACCATCGTCGAAAGTGGCGACATCAAGAAATGGGCATGTATGAAGTGTCCCGGTGGCTGCGGAGAAGTCATCAATCTCTCGCTGAATCCTAATCAGCGACCACGCTGGCAGGTCTCAGAAGACTTTTGGTTGCGGCCTACAATACATCCCTCGATTCATCAGAAGAACGAATGCGGATGCCACTTCTGGATCAACTCGGGGCAGGTAAGTTGGTGCAAGGACGGGCGCCCAGACCGTTCGAGCGATTGTTGACCTAATCATAAGGAGGTTCAAGCAGAGGGTCCGCTTTTGGGGTATGCCAATGATCAGCCTGATGTCCGAATTTAGGGCGCAAAGCGGCCCATCCATGGCGACCATCTCGTCAAATCCCAAAGTCCATCGAGCGGCTGCGTTCTTTGGCGAGCTCGGGTTCGGGAGTCTTTGGGCCCTTCTCAGCCAAAGCCTTGCCCCTCCCCGTCTGCGCCGCCGCCTTTAGTCGCTCTGTGACCTGCAACGCGGATGACTTCTCGCCTTTGTTCTTGGAAACAGCGGCACCGAGCCTTGCAGCGCTGTCGACCACAAGCGTGAGATGGTCCCGAAGCCGGGTCACCGTGACGAGAAAAGTCTTCTGGTTGGAAAGGTTGCGCTCACGGCTATCCATCACGGCAATGCCTCGATCGGAGGTCAGGCCCTGCGCCATGTGAGCATTGAGTGCATAGGCCAGGTCGAGGCGTTTGAGCATCGGATCGTCCTTGCCAAGCCTTTCCTCGTTGCCCTTGGACGTCTCGACAGTGATCTGATCGCCTTCGATACGAGTGACCCGGGCCCGGTCGGCGTTGAATAGCCCGCGCCGGTGGTCGTTCCTGGTCCAGCGGATGTGGTCGCCTTGGTGGACCTCAAGTTTGCGCCGGTCGAATAGCGCAAGATTGTCGTCCTTCCTCGTGTGCCCGATACGAGATGGCTTGAACTTGCTCAGCCTGCCATGCTTATCCTCAAGCTCGACAATGCCTTTCCGGTTGTCGACCTTGCGCACCAGATATTCGCCGCGTTTGAGGCCAAGCGCGCGTTCGAGTTTGGCGACCTCGAGCACCATACCAGGGCGGTAGGCGGCGAGGTATCGCAGTTCTTCCCGCGTAAGATTGGCGCGGTCGAGAACTTCAAGTTCGAGCTTTTCGGGGCCAATCTCGCGGTTGGCGGCAAGGCCGGTCTGGACAGCTTGGTTGACGGCGGCGCGGATTTTTCGGCCCGAAGCATAGATTGCGGTCCGCTCCCGCTCTTCGGGTGGAAGCGAAAGCCAGCGCTCGGCGGCAACGATCGCTCCATCCCCTTTTGCTTCGACCGTATTGTCCTTGAGGTGGTCGAGCGCCGTGCGGACCAGCCCGGCCTGCGCCGCCGCCTGTGCCTCGCGCAGGATGGGATCGCGTCCGCGCAAATTGGTGTTCATCTGCGCCTGCGCAATTCCTCCCTTTTGCAGGAGATCGAACGGCTTGCCGGCATCGACCGCGCCCAGTTGCTTGCGGTCGCCCATGAGGACAAGCCGGTGGGCACCGGCGCGATTGGCGATCCGGATAAGCTGCTCCTTGTCTGCATTGGAGACCATCGAGGCTTCGTCAAGGACAAGGACGCTGCCGCCGAGTTCCCTGCGCGCTTCGCGATCAAGAGTAGCCCGACCCTCCCCCTCGCTGATCGATCTCCAACGCTTGAGGAAGCTCGCGAGCGTCTGCGCCTCGATCCCCGTGTCGCATTCGAGCATTTGCACCAGCGTGTTCTGCACCGACAGACCAAGGACCTTGTGACCCTCATGGCGCAGCACATCGGCGACCGGCTTCAAGACGCTCGATTTCCCGGCGCCGGCAACGCCCTGCACGGCGACGGTACGATCGCTCGAAGTCAGGATGAGCCGTGCTGCGCCCAGCTGGCCCGCATTCAGCTTGAAGCCCTGATTGACGAGAGCGGACGCCTGGACAGTGGCGTCAGCTCGCCGCTCGGGAAGTATGGGTTCGACAGCGCCCTTTCCTTCATTGGCCCATGCAAGAATCCGCGCCTCGCGCTCGACCTCTTCTCGGCTTGCGAGCCACCCCTTGTGCTCGCCCTTGCCACGCAGCAAGTGCCCCGAGCGCACCAGCGAGCGCACCGCCTTTTCGACATCGGCGATGGTGGTAGGCAGCCCGAAGTCGAGCGCGGCCTTGTACAGGTCTTCACCCGCAAACCCCGCTTCGCGCTGCGACAGATGACGCACTGCCGAAGTCACGGCTTGGGACGCTGCAATCTCTTGCGGCCCCCTTTTGAGAACATGCTCCGGGACGAGGGGATCATGCTCCTTGCCCTTGATGCGCGCGGCAAAGTCCTTGAGCAGCGCCAAGCCGCGCTCAGCCAGGCTGGGCTCCTTTGCATCGGCAGCGGTGCGCTCGCTGACCCTTGTCTTCGCGGTATCGACCAGTCTTGGCAGGTCGAGGCCGACTGTCTTCGCAGCCGCTTGCCATTGCTCGCCCAGGACCGCGCGGTCCTCGATCGGCAGCTTGGGCGATCGGGTGGCGAGCGCCGCAATCTTGCCCGCTTCCAACCCCGGGCCACGGCGGGCTTCGAGCACTTCCTTCCGCCGCGAGGAGAAGGTCATCACCTGATCGCGCGAGATCCCGCGGGCCTCGAAATTGCCATGCTTGCCGACCGCACCAGTCTCGTATCCAAGCTTCTCGACTGCTATCCGGAAGCGCGCCATGGCTATCGAGTTGAGCAGGGTCCCGAGCGCAAAGAGCCTGTCGTTCTTGAGCGTTCGCCACTTGCCGTCCTTGCCCTGGGTCACATTGGCAACGACAGCATGGAAGTGCAGATTGGGCTCCTGATTGCGATTGGTGTCATGCTGGAAAAGACCGACCGCGAGATTGCCAGTCGCAACGGTCTTGATCTGGCCCCGGTCGACAAGGCGGGTTTCAGCAGCGTTCTTTTCGGCCCATGTGAGCGCCTCTGTTACCGCCTCGCGATAAGCAGCAACGATCCGCTCGTCCTTTCCGACCAGGGCCAACAGAGACCAGCTTTTGGGCAGCGAGAAGGTCAGGTCGGTGCCCGGCCGATGTGCCTGTCCAGGATTGCCGACGCTCGAGCCGTCGGGAAGTTCGCCGCGCAACAAGGCATCGAATTGCCTGGTCTCCACGCGTCCCGATAGGCCGAGTGATTTCGCGCCTTCGCCGACCCATTGCCCGGATCGATCGGCATCGGCCCGGGCATAATAATTGTCGTCGGCAAAGTAGCTCGCGGCAGCAGATGGCGATCGGACATTGGCGATCGAGAGCATGGCTCTAATCCTCGATTAGACGCAGTGATTGCACTGGCTTGGGCATCAGATATCCGGCTCGATATCGCCCACGTCGGGTTCGTCACGATCAGGTGTGTCCTTCTCCTTGTCGTGGGCCGCACCGCCAAGAAGATCGCGCTGTCGGCGCTCCTGCTCGGCGCGAGTGCGTTGTTCGCTGCTTTTCTTGACTCGGTGCGGATTGGGACTGTCGCCGGACCTTTCTGGCCGCTCTTTCGAGTGATCATTGGGCGCTTTGCGGCGATCGGGTTCGAGTGGCAGTTCGCTCTGTCGACCAGTCGATTGATCCACTGACAGGTGCCCCTTGTTGACGGTTTCTGCAGCAGCTAGTCTGTCCTGCGCGGCACTCGTCTGGTCGTCCGGCGTCACCTCCTTCGATCGGTTCCTCGCATGGCGCCGTTGTGATTTGCGAGTGGGACGGTTCCGCTGGTCGCCATCGGCATCCCGGCCAGGATGCTTGTCGTCGCGGCGACGGCGCTCACCGGAATCGTCGCTTTCGCTGCCGCGTTGTCCGGATGCTTCCCCTTCGTCTGGTCCGACGTTTACCGGCTTCGCTACCGTTCTCGCGGGTCGCTGGATCTCGCGAGGGATGAACCCTTCGGCGATGCGCGGCCAATCCCGGGGCTCGAGCGTGACCGGTGCGGTCGGAAGTCCCTCGGGAAACTTGATGTACCCTTCAAGGCTCTTCAGCCCCATGAACTCGTCTGGCAGCAACAAGGGAGCGATCTCGCGGCGGGCTGTCAGGCTCACCGCATCGCGGGCGCTGTTGTGGCCATAGCTCTGGTTCTCTTCGACCTCGCGGACCTCGCGGTGGCCGACTGAGTCCGAACACCAGGTAGCGGTCTCGCGGTCGGCCGTCCCGAGCATGAGCTTGGTCTTGGCTAGCGACGACAAGGTCATCGCCATGTTTTCTCCATAGACCTCCTTGAGCTTGGCAAAGGCGTGCACACCTGTGACGATCGCACCGCCGTAATTGCGCGCTGTCTGCAGGCCCTTTTCAAGCGAGGGAAGCCGGTGCAGCGCGCCCAGCTCGTCGATCAGGAACCACAATTTGAGGTCGGGCGTGGTCCGCCCTGTCATCAGCGTGTTGATCGCCGTATCGAGCCACAAGGTGAGCATCTGCGAGAGCACGGTAAGGTCTGCGTAGCGGGCCGAAAGGAACAGGATTGATCCTTCCTTGCCCTCGCCTTTGACCCACTTTCGGATCGAAAAAGGTTCGCCCTCTGTGGGCAGCAATTGCAGCGCCTTGGCGTTCACGTTGAACACCGCACGCACCGATTCAGCCATCTTCGCAGCCTGCGGGTCGGTCATGGGGCCCGCCATCGTGTCTTCGAGCAGCTTGTGCAGGTCGGGAAGATTGGCGTTCATGAGGTCGCTTGCGAGCGCCGCGTTGGTGCCCTTCCCCTTCTCGAGCAGCTTGAGACAGGTCTCGACGAAGAGGGTCCGAGCGCCGAGCACCCAGAACTGCTCCGCCCCGCCGCCATCATGCGGCACAAGCGATTCCGCGGCGGCATGGAACTCGGCGCTGGTGGTGCAATCATTGAAGACGCTCCACGCTGGACAGCGGGAATCGAGCGGGTTGAGGATGACATCGCGATCGGGCTCGTAGAAGGCCTCGATAAAGGCGCCCGTGAGATCGAAAATGACCGCGCGCTCTCCCCTCATGCGGATCTCATCGACAAGCTCGAAGAGCGCCACGGTCTTGCCCATACCGGTGGTTCCGACGAGCATGGCGTGACCCTGCTCCTGCCGCCACGGGTAGCTGACACCGGCGATATGCACGGGCGTGTAGAGACCCGCAGCGCGCAGGGCCGTATTACCCGCAAGGCGCCATTTCCAGCCCATTTGGCGGCCGTACTCGCGGGCGCGGGCGCGGCGGTTGTAGCGGGCGATATCGGTCTCGAGTTCGCTCAGGGAAACGAGCTGCGCACCGCGCAGGTGACGCTTGCGTTTCGAACGCTCGCCGAAGTGCTCGGCGACCCACCAGAAGGCCGCAAGGAGCGGGGCTAGCCAGAGGGCAGAAAGCAGCATGGCCTGCTTCGCCGTGGCGAAGAACAGGGTCCAGGCTTCGCGCATGGGCGGGAAGTCCCTCACCACTGCCATGTGGAAGGCAATCAACTCACCATCGGGCAGACGCAGGTTGACCAGCTTGTCCGGATCGAACTCCATGAAGCCATAGGCAGAGGCATAGACATGCATCCACAAGAGGTAGGCCTGGTAGTCGGTCAGCGTGCCGCTCACGCGCCACCAGACCGTTCCCAAGATCGCCAGAAGAGAGACGACAAGCGGCAGCTTGAAGCCGGCAGCGAACATGAAACCGAAGTGCCCGAGAAGCTGGGTGCCGCGCGTGAAATTGACGATGCTATTCTTCATTGCTCGCCTCCTTTTCGCGCGAAGGAATGAAGCCGAGCTGTGCGAGGCGGCGATGGTAGGCGGCATGGGTACGCTTGCGCAGAGTGTCGTCGGTATGGCTCGCAAGCAGTGCATCGAGCGCGGTGGTGAGGAACACCAACTGGCGGGCCGGATCGGTCCCGCCGGGACGATCGACATGATCGTTGTCGCGGTTCCAGGCGGCGACCAAATGGTCGCGAATGACCACGCTCACGCTGGTCTCGCGGGTGCTTGATTGCTCCAGAATCCAGTCCGCGATCAGCGGCGGGACGTAGGTCTGGAGGACCCTGTAACGTTGCATCTTTCCAAGCTCCTTGTGCTGAAGAAGCCTGGTTCGACCTGCGGAAGGCGAGAATGACAGTAATTCACGAAGGGGGTGTAGGAAAACGAAAATTTCCCTATCTATACCAGTACTTTAAGTTAAGGTGATTGGTCTCCTATTTGCGAATCCAATTCGCAATTTGCGATCAAATCGGTCGATGCACACGCAAAATTTGCCCTGCAACCGATTGAGAATATTAGAAGAACAGTGGCGGCCCCGCTGCGTTCGGTGTGCCTCCGTCCCCAATTGCGCGGGTCGTGACCAGTGATCCTGGCCGTTCTTTCTCAATGGTCATTCCCAAACCATGCCAAACGAGCGTGAGCAACCATTTGCATTGGCCAATGTTTGGGAGCGGTCTTCTTGATGCTCCAACCTCAACAAGAGACCGCGCCTGCGCAAGAGGGACCGGCCAAGGACCATGTGTGAAGCGGGAGGAACGGGACCTGTCGGTCCTGCCGCGCGCGCTGGTCCGACCTGGTCCCGGTGCGCAAGCGCGTGCGGGGCCCGGAACAAAGACACCGCGCCCGCAGGAGCACCGCCGCAGGTGGTGCGGGACCGAGCGCGTCACAAGCCCCGCCCCACATCCCGCCCTCTTCTTCCACCAGCGAACACGAAAAAAAGGCAGGAACCGTCACCGGCTCCCGCCCTATTGGACGCTCAGAACTCATCGAGCATTGCGCCATGCACCGTGTGCACCACACGGCTCGCTAGGTGCGCTGGCAAGGCGTTGTAGTCACCTTCGTCGAGGGCGAAGTATCCAAGGTCGTCATCCTCGACGACGTGCTGGTCGAAGAAACTGTGCAAGGCCCGCTGTTCGGCAGTGGCGAGTGCTTCAAAGTAGCTGTTCGAGTTCGATTCAAGATTGCCAAGTGTAGTCATGTTTTCCTCCTGATGTCTGTCGGTGAGACGACAGGAGGAAGGCGGATGGGCGCGGTGCCGGCGGGTCAGGGATCGCCCGCACGGGCGACCGCGAAGCGGCGGTGGGGGCAACGATTTTGTCGGACCGGAGCGCAAGCGGAGGGGCGGCAAAATGGTGGGGCCCCGCCGTCCTTGACGCGCCGGTGCCGAGCCCGTCATCCTTGAAAGTCCGTGAGCCAGGCCCCTCCCCCGCTCAATGAAGAGCGCCCTTGCCACTCACCTGCAAAATGACTTTCCTACAGGGCCTTGCCTGTTCCATTCGAGTCCGCGGGAGGAACGCGAAGGGGGAGTAAGGATGAACTCCAATGCCATCGAAACGAAGCGCTGTAGCTGCACTCCAGAAGCTGGAGGCCGACCGGCTGGCACTCGACCAGCGTCAGAAAGAACTCGAGAAACAGGCTGCTCTTGAACTGGGCAGCGTAGTCCTCGGAACGGGCCTCGAAACGTTCTCGAAGAAGGGCCTGGCAAGAGTGGCCGTCGAGCTTGCAAAGCTGGGGGAGGACGAGGCGTTAAAGCGGCTGGGCGCCTCCACATCTTCTACTCGCTCTCAACAAGTACCTGTGAAGTAGAACGAGGAAAGGGGTCCTGTCCGGCTTGGACAGGACCCCTTCGGGAGAGAGATCGACGGGAGAGTTCAGTCGATATCGGGAGCATCCTTGTTGTCGTCGTTCTCGCCGGAGCCGTTGCCGCGGGAGAGGAAGTCGACCTTGTCGGCGAGGATCTCGGTACCGTAGCGCGTGACCCCGTCCTTGTCTTCCCACTGGGTATAGTGGATGCGGCCCTGGACGCCGACCAGCTGGCCCTTGGTGCAGTACTGCCCGACGGTCTTGGCGAGGCCGTTGAAGCAGGTCACCCGGTGGAACTCGCTTTCCTTGGCGGTGTAGCCGTTCTCGTCCTTGTAGGTCTTGCCGTCCTTGTCGCGAGCGGGGCGATCGGTGACGACGGTGATCCCGGTGACATTGGTGCCGCCCTTGGTCTCGCGGGTGTCGGGATCGCGGGCGATGCGGCCGGTGAGGATTGCGATATTGGTCATGATAGTAGTCCTTCAGTTCCTCAAACCGGAGACCATCTCCGGCTTGCGAACATCTGAAAGAAGCAGGGCATGGGAGGACTGCACCGCAGGAGCGAAGCTCCAAGGGAAACCTGTTCATGACGGGTGGTGCGGGCAGGCAGCGCAGCTGCCAACACGGCCGTCAAAGGAACGGGTTGCGGCTCCTCAGCTGACCTGGTTCAGGACTGTTCGCGAAGAAAGCCGGTTGGGGATCGGGTGCGGGTCTGAAGGTGCCAAGACCCTGCTACAATCAGCCTGCTCCATCGCCTTCCGAAGCCGCCAGGAGATCCATGAAGTTGCGAGCTGCTTCCCGGTCTTCCTCGTTCTCGAACGCCACGTCGAGGTCGGGGGCGGACCCGAACATGTGAAGGAACGACCAGAGTGCAAACCGCTTGCCCCGGTCCTGCTCGAGGCCAAGGTCGACACGGCAATGCTCGATGCCGGCTGCGAAGGTGTCGGGTGCTACCTCAGCCATATTGGTCGAGGCGCAGTAGCGAAGGAGAAGATCATCGAGTTGCATTGGAATTCTTGTAGCGTGGTAAATCAGATGCGGGAACGATGAGTGCCGCACCGCTGCAATAACAAGCGTATCCATCCACAAGGGAGTGGCTTCAGAGGCGCTCAGGTAACCGGGATGATCAACAGAGTTGCAAAACGTATCTATTCGAGCCTGTCGTAACCCTACAATCGACTGGATTGCGTTCGGTGCTATTTAGCCATTGCGACCAGAAGGGCTCGGAGCAGCGATGCAATGAGTTCTCTCCTTATGGGCGGCTCCGAATGGGGCCGCCCTTTTATCGGCGATGGAGATGAAATCGATCGAAAGGAGGGTAAAGCCTAGGCCGTGCTTGCCGGGCTGGTACCGAGCGGCCCGCGACGATCGACAACCGTGATGCGCTGCTTCTTGGCCTCGATGACAAGGCGTTCGGTCACGCCATTGCCCGGAAATGCCACCACGTAGCGAGGGTTAAGACCGAGCATTAGCTCGTTGCGCTTGAACCCCGCACGGGCCCCAAGACGGCGTTCAAGCCCGAATGTCAGTTGCTGCACTTCATGACGCTCGGCCCAGGACGCGGCCAGTCTGTCGGCTCCTTTGCCGTCGCCGCCATGTACGAGAAATAGGTCAGGAACGACCTCGCGCACCTTGTCGAGCGTAGCCCAGATGTTGACCGCGTAGGTCTTGGCGTCGGCCTCGCTTTCGAAGCGATTGCGACCACCGGCAAAGACGACCGGAGTACCCTCGGGTGAATGTGCCGCCTGACGACGTGCCTTGCGCGCGCGCAGGAAATCGCGGGCATCGATCACTGCCGAAGTCATGGTCTTCGAATGGCGCGCGCGCGATCCCGAAACGGGCTTCCAGGAGGAACCGGTTTCATCGCGATAGAGACCAGCTGCAACCTCGCGCATATGCTCGAACGCCAGCATGCTGGCTTCAGCCGACTGGGCGCGCAGCGTCTGCTCCTCGAGGTTCGACGAATGGACTTCGGAGCCGTCGGCCGATGCCAACAGGGCGCGAATTTCATCCGAGGCCCGGTCCACCTGGGCCGACTTGCGGCTGGCGGCGCGGTGGAAGAGATTGACGAAGCCCCAGGCGAGATCCTCGGCGTCGGCTTCGAGCGCGGTGTCGGCAAACAGCGCGAAGAGATCCGACCAGACCGCTCCGAGCGTGTGAGCCATGGCGTCCTCGCAGGGGAAGTCGGCTTCGTTGAAAGAGGCAGGCGTGATCGAGAAGCCGGATAGATCGAGGCCGGCAAGCTGGCTGGCGAAACTGTCATACATATCGGTAGTCCTCCTGTGACCGGCGAGTGCCGGCAGAGGAATTTCTGCGCGGGCCTGTTCGCCGTGCCCGAAAAGGACCGGGATAAGGTAACGCCGCACCGCGGCAGCGGGAAACCCCGCAAGGCAAGGCTGGCGCGGGCCACACGGGCCGCAGCCTTGCGCGGGTTGCGGCGGCACCTGACCGGTCCAGGGCACAAAGACCAGCGAACAGGCTCGCGCGGGATAGTGCCGGAGTGGTGCTGGAGTTGTCTGGGAGGAAACCCGGATCGGTTCAGGAGCGCTCCGGGAGACCGAACTGCCCCGGCGTGAAGGCGAGCACTTCCGAGTGCGGGAAGGCCGCAATCGCGGTTAGTCGGTCTCCCTCGTGGCGCAAGTGCCACCCCCGACCGTGATCCGGTTCCGATTTCGCAAAGCCGCCCGGATCGAGCAGTGCCAGGTTGATACCGTTCGGGTCACGCGCGGAGCGTGCCCGGATGGCCTGACCACCCGCCTCGCGCACCGACGCAGCAAGCTCGTGGCAATGCGAGTAGTCGTCCGGGTCAAGCCATCGCTGGGCATCGGCCTCAAGCGGCGATCTGGTCGTATCGGTCAACCGCGTGACCGATATGGGCACGGAGAAACTCAGATGCTCGCTGGTCCGGTTGCCCGGAACGAAACCCGGCGAGCGGCTATAGAACTTGAGCCGCCAGTAGGCGGTCTGGGTGATCGCCGTGCATTCGGCTTCGCTTGCATAGAAGATTCCGGGTCGCTCGTTTGCCCGGCGAAAACGGCTGGCAACCGTATGGCCATAGCGAAAGGGTGAAGCGAGAAGATAGTGCAACCCGTGCGCCGACTTCGGCAGGTCCGGCTTTGCGCTATCTGCCAGTTCTTCAAGCCGCTGTTGCTCGCCAAGGTCGGAGGTGAGTCGATTGGTCGAGATGCGATGCTGCGCTTCGACTACCCGCCACACCGTTCGGCGGTAGCGGCGGAACTCAGACTCGAGCGCGGTGGGCGTCCACATAGTCGCAAACGGTGATGAGACCCTTGAAGCTGTCGACAAGATCGATCGGGCGCGCGTCGAGATCGAGATTGGCGGTCGCCAGCCATGCGCGTGCAGACATATCATCGCTCCCGAGCAGAGCGTCGAGCGAGCGGAATAGTCGCAAGAGGAACTGAGCAGCTTCGAAAGACTTCGATGCAGGGTCGAGCTGGGGCTTGCCCGAGCGCAGGCGCGAGGCGGTCGATTCCGATACACCGAGGATCGCACCAAGCTTGGGATTGGTGAGGCCCCAGAACTCGGCAATGCGCGCGATAGCAGATGTGAGGACCTTGCCATCATCGGGCTGCAATTCGAGTGGCTTCGTCGCCATAGCCTGTCCTTTCATGTGCAAGATATACACATTTATCTCTCAAATGCAAGATTTCTGACGTTTGAAGACCGCCTCTCCGTTTGAAAAACGCCCGACCAATTTGAGTTCGCCAAACATTCGTTCGAAACGCGGCGCCACCTGGGCGATCCAGTGGCGCGCACGGGCCGCGCGCGAGTGGAAGTAGTCGGCTTCCCAAAAGCGAGCGTCGTCGCGAGGGGCGAGCCAGATCGCGGCAAGCCCGCAATAAGTCGAAATTCCGCAATCGGCAAAGGCGTTGCGCAGGAGGATACGGTCCTCGCGACCGCGCCATCCATCGAAGGTCTCGAAGGAAGAAAAGGCTGACTTTGCGGTATCGATGATTTCGTCGACGAGGCACTCATAGACCCAGTCCGCATCGTCGTCTTGGTCGTCATCGAGCAGGCGAAAGGCGACCACGGAGCCGGTCGGATAGCTGACGGAACGTCCCATCTTTTCTCTCCTGCTCAGGCCGCGTTCGAAATCTCAGGGGCAACATCGACATTGGTCTCGCTGTCACTCGATTGGTGACCGCCCAAGTCGAGCAGCAAGGTGGCTGCCTCCTCGGCCTTCGCTGCGGCGGTCAGGATTGCGCGCTCGTCCGATTTGAGGATCTTGAGCCAGGACGCGATGTAGCTGGCATGATGGTCGAGGTGGGTGACGGGAAGGCCCAGTTCAGCGCCAAAAATGGCTGAGGACAGTTCTGCGATCAGTTCTTCGGCAGCATAGGCGTCGCTGCCGAAGCGGTTCTTGAGATCGCGGTCGAGCCGCGAAGAATGACCGGTCCAGTGCGACAGCTCGTGCGCGAGTGTCGCATAGTAGTGGTCATAGGCTTCGAAGAGCTCGGCGGGCGGCATGGTGATGCGGTCGCGCAGCGGCTCGTAGTATGCCTGGGCTCCGTGATGGCGCAGGTCTGCGTCGATCTCAGCGAAGAAGGCATCGAGCCGCTCTTCGCGGCCTTCGGGCTCCAGCGCGGCAACCAGCGGCTTGGGGTGGTAGAACTCGGGAAGGCTATCGCATTGGTCGGCATTAAAGACCGAATAGGCCTTCAGCACGCGCCGGTTCTCGGTGTCCTGTCCGCCTTCAGCGGTTTCGACCTCCTTGGTGTAGCTCTTGTAGAAGATCGCGATGGTCGATTTCTCGCCTTTGCGGACCTGACCACCGAGCTTCTGACACTGTCGGTATGTCATCCAGTAGGGAGAAGCGTATCCGCAGGCATCGGCCACCATCCACAGCCAGAAGGTATTCATGCCGCGATACGGTGTCCCGCAGGAGCGCAGCGGGCGAGAAAGCGGCAAGCCACGCCACGGCTTGACCCAGGGCTTGGTGCCCTGCTCCAGCTTCTCAATGATGGCAGCAGTGATGCGCCCGGTTGGAGAAACTGAAGCGGTGCGGCGGGATTTAGTCATGGGAAGTCTCCTGATGACCGGGCCGTAAGTGTCCCAGCTCAGGAATGACGGAGCCCCCTCCCCTCTCCTTCAGCTATGTCGGCTATGCGCCTTATAACCGGTCATTCCGTCGAGAACCGTGAATGACCGAATGCGGACGTCCGCTCTGATAAATCCTGTCGTTGGCTGCGCGCCCCAATTTCAGACTATCCGAGCCCGCTCGTTCTTTCCAAAAGCTGCTATTTGTACGCATCAACGCTGGGGTCGGCTTCGCGGGCAACCTATTGATCTTGATCGCTGCGCTGTTCTGATCATGCCACCCAGACATGGTCCGCTCGACAGATGATACCTCAAACTGTTCCACGTCCAGACTTGACATGGCACGACCCGCCGGGTGCCTACCCATGACGAAGCCATCGCCCGGCTACTCGAAGCGGTAGCTGTTCTCCCCACCGAAACCTTGTTAGTAGAGAACGCCGCACGCCGGTATCTGGCCAAGCCGGTACGGGCCGCCATCGACACCCCGCGTGAGAACTTAGACGATAAATCGATACGCCGTGCGTTTGACCGAAACCGGGCTTGGCGAGTGCTGCGTGCTGGTGGGGGAGGCAGCCTTGGGCACGCCCTTCGATTGTTACATTGTCCAAACGGAAGCGATGCGCATCTTTACCGGAGTCTATGTTCCCAAAGGCCCGGACTGCGTTATCACGCATGAATACGCGTGGCGTGAATGGCCACCGGGCTCTGTTCGCGGAAGGCTTCGGGCCGGAGCACCAGATCCGCTTCAAGTCTGGAAACCTTGCAAAGGGTGACACGCTATTGAAAAATGTCCGGCGGCTGACGCCAGCTGCCGCGGTCGCGCTGGCCCTCCCGGACGTTGTTGAGGTGGAACCCGTCCGGCAGCCGAAAGTCGTGGTCTTCGCAACCGGCGATGAGTTGGCATTGCCCCATTTCCGCACGTATATCGCACCATTGTGTGCCGGAATCCGACAGCTACGGAGTCGCGGCGCTGGCGAAGAACTGCGGAGCGATATTTGTTGAGCGGGTAATGGCGCGCGACGACCTCGACATACTGGCACTTCTCGCGCGAGACGCCTTGGAAAAGGCCGATTGCGTGGTGGTCGTCGGTGGCGCATCGGTGGGCTATCACGACTTGGCCCACAAATCCTGTGCGGCACGCTTCCTGCCAACGGTTCGCGGGAAACTTTCGTCGGAGCCGGTCTCATCGCTCCCGGCCTCGTGGCGGCGCAGAATTACGAGAACGGTGCGCATGTAATACTGGCCACCAGCGACTGGCTGCTGCGTCGGCCCATAGGTGCGCAAGCGGTTGGCGATGAAGACATCGTTTCCGCAATCCCGTTCTAGCCGTATTGCTCAGAAGAGGCGGTGCGGGTCATTCACGATCAAGGCGCTATCGTTTCGCGCCAGCGCCAGCAGGGTGAGCCGCCCTTCGCGCGCCCGCGCAACAGCGAGGCTGGATGGCGCGCTGATGGTTACGAGCATGGGAATGCCCGCGCGCACCGTCTTTTCCACCAGTTCCTGGCTGCATCGGGCCGATAACAGGGCGAAGCCGGCACTGCGGTCCCCCCCCTGCCCAGTGCCCCGATCAGTTTGTCGAGCGCGTTGTGCCGACCGACATCCTCGCGGATCAATACGATCTCGCCATCGAACGTGCAGAACGCAGCCGCGTGGACCGCGCCGGTCGCCTGGCCGACTCGCTGGTGCGATCGCATCGCAAGCAATGCGCGGTGAATGGCCACCGGATCGGCCTTCGGGACCGCTGCAATCGGATCGAGCGGGGCAAGCGCCGCCGCGATGGAATCGATGCCGCAAATGCCGCAACTGCTTTCCGATACCCGCGTGCGCGCCCGCTCCAGAAGACGGGGCATGCTGCGCTCCGGCAGATTGGCACGCACCAACCAACCACCCCCAGTTTCGATTACTTGCACGGCCTCGATTTCGCCGGGTCGTGCCAGCCCCTCGGCACAGGCGAAGCCAGCAACGAAATCCTCCAGATCGGTCGGAGTGGCCATCATCACGGCGTATCCGATGCCATTGAATTCAATGGCAATCGGCGTTTCTACGGGGACGATGCGGGCTGTATCTTCCAGCTCTCCGGTGTCGAAGAACAGCTCGCGCACCGCGTGGACCTCCGCTGCACCGCCCAGCGCAGATCCCTGTTCGAGCGTGTCGAGCATGGCCGGCGTGTTGATGTTAATAGGGGCCTGGCCCCGCAGACCTACTATTCGTGCCCCGCTGGCCTCGACCCAGGAACGAACCGATCGTTTGCCGCTGCGCAGGTGCTCTTCCAGCGATGCCGCAAAAGAGCTGGGCCAAAGACCAAACAGCCAGTGGTCCGACAATACGGCTGGAACCTGACCGCCCAGCAGGTCCACGAGATCGTCCGGCAGGGGATGGGCGTCGATAGGCGCTGTCAGAACTGCATCGAAGCCGTTCTCGAGCGCATGATGCAGTGCCGCGCACAGCCCCCCAGCGGGCCGAAGTCCGGTTCGGGACGGTCTGGCAGCACTTGTCCAGAAACTGCAGCGAGCGTGGCATTGCTGCCTGCGCACACGACGACCCTCTCGCATGCCCGTGACAGAGCGACACGAGCGTGATCGAGCAGTGTTCTTCCCTGCCAGACCGCAGCGGACTTATCCGATCCGAACCGCGTGCTGCGTCCGCCCGCCAGGACTGCACCGAGAATTTTCCCGCGCTCTTCGTTCAATACGCCGCTCCCGATATTTACAGCCGTGGCAATCCAGGGCGCTCGCTACATCATGGCTGAGCCGAATTCCGAGGCAATTTGCAATTTGGCCCGACCGGGCGCATCAGTCAAAATAAAGCAGGCGAGAGAAACCGTATTATAGCTTGCGATGTTTCACGACTAGCTGCCTGCGTATCGCAGGTGCGCAGTGGAAGCCGCCCTGGGGAAGGAGTCCGCGATGGCAGATAATGACACCAAGCGGAAGGATTTGCCGCATTCGCCCGGTCCTGCCGGTGGCTGGGGGTCGATGAAGGGCATCGCGAGTATCTATGGCGAAACATGGGCATCGCCGGGAGTGCTCGACAGCCTGCGCCGATTGAACAAGCCCAAGGGCGTCATGTGCATTTCCTGCGCCTGGCCAAAGCCAGCCAATTACTCGGCATTTGAGTTCTGCGAGAACGGCGCGAAGGCGACCTTGTGGGAATTGACCAAGGACCGCTGCACGCCGGAATTCTTCGCGTCGGACGGACACACCGCCACGCAGCTTCGCGAATGGTCGGATCACGAGCTCGAAAAAGTCGGGCGCCTGACGCATCCGATGAAATACGATGCTGCGTCCGATCGTTATGTTGCGGTCGAGTGGGACGAAGCTTTCACCCAGATCGGTGCGACCCTCCGGGATCTGCCCCGCGAAGACGTGGTGTTCTACGCCTCCGGACACGCCGGGCTGGAAGCCAGTTATCTCTATGCCCTTCTCGCCCGTGCATATGGCAACAACAACCTGCCGCAGAGCAGCAACATGTGCCACGAAACGACGTCGGTCGGGCTGACCAAAGTCATCGGATCGCCCGTTGGCACCGTCACCTTCGACGACCTGGCCGAGACCGACTGCTATTTCTATTTCGGGCAGAACCCCGGGACCAACAGCCCGCGTTTCCTGCATAACCTCAAGGACCTGAAGGATCGCGGCGGCAAGATCGTTACCTTCAATCCGGTGATCGAACAGGGGCTGGTTTCCTTCGTCGACCCGCAGAACCCGCTCGCCATGATGACGGGCAAGGAAACCGTCATTTCCGACCAATACCACCAGCTGCAGTCGGGCGGCGACGTCGCCGCGATCCTCGGCCTGTGCAAGGTCGTGGTCCAGGCCGACGACAAGGCGCAGGAGGCGGGCGCGCGCGAAGTCATCGACCATGCCTTCATCGAAGAACACACGACCGGTTTCGACGAATTCATTGCCTTTTGCCGCGATGCCGAATGGTCCGATATCGAGAGATCGAGCGGCCTGACCGAGGCTGCGCTACGCGAGGCGGCGCAGGTCTATATCGAGGCGGAGAAGACCATCGGCGTCTATGGCATGGGCTTCACCCAGCACACGCATGGCGCGCTCAACATCGCGATGATGGTCAACCTCCTGCTGCTCAAGGGCAATATCGGCCGGCCCGGCACCGGCTGCTGCCCGGTTCGCGGGCATTCCAACGTGCAGGGCCAGCGCACCGTAGGCATCGCCGAAAAAGCGCATCTCGTGCCGCTCGACAAGCTGAAGGAACTGTTCGACTTCGACCCGCCGACCAAGGACGGTATGCATGTCGTCGACGCGGTACAGGGGCTGATCGAAGGCAAGGTGCGGGGGTTCGTTTCGCTGGGAGGCAATCTTGTCCGCGCGGTGCCGGACCAGAGGCGGATGGAGGATGGCTGGGCGAACCAGGACATCGTCGTGATGGTCTCGACCAAGCTCAATCGCAGCCACCTATATCCCGCGAAAACCGCCTGGATACTGCCCTGTCTCGGTCGTTCCGAAGTTGACGAGCAGGCGAGCGGCAATCAGGCCGTCACGAGCGAGGACAGCTTCTCGATGATCAACGGCTCCGTCGGCCATCGTCCGCCCGCTTCCGAGCATTTGAAGAGCGAACTCGCCATCGTGGCGGGGATTGCCAAGGCGACGCTGGACCCGAATCCCAAGCTGAAATGGGACGAATGGACAGGCGACTACTCGTTGGTGCGCGACCTGATCGAAGCGACCTATCCGGACGACTTCCACGATTTCAACAAGCGCATGTTCGAGGCGGGCGGCTTCTGGCGCGGCAACCCGGCAGCAGAGCGCATCTGGAAGACCGACAGCGGCAAGGCGGTCATCACCACGCCGCCGCAACTGACCTCGCTCGGCTTCGAGGACAAGCCGGGCCGATACCGGCTGCTGACGATGCGATCGAACGATCAGTTCAATACCACGATCTACGGGTATTCGGATCGCTTCCGCGGTATCGAGGGGACGCGCGATGTCGTGCTGATGAACCCGGAAGATATCGCGGCAGCGGGCCTTTCGGACGGTGACAGCGTCAAGCTTGTCACCGATTACGATCTCGACGACGTGGAGCGCGAGCTGGGCGGGCTGAAACTGGTCGCCTACAAGCTGCCGCGCGGGACAATTGCGGGCTATTATCCGGAATGCAACGTACTGGTTCCGATCACGCACCATGACGAGATTTCGAAAACGCCCGCTTCGAAATCCATCCCGGTAAAGGTCGTCGCGGGCTCATAGCGCACAAGTTTCGAGCGTGATCCCAGAATGGCTAAACATCGTCAGCATCGCCCTTCTTGCGCTGGGCGTTGGCTGCGCGCTCTACATGGCGTCGTTCATGGCCCGCAATCCGCCGAAGATGGCGGTGATGCGGTTCGTATGGCCGCTTTGCGCCTTGTTCGCCGGGCCGCTGCTGATCTGGTTCTATCGCCGGTATGGCGCGCCGGGAAAGGGCGATGCTCCGTATCCGGCCACGGTGGCCAAGGGCACCTTGCATTGCGGAGCCGGCTGCGCGCTGGCAGACCTGTTCTGTGAAAACCTCTCGCATTACGTGCCCGGCGTTCTCCCGTTTTTCGGACTGGGCACCTTGTGGTCGCAGGACATTTTCGCGGCTTGGACGCTCGACTATGTCGTGGCCCTGGCGACCGGCATAGTCTTCCAGTATTTCGCGATAGCGCCGATGCGCGATCTTTCCATCGGCGAAGGGATAAAGGCGGCGGCCAAGGCCGATTTCCTTTCGCTGACCAGCTGGCAGGTAGGCATGTATGGCTTCATGGCCCTGGCGCATTTTGTCGTGTTTCCGGCGCTATTCGGACACAGTGTGGATGCCGGACACCCGCTCTTCTGGGTCGCCATGCAATTTGCCATGCTAGCCGGTTTCCTCACCGCCTACGGTCCGAACTGGCTGCTGATCCGCTTCGGCCTGAAGGAAGAGATGTAGCGCGAAATCGCTCGTGTTCAGCCGTGGGCCTTCACATGGTCGCCGTGCCCATCTTGCGGTTCGCCCGCCGGTTCGAGCGCGCCCGAGGACGCGAGAATCGCCAGGATCGACACTACGGCTGCCGGCACGATCAGCCCCGGCAGCAATCCGGCACGCAGCGTCAGCATTCCGCCCGCAAGCGCTCCGAACAGGATTGCGCCCCAGATGCTGAGCGGGAGGAGGACTTGTCGCCAGTCCGCGCGCCCGGACAGGGCATCGGCAATATCGGATCCGATGGTCACCACAGCGCCGCTGACGAAGGTGTGCACGGTATAGCCGCTACGCCCCTGCATCGACCGGTTGATCATGCCCATCGCGAAGGCGAGGACCAGCAACGTCGCAAAGTCGTTCGAGGCGAGCGTTGCTCCGGCACACGCGACCCACAGTGCCAGCGCGACCCCCGACATGGCAGCCGCTTCGCGCTGGGGCGAACCGTCGTTGATAAGGCGGGCGATCACCGTCCCGGCAATGAACACTGCCACGACTGACCCGATCAGCACTGCCGCGCGACCATCGCCGCTGACGATACCAGTCACCACTTTTGTGGAATTGCCGCTCATGAAGGACGGGAAAGCTTCCACCGAACCGACCAACGCGAGGAAGCCGACCGTGTCCACCCATCCGGCCACTGCGTTGAGCGCCACGACGCCGAGCTTTCGCGAAACCATATCGACCTGTCGCCCTATTCCGGCATGGCCGGGTGGCCGGTCATGTCGTCCTGATGCATCCGCCCGCCAAGGTCTGACATGATATACCACGTGCCCCCCGCCATTATCGCCAGCAGGCTGACGCTGAAAAGGACCAGCAGCAGGTCTTCCCGCGATTGCTCGCCGGAAAAGCTCAGATGCAGGAATTTGCGCAGGTGCGTGACGATCTGGAGGAGCGCCGCTACGCAGATGATCACCACCTTCCATGTGGTCGGCAGGTCCGAAATCGCGGCGGCGAAGGCCGCGCCCGTGAGGGCAAGGCTGGCGACGAAGCCGATCGCATAGGTCGTCAGTTCCTGCTTCGCGCTGTCCTGCGGGTCCAGCTCCCCGGTGTTCGGTTTCGTCATGACATCGGCACCAGAAAAACAAAGGAAAAGATGCCCACCCAGATCAGGTCAAGGAAGTGCCAGAACACGCCCAACATGGACAGGCGCACCTTCACCACATCGTCCATTCCGCGCACCAAGACCTGCGCGATCATGGCGAAAATCCACACAATGCCCGAAAAGACGTGGATCCCGTGGAGGCCAACCAGCATCCAGTAGGAACTGAGCCAGCCACTGGCCTGCGGCACGCCTCCTTTGCCGGCCTGCATGGCGAAGTCTCGTATCTCGAAGAACAGGAAGCCGGCACCCAGCGCCGCGCAGACCAGCAGCCACATGATTAGTTTCCCGCGCGCACGATCGTATTTCACTGCCAGCGACACGCCGGCGTAAGCCACGCCGCCCAGCAGCAGGAAGCCGGTCTGGGTCGCCACGCTTTTCATGTCGAAAAGGTCGGATGGGCCGGGCCCACCGGCCATGCCGACCGGATCAAGATATGAGGCGTAAGAGGCGAACAGAATGCCGAAGATGATGAGGTCGCTCATCAGAAAGACCCAGAAGCCGAACACGGTCGTTTCCGCCTGCTCATGCGCTTCGCCGTGATTTGCGCCGAGGTTCAGGCCGGGGTAGAGATTCTCATCGCTCATCCGGCAAACTCCGAAAGGTCAGGCCGACCGCGATTGCGTTCCGTCTCCTCGTCCGCACGGGTGGCGGGTTTCAGGCTGGTGACCATGTTGCGGAAGCGCGTGTCCGCCTCTTCCACCTCGGCGGCTCTCACGATTTTCGGTTCGATGACGATCATGCCACGCAGGGCGACCAACCCGGCTATCCCGAGGAAGGCAAGGATGGCGAGCCACCAGATATGCCACACCATCGCGAAGCCGAGCGCGAAGGCGGCACCTGCAATCAGCAGGCCATGCGCGGTATTAGCCGGCATTTCGATGTCGACATACTTTTCCGGCGCCTTCCACGGATCGCCCGCGCGCTTGCATTCCCCCCAGTCGTCGCGTGCGGTGACCTGCGGTATGCGCGGGAAGGTCCATTCCGGCACCGGCGCAGGCGTGGACCATTCCAGGCTAGAGCCGTTCCACGGATCGCCGCCCGGTACGGCCAGCGCCAGGCGGTTGCGGTAACTTGTCCAGAACGTCCAGCACAGGCTCGCCAGCGCTGCCAGCATGATGACCGAGCCGAAGGAGGCGAGATACATCCAGGGCATGAAGTCCGGGTTCTGGAAAGTGGGCGACCGGCGCGGGAGGCCCATCAGGCCCAGCACATAGAGCGGCAGGAACGTGAACACGAAACCGCCGACGAACAGCAGGGCCGTGCGCCGCCCCCAAACCTCATCCAGCCGGAAACCGAAAGCCTTGGGGAACCAGTAATGGATGCCCGCCAGCATGCCGTAGAGCACGCCGGGGATGATCACATTGTGGAAATGGGCAACCAGAAAGGTCGTATTGTGGATCTGGTAATCGATCGAGGGATTGGCGAGGATGATACCGGATAGGCCGCCAATCACGAACAGCAGAAAAAAGCCGACTAAGTAAACGATTGGCGTGGTGATCCGTATGCGCCCCTTCCACATGGTCGCCATCCAGTCGTAGATCTTCACGCCGGTCGGGATGCCGATGACCATCGTGGCGATGCCGAACGCGATGTTTACGCCTGCGCTCTGCCCCATCGTGAAGAAGTGGTGCAGCCAGACGGTGAAGCTTATGACCGCAATGCTCATGCTGGCGATTACCAGCGAGGTGTAGCCGTAAAGCTTCTTGCCGGAGAAGGTGGAGCTGATTTCCGAAAAGACGCCGAAAGCGGGCAAGATGAGGATGTAGACTTCCGGGTGGCCGAACATCCAGAAGATGTTGGCGTAATTCATCATGTTGCCGCCCGCTTCATTGGTGAAAAAGTGGAAATCGGCATAGCGGTCCAGCGCCAGCATCGCGCTGGACACCGTAAGCGCGGGCATGGCGTAGATGAGCATGATGGCCACGCACAGGCTGGTCCAGCAGAACAGCGGCATACGCATGAAATGCATGCCCGGCGCCCGGTTCTTGAAAATCGTGACGGCGAAATTCATTCCCGTCAGCGTCGATCCCATCCCGGATACCAGGATGGCCCAGAGCCAGTAATCCACTCCCTCGCCCGGACTGAAATCGATCCCGGTGTAAGGCGGATACATCGTCCATCCGCCCGTGCCGAACTTGCCGATCAGCAGCGATATCATCACCAGGCCAGCACCCGCCGCCGTCAGGCCGAGGCTGACCTGGTTCATCACCGGAAAAGCCATGTCGCGCGCGCCCAGCTGCTGCGGCAGAACGAAGTTTATCAGGCCGATCAGCAACGGCATGGCGACGAAAAAGATCATGATCGTGCCATGCGTGCTGAAAAGCTGCGCGAAGTGATCGGGCGACACGAGACCGCTCTCGGGCCGGGCCAGCGTGCCCAGCGCCGTGGACTGGTGCGACCGGATGACGAAGCCTTCGATAATCCCGCGGGCCAGCATGACCAGCGCAAGCACGATATACATGATGCCGATCTTCTTGGCATCCGGCGAAGTGAACCAATTGCGATAAAGCGGCCCCCACCAGCGCATGTAGGTCAATAAAGCGACGCCCGAGATCGCGCCGAGCACGAGGACGCTGGCTGCGCCTGCACCCACGATCGTGCTGCTGTTCACCTCGCGAAGCAGGTCGGTATAGGGGGTGACAGTCCAGTCGAGCTTGCCGAAGATCGGGCTGGTCTGCCGGGTCACTGGCCTTGCCCCAAATCGCTTTCCGGCTTGCCCGTGCCACCCCAGCTATGTTCGCGGGCAGGATTACCGGCATCGTCGCGATACTTCGCCACGATCCGGTCGAAGATGTCGGGGTGACCCAGCGCCATCATCAGGGGCTGCGCGTTCCTGTCGACACCCAGATCTTCGCGCGCGTCGGCCAGGACCGACTGTCGGCGCAAGATGGCATAGGTCGGCTCGTCCAAGGTCGGACCGTTCGATCCGCTCGCTACCCACGCCGAATAGTCTGCCGCCTCTAAAGCGCGCACAATGAATTTCTGTCGGCCGAAGCCACTGCCGTTGAACTGCGTGTTCTCGCCTTCGGCTGCGCCCGTGCGCGTCGCGGAGAAATTCAGCTTCGTCGTCATCCCTGGCATGGCGTAAATCTGCCCGGTGAGGGAGGATATCAGAAGGCTCTGCATGACGGTGTCGGTTGTCAGCGTCAGTTCGACCGGCCTGCCGACCGGAATGGCAAGCTCGTTGACGGTCGCGATCCCTTCTTCGGGGTAGATGAAGACCCATTTCCAATCCAGACCGATGACCTGCACCTGCAACGGATCCGGTCCCAGCTTGTCGTAGGGATCTAGCTTTGCGGTCGAATACCACAGCCAGCTCGCCAGCACGATGACCACGAGCGCCGGCACGCCCCACAGCGCCCATTCCAGTTTCTTTGAAAACTCCCATTCCGGGGCATATTCGCCGCGCGGTGCGGAGTAGCGATAGCGCCACAGAATGACTGGCACTCCCACCAGAACAGGAAGGATCACGATCATCGTAATTCTGAACACACGCAGAAAATGGTTGGCCTGTTCTTCGGCCACTGGTCCCATCGGCTGAAGGAAGCTCTGTTCCAGTCCGGAGCTGGCATGCGCGGCGCCTGCCAGTGAGACAGCCAGCAGCGCCGCGGCCCCCATCGGGATGGCTCGCCGGATCAGGGAAGTGCCCGGCGTCACCTTTCCAACGTCACCGGCCCGGCGAAAAGGGTCACTCTTACCGACCATTGCCCGGCATCATCTTTCGCAGGGCATCGGTCTTGAACCAGAACTGGTTCGCCAGCGCACCAAGGACATGCAGCGCGATCACGTAGATAAGGATCTCCGCGGCCAGATGATGCGCTTCGGCGAAGAATTCATTCATCAGGAACCACCCGAGCAAGCCGCCGATCGGCATCAGGATGAGGGTGGCATAGAGCACGAAGTGCGTAACCTTGGCGAGCATGTGCGCCCAATTCGGCGCAGCGTCCGAATGTGCCGGCCGTCCATGCCTGAAGCGGTCCAGCAAGCGGATGAGCGCGGCGATCAGGACAAGCGATCCGACCGCGATGTGGGCATTGCCGAGAGTGAACAGTCCGCCGCTCCCGCCGGAACCGTCCTTGGCTGTATCATACATCTTTTCCATGCCACCGGCGGTCACCAGGTACTGCGCGGCAATCAAGAGAACGATAAGCCAGTGGAGCCAGATATTGAGGCTCGTCCACCTCTCGGCGGTATGTCCCTTGTGAGCCTGTTCGACCATTCTCGCCACTCCCGTTTAATTATCGACCGGGCCTGGGGCAGCCTCGGTTGTCGGTCCATTTTCTTTATCCGCGCCGATGTGGGTTGCAAGGCCGACCGTCTGCGCCGTCCATTATCCCTGCTATCGGAGGAAATTGTTGCGAAGGAGGTCGACGACCTCACGCGTCCTTCCATCCAGAACCGCCTTGACACCGAACAGCGCCGTTCCTGCAACTTGCGATGCCTCGATCTTTGGCGGCATGACCAGTTCCATCTGGTTGACACGAACATCGAGCAGCGCGGGACCTTCGGCCGCCAGCCACGCGTCCATTGCGGGCTCCAGCGTGTCTGTGCTCTCGACGTGCCAGCCGGCTATGCCGCATGCTTCCGCCAGCTTGCCGAAGTCGGGGTTATCCAGGCCGGTGTAATGATCGACCAGACCTTCCACCCGCTGCTCCATTTCCACGAAGCCGAAGGAGTTGTTGTGGAAGACCAACAATTTGAGAGGAATTTTCTCCTGCACCAGGGTCAGCAGTTCGCCCATCAGCATGGTCAGGCTACCATCGCCGCACATGGCGATGACCTGCCGTTCCGGATAAGCAAGCTTCGCGCCCATCGCCTGCGGCATCCCGCTGGCCATCGTTCCGTGCAGTAGGGTGTTGAGAAACCGGCGCTGGCCGCCCGCCTTTATGTGGCGAAGCATCCAGACCATGGATGTACCCGCGTCGGACACGAAAATCGCATCGTCGGATGCTTTGGCATCGAGCATGTTGGCGACATGCTGGGGGTGGATCAGCGACGGGTCCTTATCCTCGCCGTCATTCGCATAGCCCTTCAAATCCTTGCGCCATTGCTCCAGCGCCGCTTCCAGATGACCGCTGTCGGATTTTTCCGCGACCAGCGGCAGAAGGGCCGCGAACGTTGTTTTCGCATCGCCCACCAGCCCCAGATGAATGGCCGACCGGCGACCCAGATGCGTCGGTTCGATATCGATCTGCACGATCTTTTTCGCTTCCGGGTAATACTGGGTGTAAGCGAAGTCGCAGCCCAGCGCGATGACGAGGTCTGCATCCTCCAGCGCGTCCACCCCGGCACGGTTGCCGAGGATGCCATTCACGCCGACACTATAGGGGTTTTCCGGCTCCAAAAACTCCTTCGCACGCGTGGTGTGGACCATGGGCGCCTTCACCTTTGCGCAGAATTCCATGATTTCCGCCTTGGCATCGCGGGCCCCGATCCCGGCATAGACGGACACCTTGCCCGCAGCGTCCACCAATGCTGCCAGTTCGGCCATCTCCGCATCACATGGGCGGCAGACGGATTGCGGACGACAGACCTGCCAGTCCATTTCATCCGCGTCTTTTTCCGTGAACATATCCCCGTTCACGATGACGACGGCGACGCCTTTCTTCGTCAGCGCGGCTTGAGCCGCCTTGGCCACGATCCGGCGCGCCTGGGACGGATGCGAGATGTATTCGCAGAAATGCGAATGCTGCTCGTAGATCTTCCTCTGGTCCACTTCTTGCGGGAAATTGAAGCCGCTTTCCGTGCGCGCGACGTCCGAGGCGATCAGCAATACGGGCGCCCCGTTGCGGTGGCTTTCATAGATACCGTTGACGAAGTGGAGCGAGCCCGGCCCGCACGTTCCGGCGCAAACGGACAGCTCGCCCGTCATGTAGGACTCGCCCCCTGCCGCGAAGGCGCCGGCCTCCTCGTGCCGCACGCTCACCCAGCGCAAGGAAGACTTCGAAATCGCGTCCGTGAAGTGGTTGATCGTGTCGCCCGGAATCCCGTAAACGCGCTTCGCCCCGGCCTTTTCCAGTGTATCGACAACGATCTGCGCTACGGTTTGCGACATTCTTCTTCCTTCGTAATCCGGCGCCCGCATGGGCGATTATCGGTAGGGTCCTCAGACAATGGTTCGCTTCAGGATGATGCCGTCACGCACCATCATGCAAGTGCCACGCGGCAGCCCCTCCCAGCCTTCCTCGTCCAGCGGGACGGAAGCGAAGAGATGAAAAGGCCCGCAGATTTCCTCAATGCTGGCACCTGTTGCCTGCCACGCATTTCCGCGATGATCTTCGGCGAAGCTGCGCAGGTCGAGGCCCGGTTCGCGCGGCTCCGTGACCACGTCTTCCGTTTCGAAGCGACGGCGATCGGCGTGCAGGAACAGGTGCTGCCCGTCGAAGAAAAGAAAGTTGGCGCTGCCAAGGTCCCGCATTTCGATAGCGAAGCTCGCGAAAACCTCGAAACGTGCGTCGGCATCTTTGGCATCGGCCTTCGCAAACCGCTCCAATAGAAGCAGGAAGCCCAGTTCCGAATCCGTGTCCCCGATCGCCTGGTCCTTCAGGTGCTGCACATCGTCACGGTCGAAAATGCCGGTCAGTTCGCCATTATGGGCGAAGGCGTGGCGGCGGCCATCCACCACGCGATCGAAAGGATGGGTGTTCGCCAGTTGCGGCTCCCCTGCCGTAGCGCGGCGGACATGGGCAATCAGCTGTTTGCAGGGCCGCTCGTTTCTCACGACCATCCGGGACAATTCGCTTTCTGCAGCGGGATCTGGCTCGCGGAACAGGTAGGCATCACGGTCTTGGGCGAACAGGATGCCCCAGCCATCGCGATTGCGGTGCTTCTCGCCACCTTCGGCCGCGAACAGATCGAGCTCGTAACGTACTTTCTGCGGCTGAGAGGCACTCATGACGAAAAGCTCACACATGTCCGGTTACCTCCCACGCTAATGCCGGCAGTCCTACCGCGTAAAAAACAGTCAGCTTCGGCACCTGTTCCTTACTCTTGTTTACCGGGTTGAACTTTCTGTCGAAGGCTGCGTTCAGCGAGAACACGTTTGCCGAGAAAATGCCCATGAACACTGCCTCTGTCATCAATTTTTCGCCAATCAAACTGTCCGTCGACGCGACCGACACCGACCGCGCGATCTTCTGGGCCAAGCAGAGCATGGACGTCGGCGGGTACGAGGGCAGCATCACGCTGACGCTGGCGAAGTGGCTGCCGGCCTATCATGCGCCACGCGGTGCGATCGACAGGCTGGCGGGGCTGCAATTCCAGGCTAACGGTGTGGTGTGCAAGTGGCAACGCGACCCAGGCAATCCGTACGATATCGTGGTGGACCTGCCCGAAAGCGCGTCCCGCCTCGACATCTCGCTGCAATCCCTTTCGCCTACCCAGTCCAACCAGGGCCGCATCATGGTCAGCGACGAGATCGTTCGGTTCCACTGGGACGAATGCCTGCTTTACCCCGCTGGAACACCGATCGACACGATCATGGTGGAACCGATCCTGCGCCTGCCGGAAGGTTGGGACTGGGCATGCCCGCTCTCGTCCGAGCGGCAGGAAATGGGCGGCCCCGAAAAATCGCAGCATCACTTCGGGATCGTGAATGTCCGCACACTGATCGACAGCCCGGTGCTGGCGGGCAAGCATGCCCATCGCGAGCAGTTGGACGAGACCGTTTCCCTCCTCATCGTCGCCGATCGCGAGGACCAGCTGCCGCGCGGGCAGGATGAGCTGGAATGCCACAAGCGGCTCATCGCGGAGGCCGATGTCCTGTTCGGCACCAGGCCGTTCGACAGCTACAATTTCCTGATGGCGTGCTCCGATCAGGTGGGGCGAATGGGACTGGAGCACGAATGCTGCAGCGAAGAAGGCGTGCGCGCCACCTATTTCAGCAATTGGTCCAGCTCGACGACGGAGCGCGACCTGCTGCCGCACGAATTCGTTCATGCATGGGTCGGAAAATATCGCGTTCCGGCGGGGAATTATCAGCCCGATTTCAGCGATATGACCAACGAGCTGATGTGGGTCTATGAAGGCCTGACGCAATATTACGGGCATGTCCTGGCCGCACGTTGCGGCCTCATTTCGCCTGACCTCACGCTGCAGGCGTTCGCACTGATCTTCGCGACCTACGACAACCGTCCCGGCCGCAACTGGCGGCCGTTGGGCGATACGGACAACGATCCTATCTTCACCGCCCGGGAGGCGCAGCCATGGCAAAGCTGGCAACGCTCGGAAGATTACTATTCGGAGGGCCTTTTGATGTGGCTCGAGGCGGATGTGCTGATCCGGCAGGGTTCGGGCGGCGAGCGATCGCTGGACGACCTGATGCGCCGCTTCTTTGCCCCGGAATGCGACGGCGACGCGGGTGGCCGCCGCAAACCGGAGCCTTACTCACGCGAAGACCTGCTGGCAGCGCTGCAAGACCTGCACGAGCACGACTGGGAAGGCTTCTTCAAGACCCGCGTGGATGAAATTGCCGAGCGCGCGCCGATTGGAGGGATCGAGAATGGCGGATACGCAGTGGCATGGAAGGACCAGCCGTCCGGATGGCAATCCGATGACCAGCAGCATCATTCCTATTTCGATTTCTCCTATTCCCTAGGCCTCAAGATGGGCGTCGGCGCCAAGGTGATCGACGTGCTTTGGGATGGCCCGGCATTTGCGTCCGGTATCGTCAAGGGCATGAAGGTCCTGTCCGTTGGCGGCGTGACCTATTCCCATGCCGCCATGCAAGACGCCATCGATGCCTGCGCCGATGGCGGGGGAGAGATCGCGCTGGTCGTCGAACGGCTGTATTCCGTGAAGACCCGGAACGTAAAATGCCCCTGCGGTCAGCGCTATCCCTGGATGGAGGTCGCAAGCGATGGACCGCGCATCCTGGATCGCATCCTGGAGCCTCGCGCATCCGACTATTAGATATTTTATCGCCTAGACTGTCGGCTTGAACGTATCGGGATTCGCCGTACGCCAGTATTCGGCAAAGGGCGTATCATCGGGTTCGTGCAGAAGTTTGCCGGGCTCCACCTCCTGTACGATTTCCGACCACGGGATCATTTCGGCATTGTTCTTCCACTGCCGCAGGTGACGCGGGGTAAAATCGTCCGGCGTTTCCAGCCCGCAAGCGACCACGATATCGTGCAAGCTGTCCAGCGTCTTGGCCTGGAAATTCGCTACCCGCTGCGCCTTTTCGGGGATCACGAGGCCCCGCTGGCGCGCCGGAGAACTGGTCGCGACACCCGTGGGACACGTGCCGGTGTGGCAGCGAAGCGATTGCACACAGCCGAGCGAAAACATGAAGCCGCGGGCCGCGTTGCACCAGTTCGCGCCCAGCGCTGCATTCATCGCTATGGCCGATCCGGAGAAGACCTTTTCCGATGCCGCCAGCTTGATCTTGTCCTTCAGCCCTGTGCCGATCAGCGCGTTGTTGACGTAATAAAGCCCGACGCGAAGCGGCAATCCGACATGGTCGGACAATTCCAGCGGCGCAGCGCCGGTGCCGCCGCCGCCGCCGTCCACGACGATGAAGTCAAGCATAATGCCGCTGTCCAGCATGGCCTTGCAGATGGCGAAAATCTCGTGCGGCATACCCACGCACAGCTTTATCCCCACCGGCTTGCCGCCTGAAAGTTCGCGCATTTTCGCCGCGAACTCCAGCATTTCGCGCGGCGTCGAAAAGGCGGAATGGCCGGGAGGGGACAGGCAATCCTCGTTCGCCGGCACCTGCCGGGTTTCGGCGATTTCCTTCGTTACCTTGGCCGCCGGCAGCAAACCACCATGGCCCGGCTTCGCGCCCTGGCTCAATTTGATCTCCGTCATCTTGACCGATTCATGCTGAGATTTGTCGCGAAAGCTTTCTGGATCGAAATTGCCGTCGTCGTCACGCGCACCGAAATAGCCCGAGCCGATTTCCCACACCACGTCGCCGCCGTGCTTCAGGTGATAGGGGGACAGGCCGCCTTCCCCTGTATCGTGATAGAAATCACCAATCTTCGCGCCGAGGTTCAGCGCTTCGATGGCGTGGCTGCCAAGCGCGCCGAAACTCATTGCACTGATGTTCAGGCGCGCAGCATCATACGGCCTGCTGCACTGATCCGTCCCGATCCGCACGCGCGTCCGCTTCGCTGCGTTGGAATTGGGATTGATGGAATGACAAAGCGCTTCATACTCTTCCGAATACACATCCAGTTCCGTGCCGAAGGGATGGGCGTCTTCCTGCTTCTTGGCACGCGCATACACCAGCGAGCGGGCGACCCGATCATAAGGTCTGCCGTCGAGCGGCCCTTCGACGATATAGCTGCGCAGAAACGGTCGCAGATCCTCGAACAGCCAGCGGAAACGTGCAGTGAGGGGATAATTTCGGCGCAGCGAATGCGTGGTCTGCACCATGTCCCACAGGGCAATCAACAGAAGCGGGCCGGATAGGACAAGGCCCCACAGGAATTGTCGGGACACCACAAAGCCAATGACGAGAAACAAGGCGGTTAGCAGGAGCGGTATCCAGAAGCCGACGTTGCGTTCAATACCCTTGTCGCTAAAAAGCCCGGTCCCGATCATAAGCAAAACTTAAGTCCTAGTTTGTCAGCGCAATACTTAGCCACAAAGCTTGTCATTGAGAAGCTGGATTGGGGTGGACTAGCCGATGGTGCGTTGTCCTCTTTTGAGCCGATCACGTTCGAAAGCCCTGAGGCAACGGCGCTTCCACTGTGAGCTGCCGGTCAGCAAAGCGCTCCATTTCGGTCGCTTGAGAAGATGGCTCGAGTTCCTAATAGTTGCCGTTGATTAGAGGTAAGGCCATCGGCAACATCATCGACAGCACCTCAAATTATTCGCCAACTGATACAGCATCACGGACATCGGGAGTAACCGGACGCTCGACCGCCTTTTCGGCTTCCTGCAGCAGTTCCGGTGTTAGATCGGTCGTCCGCGCGGGGAGCGGTGTGCCGTCGCCCATCTCACCGTTCCTTTCGATGTCTTCGATCAGCATCTTCATCTCGGCGATTTCCTTGACCTGAGCTTCGATGATCGAATCCGCCAGCTTGCGGACCCTGGGATCGGTAATCTCGGCTCGCGCACTCGTCATGATCGCAATCGAATGGTGCGGGATCATCGCCGACATATATTCCTCGTCGTTGACGGTCGCCTGACTGCGGACCAGCCAGAGCGCCACCGCGAAAACAAGCGCGCCGACGGCAAGGATAATGACGTTCTTCGTCTTATCCTTGTACATGCCCCACATGAAGAGCAGCATGACGATCATCATCATGCCGCCCATGACGAAGGTCATCCAGAAGCGCGTCTCGCTCCAGAACACGTGATCGAGCTCGTATGTGTTCAGATACATCAGGCCGAACATGATCGCGGTCGACGTCGCAACCATCGCCATGAAGCGCCAGTAATTGCCCCTACCGCCTTGGTGCTGCTGGTTATCCGCATTGTGGTTGTCGGCCATTCAATCCTCCTGTTTGCTCATCGTCTTGTATACGTACTGGGCTGTACAGCTGATCAGGATGAAGCCCGTCAGCGACGCGATGCCCGCAATCACACTAAGGTGATCGGTCGGATAGATGTCGCCCAGGCCCACCGTCGTCACGGTAATCAGGGCGAAGTAATAGTAATCCATGGCCGACATGGCGGCTTCCTTGGCGAACCCGCCGAGACCGAGCGATGCCGCCCAGGCAAAACCGATTGTGAATACGACAGCTACCAGCATGTGGCTGATAAGGACGAGCAAGGAACCGCCCGTCAGTCGCAAGCCGGCCGGCGCAAGTCCGGGCGGCGACACTTTCTTGGCCAGCCGCAACATCGCGAGATGCAAGGTCAGCGACGCAAGGAAAAGCGCTATTCCGATTGCCGTTGCCGCGATCATGACCGACCTTCGCCCAATGTGGGAAGCGTTAGCCCGCGCAACCGCAAGGCGTTGGCAATGACGGACACTGACGACAGGCTCATCGCCGCGGCGGCGATCATCGGATTGAGAAGCAGGCCGAAGGCCGGGAACAGCACGCCCGCCGCCACCGGGATGCCGAGCGCATTGTAACCGAACGCGAATACGAGGTTTTGGCGAATATTGCGCATGGTGGCGCGCGACAGCACGATAGCCTGGAGCACACCGGTCAGGTCGCCGCGTACCAGCGTGACACCGGCGCTCTCGATCGCCACGTCGGTGCCGGTTCCCATTGCAATGCCGACATCCGCAGCCGCCAGCGCTGGCGCGTCGTTGATGCCGTCCCCTGCCATTGCGACGCGCTTACCGGAGGCCTTGAGCGCCTCGACCTTGCGATGCTTGTCCTCGGGCGAGACGTTTGCCTCGACCTCGTCGATACCGAGCTGGCGGGCCACCCCTTCGGCGGTGGCGCGGCTATCGCCGGTCAGCATGACCACTTCGATCCCGCGCTCGTGCAGCGCCCGAATGGCCGCAGCGCTGGTCGGCTTGATCGGATCGGCGACCGCGATCAGCCCTGCCGGTGCGCCATCGATGGCCACGAACATCACGGTCTGGCCTTGGGAACGTCCGGCTTCTGCGGACGCGAGCCATTCCGCATCATCGATACCGAGCCGCCGCATCAGTTTCTCGTTGCCAATGGCGACCTTCCGCGGTCCCACGCGCGCCTCGACACCCTCGCCGGTAATCGACGACAAATCAGACGCTGCCTCGAACGCCACGCCTCGCGCCTTGGTGCCTTCAACTATTGCATGGGCGAGCGGATGCTCGCTCCCCGCTTCGACCGCGGCGACGGCGGAAAGGAACTCGGCCTCGTCCAGGCCCACTCGGGGAGTGACGGCGACGAGATCAGGCTTGCCCATGGTGAGAGTGCCCGTTTTGTCGACCACCAGCGTGTCGATCTTTTCGAGCGTCTCCAGCGCCTCGGCGTTGCGAATGAGGATGCCGTGCTGGGCGCCCTCGCCGGTCCCGGTCATGATCGACATCGGCGTTGCGAGGCCGAGTGCGCATGGACAGGCAATGATGAGAACGGCGATCGCGTTGACCAGCGCATAGGCTAGCGCCGGGAAAGGCCCCCAGATTGCCCAGACGATGACGGTAACGACCGCGATCACGACCACCGAAGGCACGAACCAGGCCGCGACCTGATCGGCCAGACGCTGGATCGGTGCCCGACTGCGCTGAGCCTCGGCGACCATCTGCACGATCTTGGAAAGCATCGTGTCCTTGCCGACCGCGCCCGCACGCATAACGAAGCCGCCGGTCTGGTTGACCGTTCCGCCGATCACCTGGTCGCCGGGCTTCTTGGACACGGGCAATGGCTCACCGCTGATCATCGACTCGTCGATCGCGCTCGCGCCTTCGGTCACTTCGCCATCGACCGGCACTTTGTCACCTGGACGGACGCGGAGCAGGTCTCCGCTCGCCAATTGGTCGAGGGAGACTTCGCGTTCATCGCCACTGCCGAAGATCTTGAGCGCGGTCGGCGGCGCGAGTTCGAGCAACGCGCGCAAGGCGCTCGAGGTCGAGCCCCGCGCCCTGAGTTCAAGCACTTGGCCAAGTAGGACGAGCGTGGTGATGACCGCCGCCGCCTCATAATAGACGCCGACGCGGCCTGAGTGATCGCGGAAGGCGGGCGGGAATATGTCGGGCAGGAGCGTCGCGACGAGACTGAACAGGAATGCGATCGCAACGCCGAAGCCGATCAGCGTAAACATGTTGAGATTACGAGTCTTCAGCGACTGCCACGCGCGCTCGAAGAAAGGTAAGCCGCCCCACAGAACCACTGGTGTGGCGAGCGCCAGCTGCGCCCATTGCGCGCGTGCCGGTTCGATCAGCCGGTCGAAGCTGATCCAGGGCACCATGTCGCTCATCGCGTAAACGAACAACGGCAGGGTAAATAGCGCGCTGACCCAGAAGCGGCGGGTCATGTCGACGAGTTCGGGATCGGGGCCATCCTCGAGGCCGACCATCTCGGGCTCCAGAGCCATTCCGCAGATGGGGCAGCTTCCCGGTCCTACCTGCCGGATCTCGGGATGCATGGGACAGGTGTAGATCGTCCCTTCGGGAACGTCTTCGACCTGCTTGAGATGCGCGCCCGACAGATAGTGCTCCGGGTCGCTGACGAACTTGTCCTTGCACCGTGCCGAACAGAAGTAATGGGTCGCGCCATCGTGCTCGGCGACATGAGCCGCGCCTTCGATCGTCACGCTCATGCCGCAGACGGGGTCGACGGCGGTAGCTTCACCCTGCGCGTGATTTGCGTGGTGGGTGTCGCAACAGCTCATGGATTGCCTCCCATTAGGATCGGACTGGGACGGGCGCTCAGTCATGTCACAGCCCGAGATGGTTGATGCCATGGGCGAGTTCCCCGCCCAGAAAGCCCTGGACGATCAGCAGGGCGGCAATCGGAAAGAGCAAGAGGCGAAGGATGAGGCGCGGTTTTCGCTCCCGGTGAGCAACCCATGCAGCAGTCAACCCAACAACGGCGATCAGCATTCCATTCCAGCGGTGTAGTTGCATGAGTGTGTCGCCACCGAACCAGAGGCCGGTATGGATCCACCCGAACAGGACCGCGACTATCCCTCCCGCAGCGCCACCATAAAGCATGATCCTTACCGCAGCTTCGCGCTCCGGTGTTGGGCGAGACAGAACAAACAGTTCCGTAAGCGCGGCCATCAGGAACAGCGCGATCGGGAAGTGGACCGTTGCCGGATGCAGGCTCTTGAGAGCGCCGGTGATGCCTTCACTCTCAACCTGCTCAGCATCATGGCCTTGCGTGGTTTCGTTAGAAACTGCGGCGCGACCCATCGCTTCCATATCGTGACCGGGCTGAGCATGGACTGCCGCGGTTACAGCAGGACGCTTCGACTCCTCCCCATGCTTTTCGTCACCGTGTGGGAACGCAACCGTTGCCGAGAGGATGAGGGCTAGGCTGACGAAAAGGCGGAGAACCAAGTTCACCGCTTTGCCTTCTCGAAAAGATCGACCAATTCGCCGAACTTCTGCTTCTGCTCGTCGGCATCACCGCTGGCGATCGCCTCTGCCACGCAGCACGCGGCATGACGCTTTAGAATTTCGCTCTCGGCGCGGCCAAGAGCAGCCTTGATGGCCTGCACCTGATTTAGAACATCGATGCAGTACCGATCATCCTCGATCATCTGCGCCACGCCGCGCACCTGTCCCTCAATCCTGCGAAGACGGTTGACGATGCGAGAACCATCGGTTGCTGACACGTTTAGCACTCCATCTGCGACGATACCCTCCCGGGTATCTTGCAATACTCCTGGGGGGTATATATGTCAGTCGCCGAAGGAGTTGCAAGACCCATGAGTGAATTGCTGGTTTCGCGTCGACGACTTTTGGGAGCCGGAGCGATTGGTGCAGGTGCCTTGGCCCTGCCGGCCTGGGCGCGTGGGGCGGATCTGCACGGTGGCGGTCCCATTCGCTCCGGTTTCGACGAAGTGTCAGGCCGCGACATTGCCCTGACAATCGGGGAAGGACCTCGCGTCGTGCAGGGCCGCCGCGGACATGCAGTCGCCGTGAACGGTAGCGTGCCCGGCCCACTTGTACGCCTGTGCGAAGGCGAGCCGGTCCGCATCGCCGTAACCAACACGCTAGACGAAGACAGCTCGATCCATTGGCATGGCCTGCTGCTGCCGTTTCAATACGATGGCGTTCCCGGCGTCAGCTTCCCCGGGATCAAGCCGGGCGAAACCTTCGTTTACGACATCCCTGCGCTGCGACAGAGCGGTACGTATTGGTGGCATAGCCACTCGGGACTGCAGGAACAGGCCGGACATTACGGCCCGATCGTGGTCGAACCCTCTGACACGGACTCCGTCCATGCCGACCGCGATTACGTGCTGCTCCTCAGCGAATTCACCCCGCTTCACCCGCACACGATCATGGACAAGCTGAAGAAGGGCGAAGGCTATTTCAATTACCAGCAGAACGCCTGGACCGACGATTATCCGCTTTCGGGCCAAGACCGGCGGATGTGGGCGCGCATGCGCATGATGGCGACCGACATTCTGGACGTGACGGGATCGACCTACACCTACCTCGCCAACGGGCGCGGACCGGAGGAGGGTCTCGAATTCCTGTTCAACCCTGGCGAGCGAGTACGGCTGCGCGTCATCAACGGCAGCGCCATGACATTCTTCAACGTCCGCATTCCCGGAGTGAAGTTCTGGGTGGTCGGCGCCGATGGCCAAAACGTTCGCCCGGTCGAGGTCGAGGAATTCCAGATCGGCACGGCAGAAACCTACGACATTGTCGTCGAGCCGACCGGCGAAGCCCGGACGATTGTGGCCGAAAGCATGGACCGGTCCGGCATGGCGGTTGCGACCCTCGCTTCGCGCCCCGGCGCGCGTGACGCGGTGCCCGCGCTTCGTGATCCGCCCCTTTTGACGATGGCCGACATGGGCATGAACCACGGTTCGGGCGGAATGGACCATGGCGGTGGCGACATGGCCGGGATGGACCATTCGGCCATGGGCTACGACATGCCATCGCAAGGTGCCGCTGCGGAGCCGATGGCCGGGATGGACATGAGCGACATGAACATGCGCGACACGTCCAGATTGCCCCCTGACGTAAAAGTCGGCCCCGGTATCGATATGGTGTCGATGAATCCGGTCGATCGCATGGGTGATCCTGGCGTCGGTCTGGACAACGTTCCCCACAAAGTCCTCACCTACAAGGACTTGGTGGCGCTCGCACCGAATGACGATTTGCGCCGCCCATCGCGCCAGATGGAAATCCACCTGACCGGCAACATGGAACGCTACATGTGGTCGTTTGACGGCGAGAAATTCAGCGCCGTAAGCGACGATCCGATCCGCTTCGCCTACAACGAGCGGGTGCGGGTGAAGCTGGTCAACAATACGATGATGGCGCACCCGATCCATTTGCACGGGCACTTCTTCGAGCTAGTCAACGGCGCACCTGCCGACCGGCAGCCGCAGAAGCATACGGTGATCGTGCAGCCTGGCGGCAGCGCGACCTTCGATCTCACCGCCGACGAACAAGGCGACTGGGCCTTCCACTGTCACCTGCTCTACCACATGCATTCGGGCATGTTCCAGATCGTGACCGTCGCCAAGCCGCCGTCGGCACCCGACGTGAAGCGGGTGGGAGAAGACTGATGCGCCTGATCGTCGCCATTCTCCTGGCGGGCACCGCCACCCCGGCCTTCGCGCAGGACCATTCGGACCACGCGATGCCTGCCACGCAAACACCTGCCCAGACCGAATGCGAAGCGGAGGCCGCACGCCACCGCGCCATGGGCCATCCGGTTCCCGAAGGGGCTTGTGCGCCAATAGAGCCACCGGCCGAACCAGCCTCCACCGATCGGCCCGACGGCCATTCGGGCATGGACCATTCCCAGATGGAACATGGCCAGATGGAAGGAATGGACCACTCGACCATGGATCATTCGACCATGGATCATGGCCAGACCCCGGCCATGGACCATTCGACAATGGATGGCATGGACCACTCCGCAACGGGCCATGAAGGCATGCAATCAGCCGAACAAGCGCCGATGAACCACGAGACGATGGACCATGGCGCCATGGACATGACACCTATTCCGGAAGGGCCGCCTCCGGCTTCGGCAGGATCGGGACCGCCTCGCGCTGCCAATGCGATCTGGGGCGCCGATGCAATGCGAGCCTCGCGTAGCGCTCTGCGCACCGAGAATGGCGGAATGATGGTCTTCTGGTTCCAAGGCGACCGCGCTGAATATCGCGTGCGGGAAGGCGGAGATGGCTACCTGTGGGACGTACAAGGCTATTACGGCGGCGATACCAACAAGTTCTGGTTCAAAAGCGAGGGCGAAGGCACTTTCGGCGAAAGCCCCAAATCCGCAGAGATTCAGGGCCTGTGGAGCCACGCGATCGGTCCCTGGTGGGACTTGCAGGTTGGTGTCCGGCAGGACCTGACCGGTCCCGAGCGCACCCATGCCGTTATCGGCGTACAGGGTCTGGCGCCGTACATGTTCGAGGTCGATGCGGCCGCTTTCCTTTCGACGAAGGGCGACCTGACGGCGCGGGTGGAGGCTGAGCTTGACCAACGCATTACCCAGCGCCTGATCTTGCAACCGCGCGCCGAAGTTAACCTGTCCGCGCAAGACATCCCCGAACTCGGTATAGGGGCCGGTCTTGATTCACTCGAACTGGGGTTGCGGCTGCGTTACGAATTCGCCCGCGAATTTGCGCCCTATATCGGAGTAGAGCAGGAATGGAAACTGGGCCAGAGTGCCGATTATGCCCGCCTTGCAGGCGAGGACCCGAACGTGACCAATTACGTTGTCGGCGTCCGCTTCTGGTTTTGACTTGCCCTAGCCTGAGTTCGACGTTCTGACTTGAAGTGCGGCCTACCACCGCCCTGACTATCAGTCGAACGACGGCTTTGCTTGCTGTAGTTGCCAGAAACAGACTGTCAGCTCACGGCCCAAAGGCAGACGTGAAAAAGGCGGCCCGTCCCGAGAGGGACGGACCGCCCGCCGAGTGACTTGGACCTGTCAGGAGGGGTCAGGCAGCCTGCTCGGCAATTTCGTTCGTGGTCTCGTCTTCGGTCGGGTCCGCATTTTCATCCTCGACCGGTTCCTCAGATGAACCGAAGCGCATGATCTCGGGCACCCACGCTCCCGCTCGCGTCTTCGCATCCGCCTCGCCGATGAAATTGCCGGAGAAGATGCGCTCGGCTGCGCTCGCCAGTTCTGCCTTCTTCGAGCCTGCATAGCGGCTGACGAGTTCGGGGCCGCCTGCTGCATCGAGCGCTTCGAGCGTGCGTGCCTTCGCCACGCGATCGAAATAGTTCGCCGCCGTTGGCCGCCACCAATGCGCCGTCTCGATCTCGAGCAGCGACCCGAGTATCTCGTGCAGCGGCGCCGAGCGATCGCCTTCACACGCAAGGCTAGCGACCAGCGTGCGGGATACGACATGGCCGAGCCAGGCCGAACGTGCTTCATCGCTCAATGCGCGGAATCGTTCGAACCGCTCGACATCCGTTTCACCGGAGCGCCAGCTTTCGTCGAGCGAAGCGGCAAATTCGGCAAGCGCAGCGCCCGCTGGGGCGTCCTTCGCCTCGAAGCCGGCCACCGGTCCCGATGCAACCGAGCCGACCAGCGTCGATGCCTTCTTCGCGCGCCAGTCATGCCCATCGGCATCCGCGAGCGTGAAGACCATGAAGTCGAGCGCAAGCGCGGGATCGTTGGCCAGGTGGATCGCCAGGATGTCGCGGCGCTGCATCGCGAGCTCGTCGAGCAGACGCTGAGAAAGGGCGCCGCTCTTGCGCTTGGTATCAGCGCCGGCATCAACCGGTTCGACTGCTCCGTCATCAGCGTTGACGACTTCCACTTCGGTGTAGAATTGCGGCACCAATGCCGGTTCGCCATTGCGAGAGAGCACGAGGAACGCTCCAGCCTCCGACTTCAGCTCATCGGCAAGCACCGGCGGTCGGTCGTTGAGATCGCGCATCGCGCGGTCGATCGAGACCAGTTCTTCTTCCGCCTTGGCGATCTCGCTTTCGTCGCTGTCCTCATCCTCGAGGATGGCGGCCGTCCGATCGTAGTCGGCTTCAAGGTCGCTGAGCTCGCGAGCCTCGTCTTCGGTTAGCGGAGCCGGTTCGCATGGGAGCCGATTGAGGCCCTCGATGAGATCGTGGCTGACATAGTTGCCAAGAGTGGGTCGCACCCAGGCAAGTCCGTGTTCTTCCGCGATCTTCTTCGCGGCATCATCCATCGCTTTCTGGGCAAGGTCTTCGAGCAGCGCGACATCGATCCAGCTCTCGCTGGCTTCGTCGTCGAACAGTTCGCGTTCGATGCGGCCACCTGCAGCAAGGTAGGCATCGCGCCCGACCAGGACCGCGCGCGGATCGGAGCCACGAACAGTGGCATCAAGCACCATGCGGCGGATCGTATCAGGCGTGATCTGATACCAGGCATTCTGCAGCTCGGCATAAACGTGTGCCTGACGGTCGATGTCTGAAATCGCCCCATAGGCCTTGGCCATGTCGAGCGTGATCGCGCCTTCGGCGAGCGCTTCAAAGACACAAGGTGCGAGACCCGCCAGTCGCAGACGACCCTCGACAAAGCGGACCGTGAGACCAAACCGGCGGGCCACGTCTTCAGTGCTGGCTCCCGCCTCGATGATCGCAGCGAAAGCCTGCGCCTCGTCGGCCGGATTCATTGCGAGACGCTGGAAGTTCTCGGCGAGGCTCGCTTCGCGCACTTCGCTTTCCTCGCCTTCGATGACAAGGCAAGTGACCTCGTGGTTCTTGGGAAGCGTACCTCCCTCGGCCAGTGCCTGG
>Ga0098074_1000070_pt1 | contig 118503 bp, 120 predicted proteins | sample 32_taG_FD_75064 | JGI IMG/M metagenome (GOLD analysis project Ga0098074, IMG submission 75064) | Marine viral communities from the Gulf of Mexico - 32_GoM_OMZ_CsCl metaG | ecosystem: Environmental > Aquatic > Marine > Oceanic | place: Atlantic Ocean: Gulf of Mexico | collected 2015-07-12 | reverse complement strand
GGGTTGGGGTGGGGGCTATCGACCTTGCGCAAGGCCGATGGCCCCCACCCGCTGCGACTAGCGAACAAGTTCGCAAGTCTCGCTGCCCTCCCCTGAAGGGGAGGGCCTATGGTCATGCTAACGGCCGCTCTCCACCCCATATCGGCCGTTCACTGTGGATCTGGGGGTAATGGCTGCAAACGACCGGTTGCGGACGTTTAGGCCCCTCCCCTTCAGGGGAGGGGTTGGGGTGGGGGCTATCGACCTTGCGCAAGGCCGATGGCCCCCACCCGCTGCGCCTAGCGAACAAGTTCGCAAGTCTCGCTGCCCTCCCCTGAAGGGGAGGGCCTATGGTCATGCTAACGTCCGCTCCCCACCCCAAAGCCGTCATCGCATGGCGGCACAAGATGTAGCCGCTTTACGCCGCCTTGCCGTGGCGGGCGTCCATCGTTTCGCTGGTGCCCGCGTCGATTTCCGCCGCCTTGGCTTCGACCAGTTTCACGACATGCGCGATCATGTCGGCGTCGGCGACATGGTGGTCAGTGACGCCCGAGAGATAGACCATATGCTTGCCGTTGCCGCCGCCGGTGATGCCGATGTCGGTTTCGCGCGCTTCGCCGGGGCCGTTGACGACGCAGCCCAATACCGAGAGGCTCATCGGGGTCTTGATGTGGCTGAGCGCGTCTTCGAGCGCTTGCACGGTGCGGATGACGTCGAAGCCCTGGCGCGCGCAGCTGGGGCAGGAAACGACGCGGACGCCGCGGGTTCTGAGGCCTAGCGATTTGAGGATTTCATAGCCGACGCGGACTTCTTCCTCGGGCTCGGCGGAGAGCGACACGCGGATCGTGTCGCCGATCCCGGCCCACAGCAGATTGCCGATGCCGAGCGCCGACTTCACTGTGCCGCCGATTAGCCCGCCCGCCTCGGTGATGCCGAGGTGCAGCGGGCAATCGACCGCGTCGGCGAGCTGCATATAGGCGGCGACCGCGAGGAAGACGTCGCTTGCCTTCACCGCGACCTTATAGTCGTGGAAGTCGTGATCCTGGAGCAGCTTGATATGATCGAGCGCGCTTTCGACGAGCGCCTCGGGGCACGGCTCGCCATATTTTTCGAGCAGATCCTTTTCGAGGCTGCCTGCATTGACGCCGATGCGGATTGCGCAGCCGTTCGCCTTAGCAGCGCGGACGACTTCGCCGACGCGCTCGCTGCTGCCGATATTGCCGGGGTTGATGCGCAGGCAGGCGGCGCCGGCGTCGGCGGCTTCGAGCGCGCGCTTATAATGGAAATGGATGTCGGCGATGATCGGGATGCGCGCGGCGCGGACGATCTGGCCGAGCGCCGCCGTGCTGTCGGTGTCGGGGCAGGAGACGCGGATCAGGTCGGCGCCAGCCTCCTCGCAGCGGCGGATCTGGTCGATCGTCGCCACCGCATCGCTCGTCAGCGTGTTGGTCATCGTCTGCACCGTTATCGGCGCGCCGCCGCCGACGGGGACGTTGCCGACCATGATCTGGCGGCAGTCGCGCCGCGCAATGTCGCGCCAGGGGCGCAGGCCGGGATTGTGATCGCTCATAGGGCTGCTCGAAACATGGGGTTGCGCTGCTCTTTAGCCTTGCGCGCCGCGAATGGCAAAGCCGCAACGCGCCGAGGCGCCTTGTGGCGTGGAAGCCACAATCGCGCGTTCTTCTTTGCCTATTGTGAAATTTTAATTGTACGCGGCGAGCAAATGAGCAATTTTCCGCGCGTCCGGGTCACAAGCCCCACGAGAGAGGCGAGGGCACGGACCGCAGGATTGGACATCCGGATCATCAATAAGGGGGTAAACCCAATGAAATTTGTTACCAAGACCTGCTTCGGGATTCTTCTTGCCGCGTCTGCTATGTCGACGCCGGCGCTTGCCCAGGATGCGCCGTCCGGGCCCCTCTCGCTTTCGGGCGGGATTGATGTCGTGTCGGATTATCGCTTTCGCGGAATTTCGCTGTCGAACGAAAAGGTTGCCATCCAGCCCAGTCTGACGCTGAGCCACGAGAGCGGTTTTTATGTCAGCACCTGGGGATCGTCGCTTCCCGACAGCCCGCTCTACGGCAAGTTCGAACTCGACCTGATCGCCGGATTCTCGACCGAACTCGCACCCGGAACGTCGGTCGACCTCAATGCCACTTATTACACCTATCCGGGCAATCGCGACTGGGCGGGGCCGAGCGACTATGTCGAGTTCATCGGTTCGCTTTCGCACGACATCGGGCCGGTGTCGGCATCGGGCACCGTGGCCTATGCGCCCAAGCAGAGCTCGCTTGGAGACAACGACAATATCTACCTCAACTTCGGCCTTTCGTCGGGCATTCCCGACACGCCGGTCACGCTGTCGGCGAACCTCGGTTATACCGACGGCTCACTCGGCGGCGTTTCGGCCGACGGCAATTATCTCGATTGGTCGCTCGGCGCATCCTTCGCCGCCGACATTTTCACCTTCTCGGTGAATTATATCGACACCGACGTGAAGAAGACGGGGGTGAAGGCCGTCGACACGCTGTACGATCCGACCGTCGTATTCACCCTGGGCGTCGCTTTCTGACGAGGCGCGACCCGGTCGCCGAATGATCCCGGACCGCTCGCGGCCTATTTGGACGCGAGCGGCCGCATTTCGGTGACGCAATTTTGTTTCGACAGAAACCATTATCGCGTAATTCTTTGTTGCAGAAATGTCACATTGAGATTTTTAACGCCTGATATTTGGCTTTCGGGGTTGTGCGCTGCAGCATAATTCCCGACACAGGGGGCACGCGAGGTTGACCGGCCCGATAGAGGCTGACTGCTCGCAGCAGGTAGGGACGATCCTTTCGACCTTTTAAGGGGATCAACCCATGAAGACTCTCTCCCGCGCATGCCTCGGCATGCTTCTCGCCGCTTCGGCGCTTCCCGCAACGGCTTATGCCCAAGAGGAACCGAGCGACGGCATTTCCGTTTCGGGCAATGCGACCGTCGTCAGCGATTACCGCTTCCGCGGCTTCAGCCAATCGAACGAAGAGGCTGCCATTCAGGGCGGCTTCGACATCGCGCACGACAGCGGCCTCTATGTCGGTACCTGGGGGTCGAGCATCGGCTTTGCCAACGGCACCGAAATCGACGTCTATGGCGGTTTCGCCACCGAGGTGACACCGGGGCTGACCGCCGATATCGGTGCGACGCTCTATCTCTATCCCGGCGGCGGCGGCGATACGTCGATCATCGAACCTTATTTCTCGCTGTCGGGCGACGTCGGCCCGGCATCGCTCAAGACGGGTATCGCCTGGGCGCCGGGCGGGCAGGATTCGCTCGGCGATTCCAGCGCCGTCTATGTCTATGGCGACGTCGGCGTCGGGATTCCCGACACCCCGTTCACGCTGACGGGCCACCTCGGCTATGCCAAGAGCGACAGCTTCCTCGGCGGCCTCGACGGCGAAGTCGTCGATTATTCGATCGGCATCGAGGCGAGCTGGAAAATCCTGACGCTGGGTGTTGCCTATGTGAACACCGACGAAACCAAGGCCGGTGGCTGGAAGGAAGGCATCGGCGCTGACGGAGCCGTAGTCTTTTCGCTCGGCGCGTCTTTCTGACGCCCGGCGATGGGGCGGCCTCTGGGGGGAGGCCGCCCCTTTCCCTATCGCCAGCGAAGATTGTGGGGGCCGAGATCCGCGAGGGTCTTGGCCCCCATCAATTTCATGCCCCTTTCGATCTCGGCGCGCAGCAGCGCCAGCGCCTGCGCGACACCGGCCTCGCCCGCCGCGGCGAGCGCATAGAGGTAGAGGCGCCCGCCCGAACAGGCTTTGGCGCCCACCGACAGCGCTTTGAGCACATGCGTGCCGCGCGTGATGCCGCCGTCGCAGATCACCTCGACCCTGTCGCCGACCGCATCGACGATTTCGGCGAGCGCGTCGAAGGGCGCGATGCTGCCGTCGAGCTGGCGTCCGCCATGGTTCGACACCATGATCGCCGTCGCGCCGATGTCGGCCGCGCGGCGCGCATCTTCGACCGCGACGATGCCCTTCAGGCAAAAGGGGCCGTCCCACGCCTTGCGGATCGCCTCGGCGCGCTTCCAATCGAGGCTCTGGTCGAGCATCGAGGTGAAATAATCGGCGACCGATTTGGGGACGCTCGATCCTTCGGCCACATGGGTGGCGAGGTTCGGTAGGCTGAATTTTTCGCGGAGCAGATAGTTGAGCCCCCATCCGGGCTTGGCGGCATAGCTCAGCATGTTGCGCGGCGTGAAGCGCGGCGGCGAGGTGAAGCCCGAGCGCAGGCAGCGCTCGCGATTGCCGCCGACGATCGTATCGACGGTGAGCGCGACAGCGTCGAACTTCGCGTCGCGTGCTGCCTCCAGCATCGCATGGTTCAGCCCCTCGTCCTTGTGGACATAGAGCTGGAACATCTTCGGCCCGGCGGTGAGCGCACCCGCTTCGGCAAGACCGACGGTCGCAAGGCTCGATATGCCCGCCACCGTCCCCGCATCGGCAGCGGCGCGCAGCACCGCGCGCTCGCCCTGCCAGTGAAAAAGGCGCTGGAGCGCGGTGGGGGACAGGAACAGCGGCATCGCCATCTCGCGCCCGAACAAGGTCGTGCGCATGTCGACGCTCGCGACCCCCGCGAGCACGCGCGGCACGAGGCCGCAACTGTCAAACGCGTCGCGATTGCGCCGCCGCGTCACCTCGTCGTCGGCGGCGCCGTCGATATAGTCGAACACCGGCCACGGCAGACGCCGCTTCGCGAGCGTGCGGAAATCGTCGATATTGTGGCAGTCGGTGAGTTTCATTCTGGCCCCGCTTTTTTCTCGTCATTGCGAGCGTAGCGAAGCAATCTCCAGCCCTCAATGTTGAGCGGGGCCGATGGCTGGAGATTGCGTCGTCGCTTCGCTCCTCGCAATGACGCGAGACTCAGAAAACCGTCCGTCCAGCCACCGTGCCCTTGCTCGCAAAGCTGAAGCGCGGCTCGATCGCGAGGTCCTTGTCCAATATATGCGCCGCGACGCGCTTGCCGACCGCGGGGCCGTTCTTGAACCCGTGCCCCGATCCGCCGCCGACGAGCCACACGCGTTCCTGCCCCGGAAAACGGTCGATCAGATAGTCGCCGTTCGAGCTATTTTCATATTGGCAGACGCGCCCGCCGATCAGCGGTGCGTCGGCGAGGCCGGGGAAGCGGCGCGCGACATAGGCGCGCGCTGCCGCGATGCCCGCCGGTGTCAGGCTGCGGTCCATCGTATCGGGGTCGACGACGGGACCATGCGTATCGAACGCGATCTTGAAGCCGGCGCCTTCGATATCGGGGATGCCGTACACGATGCGGCCGTTGTTGAAATCGGCCCAGACGGGGAGCTCGGGCGGCGCGAAGCTCGTGTCGCCCTGCGGCGCGCCGAAATGGTAGATCTCCTGCCGCGTCGCAACGATCCGTCCCATCAATTGCTGCGGGAAAAGTTCGGCGATCCAGGGGCCGCAGGCATAGACGAGATGGTCGGCGGTGCCGCCGTCGGGCAGCGTGTGGCGCTTGATGCGTTTCGAAAAGAGCGGAGCGGGCATCACCACACGCTCGACCTCGATCCGCGCATCGGCGATCACCTCCTGCACGCCGCGCCCGGCGATCAGCGCGCCGCTCTCGGTTTCGAGCAGCCCGGTTTCGCCCTGATAAAATTGGATCTGGCGGTATTTTTCCTGGAGCCAGCGAACGTCGCCGACCTGATGCGGAACATCGTTCGCGTGAAGCCATGCGCGCGATTGCGCGGTATAGCGGTCGCCTTCGGGCGCGAACCACAGCACGCCGGTCTTGTGAAAGATCGGGGCGCTCGCGCTGTCGGAGAGGTCTTTCCAATATTCGAGCGAGTCGCGCGCCATCTGTGAATAGATGGCGTCGGCGCCATAGCCCATGCGGATGACGCGGCTCTCGCCCCCCGACGAGGCGCGCCAGTGGCCTGCGCCATAGGCGTCGAACAGCCGCACCGACTTGCCCGCGCGGACAAGGTGCCATGCCGTCCACGCGCCGAACACTCCCGCGCCGATGACCGCAACATCGACATGCTGCACCTTCGGCCGCGCGGGCTTGCGCCTCTTTGAGCGGCGCTCGCTGCGCTCGGCCGCCGCAGCACTCGCCGCCACCGGCAGCGCGGCTAGGCCGGTCAAGAGCGCGCGGCGCGAAGGGGCGTTATCGGCCACCGGTCCCCGCTTCGTTCTTCTTGTAATAGCGATAACCCCCGATCCAGGTTTCGAGCGGCGCCATGCGACGGATTTCGTCGGGGCTCGCGAGCATCGGGTCGCTGTCGAGGATCAGGAAATCGGCGCGCATCCCCGGCATCAACGTGCCGATGCGATCCTCCGCATAGGCGGCGAAGGCAGCGGTGCGCGTGAAGCCGTCGAGCGCGGTCTCGCGGCCCACTGCCTCTTCGGGTCGCCAGCCGCCGAAGGGCTGGCCCGCCGCGTCGGTGCGCGAAATGGCGACGGCAAGCCCCGCAAAGGGGTTGGCGCTTTCGACGGGTACGTCGGACCCGAAGGCGAGCCGTGCGCCCGCTTTCTCGAGGCTGCGCCACGCGTAGGCGCCGGTCAGCCGCGCGGGGCCGAGCCGCGCTTCGGCCATCGTCCGGTCGCTCGTCTGGTGGACCGGCTGCATCGAGGCGACGACTTTGAGGCTTGCGAAGCGCGCGATGTCGGCGGGGTCGATCACCTGCGCATGTTCGATCCGCCAGCGGCGCTCGCCGGGGAGGTCGGTCGTGAGGTCAGCGATCGCATCGAGCGCCTCGGCATTGGCGGCGTCGCCGATGGCATGGATCGCGACCTGGAACTTGTCCATCGACGCGCGCACCATCTTGTTGCGCAGCTGCGCGGGGGTGAGGAGCGGCAGCCCTTTCTGCCCCGGCGCATCGGCATAGGGCGCCTTCAACCACGCGCCGCGCGAACCGAGCGCACCGTCGAGATAGAGCTTCACCCCGACCATGCGGAGCCGGTCGTCATAGAGCCAAGGCGTCGGTTCGGGACCGGCGATCATCGCCATATTGTCGATGTCGCCGCCATAGGAGAGGATGCGAACCGCAAGCTGCTTCTTGTCGCCCGCACGGCGATAGGCCTGCCAATCCTCGATCGTCGTCCCCATGTCGGCAATCGCGGTGACGCCCTGTTCGATGAGCTTCGCCTGCGCGAGGAGCAGCGCGCGGTCGAGATCGCGCGCGAGCGGTTTGGGCTTGGCACCGTCGATCAGGCTCATCGCCGCGTCGACAAAGACGCCGCTCGGCTTGCCACCCTCCATCTCGATGCGCCCGCCCTCGGGCGACTTGCTTGCGGTGCTGATCTTTGCAGCCGCCATCGCGGCGCTGTTCGCCCAGCCGGCGTGGCCGTCGATCCGTTCGAGCCAGACGGGGCGGTTCGGCACTGCGGCGTCGAGGTCGGCGGCGTTCGGGAAGCGGCCGAGCCCCCATTTCTCCTGGTTCCAGCCCCGCCCGATGATCCACGGCATTTCAGGATTTTCGGCGGCATATTGGCGGATCGCCGCCTGCGCCTCGGCAAGGCTGCGCGTCTCCGAAAGGTCGAGCAGCATGAGCTGGAACCCCAGCCCCATGACATGACCGTGCGCATCGATCAGTCCGGGGATGAGCGTGCGGCCCTTGCCATCCTCCTTGAAGTCGGGACGTTCGGGGCGCTTGTCCTTGCGGTCGAGCAGTTCCTTGACCTTGCCGTCCTTGTCGATGACGAGGCCGGTGAAACGCACGAGCTTGCCATTCTGGTCGAGCGTGATGCCGTTGACATTGTCGACGAGCGTGTCGGCCTGCGCGGGGGCGGTGAGGGCGAAGGCGAGCGCGGCGATAGCCATGATCCCCGCCCTCCCCTTCAGGGGCGGGCGGGGAGACTTGCGAACTTGTTCGCTAGTCGCAGCGGTTGGGAGGCATCGATCTTGCGCAAGGACGATGGACCCCACCCCAACCCCTCCCATGAAGGGGAGGGGCTTTAGGTTCTTCAACCCCCTCACTTCGGCAACCGCGTCACGAGCGAGCTCGTGTCCTTGCGGCCGCCGCCCGCCTTTTGCACATCGGCGTAGAATTGATCGACGAGCGCCGCGACCGGGATCGTCGCGCCGTTCGAGCGTGCCTCTTCGAGCGCGAGGCCCAGATCCTTGCGCATCCAGTCGACCGCAAAGCCGAAGTCGAACTCGTCCTTCGCCATCGTCCCCCAGCGGTTGAGCATCTGCCAGCTCGCCGCGGCGCCGCCGGAGACGGCCTCGAACACCTTGTCGGTATCGAGCTTTGACGCCTGCGCGAAACGCAGTGCTTCGGACAGGCCCTGGATGACGCCGGCAATCGCGATCTGGTTGACCATCTTTGTCGTCTGCCCTGCGCCGGGGTTGCCGATATGGACGATGCGCCCCGCATAGGCGCGCATCACCGGCTCGGCCGCCGCGAAAGCGGTTTCGGTGCCGCCGCACATGATCGACAGCGTGCCCGCTTGCGCGCCCGATTCGCCGCCCGAGACGGGGGCGTCGACGCAGAGAATGCCGTGGCTCTGCCCTTCGACCGACAGCTGGCGCGCGAGACGCGCCGATACCGTCGTATGGTCGACGAACAGCGCGCCCTTGGCCATCGCGGCAAAGGCGCCGTCGCGGCCGAGCGTCACCTGCGCGAGATCGTCGTCGTTGCCGACGCAGCTTAGCACCACATCGGCGCCCTGCGCGGCCTCGGCGGGTGTGGCAACCGCGGTTCCGCCGTGGCGTTCGGCCCAGGCGTCGGCCTTTGCGCGGGTGCGATTATAGACGGTGACGGTATGGCCCGCCTTGACGAGATGGCCCGCCATCGGTCCGCCCATGACGCCGGTGCCGATGAAGCCTATGCGCAATTTTCGTTCGCTCATGGGGTGGTCCATAGCATTGTTTGCTTCGTGCGCCAGATGGGCTAGGGCCAGCCGCGCTATGACCGATCAGCTCGCCCCGACCGCCGCCGCCGATTTTCCGGCGATCGCCCTCGACGATGTGCGCGCGGCGGCGGCGCGAATTAATGGCGCGGTCGTGCGCACCCCGACACTGAAGTCGCAGACGCTGTCCGAACTTGTCGGTGCCGAAGTCTGGCTGAAGTTCGAGAATCTGCAGTTCACGGCGGCGTATAAGGAGCGCGGTGCGCTGAACGCGCTGCTGCTGCTCGACGACGAAGCAAGGGCGCGCGGCGCAATCGCGGCATCGGCGGGCAATCATGCGCAGGGCCTTGCCTATCACGGTAAAAGGCTCGGCGTCCCGGTGACGATCGTGATGCCAAAGACGACGCCGCAGGTGAAGGTGTCGCAGACCGCGAGCCATGGCGCGACGATCGTGCTTCACGGCGAGACTTTCGACGATGCCTATGCCCATGCGCGCCAGCTCGAGGTCGAGCGCGGGCTGACCTTCGTTCACCCCTTTGACCATCCGCACGTCGCGGCGGGGCAGGGGACGGTCGCGCTCGAAATGCTCGAGGATGTGCCCGAACTCGATACGCTGATCGTTCCGATCGGCGGCGGCGGGCTGCTTGCCGGCATGGGAACCGCGGCGCGCGGGATCAAGAACGACATGCGGCTGGTCGGCGTGCAGGCGGAACTTTACCCGTCGATGTATGCCGAGCTCAACGGCGTCGACATGGCGTGCGAGGGCGACACGCTCGCCGAAGGCATCGCGGTCAAGGCGCCGGGTTCGTACACCCGCAAGCTTGTCGCGGAACTGAATGATGACATCGTGCTTGTCGCCGAACGCCATCTTGAGCGCGCGGTGAGCCTGCTCCTCCAGATCGAAAAGACGGTGGTCGAGGGCGCAGGCGCGGCGGGGCTCGCGGCGATGCTCGCGCACCCTGAGGAATTTGCCGGGCGCAAGGTCGGACTTGTCCTGACCGGCGGCAACATCGACACGCGCCTGCTCGCGAACGTCCTGCTGCGCGACCTTGCGCGCTCGGGCCGCATCGCGCGGCTGCGCATCCGGTTGCAGGATCGGCCCGGCGCGCTGTTCAAGGTGATGAAGCTGTTCGACGAGAAGCAGGTCAATATCATCGAAATCTATCACCAGCGCATCTTCACGACGCTCCCCGCCAAGGGGCTGATCACCGACATCGAATGCGAAGCGCGCGACCGCGAGCATCTCGACAGCCTGGTCGAGGCGCTGCGCGCTGCGGGCTATATGGTAACGACGGTCGAGTTGGCTTAGCCCGCTATCGTCAATGCGAGGAGCGAAGCGACACGGCAATCTAAAGCTATCGGGGTAGCGTGATCGCGATGGCTGGAGATTGCTTCGCTCCGCTCGCAAGGACGTCTTCTCTGGTCATCCGGTTTGTGCGCTAGGAACGACGCATGAAAGATTTCTCTCTCTCCCTCACCGCCACCCCCGACAGCATCGACGAACTCGGCCATGTCAACAATGCCGTCTGGGTCCAGTGGATCCAGCAGGTCGCGACCGGCCATTGGGCGGCTGCGGCACCGCAGGCGCACAAGGACGCCTATATCTGGGTGATCGTGCGGCACGAGATCGATTACCTCCGCCCGCTCGGCCCCGGCGAGACGGTGATGGGCCGGACGTGGGTCGCCGACAAGCCGCACGGGGCGAAATTCGATCGCTTCGTCGAGTTTACCGGCGAGGACGGCAAGGTGCATGTCCGCGCCCGCACGGTATGGGCGATGCTCGACAAGGCGAGCGGACGGCCCGTGCGGATCACCGACGAAATTGCCGCGCCTTTTCTGACAGGTAACGAATCGCTCCTTCAATAGACAAAATGGCCCTTCCACTATATTGTTACGCGTGGATATTCGGGAGGTGGGCGTTTATGGCTATCTCTTCATTGCCGCAACTGGACCGCTTTTTTCTGACCGACGCGGGTCTTGAAACCGACATATTATTTAACAAGGGCATAGATTTACCCTTGTTCGCTTCGATTACTCTGCTGACCTCGGACACGGGGATCGATATTCTCGAAGCCTATTATCGCGATTTTCTCGATCTGGCGCGGCGGATGGGCACGGGGCTGGTGCTCGAAAGCGCCACCTGGCGGGCAAGCCCCGACTGGGCGGAGCCGCTTGGCATGTCGCTGGACGAACTCGACCGGCTGAATCGCGCGGCGATCGAGCTTCTGTCGGGACTGCGGGCCGACTATGCCGATGTTCTAACCATCGTCAGCGGTTGTCTTGGTCCGCGCGGCGACGGCTATGATCCGGGCCGGATCATGACGGTAGCCGAGGCTCGGGCCTATCACGCCCGGCAGGCGGCCGTCCTGGCCCAAGCAGGGGCCGATATGCTGTCGGCGATCACAATGACCAATATTCCCGAAGCGACCGGGATCGCCGATGCGGCGAAGGCGCTGGACCTGCCGGTCGCAATCAGTTTTACCGTCGAGACCGACGGACGCCTGCCGACCGGCGACACGCTGGGCGAGGCAATCGCCATGGTCGATGCCGCCACGCAAACCTATCCCGCCTATTACATGATAAACTGTGCGCATCCGTCGCATTTCGACGATGCCCTCCAGGAAGGCGCGGGCTGGACGGCGCGCATCGGCGGGCTGCGCGCCAACGCATCGACGCTCAGCCATGCGGAACTCGACGCAATGATCGAACTCGATATCGGCGATCCGGCCGATCTGGCGGCACGGCACCGGAGCCTGGTGGAGCGGTTTCCGCAGATTCGCGTGGTCGGCGGCTGTTGCGGCACCGACCTGCGGCACGTTACCGCCATTGCCGAAGCGTGCATAAGCTAGAGTCCTGATCCAGGGGCGGTTGCCAGTCCGGGGCGGCCAGCATAAGCGGCAGGGATGAAGATTCGCCCGGCCACGCCCGCCGACGCCGCCGCGATCTGGGCGATCATCGGCCCGACGATCCGCGCGGGCGAAACCTATACGCTCGACCGCGACATGAGCGAGGCGGAGGCGCTCGCCTATTGGTTCGGGCCCGACAAGGCGGTGTTTGTCGTCGAAGCCGATGGCGCGATCCTGGGCACCTATTATCTGCGCGCCAATCAGGCGGGCGGCGGCGCGCATGTCGCGAACGCCGGCTATGTCACCGGCGCGCAGGCAAGGGGGCGCGGGGTGGCGCGCGCGATGTGTCTGCATTCGCTGGAACAGGCGAAGGTGCGCGGATTTCAGGCCATGCAGTTCAACTTCGTCGTGAGCAGCAATGTCCGCGCCGTGGGCCTGTGGGAGTCGATGGGCTTTGAAATCGTCGGCCGGCTTCCCGCGGCTTTCGAACACCCGGTCGAGGGCCGGGTCGATGCGCTCGTGATGTATCGGACGCTCTAGCCGACTAGCGTGCGACCACTGCGATGCGGTGGCGGTGGACCCATCCCGATGCGCAGGTCGATGCGAGGCGTCGGTCGAGGCCGCCCGTCGTGCCGCGGCACGAATGGCGCCCGTCGGCATAATGGACCTGGAACCATTCGGCATTGCCGGCACAGACGAACACCGGCGATCCTGCCTTGATCTTTGCCGTTTTGCGCGCGCCCATCGACGGCGAGCGATAGACCCAGACGCTGGGGTCGCGGCGCGATCCGGCGACGACCGCATAGTTGCACAGCGCGGGCGCGCTCGCAGCTTGCAGCGTCATCGCCAGCGCGGTCATCGTCGTCAGCATCGGCCCTTGTCCTTCGCCATCAGGGTGAACGCGCCGTTTAATAGCCTATTCTATGTCTTCGGTTAACGCCTTGACGATCGCGGCGACCGAGGTGGGGGCGTAGGCGAAGCCCATATGGCCGCAGTCAACCTCGACCTGCCGGTCGCTTTCGTGCGGCGTGCCGCGCGCGCTGTTCACTGCGACCACGCCGTCATATTTGGACCAGAGCGCAAAGGTCGGCATTTCGGGGCGCGGTGCGGGGTGAAAGTCGATCGGCGGATTGTCGACCGGATGCCGCGCAATCAAGTGATAAAGCCGCCACGCCCGATTGGCGCGGCGGCTGCCCGAAAAGGGCGAGCCAAGCGTGACGACGCGCGCGACCTTGCACGGATGGTGCTTCGCATATTCGCGTGCATAAATGCCGCCGAGGCTCCACCCGACGAGTGCCGGGACGTGACCGGTGCGGTCGATGATCCATTGCACGCGGGTGTCGATACGCTCGATGATGTCGGGGGTCGCGCCGCGGTTAAAGCCTAGCCCCCAGGCATAGCAGCGAAAGCCCTCGCGGCGCAGGTCGGCGCGCAGCGCCTTGGTCGCCCAGTCTCCCGACAGAAAGCCGGGGAGCACCATCACCGGCGGATGCTCGCTGTCGGGGTTCGGCTCCGCCGGCATAGGGCGCACACGTCCACCGATGGCGCGCATCAGCGATCCGATCTCGCGCCACAGCAGCTTGAGCGGCGGCGGTGCGTCGGGATCGGGGATGCGCGCGGGCCATTCGGCGCGGCGGGAGAGAAACGAACGGATCATTGCCTCGGCGCTATTCAACCCTTGGGCACGAGTTGCACCAGCTTGCCCTCGTCGCCGTCGGTAAGCAGCCAGATCGTGCCGTCCTCTCGCACTTCGACCTCGCGCACGCGCGTCCCCAAATCCCAACGGTCGCTCTTGTGAAGCTTATCACCGTCGATTGCGAGGCGGATCAGCCCCTGACCCGACAGCGCGCCCATCAGCAGGCTGTTCTTCCAGCCCGGATAGCGATCGCCGCCGTACCAGACGAGTCCCGCGGGCGAGATCGACGGGTTCCACCAGAGCTTGGGGGCGGCAAATTCGGGGCGCGTCGGATGGTCGGGAATGTCGCCGCCATTATAATGATCGCCGTTCGAAACGACCGGATAACCGTAATTGGCGCCGCGTTCGACAAGATTGACCTCGTCGCCGCCGCGCGGGCCCATCTCATGATTCCACAGCCGTCCTTCGCCGTCGAACACGATGCCAAGGACATTGCGGTGGCCGAGCGACCAGATTTGCGCCGCCACACCGCCTTGCGAAGCAAAGGGGTTGTCGGCGGGCACGCTGCCGTCGGGGTTCAGGCGGGCGATCTTGCCGAGGTTGGCGTTCATATCCTGCGCCGGATCGAACTTTTGCCGTTCGCCCGACCCGATGAAGAGATATTGGCCATCGGGGGAGAAGGCGAGGCGGTGCGAATAATGGCCGCGCCCCGTGACCTTCGGGCTCTGCTTCCAGATAATCTCCAGCCCCTCGAGCCGGGGCGCCTCGCCCTGCACCAGCTTGGCGCGTCCGACGACCGCGCCATAAGTGCCGCCGTCGCCTGCCTCCGCCCAGCTGAGGTAAACCATGCCGCTGGACGCGAAATCGGGGGCCAGCACGACGTCGCCGAAGCCCCCTTGTCCGCCATAGGCGACGGTGGGAACACCCGCGACGTCGAGCGTTGCGCCACCCTCTTGCCAGAGTTTCAGTTTCCCGGCTTTTTCGGTGACCAGCGCGAGGCGCGTTCCGGGCAGGAAGGTCATCGCCCAGGGTTCGTCGAAGCTCGCGACCTCACGCAGCGTGAACGGGGCTTCGGCGACCGGTGCTGCGGGGTGCGCGCCGGATGCGTCGCGCGCGCTCGAATCGCCGGAAGCGGCGCTCGTCGCGGGGCCTGCCGAGCAGGCGGCCACGATCAATGCGGTGGAAAGAGCAAGGGTGGGTCGTCGGGTCATTCTCGATCTCGCTTTCGCTTTGCTGGGGATGCTCCAGACTGCCGTGTCGGAGCCGCAAAGTCGAGTGGATCTCAGTGGTTTCCGGAGCCGCGGCGCGTGGCGATTTCGTCGACGCTGTCCATGATTGCGTCGATCGCTTCGCTCGCTGGGGGGGCTTCGGCGCGTTTCTGGGAAAATTGCCCGCGCCGCATAATTTCCTCAAGCGCGGTTCGCGCCCGCGACACGCGGCTCTTCATTGTGCCGAGTGCGCAGTCGCAGATGTTGGCCGCTTCCTCATAGGACATGCCACCCGCACCGACGAGGATCAGCGCCTCGCGCTGATCCTGCGGCAATTCCATCAACGCGCGCTGCAGGTCGGCCATCTCGCCCGAATCTTCCTGCGCAGCAGGAGTGGCCAGCGTGCGCTCGACAGCATTTTCGTCATAATCGCCGCGAAACTTGTTGCGCCGCATCTGCGACAGGAAAGTGTTGCGCAGGATCACGAACGTCCATGCCTTGATCGAGGTTCCGCGCTCGAAACGGTCGCGCGACGCCCACGCCTTGACCATCGTGTCCTGGGTCAGATCGTCGGCGAGGTCGGGATTGCCCGACAGGCTGCGGCCATAGGCGCGCAAGTGCGGGATGACCCCGGCGAGCAACGCCTTGAACTCGCTGTCCGACAGGCCCTTGTCGTCCTGCGATTGTGAATGGTGCCGAAACCGGGCGGCGCGGGACGGGAGCATTATCGCTTCGAACTCTTCAGGTCGATCTGCGACAACAGGTCGAGCATGGAATCGGGCAGTTTTTCCGCGACAATATTTCCATAGATCATGCGCAGCTTGGCGCTGACCGGTTCGGGCGATTGCCGGCCCGTCAGCGCGCGATGCCACTGATCGCTCCCGGTGCCGGGGAAGCTGCCGGTGGACTGACGCGGCTCTTCGTCGCGCATCGGTTTGCGCGGTCGATCGCCATTCATCCGGTTGTTGCCGTGGGTTGCCATGTCGATTGAACGAGAGAAGTGCGCTGGGGTTCCTCGCAGGTTGTTTTTTGCGACGAATGCGTTGCCAGGGTGCAACACTGTGCCTAGGTTCCGGGTCAGTTGAGGGGCGGGGCGCTTGATTTCGGTTATATATGTGAGTGTCGCCGATCCGATGATCGGCGAAGGCGAGATCGCCGATATCGTGAAAACGGCCCAGCGAAACAACGCCCGCGACGATATAACGGGCGCGCTCATCTACAATGGCCAGAACTTCATGCAGCTGCTCGAAGGGCCCGCCTCGAAAGTCGACGCATGTCTTGCCGCGATCCGCGACGACCGGCGGCATAGCGGGATGGTCGAGATACGGCGGCGCGCCATCGATTGCCGTGATTTTGCGCAATGGTCGATGCTGTACGAGCCGCGATTCGATGGCGATCCCGACCGCATTTCCGGGCTGGGCATGAAGGGCCGGATCGACACCGGCGACGAGCGCATCCTCTCCAACTTTCTTGCGCTCGGAAGGCGCCGGTGACTTAGCGGTGTCCGGCCGGCTTTTGCGCATGATTGTCGGTTCCGGTTTGCATCGCCGCCGCGAGGCGCTAAGCCTGTTGCGGGGTTCCACCGGGGGCGCCCCCGAACAAAGGTCATATTATCAGCGAGATAGCTCCTCAACCGCTCGATGACGCCAGTTTCAAGAACGAGCTGGCGGCGATGCTTCCGCATCTGCGCGCCTTTGGACGCAGTCTGTGCGGTAATCCCGACATGGCCGACGATCTGGTGCAGGAAACCATGATGAAGGCGTGGAAGGCGCGCGCAAGCTATATCCCGGGGCCTTCGACGATGAAGAGTTGGGCCTTTGTCATCCTGCGCAATTGCTTTCTGTCGCAGATGCGGCGCAAGAAATTCACCGCCGAATATGACGAACTTGCCGCCGAGCGATTGCTGGTCGCACCGGACGATCAGAACGACAGCCTGCATCTTGCCGATGTCCAGCGCGCGCTGTTGATGTTGCCGGTCGATCAGCGCGAGGCGCTGGTACTGATCGGCGCCGGCCAATTATCCTATGAAGAGGGCGCGGCGATTTGCGGCTGCGCGGTCGGTACGATGAAGAGCCGCGTGTCGCGCGCGCGCACGGCGCTGCAGGCGATCCTCGACGGCAACGATCTGGCGCCGCGTAGCGAGGGGGACACGGTGCCGAGCGAAGCGTTCGCGACGATCATGGCGACCGTCGACGAATTGTCCGCAGGCGGCGGCGCAACGGACTAGCGGCGCGACCCTATGCCGCGAGTTGCGGCGTGAAAAGCAGGCTCTGGCTGATCGCCGCGCGCACCGTATTGTCGCGAAACGGCTTGGAAATCAGGAAGGTCGGTTCGACGCAGTGCCCGGTGAGCAGCCGTTCCGGAAAGGCTGTGACAAAGATTGTCGGCACCGGAGCAATCGCCAATATGTCTTGGACCGCATCGATTCCCGACGAACCGTCGGCGAGTTGGATGTCGGCAAGGACAAGCCCCGCTTCGCTATTTTCGAACGCGGCGACCGCATCGCTGTGCGTCGTGGCGATACCCGCGACCTCGTGGCCGAGTTCGCGAACGATCTGCTCAAGTTCCATTGCGATGAGCGGCTCGTCCTCGATGATGAGGACCGATGTGCGCGCTTCGCGGTCGATGTCGGCAATGGCTTCGGTCAAGAGGCTTTCGACGGTGGCATCGTCGGTGCCGGTAATCGTCGCGGTTTCCTCGACCGAAAAGCCTTCGAGCGCGGTCAGCAGCAGCATTTGCCGACCGAGCGGCGTGATGCGCGCAAGGCGCTGGCCGGCCGCGCGAATGATGGGATCTTGCTCATCGTCGCCCTCGCCATCCTCGATGAAGGCGCTTTCCCAGATACGGTGGAAATTGCGGTACAGGTCGACGCGCGTATCGTTGCCGGCGTGAAATTCGTCGGGCGCTGCGACGATCACCTCGAGCGTCGTGTGAACGAAATTGTCGCCATGCTGCTGACTTCCCGTCAGCGCGCGCGCGTAGCGGCGCAGGAACGGAAGATGTCCGCGAATTTCATCGCCAAGACTCATGATGTGACCTCCCACTTGAACGGCTCATACGCACCCCGCGCGATCCGGTTCCAATGCGGGCAACGCGGTCCGTTGATATTTCCTGCAACTTGTATGAAGGCCACGCGTAGAGTCTGCCGGGGCGCGCTGAAAGCCGAGTGCAACTGGATGGAAACGCGCCGCTTTTCGCGGGGGCGCGGAGCACGCTTTTTCGGGACGGAGAATCATGGCAGAGCGGCCTGGGGCCAAATCGACGGCAGGCCCATTTTGGAGCAGGGGGCGGAACTTGGCAGATAGCGAGGGGGGCGACGAGCGGCTGAGCGAGGAACGACGGCTCGACACCCTGCGCGAATATCGATTGCTCGATACCGATCCCGAAGTTGCATTCGACCGTTTGACCAAGCTCGTCGCCGATCTCTTCGACGTCCCGATCGCGCTGATCTCGTTGGTCGACGAATGCCGCCAGTGGTTCAAGTCGGCGCACGGTCTCGACATCGACCAGACCCCGCGCGACATCAGCTTTTGCCGCCATGTCGTTGCCGACGATTCGCCTCTGGTTGTGACCGATACGCGGACTGATGCGCGGTTTGCGGAAAATCCGCTTGTCGTCGGCGAGCCCTTCATCCGATTTTATGCGGGCGTTCCGCTGCGTGCCTACAATGGCGCGGTTCTTGGAACATTGTGCATCATCGACAGCGAAGTGCGCGCAGCGCCGTCGCCGCGCGAAATGGAGCGGCTCGAAGATTTCGCCGCGATCATTATGGCCGAAGCCGAATTGCGACGCACCGCGGCCGAGCGCGACGAGGTGCGCCGCATGCTCGAGCGCGCGCTCGATTTTTCTACAACGGCGATCTGGCAACTCGACGCGCGCACCGACGCGCTGCGCTGGCAGGGTGCGACGGCCGAGCTGTGGGGCGCCGATTTCGAAACCGCGCTCAATACCGGCGAGGGTTTTTTCAATCGCGTTCATCCCGACGACCGTGACGGCGTGCGTGCCGTGCTCGACGATGCGATTGCGGGTGGCACGCCCTATGCCAAGGAATATCGCATCGTTCATCCCGAACGCGGCGTGCGCTGGATTTCGGCGCGCGGCGACTGGGACGTCGAGGTCGACGATGTGAAGCTGACCGGGATCAGCATCGATATTACCGAGCAGAAGAGCCGGCAGGAGAATACAAACCTGCTGATGCGCGAGCTGCATCACCGGATGCGCAACCTGTTCGCGACCGTCAGCGCGATCATTTCGCTCACCCGTCACGCCGCGACCGGCGTCGATGATTATGTCGAGCGGATCACGAGCAGGCTCGACGCGCTCAACCGCGCGCAGAACGTCCTGCTCGGTGCCAATTTCATGACGGGGTCGATGCACGCGCTGATGCGCGAAGTGCAGGCCGCCTTTCCGCGCATCCGCTGGTCGGGACCCGACCTGCTCCTCCCCGAGAACGCGCTGGTCGCCATGGCGCTCGTCTTCAACGAACTTGCGACCAATGCCGTCAAGCATGGCGCGCTCTCGGTTGCCGACGGCCGCGTCGACGTCAACTGGAGCCAGGACCCGGACGACGATGCCGACCGTCGTTTCCATCTCACCTGGTCCGAAAGTGGTGGAACGGGCGAAGTCGTCGCCCCCGATCGCACGAGTTTCGGAACGTTGCTTATGGAACGCAGCGTGCGCAACAATCTGGGTGGCACGATTGATCGGCGATGGGAGACTGCGGGACTGGTCGTCAAAATCGCGCTGCCTGCGCGGTGGCACGAGGTATGAAGATCGAAAGGGCTTTGTTCTTTTTTCGTTCTTCATGCTAATGTCGCCGCATGACCGGATCGGCCGCCTCAGCAGTTGAGGGATGAGGGTGTTGCCAAAACCTTGGCTCGAACCGCATCCACACGGGCTTTATGTGAAGCCGGCCGACCTGTGGATCGACCCGTCGCGCCCGGTCGAACGCGCTGCGGTGACGCACGGCCACGCCGATCATGCGCGCAGCGGGCACACATCGGTGTTCGCGACCCCCGAAACGCTCGCCATCATGGCGATGCGCTATGGCGTCGATGTCGCGGCGCGCGAGAACCGCGCCTTTGCCTATGGCGACGGCTTCGAGCGGGGCGGGGTGCGCTTCAGCTTTCATCCGGCGGGACATGTGCTCGGCAGCGCGCAGATTTTGATGGAATATGCGGGCGAGCGGATCGTCGTCACCGGCGATTACAAGCGCCGCGCCGATCCGACCTGCGCGCGGTTCGAGGTCGTCCCGTGCGACATCTTCATCACCGAGGCGACCTTTGGCCTGCCGGTCTTCCGCCACCCGCCGACGCACGACGAAATCGCCAAGCTGATCGCTGCGGTGCGCGCCGAGCCGGACCGGTCGGTGCTCGTCGGCGCCTATGCGCTCGGCAAGGCGCAGCGCGTCATCGCCGAATTGCGCGGCGCTGGGTGGAGCGCGCCGGTCTTCATCCACGGTGCGCTCGAACGCATGTGCGCGCTCTATGCCGAGCATGGCGTCGACCTGGGGCCGCTGCGCCTCGTGAGCGAGGCCGAGAAGGACGAAATGGCGGGGCAGATCGTGCTAGCGCCGCCTTCGGCCCTCAACGACCGCTGGTCGCGGCGGCTGCCCAACCCCGTCACCGCAATGGCGTCGGGCTGGATGCGCGTCCGCCAGCGCGCGCGTCAGCGTATGGTCGAACTGCCGCTCGTCATTTCTGACCATGCCGACTGGGACGAACTCACCGCGACGATTGAAGAGGTGAACCCGAAGGAAAGCTGGATCACCCACGGCAGCGAAGATGGCCTTTTGCGCTGGTGCGAACTCCACCAGCGCAAGGCGCGCGCGCTGCATCTCGTCGGGCGCGATATGGAGGAAGAGGCGTGAAGGCCTTTGCCGCGCTCATCGACCGCCTTATTTATACGCGCTCGCGCAATTCGAAGCTCGCGCTGATCGTCGATTACCTCCGCCACACCCCCGATCCGGACCGCGGCTGGGCGCTCGCCGCGCTCACCGAAGCGCTCGATTTCCCCGCGGTGAAGGCAGGGACGGTGCGCGCGCTGCTCGCGACGCGCGTGGACGAGGAATTGTTCCGCCTGTCGCGGCATTTTGTGGGCGATACCGCGGAAACGGCGGCGCTGCTGTGGCCTGAAAAGCCCCTCCCCTTCAGGGGAGGCGTTGGGGTGGGGGCCGCCGGACTTGAGCAAGGGGGCGGACCCCCACCCGCTGCGGCTAAGGAGCGGAACTCTCAAGTCTCGCCGCCCTCCCCTGAAGGGAAGGGCGGATTGAGCGTCTCCGACGCCGTCGCCGCCCTTTCCGCTACCACGCGCAGCGATGCGCCGGCGGTGCTGACCGGATTGCTCGACCGTCTGGACGCCGACGGGCGCTACGCACTGCTCAAGATGGCGCTCGGCGGGATGCGCGTCGGCGTGTCGGCGCGGCTTGCGAAACAGGCATTTGCGCAGGCGTTCGACGTCGGGATCGACGATGTGGAGGAGTTGTGGCACGCGATCCCGCCGCCCTATGAAGCGCTCTTCGCCTGGGGTGAGGGGCGCGCCGCGCGGCCCGACCTTGCCAACCTCGCCTTTTTCCGTCCCTTCATGCTTGCGCATCCGCTCGAAGGCGAAAGCATCGACCTTGCCGACTATGCCGCCGAATGGAAATGGGACGGCATCCGCGTTCAGATCGCGCATGGTGGCGGCGAAACGCGCATCTACAGCCGCGGCGGCGAGGAAATCAGCGCTGCCTTCCCCGAACTCGTCGCGGCGTTCGATCAGGATGCGGTAATCGACGGCGAATTGCTCGTGCGCGGCGAGGTGCAGGGGGGTGAGGCCGCAAGCTTCAACGCGCTGCAACAGCGCCTCGGGCGCAAGACGGTGACGAAGAAAATGCTCGCCGACTTTCCCGCCTTCGTGCGCGTTTACGATCTGCTTGCGGTCGATGGCGAAGATTTGCGCGGCCTGCCGTGGACGGGGCGGCGGCGGCAGCTCGAGGCCTTTGTCCCGCGCCTCGCCGCGAGCCATTTCGACCTGTCGCCCCTGATCGAGGTCGCCGACTTTGCCGAACTCGCGGTGCTGCGTGCCGGTGCGCGCGACGCGGCGATCGAGGGGGTGATGCTCAAGCGCCGCGACGCGCCCTATGTCGCGGGGCGCCGCGCCGGGCTCTGGTACAAATGGAAGCGCGACCCGCTCACCGCCGATTGCGTGATGATGTACGCGCAGCGCGGCAACGGCCGCCGTGCGAGCTTTTATTCGGATTATACTTTCGGCTGCTGGAGCGAGGCGGGCGAGTTGTTGCCCGTTGGCAAGGCCTATTCCGGCTTCACCGACGACGAGCTCAAATGGCTCGACAAATTCGTCCGCACCAACACCGTCGACCGCTTCGGTCCGGTGCGCGAGGTTGAAAAGACGCTGGTGCTCGAAGTCGCGTTCGATTCGATCCATGCGTCGAAGCGGCACAAGTCGGGACTTGCGATGCGCTTCCCCCGCATATCGCGCATACGCCGCGACAAGCCCGCCGAAGAGGCCGACCGGATCGCGACGTTGCAGGCGATGGTGACGTGACGATTAAGCCGTTCAGGGGAGGGGCGGGGTGGGGGCTGTCGATGTAGCGCAAGGCCGCCGACCCCCACCCGCTGCGACTAGCGAACAAGTTCGCAAGTCTCGCTGCCCTCACCTGAAGGAGAGGGCGTAGATACGAAAATTCCCCGTCATGGGGTTGCAACCGCAGCCCCCGATACCGAGTTAGCCAAGCGACAGCAAAAAAGGAGACTGCCATGACGATCGCTCACCCCCCCCTCCCCTATGCCCACGACGCGCTCGCGCCGCACATCTCGGCGGAGACGCTGCAGACCCATCATGGCAAGCATCACAAAACCTATGTCGACAAGGTCAACGCCGCGATCGAGGGCACCGATCTTGCCGACAAGAGCCTCGAGGAAATCATCCACCACGCCGAGGGCGCCGGCAACAAGGGGCTGTTCAACAACAGCGCCCAGTCGTGGAACCATGCATTTTACTGGAACAGCATGGCGCCGGCGAAGACGGCGCCCGAGGGCGACCTCGCCGCCGCGATCGACCGCGATTTCGGTTCGCTCGACGAGCTCAAGAAGAAACTGAAGGATACGGCGATCAATCATTTTGCGTCGGGTTGGGCCTGGCTGATCGTCAAGGACGGCAAGCTGTCGGTCACCGACACGCACGATGCCGGGACCGAACTGGCGGCGGGTATCAAGCCGCTGCTCGTCGTCGATGTGTGGGAACATGCCTATTATATCGACCGCAAGAATGTCCGCCCCGACTATGTGAATGCGGTGGTTGATGAACTGCTCAACTGGGACTTCGCTGCGGAGAATTTCGCGCGCGACGGGGCGTGGACCTATCCGGCGTAAACCAATGATCCTCCCTGTGCCGTAGGCATGGGGAGGTGGCAGCGCGAAGCACTGACGGAGGGGCAATGGCGCGATGTTGCCGCCCCTCCACCACCTTTGGCGTTCCCCCTCCCCATCGCTTCGCGACAGGAGGAATTTTATTGTAATCCGTAACGAAAATTGGCTCGCACCGCCTATCCCGACGATCGTAATCCGCCTATAGGCGCGCCATGACGATCAGCCTCTTCGAACTCTTCAAAATCGGCGTCGGACCCTCAAGCTCGCACACCGTCGGCCCGATGGTCGCGGCGCGGAGTTTTGCACTCTGGCTCGACGAGCATGGCCTGCTCGCCCGCGCGATACATGTCGAGGCCGACCTGTACGGATCGCTCGCGCTGACGGGGAAGGGGCACGCCGCCGACACCGCGGTCGTCGCGGGGCTTGCGGGCGAAATCCCGGCCTCGACCAGCCTCGCCGCGATCAAGGCGCATTGGGACCGCGCCGAAGGCGAGGGGTTCCTCTACCTGCTCGGCCGCCAGCGCGTGCGTTTCCAGCCCTCGCGCGACCTGCATTTCCAGATGCGCCAGCGCCAGCCCTTTCACAGCAATGCGCTCAGCTTCACCGCGCGCGACAATGACGGCGAAGTGCTCGCGAAGCGCATGTATTTCTCGATCGGCGGCGGCTTCGTCGTCGACGAGGAGGAGGCGGGGCGCAACAGCCGCGGCGGCGAGGATGAAGTCGATCTGCCCTATCCCTTCACCTCGGGCGCCGACCTGCTCGAAATGGGCGCGGCGTCGGGCAAGAGCTTCGCCGAGATGATGCTCGAAAACGAGCTTGTCCATCGCAGCATCGAGGAGGTCGAGGCGGGGCTCGATGAAATCGCCGCCGCAATGGACGCCTCGATCGACGCGGGCTGCTGCAGCACCGGGACGCTCCCCGGCGGGCTCAAGGTCAAGCGCCGCGCGCCGCAAATCGCCGCCGACATCCGCGAACGGCACGAATCGAACCTCTGCGACCCGATGCAGATGATGGACTGGATCAACCTGTGGGCGATGGCGGTGAATGAAGAGAACGCCGCCGGCGGCAAGGTCGTCACCGCGCCGACCAACGGCGCGGCGGGAATCATCCCCGCGGTGATCCGCTATTACCGCCGCAGCTATCGCGGCGATGCAAAGGGCGTGCGCACCTTCCTGCTCGCCGCGGGCGCGGTCGGCGCGCTCTACAAACGCAACGCCAGCATCTCGGGCGCCGAGGTCGGCTGCCAGGGCGAGGTCGGCGTCGCCTGCTCGATGGCGGCGGCGGGGCTGACCGCCGCGCTCGGCGGCACCAACGCGCAGGTCGAGAATGCCGCCGAGATCGGCATGGAGCATAACCTCGGCCTCACCTGCGATCCCATCGGCGGGTTGGTGCAGATCCCGTGCATCGAACGCAACGCGATGGGCGCGATCAAAGCGATCGACGCGAGCCGCATCGCGATGATCGGCGACGGCACGCATGTGGTGAGTTTGGATACCGTGATCGCGACGATGCTGCAAACGGGGCGCGACATGCGGGATAAATATAAGGAAACGTCGAAGGGCGGGCTTGCGGTTAGTGTGGTGGAGTGTTGAGTATTTTGGTGACGATTGGTCGCTAACAGTCGCGACGAAAAATGCTGCCACCCTCATTCGGGTCCATCGAGATGAACGAATATTCGAAGATTTCATCGGTCGTAAATGGTTGGATTGCCGAAGCCATCGCAAATCAGGCCGTGCGGGCGGGCGAGCCTGTCGATTCTGAATATTCGTCGATCCTAGATTCGCTGATGTTCGACAACCCTGCATCTGCGTGGGCCGCACTCCAGGCAATCTCACAAGACGGTCGGATCGACTCCGTCGGCGACGTTTTTGGTATGGGGCCGCTAAGCTCGTTCATATTTCATCACGGTACAGACTTTCGTGAAGCCATTCGCAATTTCTGGAAGGCCGATCAGAGGTTTCGAGAGCATTACAAGATGGTCGTATTCTGTGATCTCGCCGAAGCCATAATCGCTCCCGATAACATTGCGGGTGGGCGAGACCAATTATCGTCATCCCGGACTTGATCCGGGATCCACGGCGGCGCTGAAGTCATGGACCCCGGATCAAGTCCGGGGTGACGATGCGGGCGAGGTCATTGGCGCTGGCAGCTTTTCAGTTCTTGTCACCCTGAACTTGTTTCAGGGTCCATGGCCTACCGTTCCCTCTCGCGCGGCGCTGGATGCTGAAACAAGTTCAGCATGACGAAGTTTGGGTTGGCGTTCCTCGCATCTTGCATTGCCGCCCCATTTGCCTGATTGGAGCGCCCGAGAAGGAGACCGCCCATGAAGACCCGCGCCGCTGTCGCATTCGAAGCGAAGAAGCCGCTCGAAATCGTCGAACTCGACCTTGAAGGCCCGAAGGCGGGCGAGGTGCTGGTCGAGATCATGGCGACGGGCATCTGTCACACCGACGCCTATACGCTCGACGGGTTCGACAGCGAGGGCATCTTCCCGAGCGTGCTGGGGCATGAAGGCGCGGGTGTGGTGCGCGAGGTCGGCGCGGGCGTCACCAGCGTCGTCCCCGGCGACCATGTCATCCCGCTCTACACCCCCGAATGCCGCCAGTGCAAAAGCTGCCTTTCGGGCAAGACCAACCTCTGCACCGCGATCCGCGCGACGCAGGGCAAGGGGCTGATGCCCGACGGCACGACGCGCTTTTCGTACAAGGGCCAGCCGATCTATCATTACATGGGCTGTTCGACCTTTTCGAACTTCACCGTGCTGCCCGAGATTGCGGTCGCGAAAATCCGCGAGGACGCGCCCTTCCAGACGAGCTGCTACATCGGTTGCGGCGTGACAACCGGCGTCGGCGCGGTGATCAACACCGCCAAGGTGCAGGTCGGCGACAATGTTGTCGTCTTCGGGCTGGGCGGCATCGGGCTCAACGTGATTCAGGGTGCGCGACTTGCGGGTGCGAACCAGATCATCGGCGTCGACATCAACCCCGACCGCGAGGAATGGGGCCGCAAGTTCGGCATGACCGAATTTCTGAATTCGAAGGGCATGAGCCGCGAGGATGTCGTCGCGGCGATCGTCACGATGACCGATGGCGGCGCCGATTATACCTTCGACGCGACGGGCAATATCGAAGTGATGCGCATCGCATTGGAAGCCTGTCACCGCGGCTGGGGCACCAGTATCATCATCGGTGTCGCCGAGGCGGGCAAGGAGATTGCGACGCGCCCGTTTCAGCTCGTCACCGGGCGCAACTGGCGCGGCACCGCGTTCGGCGGCGCCAAGGGGCGCACCGATGTGCCGAAGATCGTCGATATGTACATGACCGGCAAGATCGAGATCGACCCGATGATCACCCACGTCATGGGGCTGGAAGACATCAACAAGGGCTTCGACCTGATGCACGCGGGCGAGAGCATCCGCAGCGTTGTCGTTTATTGATTGCGAAAGAGGAAGCTATGTTCAGCCATGTGACGCTCGGGTCGAACGATATCGAGGCAAGCCAGACCTTCTATGACGCGATCCTCGGCGCGCTCGGCATCCCCGCGGGGCGGATCGACGAGCGTGGGCGCCTCATCTACATGCACGCCGGTGGGCGGCTCGTCATCACGCGGCCGGTCGACGGCAGGCTCGCCGCGTGCGGCAACGGTCATACGCTCGGCTTCCTCGCCGCCTCGCCCGAAGCGGTCGACGCCTGGCATGCCGCAGGGGTCGAAAATGGCGGCACCACCGCCGAAGATCCGCCGGGCGTTCGCCACGCGACCGAGGGGCGGACGGTCTATCTCGCCTATCTGCGCGATCCCGACGGCAACAAGCTGTGCGCGTCGCACAAGATTTTGGGCTGACATGGGCGCGGACAGCGGTGCTTCCTATGTGCTGACCTTCAGCTGCGTCGATACCGTCGGGATCGTCGCGGCGGTGACGGGACTGCTCGCGGAGCGCGACGGCTTCATCCTCGACAGCCAGCAATATGCCGACCTCGATTCGGGGCGATTCTTCATGCGCGTCGAGTTTCGAGGCGCCGGACCGCGCTTTCCCGACACGCTTTCGGGAGTCGAAGCGGCGTTCGCGCCGGTCACGCAGCGTTTTCAGATGGACGCGCGGATCAGCGATGCGAGCGCCAAGCCGCGTTTCGTTATCGCGGTGTCGCAGGGCAGCCATTGCCTCAACGACCTGCTCCACCGCTGGTCGACCGGCAATCTCGCCATCGACATTGTCGGCGTCGTATCGAACCACGAGGCGCAGCGGCGGCTGTCCGAATGGCATGGTGTGCCCTTTCACTATCTGCCCGTCAGCGACGCAAATCGCGCCGAGCAGGAGGGGGCGATCCTCGACATCATGGCACGCGGCGGTGCCGACTATCTGGTGCTTGCGCGCTATATGCAGGTCCTGTCGGCGGATCTGTCGGCAAAGCTCGCCGGGCGCTGCATCAACATCCACCACAGCTTTCTGCCCGGCTTCAAGGGCGCGAAACCCTATCACCGCGCGCACGAGCGCGGAGTGAAGCTGATCGGCGCGACCGCGCATTTCGTGACGAGCGACCTCGACGAGGGGCCGATTATCGAGCAGGCGGTCGAGCGCGTCGACCATCGCGACTCGATCGACGAGCTGATCCGAACCGGCCGCGATATCGAGGCACAGGTGCTTGCGCGGGCGGTGCGCTGGGTCGCCGAACAGCGCGTGCTGATCGACGGGCGCAAGACAGTTGTCTTCCGCTGAACCAAGGCTCAGGATAAGTCGCTAATCGCAACGAATCAGCAGGAGTGGGAAGGATGTACAGCCACAATATGGTCGGGTCGAACGACCTCGAAGCATCGAAGAAATTCTATGACGCGACCTTCCAGGCGATCGGCGGCAAGCCGGGGATCGTCGATGACAAGGGACGCCTCGTTTACATGCACAACGGCGGCTTGTTCCTGGTGACCGCGCCGATCGACGGCGAGCCTGCCACGGCCGGCAACGGCTGCACCATCGGTTTTGCGATGGACGGTCCCGAGCAGGCCGACGCATGGCACAAGGCGGGCGTCGAAAATGGCGGGACCGCAATCGAGGACCCGCCGGGCGTTCGCGAGGGCGGCTTCGGTCAGCTCTATCTCGCCTATTTGCGCGACCCGTCGGGGAACAAGCTCTGCGCGCTCCACCGCGTCGTTTGAGCGGGGGACTTGATGCGCGGTGAAGCGGGCTTGCTGGCCGACCTTGAAACGCTGGCGATCCCTTTCACCGCGCACGAACATGTTGCGGTGTTCACCGTCGCCGAAAGCGATGCGGTGAACGCCGATATCCCCGGCGCGCACACGAAAAACCTGTTCCTCAAGGACGCTGGCGGTGCCTTCTGGCTCGTTACCGTCCCGTCCGAGGCGCGCGTCGATTTGAAGGCGCTGCCGGCGGCAATCGGCTGCAAGCGCGTGAGCTTTGGCAAGGCCGAGGATATGCAGCGCCTGCTCGGCATCGCGCCGGGGTCGGTGACCCCGCTCGCCGCGATCAACGCCCAGCCGGGAAGTATTACCGTCGTGTTCGACGCGGGACTCGCTGCGGCTGAACGCGTGAACGTCCACCCGCTACGCAACACCGGTACGCTGGGACTTTCGGGCGCGGCGATACTGGACCTGCTCGGCCATTGGGGCCATTCTCCGCGCATCGCGACCATCCCCGTTCAGGAAAAGCCATGACCCTCGAAACCCTCTCCACCGTTCGCAGCCACGGCGGCACGCAAGGCGTGTACAGGCATGCGAGCACGACGACGGGCACCGACATGACCTTCGCGGTCTTTGTCCCCGACCACGAGCCCGGCGCAAAGCTGCCCGTACTCTGGTATCTGTCAGGGCTGACCTGCACCCATGCCAATGTGATGGAAAAGGGCGAATATCGCGCCGCGTGCGCCGGACATGGCGTGATCTTTGTCGCGCCTGACACCAGCCCGCGCGGCGAGGGCGTGCCTGACGATCCCGAGGGCGCGTGGGATTTCGGGCTGGGAGCGGGCTTTTATGTCGATGCAACCGAGGAGCCGTGGGCCAAGCATTACCGGATGCGCTCCTATGTCGAGGATGAACTGCCGTCGCTGATCCTGCGCAATTTCGCGAGCGCTGACCTGACGCGGCAGGCGATCAGCGGCCATTCGATGGGCGGGCATGGCGCGCTGACGATCGGGCTACGCAATCAGGATCGTTTCCGTTCGGTGTCGGCCTTTTCGCCGATCGTCTCGCCGCTGCACTGCCCGTGGGGCGAAAAGGCGCTCGGCCATTATCTGGGCGACGACCGCGAGGAATGGCGCGCCTATGACGCTTGCGCGCTGCTCGATGACGGGCTGCGCGTTCCCGACCTGCTCGTCGATCAGGGCGATGCCGACAATTTCCTGACCGAACAGCTGAAGACCGAGCTGCTCGTCGCGGCGTGCGAGCGGAACGGCCAGAAAGCCGAAATCCGGATGCAGCCGGGGTACGACCACAGCTATTATTTCATCTCGACCTTCATGGCCGAGCATGTTGCGTGGCATGCCGAGCGGTTGAAGGCTTGAGACAAATGAAAGGCTCCCGTCTCTGCGGGAGCACGCACGAGCTTGTCGATCAGGGCAGCAACAGCGTCGAACCCGTCGTCCGCCCGGCCGCGAGGTCGGCGTGCGCGCGGGCGGCATCCTGGAGGCCATAGCGCTGCCCGATCGTGACCGTCACCGCACCGCTGCCGATCATCTCGAACACGCGCGCGGCGCCGGCCGCCCGCTCGCCGGGGTCGAGATAATAGTCGAACAGCGTCGGCCGCGTCACGAACTGCGAGCCATGCTGCGCGAGAATGCCCAGGTTGACGCCTGTCACCGGTCCGCCTGCATTGCCATAGCTGACGATCAGCCCGCGCCGGGCGGTAGCTTTCAGCGAGACCTCCCAAGTCGCCATACCGATGCCATCGAAGGTCACGGGCACGCCCTGGCCATCGGTGATCTCGCGGACATGCGCCGCGACATCGTCCTGCTTGTAGCGGATGACATGGTCGGCACCCGCTTCGCGCGCCGCATGTTCCTTCGATTCGGTGCTGACGGTGCCGATGACCGTCGCGCCGATTGCCTTGAGCCACTGGACGAGGATCAGCCCGACGCCGCCCGCCGCGGCGTGGACGAGGACGGGCCAGCCCGCCTCGACCTTTGCGCAGCGCTCGACGAGCGCCTCGACGGTGCACGCCTTGAGCAAAGCGGCGGCGGCAATATCGTCGTCGATGGCTGAGGGCAGCTTGAACAGCGACGACGCCTTGACGAGCCGCGCGCTCGCATAGGCGCTGCGTTCGGGGCCGAAGGTCGCGACGCGGTCGCCAGGCTTGAAGCCGTGGACGCCTTCGCCGACGGCAACGACCTCGCCCGCCGCCTCGAGCCCCAGCCCGCCGGGAAGGTCGATCGGATAGGTGCCGTCGCGGTGATAAATGTCGATATAGTTGAGCCCGACCGCAGTCTGACGGACGAGCAGTTGTCCGGGGTCGGGATTGTCGAGCGTCACCTCGCGCCACTCTATGACTTCGGGACCGCCCTGGGTCTCTATGAAGGCTTCGATGGCGTTCATGGCGCGCGCTCCTGCTGTCCGGCCCATCTGGTGGGCCGAACCGGGGAACGCAAGTGTCGTGCGACCACGCCATGCGTCATTGCGAGGAACCGAAGGCGAGAATTGCTTCGCCACGCTCGCAATGACAAGGTTTCAGATAATGGTCTGCGGTCTATTTCGCCGGGCGCCGCGGGCTGCGCTGGCCATAAGGCTTGGGTTTGTATCGGTCGGTATTGTCGCCGGGGCCACGCGGACCGCGCGGTCCCGCACGGTCGCGGTCGCCGCCGGGCGCGCGACCCAGTGTCGGGCGCTGTGCACGCCCGCGCGGGGCTTTGTCGCGACGCGGCGGATAGGTCGGACCGTCGGGTGCGGGCATGATCGAAACGCCGCTGTCGTCCTCGCCATCGGCATTGGCGCTGCGCTGCACCGCCTCGGCGAAGCGATCGGCGATCGCCCGGGGAATGTTGAACATCGTTTCCTTGGGGCCGATGCGGATCGCGCCGATCTCTCCCTTGGTCACATGGCCGCGGCGGCACAGCAAGGGCAGGATCCAGCGCGGGTCGGCATTCTGGTGGCGTCCGATGTTGAGCTTGAACCAGACGCTGTCCTCGAACCCTTCGCGGCGGTCGGCGCTGCCGCGTTCGGGGCGCTCGAACCGCTCGCCGCGTTCGGGACGGCCGGCGCCGTCGCGGCCGCGCGGACCGGTGTCGATCAGATCCTCGGGCGGGGGCATCAGCGCACGGTGCGCGCGCACGAGGCTCGCGGCGATGTCCTCGGGCGTACGCTCGGCCATCAGCCGCTGCGCGAGTTCGATATCCTCGGGCTCGTGCTCGACGGGGGCCAGCAATTTTTCGATCAACCGCTCCTGATCGCGCTTGCGCACGTCGGCGGCCGTGGGAGCGTCCATCCATTCGGCCTGGATGCGCGCGCCGCGCAGCATGCCGTCGACGCGTCGGCGGCGCGGATAGGGGACGATGATGACCGCCGTGCCCTTCTTGCCTGCGCGCCCGGTGCGGCCCGAACGATGCTGGAGCGCCTCGGCATCGCGCGGAATTTCGACATGGATGACAAGGCTGAGGGTCGGCAGATCGATCCCGCGCGCCGCGACGTCGGTTGCGACGCAGACCTTCGCACGGCGATCGCGCAGCGCCTGTAACGCCGAATTGCGTTCGTTCTGGCTATGCTCGCCCGACAGCGCGACCGCGGCAAAGCCACGTTCGACAAGGCTGGCATGCAGGCGCCGGACATTGTCGCGGGTCGCACAGAACAGCATCGCGGTTTCGGCGTCGTGCAGGCGCAGCAGGTTGATCACCGCGCCTTCGATATCGGCGGGGGCAACGGTGACCGCCTGATAGGCGATGTCGCCGTGGCCCCGATCCTCGCCGACCGTCGAGATGCGCAGCGCGTTCTGCTGGTAACGCTTCGCGAGCTGAACGATCGGCTTCGGAATCGTTGCCGAGAACAAGAGGGTGCGGCGCGTTTCGGGCGTGGCGTCGAGAATTTCCTCAAGATCGTCGCGAAACCCCATGTCGAGCATTTCGTCGGCTTCGTCGAGCACCGCGACGCGCAGTGCCGACAAGTCGAGCGCCCCGCGTTCGAGGTGGTCGCGCAAGCGTCCCGGCGTCCCGACGACGATCTGCACGCCCTGGTTCAGGGCGCGGCGTTCCTTGCTCGCGTCCATGCCGCCGACGCAAGTGGCGATTCGCGCGCCTGCCTTGGCATAGAGCCAGCCGAGTTCGCGGCTGACCTGAAGCGCAAGTTCGCGCGTCGGCGCGACGATCAACGCGAGCGGCGAGGTCGCGAAGGGCAGGCGTTCGCCTTCGACAAGCTGGCCGGCCATCGCAAGGCCGAAGGCAACGGTCTTGCCCGACCCGGTCTGGGCGGAGACCAGCAGGTCGCGGTCCTGTGCTTCGGGTTCGAGCACGGCCGTCTGCACGGGGGTGAACTCGCTATATCCGCGCGCGCTGAGAGCGTCCGCGAGGACGGGGGGAAGATTTTCAAAAGACATTATATTCTCAATAGAAAGGCGGTCACCGGTGCGATGACGAGCCGACGTGAAAGGGGCTCAATGGGCTCAAATCACCTTGCCGGCGGCAACACCGCTGGCCCATGCCCATTGAAAATTATAGCCGCCTAACCACCCTGTGACATCTACGGCCTCGCCGACCGCATAGAGGTTTGCGACGCTTTTGGCCATCATTGTTTGCGACGACAGGCCGGCGGTCGAAATGCCGCCCGCGGTGACCTCGGCTTTCGCAAAGCCTTCGGTGCCGTTGGGGCGAAAGCTCCAACGCCGAAGGCGCGCTTCGGCATCGGCGAGGTTGCGGTCTGTCTGTGCGGCAAGTTCGCCCGGCAGTGCGATCCGGTCGGCCAACGTCTCGGCCAAACGGTCGGGCAGTATCGCGCCCAAGGCAGCGCGAAGGGTCGCGCGCGGGCGATCGCGTTTGGCTGCGAGCAACCAGCCGGGTGCCGCGTCGGGCTGGAAATCGATCGCAAGCGGCTCGCCGTGGCGCCAATAGCTGCTGATCTGGAGGATCGCTGGGCCCGACAACCCCTTGTGCGTGAAGAGCGCCGCCTCGCGAAACGCTGCCTTGCCTGCTCGCGCCTCGACCGGGGTGGCGACGCCCGACAATTCGCGGAACAGCACATCGTCGCCGCCGAGCGTCAGCGGTACGAGCGCGGGACGCGGCTCAACGACTTTCAGTCCGAACTGACGCGCGAGGTCATAGGCAAATCCGCTCGCGCCCATTTTCGGAATCGACGGGCCGCCGGTCGCGATGACGAGATTGGGTGCGGCAAAGTCGGCGCTGCCAAAGCGCACACGGAATCGTCCGTCGCCATGTTCCACTGCGCCGACGGGCTGTCCGCAGCGGACGTCGACGCCCCCTTTTGCGCATTCGTCGAGCAACATCGCGACGATCTGTTTGGCCGACCCGTCGCAGAAAAGCTGGCCCAGCGTCTTCTCGTGATAGGCGATGCCATATTGTTCGACGAGCGCGATGAAATCGGCGGGGGTGTAACGCGCGAGCGCCGATTTGGCGAAATGCGGGTTGGCCGACAGGAAGCGGTCGGGTGCGGTGTGGATATTGGTAAAGTTGCAGCGCCCGCCGCCCGAGATCAGGATTTTCTTCCCCACCTGGTCGGCATGATCGAGCAGCAGCACGCGCCGCCCGCGCTGCCCGGCGACCGCGGCGCACATCATCCCGGCCGCGCCGGCGCCCAGCACGATGGCGTCAAATTCGGTGGCGGGCATCGCGGATCAGTGCAGCTTGGCGATCGAGAGGCCGTCGGCCTTGGCGCGCGTCTTCACCGATTCTTCGCTGCGCGTCAGCGCCTTGGCGATCGCCTTGAGCGCCATGCCTTTTTTGGCGAGCGTGTGCAGCTTGTCGATCTCCGATGCGGTCCACGGCTGCTTGTGACGTTCGAACCGGTCTTTCATGCCTGCACCTTTGTGTCCGACGTCGCGGCGAGCACCATGATTGCGTCATCAACGCCCTGGAAGGCGACCATCTCCCCGACTTCCGCGCCCATCAGCGCGCGACCGATTGGCGCGGAAAAGGCGATCAGACCGGCGGCCGGATCGGCCTCGTCATGTCCGACAATGGTGATCTTCTTTTCCACGCCATGCAGCCGATAACGCACGCAGCTGCCGACCCCGACCATGCCGTCGGCCGGCGGCGGTTGTACATCGGCGGTCGATTTTCGCGTGCCGAAATAGCGTAGCTGGCGCTGCAGCTTCTTGCGCGCCGCTTCGTCGGATTCGGCGGCCACCGCTGCCTCGAGCCGCGCAACTTCGTCGCGGAGCAGGCGTAACCCGCGCGGCGTAACGAGGTTCGCTCCGAGCGGGATCGGAAGCTCAAATTCGGGCTCTTTATGTTCGTCGTCGCTCTCGCGGCGAAAGGCTACGCTCATCTCTGTCATCCAGATTCCGGAAGAATAAACGCTTTGCTCCGCGAAGGTGGCGACAAGATGGCGCACATCCGGGCGGTGTAACCATTGCCCCCGCAGCCACGAACCGGAAGGCGATGCCATCCCTCGCATCATCCATCATTCAAGGGAGTATTCGCTATGACCAACACACTCAAACTGTCGCTCGCCGCTTCGGCCGTTCTTGCGATGGCCGCAGGCGCTGCCACCGTTCCGGCCGCCGCCGCCGATGGCGCCAAGGAAAAATGCTATGGCGTGTCGCTGAAGGGCAAGAATGACTGCGCCGCGGGTCCGGGCACGAGCTGCGCCGGCACCTCGACCGTCGACTATCAGGGCAACGCCTGGAAATATGTGAAGAAGGGCGAGTGCACGAAGATGGGCGGTACGCTGACCGCGCACAAGGGCAACGCCAAGCCGGTGCCGCAAAAGGCCAAGTAAGGCCGCAACGCTTGTCGTCGTTCCGTTCCCCCGCGCTGCCCCTGCGTTCCGGCATAGGGCTGAAACCCCGGCACTATCCCGATGTGCTGGCCGCGGTCGAGCGGAGCGACGCGCCCGCCTGGGCCGAAATTCACCCCCAAAATTATTTCGGCGCAGGCGGGCCTCCGCATCGCTGGTTGACGGCGATTGCCGAGCATCTGCCGCTGAGTTTTCATTCGGTCGGGCTGTCGTTGGGCTCTGCGGCAGGCACCGACCCGGACGAACTCGAAGCGCTCGCGGCGCTGTGCGCGCGATACGCGCCCGCGATGGTGTCCGACCATCTGAGCTGGAGCAACGGACCGGAGGACAAGTTTCCCGACCTGCTCCCCATCCCCTATACCCACGCCGCGCTCGACCATTTCGCGCGCGAGGTCGGCCGAGTGCAGGACCGGCTGGGGCGAACGATGCTGGTCGAAAACCCTTCGCGCTATCTGGCCTATGCCGAAAGCGATTGGAGCGAGGTCGATTTCCTGCACGAGCTGTGCCGCCGCAGCGGTTGCGGCCTTCTCCTCGACATCAACAATATTGAGGTGTCGGCATTCAACCTCGGGCTCGACCCCGTGTCGTGGCTCGATGGCTTCGATCCCGCGTTCGTCGGCGAAATCCATGTCGCGGGTCACGCCGTCAAGGACGACGATATGGGCGGCAGAATCGCGATCGACGATCATGGTTCGGCGGTGCGGCCGAGCTGCTGGGCGTTGCTCGAGCGCTTCATTGCGCGCGCGGGGCCGAAGCCGGTGCTCGTCGAGTGGGATACCGATGTCCCCGAATTTTCCGTACTGATGGCCGAGGCGCGCGGCGCCGACAGGGTGCTGGCCCGCGAGGCGCTCGATGCTTGACCGCGATCAGGCGGCGATTGCGGCGACGCTGCTGCACGGCCCCGACCATCTGCCGGATGGTTTGTTCGCGGGGGATGAGGCGGCGGTCCTGCGCGGCTTGCGCGTCCATGCGACAACGATCTTTCATGCGCGGCTCGTCGCGCTGGAGGAGAGTTTCCCGCGCACGCGCGAATTGCTGGGCGATGCCGAGTTCAACCGCCTGTCACGGCTGTTCGTCGAAGACGGCGGCGCGATCGGGCGGTCGCTGACCGACATCGGCGATGGCTTTGCCGAACGACTGACGAACCGCGACGCCGCCGATCTTGCGCGTGCCGAATGGCTGTGGCTGCAGAGCTATCACGCCGTCGAGGCGCCCGCGCTGCAATTGGCCGATCTTGCCGGACTCGACGAAGCGACGCTGCTCGACCGCCCGACGCGGCGCCACCCGGCGGCCCGCTGCCTGGCGTTGGACAGCAATATTGCGCCGCTGCTCGATCTCGCCTTGCCGCCGGAAGCGCGCACCTTGCTGTTCGTCCGGCCGGGCGCCGACGTCCGGATCGTTGCAATCGATGCTTCGGTCGCCGCCGTGCTGGCCGACGCCGAAGAAATTTTGCCGCTCGGTAACCTGATCGCCGGTCTCGACGAAGCGCATCCTGACGGCGGTGCTGCGATTGCGGCGCTTATCGACGCAGGGGCATTTGAAAAGGTTTAGGGCATGAACAGCATCCTGACATTATACGACCGCGGTGTCGCGCTGGCGTCGAGCCGCGTGGTCGAGGGGTTTGCGCTCTTTCTGTTGCGCCTCGCGCTCGCCGGCGTTTTCTGGCGCTCGGGCCAGACCAAGGTCGTCGAAGGCAGTTTCTTCGAAATCAACCCGATCACCTATGACATTTTCGAGAATGAATTTTCGGGCCTGCCGCTCGATCCGGCGATTGCCGTCCCGCTGACGACCTTTGCCGAGCATTTCTTTCCGATCCTGCTGCTTTTCGGCTTTGCAACGCGCATCTCGGCGGGGGCGCTGCTCGTGATGACGCTCGTCATCCAGATATTCGTTTTCCCCGATGCGTGGTGGCCGGTCCATTCGCTGTGGGCGGCGATGGCGGCGATCCTGATCGTGCGCGGCGGCGGGCTGTTCTCGCTCGACGCGCTCGGTGCTAGACTGCGCGCGAAATGAGCATCGACGAACCTTCGCTCGCGCGCCTGATGGCGGCATCGCAGCGGGGGGATCGTGCGGCCTATCGATCGCTGCTTGCCGATTGCCGTCGCTGGCTCGAACGCTATTACGCGCGCCGGATCGCCCCGCATCATGTCGACGATCTGGTGCAGGAAACGCTCGTGTCGATGCACCGCAAGCTTGCGACCTGGGACAGCAGCCGCCCGTTCCTGCCGTGGCTCGCGGCGATCGCGCGCTATCGCTGGATCGATATGCTCCGCCGCCAGCGCGACGTAGCCGAACTCGGCGACAATGACGCAGCGGTCGGCGCCGAGGACGAGGCGGTGCACGCCCGCCTCAGCATCGACCGACTGCTCCAGTTCTTGCCGCCGGGGCAGGCGCAGGCCATCACGCTGGTCAAGATCGAAGGCGCCTCGATTGCCGAGGCGTCGCGCATCTGCGGCCAGAGCGAGTCGCTCGTAAAAGTGAATATCCACCGCGGACTCAAGAAGCTCGCGCTCATGATTGAAAGCGAATGACAATGAAGCACGCATCGATCGAAGACCTGATCGACGGCCTTGCCGGTGAACTGGAACCGGTCCGCCCGCGTCGCGTTCTGCGCGGCTCGATCTGGGCGGCATCGGGCTGGGCGGTGGGCGCTGCGGCTTTATTGTGGCTGCTTGGTATGCGGAGCGACATTGCCAGCATGCCGCCGCTGTCGCTCCTTTCCTTTTGGCTGATCGCGTCGGCGGGCATTGCGGCGACATGGAGCGCTGTGCGCATGGGGCTGCCCGGTGTCGGCCGCGATTATAGCGGTTGGCGCTGGGCGGGGCTTGCGGCGCTTTCGCTGCCGCTCGCTGCTGTTCTGGCGGGCCTTGGCGATAGCCACGCTGCGACCGAGGCGATCCATCGGGGCGAAGGGCTCCGCTGCACGATTCAAGGTCTGGTCGCGGGTATCGGCGTTGGCGCCGCGTTGTTTGCTTGGCTGAAAGGCGGCGCACCGACTTCGCCGACGCGAGCGGGCTGGGTCGTCGGCATCGCGGCGGGCGCCGCAGGGGCGACGATCGTCGCGTTGCATTGTCCGATCGACAATCTGATGCACATCTCTCTGTGGCACGGCCTGGCCGTCGCGGGCGCTGCTGTTGCCGGGCGCATCATCCTGCCGCCGCTGCTGCGCTGGTAACAACTGGACATCGCCCTCCTACGTGTGTTAGCCATGCAATACACGTAGGAGATTGTTGATGCGCAGATTGACCTTGGCCGCCCTGCCGCTGGCACTGGGCCTGATGGTTTCCGGCTGTAACGCGAAGGAATCCGAGCGGGGAAGGACCGGCGAATCGGGCGCGACCGATTCGGGGCGGCAAACGACGCGCGACTATGCGCTGTCAGACTTCAGCGCAGTCAGCGTGACCGGACCCGACGATGTTCGGATCACGATGGGTGAGGGCTTTTCGGTCAGCGCCAGCGGGCCGCAGGCTGAAATCGACGAGCTGGAGATCGAGCGCGACGGTGACCGGTTGTCGATCGGGCGCCGCAAGAATGACTCGCTTTTCGGCGGCCGCAATCATGTCGGCGTGAAGATTGCGGTCACCATACCGCGACTCACCGCCGTGCGCCTGACGGGATCGGGCGAGGTCGAGGCCGACGCGATGGAGGGCGATGCCGTTGAGGCGGTCGTCACCGGGTCGGGCGATCTGAAAGTCGCCAGGCTGACCGCGAAAAGCGTGTCGATGGCGATTTCGGGATCGGGCGACATCGACGTCGACAGCGGAACCGTCGACAGCGGCGAATATCGCGTTACCGGATCGGGCAATATCGAGGCCGAGGGGCTCGCTGCCCGGACGCTCGACATTTCGATCGCCGGATCGGGCGATGTCGACGCGCGCGCGACCGAAACGGCCAGCGTGTCGATCATGGGATCGGGCGACGCGTCGATCGCCGGCGGGGCGAAATGTTCGTCGCGGACGCTGGGCTCGGGCGAGGTGCGCTGCCGCTGAGCGAGTGGTGGCGCGCGCGCCGCAAAGGCGATAGGACCGCAGGATGAACCCTGCGATGCACTGGGCCGCGACTGCGGCTGTCGCCCTTGTCCTGTCCGTCCCCGCGGCGGCCGCCGAAAAGCGCTATGGCCTCACAAGTTTCGAGGCGATCGAAATCAACGCCGACGTCGAGGTCGAGGTTGTCGATCGTGCGCCGGTGAGCGCCGTCGCGACGGGGCCACAAGCGTCGCTCGACCGGTTGGAGCTCGAAACGCGCGACGGACGCCTTATCATCGGCCAGCGCAAATTTGCAGGCGACGAGGAGCGCAGGGCGCCGCACGGCGCAGTGGTCATCCGAATCAACGCCGCAAACCTCCGCTCGGCGACGCTCGCGGGCGCGGGTTCGCTGACGATCGATCGGCTCAAAGGGACGCGCGTGTCGATCGGGCTGCGCGGGCCGGGACGACTGGTCGTTGAGGACATCGCTACCGACCGGCTGCAGGTTGCGATGATCGGCAATGGCAGCATCACGCTGAACGGTAAGGCGAAGCAGGCGCAGATGACGTTATCGGGCGCGGGAATGGTCGATGCCGGCGGCTTGACCATCGACGAACTGGTGAGCGACAGCGAGGGCGCGGGCGATCATGTGATGCGCGCGGTCAAAAGCGCCACAATCACGTCGCGCGGCGTAGGGAAGACGATCGTCTATGGCCGCCCGACCTGCACCGTGCGCGCGCTGGGGAGCGGGACCGTGACTTGCGGGACGACGAAATAGGCCCGGCAGGAGCCGAGCCCCCTTCAATCGCAGGCGCGGTGGAGTTTCACTGCCAGCCACGCCGAAATCAGGCACATCACCGCGCTCATCAACAACTGGTCGACGACGCCGACGCCGATCATGCTCAGGCCGAGCGCGAGCAGCGATCCGACGACCATTGCGCCCGAATTGACGATATTGTTCGCCGCAACGGTGCGCGCCGTCTGGTCCTTGGGCACGGTGGTGGTGAGAAAGGCATAGAGCGGGACGACGAACATGCCGCCGCTGATCGCAATGCCGAGCAGCGCGGCGAGCAGCGGAATGACGTCGGCGTGTCCCAGGAAGCCGCCGATACCGTACATTGCGCCTGAGGGGTCATGCTCCCAATTGCGGCAAACCCAATAAAAGGCGACGACAAAGACCCCCATCACGATGACGCTCGCGGGGCTGTAGCGCGCCGACACCTGCCCCTTGAGCAGGCGGTTCACCGCGACCGAGCCGATCGCGATGCCGATCGAGAAAATGGCGAGGAACAGGCTGGCGACGCTCTTGTCGGCGTGGAGGATATTTTTGACGAGCGGCGGGAACTGGATGAACAGCACCGCGCCGATGGTCCAGAAAAAGCTGATCGACAGGATCGCGAGGAACAGACGAGGGATGTGCAGGGTCGCGCTGACCAGCGTGATCGACGAGCGGATGATGTGCCAATCGATCCCGCGTTCTTCATGCTCGGGCGGGGCAGGGGGCACCTTGCGCCCAGTCCAATATCCAATCGCGGCGACCAGGATGACGCCAAGCGCGGCCCATTCGACGTCGATGATGCCGGCAAGGATCGTTCCCGCCAGGATCGCAATATATGTCCCCGCCTCGACGAGGCCGGTGCCGGCTAGCACCTCGTCCTTTTCAAGGTGCTGCGGCAGGATCGCATATTTGATCGGCCCGAAGAAGGTCGAGTGGACGCCCATCGCGAACAGCGCGAGCATCATCAGCGGAATGGCGATCAGGTGAACCGCAAAGCCCATCCACGCGAGGAAGAGGCCCGCGCCCCCGACGAGCATGATCAATATCTCGCAGAACTTGACGATGCGTATGATGCGCGCCTTGTCGCGCGTGTCGGCAAGCTGCCCGGCCAGCGCAGAGAGCAGGAAGAAGGGCAGGATGAACACGCCCGTCGCCACCGCGCTGAACAATGTTTCGGACGCTTCGTCGTTGAACACGCCGTAAACGACGAACAGCACCATCGCATTCTTGAACAGATTGTCGTTGAACGCGCCGAGAAGCTGGGTGACGAACAGCGGGAGGAACCGGCGTTGCTTCAGCAACGAAAAGGAGCCGGTCATGCAGGGTCCATTCTTTTCAGCATCCTAGTTGTGGCCCGGGGGGCTTATCGGTTAGGGATGAAGGGGTCAAAGCCCATTTTGGGTCTTGCGAGCGCTGTGTCGGAACAGGGGTCATGCTGAGTCTTCCCAATATCCTGACCCTTTCGCGTATCCTTGCGGTTCCGATCCTCTTATTCCTCCTTTGGCCCGGCGTCCGGGTCGGGTCGCACCAGCCGCTGGCGATCGATTATGCGCTCGCCTTTGGGCTTTATTGCCTGATGGGCATTACCGATTATTTTGACGGTTATGTTGCGCGCTCGCGCGGCACCGTGTCGCGGCTCGGCGCCTTCCTCGACCCCATCGCGGACAAGATCATGATTGCGGCGGTCATCCTGCTGCTGGTGTTCACGCGCGACATCGACGGCTATCATGTCATCGCCGCACTGGTCATCCTGCTGCGCGAGATTATCGTGTCGGGGCTGCGCGAATTCCTCGCAACCTTGCAGGTGTCGATGCCGGTGACGCAGCTCGCCAAATGGAAGACGACATTCCAGCTCGTTGCCTTTGGCGCGCTGATCCTTGCCGGGGCATTGCCCGCGATGGCGTGGATCAAGACGGTCGGGCTCGCATCGCTATGGGGCGCCGCGGTGCTGACTCTCGTAACGGGGTGGGATTATCTCCGCGTCGGCCTGAAGCATATGGATTGATTGCATGCGAATTGCTTATTTTGCCTGGGTGCGCGAGCGAATGGGCATCGCCGACGAAAGCGTCGATCTGCCCGCGAATATCGCGAATGTGGCGGCGCTCGTCGGTTGGCTGGCGGCGCGCGATGCGCGGGGCGCGCATGCCTTTGCCGACCCCGCGCGCGTTCGCGCCGCGGTCGATGGCGTGATGGGCGGTCCCGATGCGGCGATCGGCTCGGCTGAGGAGGTTGCGCTCTTCCCGCCGGTGACGGGCGGATGATCCGCGTCGCCGTCCAGTCGGGACCGATCGACGTCCCCGCCGAGCTCGACATCCACGATGGTGGCGGACATGGCGCAAGCGCGAGTTTCGTCGGGCGGGTGCGCGGCGAGGACGATCTTGTCGAACTGTTCCTCGACCATCATCCGGTGCTGACCGAAAAGGGGCTTGCCGAGCTGGCGCATTCGGCGACGGACCGCTGGAAGCTTTCGGCGTTGACGGTGATCCACCGCGTCGGCGCGATGGCGGTGGGCGATACGATCGTGCTCGTCCTCGCGAGCAGCCCGCACCGCGCCGAGGCGCTTGCGGCGACCGAATTTCTGATCGATCGGCTCAAGACCGACGTGATGCTGTGGAAGCGGCAGACATTCGCCGACGGCCGCGTCGAATGGGTCGAGGCGCGCGGCAGCGACCGGAAGCGGTCGGAGCGTTGGGACGAGGGGTTGAGGTAACCTTGTCCGACTGGATGTTTTGCGGCGGGGAACGGCTACTCGCTTTTCCGTCATCCCGGACTTGATCCGGGATCCACGACCGCGCTGAAGTCATGGACCCCGGGTCAAGCCCGGGGTGACGACGAACCGTGATTACGATTATTGGTCGCTTCCGGACGTTCGTTATTACAGGCCCGATGCAGGGCCCAGCCTCGCGCTTCGGCAATGCTCGCTCAACGGCGTCATGGCGTCCGCCTAATTCGCCTGATGCTTGCGGAAAATATCGGCGAGCAGCTTGAATTCGTCGGCGCGCGGGCTGCCCTTGCGCCAGACGAGGGCGATGGTGCGCCAGTCATGGTCCGAATCGAGCGGGCGCGTGTCGATGTCGGTGTGGTCTAGGATGCCGGCGGTGATCGCCATTTGCGGCAGCATCGTGATGCCGAGCCCGTTGTCGACCATCTGCACCAGCGTGTGGAGCGAAGTCCCCATCATGCGCGCGCCGGCGCGCAGTTCGGGGCGGTTGCATGCGGCGAGCGCGTGGTCCTTGAGGCAGTGCCCGTCCTCGAGCATCAGCATCTGCGCGGGGTCGATCTGGTCGGCGCTGACGACGGCGGGGAGTTGTTCGGCCTGCTCGCCCGGAAAGGCGACGAATAGCGCGTCGTCGAACAGCTTCTCGCTCTCGACGTCGCCGCAAGCATAGGGGAGGGCGAGGAGCACGCAGTCGACGACGCCATGGTGCAGCGACTCGCACGCCTGCGCGCTCGGCTCCTCGCGCAGGAACAGCTTGAGCGACGGGCGCTCCTTGCGCAGCCGCGGGAGCAGGCCGGGGAGGAGGAAGGGCGCGATTGTCGGAATAACGCTCATGCGGAGTTCGCCGACCAGCGGCGCCGCGGCGGCTGCGGCCATGTCGGCCAGTTCTTCCGCCTCGCGCAGAACGCGGTGCGCCTTTTCGACGATCGCATTGCCGAGCGTCGTGAAGCGCACGACGCGGCGTGTGCGCTCGACCAGCGTCTGGCCGAGCAGCGTTTCCAGCTCGCGAATCCCGGCCGAAAGCGTCGATTGCGTGACGTTGCACGCATCGGCGGCGCGGCCGAAATGACCATGCTCGTGCAGCGCGACGAGATATTGCATCTGCTTGAGCGAGGGCAGGTAGTTGTGCATTAATCGAACATAGCAATCGCTGCGGAAAGTTTAAACAATCCGGACGATTGAAATTTTGCGGCCATTTTGGCCGCGTCGGTTGCGGCGCGCCGATCCCGCGATAGATTGCCCGTCCGGGTTGGGCGAGGGCGAGCGATGGCGGTTTCGCGATTTCTGGTCGGTGGCTTGGCGAGCGCCTTGCTGCTGACCGGTGGGGTGTTCCTGTGGAAAGGCCATAGTCAGGGCGGCGATGAGGCGGTCGTGCCTGCGCCGCCACCGGCGCTGCCGGCGATTCCTGTCGCTGGAGCCGATGCGCCTACCCGCGGTCCGGCCCCGCCCGAACTTCCCGCCGCGAAGGAGGCATCGCGCGAGGAGCGGCGCTTCAATCGTTACGATCGCAACCGCGACGAACGAATCAGCCGGGTCGAGATGCTGTCGACGCGCACCGCCGCGTTCCGCAAGCTCGACAAGGACGGAAACAATCTGCTGACCTTCGAGGAATGGGCGGCGGCGACCAGCGAGCGTTTCGCGGGCGCGGACGCCGACAAGTCGGGCGACCTGACCCGCGCCGAGTTCGCAACGACCGCGCCGAAGCGAGCGGCAAAGCCGAAGTGTCGTTGCTGAAGAAGTAGAGACAGGGCGGACTGTCCGAAAAAAACCAAAAGTCGCAATCGCGGTTCGTCGTCACCCCGGGCTTGATCCGGGGCCGATGCCTTCAGCGTGGTCGTGGATCCCGGATCAGGTCCGGGATGACGAAAGGTGGGAAACGACCGAAGTCGGACATGGCTGAGTTCGTAAGCTTCGCCTGAAAGCTGTCGCACGACCATTATACAGAGAGTGACTTGCGATGGGGATTCGTCACAGGGTGGTATCCTGCAGCTCGGAGTTTCTCGATCAAGGCAAGGGATCCGTGCGCTTTTGCGAACCCGAGTTCGGCATCGGTCATGCCCGTGAAGCCGACCAGAATGACCTGACCAGATGGAAGGGAAAATTCCTGCGGCCCATCCTCCCTCTCCACAAGGATCAGGTTGCGCAATTGGCAGTCTGGCTGACCATTGAGCGGAGCGCGTAAGGGAATGCGGTCATGCAATGAGATGCAGTCTGCTCCGGCATACCGACCGACACCGAGCAGTAGATCAAAGGCGAGCATATGCTGCAGCGTTCGGATCGCCCAATCCCCTTGCTCCGATACCGCGAAGGTGAATTCAACCCCAGCACCCGACTCCCCCTCCGGATCATAGTCGGCTCCGTCCTGCTCCCAAGGATTTGAATATCCCGAGGTGACATAGAGCCATGAGGGTCGGTCGGCCGTTGGCGCGAACTCGAAAACGCCGTGAAACAACCAGCGAGGGTCAATGTCGATCTGACCGAAGCGTTCTTCGAATAGCTGTTGAGTAAGGGGGAAGATGCCTCGGCTGATGGGACCGAATAGGGCGGGATACACCTCTTCCTCGCGAATTTTCCACACACGCTCAAGGTCCATCGACGATCCTTCCTGCCCCATACGCCCAAGGGGACGTCTATTATCGGACGGATGAAATCAATGGCCGTCAGGCAGCTTTCCAACCCAAAACCGCCGTTCCGACGCCCCATCCCAGCCGTGTTCGGTTAAGCCGCCACGCCCTCCGCGAGCTTCATCCATTCCGCCAGCGCCTTGCCTGCCCGCTGCGTGTAACCGAGTTTGCGATCCTTCTTGCGGACGTCCTCGGCGAGCGGGGGGAAGAGGCCAAAATTGACGTTCATCGGCTGGTAGATCGCCGCATCGGCGCCGCCGGTGATGTGGCCGAGAAGTGCGCCCAGTGCGGTCTCGGGCGGCGGCGGCGGTAGCGTGCGGCCCGCGAGCTCCGCGGCGGCGAAGCGCGCGGCGACAAGGCCGATGGCGGCGCTTTCGACATAGCCTTCGCAGCCGGTGATCTGTCCCGCAAAGCGAATATGCGGCGCCGATTTCAGGCGAAGCTGGTCGTCGAGCAGTTCGGGCGAACGAATGAAGCTGTTGCGGTGCAGCCCGCCCAGCCGCGCGAACTCGGCCTTTTCGAGGCCGGGGATGGTGCGGAACAGTTCGACCTGCGCGCCATGCTTGAGCTTGGTCTGGAAACCGACCATGTTCCACAGCGTGCCGAGCGCATTGTCCTGCCGCAGCTGGACGACGGCATAGGGCCAGCGCCCGGTGCGTGGATTGTCAAGGCCGACGCCCTTCATCGGGCCGAAGCGCAAGGTTTCGACGCCGCGTTCGGCCATTACCTCGATCGGCATGCAGCCTTCGAAATAGGGCGTGTCCTTTTCCCACTCCTTGAACTCGGTCTTTTCGCCGTCGATAAGCCCCTGAACGAAGGCGTGATATTGGTCCTTGTCCATCGGGCAGTTGATATAATCCTTGCCGTCGCCGATCGGCCCGACCTTGTCCCAGCGGCTCGCCATCCACGCGACGTCCATGTCGATGCTGTCGCGATAGACGATCGGCGCGATGGCGTCGAAAAAGGCGAGCGCATCCCTGCCCGTCGCGGCGCCGATGCTCTCCGCCAGGCTCGCGGCGGTGAGCGGTCCCGTCGCGACGATCGTCATGCCCTCGGCAGGCAGCGTGTCGACGCGTTCGCGGACTATCTTGACGTTCGGATGCTCGGACAGCGCGCGCGTGACGCCGCCCGAAAACAGGTCACGGTCGACCGCAAGCGCCGATCCGGCTGGCACCTTGGTCGCGTCGGCCTCGCGCATGATGATCGAGCCGAGCGCGCGCATTTCGCGGTGGAGGAGGCCAACGGCGTTGCTGTCGCCATCGTCGCTGCGAAAGCTGTTCGAGCAGACCATCTCGGCCAGCGTGTCGCCCTGATGCGCCGGGGTCATGTCGCCGCCACCGCGCATTTCGGAGAGGCGGACGCGGAAACCCGCTTCGGCGAGCTGCCACGCCGCTTCGGAGCCCGCGAGGCCGCCGCCGATGATGTGAATATCGTGACCCATTTACCGTGTCCGTTGACTTGCACTTCGTTCGCCGCGCACTAGGCCGGTTGGGACCAAGATGCAAAGGGGCGGGAATGAGCGGGGAATCGAGCTGGGATCGCGCACGCTGGCTGTGGCTCGCCGCGCTGCTGGGCGGCGCAAGCTATTTCGGCGCGGTGCTGGCCGGTTGGGACGGTCCGGCGGTTCATTTGTGGAAGGCGTCGGGTGTCGGTTTGCTCGCGGTCTGGGCCTGGGCCAACGCGCGCGATGGCGGTGGACGGATGATCGCCGCGGCGCTCGCGTTCGGCGCGCTCGGCGACTGGCTGCTCGACGCGGTCGGGATGCTTGAGGGCGCGGCGGCTTTCGCTGTCGGCCATTTGATCGCGATCACGCTCTACCTGCGGAATCGCCGCCGCGCGCTCTCACCGTCGCAGCGTCTGCTCGTCTGGGTGCTCGTCCCGATGTCGCTGCTGATTGCCTGGTCGCTGACGCGCGAGGCGCCGTTGCTGCAGATGGGGGCGGCGATCGCCTATACCGGCGGCGTAGCGGTGATGGCGGCAGCCGCCTGGGTGAGCCGCTTCCCGCGCTATCGCACCGGCATCGGCGCGATGATGTTCCTGGCGAGCGACCTGTTCATCTTTGCCGGGGCGAGCGGCAATTTGTCGAAATCGGTGACGGTCTGGCTTGTCTGGCCGCTCTATTTTGCGGGGCAGGCCTTGATCGGATGGGGTGTGGTCGGCACTCTGGCGCGCGAACGGGTCATCGATAACCGCTCGCCGAATTCCGACTGACCCGGCGTATCAATGCGGGGTGGACACCGCGCCGAGGCCGTCGATCTTTTTCGACTGTTTGGCGATCAGTCCGGGGAACCAGCGCGACAGGCGCGCGAGGCGTTTGGCGAGTTTGCCGACCGGGACATGGACGCGGTTGCCATGGACTGCCTCCCACGCCGCTTCGGCAACGCGTTCGACCGGGGAGATTTCGAAACCTCCTTCGGCGAGCCGCGTGCGTGCGGGCTCGTTGCTGTCGGCGCTGACCTGATCGAGCAGGGGCGTGTCGATGAACCCGGGCATCAGCGAGCGCACCTTGACGCCATATTTGGCGAACTCGATTTCCAGCCCCTCGGTCAGGCCGCGTACCGCGAATTTGGTTGCCGAATAGACGGCAAGCCCCGCGACGCCGTAAAATCCCGACGCCGATCCGGTGTTGAGGATCGTCGCCCCCGGCGTCGCGCGGAGCAGCGGCATCGCGGCATAGATGCCGTTGACGACCCCGCCGAAGTTGATTGCGATCAGCCGGTCGGCCTCCTCGGGCGGCATGTCGAGGAACTGGCCGCCCGAACCGATGCCGGCGTTGTTGAACAGCACATCGAGCCGCCCGCCCGACGCGGCGGCGAATTCGTCGAGCGCGGCGCGCCACTGGTCGCGGTCGCGCACGTCCATCGCGTGGCGCGACGACGCGCCTTCGGGAAGAAGTGCAGCGGTCTCGTCGATCCCCGTGCGGTTGACGTCGGCGATGCCGACGAACCAGCCTTGCGCGGCAAAGTGGCGCGCGACCGCGCGGCCGATGCCCGATCCGCCACCGGTAATGAAAATCGCCTTGCGCCCCATCCTGTCTCTCCTGACATCGGTGTAAGTCCGAATTGATGCGAGCGCGTGGCAAAGGTCAAGCAGCAATCGCCGCTTGGCATCGTGGGCGCGGGATTGTTAGGAGGACGGCGATGCTTCGCGGCCTGCGCCTGATCCTGTTGAGCTTGCTTGTCTTTTGTGCGGGCGCATCGCTTCCGGCGCGCGCCGATGTCGTGGTCAGTTTTTACAGCCATGATTTCGGCGACCGCTTTCCCCATGCCTTCATCGTGATGAAGGGTCGCCTCGACGCGTCGGGCGAAGCGGTCGATGCAAGCTATGGCTTCACGGCGACGTCGGTCAGTCCGGCGATCCTGTTCGGATCGGTCAAGGGACATGTCGAATCGTCGAATCCCGATTATATCGCGAAGAGCGACCGCCAGTTCAGCGTAACGGTCGACGATGCGACCCACGCGCGACTGGTCGCCAAGGTTCGCGAATGGAGCGAGCGCAAGCAGCCGAGCTATAATCTGGGCAAACGCAACTGCGTCCATTTCGTGATGGAACTCGCCGAAATCGTCGGGCTGAAGGTCAATCGGAACAGCAAATATTTCAAGAAGCCCAAGAGTTTCCTGGGCGAGGTTCGCGCGTTGAACCCGCAATTGGGATGAGGGTCGCTTTTGTTCCTCATGCGCGTCTTCTTTTCCTCGTCATCCCGGCGAAGGCCGGGATCTCACCCTCTCGGTTTTACGCACCGGCGCGGTCGCGGCCTTCGCCGGGATGACGGAAAGATCAGTGTTCGCGCCTAGGCCCAAATCGAACGACTCGCTCCCCTAGACTGAGCACTGCTTTCACCCTATGTTCAGGCTCTGGCGCGCAAAGCGCGTCGGCTGGACGTAATGAGGGGCCTGTCCTTGCGTTTGTTGTTGACCCTTTTGGCGCTGCTGACCGGTCTGGCGACTGCCGACCGTGCCGTTGCCGCACCCGCCGCACCCGCGGCGATGGGGTCGCTCGTCCTGATTACCGAAGCGGCGAACAAGGCTGAGGCGGACAACGCCAATCGGCGCCCCGCCGCGACGCCCGCGACCCGGCGCAGCTCGGACATGCCGTGCATCCGGCCGCGCAAGTCCGCACCGCCGCACACTCCCGGACTTTTGACGCGCAGCGACCGCGCGCTCGAATAGCAGGAAGCGCGCCGTTGGCGCGCTGACCGTCCCGTCCGCGCGGGACCCATCTCTATTTGCGGCCTCAGCGTCGCTTTCCCAAATTGAAATCCAAGGATAATTTGATGTTTTCTGGCATTGCCAAAAACCTGTTCGGCTCGTCGAACGACCGTTATGTCGCGTCGATCCGCAAGATCGTCGACAAGATCAACGCCTTCGAACCCACGCTCGAAGCCTATGACGACGATATGCTGAAGGCGCAGACGCAGAAGTTCCGCGACCGGCTCGCTTCCGGTGAAACGCTCGACGATATATTGCCCGAAGCCTTTGCGACCGTCCGCGAGGCGTCGAAGCGCACGCTCGGCATGCGCCACTTCGACGTCCAGATGATCGGTGGCGTCGTCCTCCACCGCGGCGAAATCGCCGAAATGGCGACGGGCGAGGGCAAGACGCTGATGGCGACGCTTCCCTGCTACCTCAACGCGCTTGAAGGCAAGGGCGTACATGTCGTCACCGTCAACGACTATCTCGCCCGCCGCGACGCCGAATGGATGAGCGCGGTCTATGGCTTCCTCGGCCTGACGACCGGCGTCATCGTTCCCAACCTCAATGAAATGCAGCGGCGCGATGCGTATAACAGCGACATCACCTATGCGACGAACAACGAGCTGGGGTTCGATTATCTGCGCGACAATATGAAGTTCGACCGCGCGCAGATGGTCCACCGTGCGTTCAATTTCGGCATCGTCGACGAGGTCGATTCGATCCTGATCGACGAAGCGCGAACGCCGCTCATCATCTCCGGCCCGACCGACGACAAGTCGGAAATGTATGTCCGCGTCAACGAGGTCGTCCACCAGCTTACCGAAGATGATTATGAAAAGGACGAAAAGTCCAAGTCGATCAACCTGACCGAAGACGGCACCGAGCATGTCGAGCGATTGCTCGAAGCCGCGGGGCTGCTTCAGGGCAGCAACCTCTATGACATCGAGAACACGCAGGTCGTCCATCACGTCAATCAGGCGCTGAAGGCGATCGTGATGTTCAAGCTGGACACCGACTATATCGTCAAGGACGGCAAGGTCGTCATCATCGACGAATTCACCGGGCGCATGATGGACGGCCGCCGCTGGTCCGACGGCCTGCACCAGGCGGTCGAGGCGAAGGAGGGCGTCAAGATCGAGCCCGAGAACCAGACGCTCGCGTCGATCACCTTCCAGAATTATTTCCGCATGTATCCCAAGCTTTCGGGCATGACCGGCACCGCCGCGACCGAGGCGGCCGAATTCTTCGACATCTACAAGATGAACGTCGTCACGATCCCGACCAACCGTCCGATCGCGCGGATCGACGAGGAAGACGAGTTCTACAAGAATATCACCGACAAGTTCGGCGCCATCGCGCGCACGATCCGCGAGGCGCAGGAGCGCGGCCAGCCGGTTCTCGTCGGCACGGTGTCGATCGAAAAGTCCGAACTGCTGTCGTCGTTCCTTGAAAAGGAAGGCGTCGCGCACAGCGTTCTCAACGCCCGCTTCCACGAAAGCGAAGCGCACATAGTCGCGCAGGCGGGCCGTTCGGGCGCGGTGACGATCGCTACCAACATGGCGGGCCGCGGGACCGACATCAAACTCGGCGGCAACGAGGAATTCCGCATCGAGGACGAACTGAAGGACATGCCCGCCGGTCCGGAGCGCGATGCCGCCGAGGCGCGCATCCGCGAAGAGGTCGCCGCCGAGCGCGAGGCGGTGAAGGCTGCGGGTGGCCTGTTCGTGCTCGCAACCGAGCGGCACGAAAGCCGCCGTATCGATAACCAGCTACGCGGCCGTTCGGGACGCCAGGGCGACCCCGGCCTGTCGAAATTCTACCTCTGCCTCGACGATGATCTGCTGCGCATCTTCGGTCCCGACACTTTGTTCGCCAAGATGATGAACAAGAATCTGGAGGATGGCGAGGCGATCGGGTCGAAATGGCTGTCGAAGGCGATCGAGACCGCGCAGAAGAAGGTCGAGGCGCGCAATTACGACATCCGCAAGCAGGTCGTCGAATATGACAATGTCATGAACGACCAGCGCAAGGTCATCTATGAACAGCGCGGCGAGATCATCGACAGCGAGACCGTCGACGATGTGATGGTCGATATGCGCGCCGAGACGGTGAACGCCATTGTCGCCGACGCCTGCCCGCCGGGAAGCTATCCCGAACAGTGGGACATTGCCCAAATGAAGGAGCGCGTCGCCAATATCCTCGACCTCCACCCGCCGATCGACGAGTGGATGCAGGAAGATGCGGTCGATCCCGAGGTGTTCGAGGAGCGGCTGCGCGAAATGGCCGATGCGACCGCTGCCGAAAAGGCCGAACAGGTCGAACAGGAAACGTGGCGCGGGATCGAAAAGTCGATCCTGCTCCAGACGCTCGATCATCATTGGAAGGAGCATCTGGCGACGCTCGACGCGCTGCGGCAGGTCGTGTTCCTGCGCGCCTATGCGCAGAAGCAGCCGATCAATGAGTATAAGCAGGAGGCCTTTGCGCTGTTCGAGCGCATGCTGTCGAACATCCGCGAGGATGTGACGCGCACCGTTGCGCGGATCGATTTCCAGTTCCAGGAACCCGAACCGATGCCGCTCCCTGAACTGCCCGATTTCCTGACGACGCACATCGACCCCTTCACCGGCGAGGACAACAGCGCCGACCATGATGCCGGATCGCTCGGCGTCATCGCGAATACGCTGCCGCCGATGCAGGTGCCCAAGCACGACATCGCAAGGGGTGAAAATCCCTATGCGGCGCTCGAAATCAGCCGCAATGCGCCGTGTCCGTGCGGGTCAGGCCGCAAATACAAGCATTGCCACGGGGCGATTTGACGCAATCATGCCCTCCCCTTCAGGGGAGGGCAGAGAGACTTGCGAGCTTGCTCGCTTAGTCGCAGCGGGTGGGGGCCATCGGCCTTGCGCAAGGCCGATGGTCCCCACCCCAACCCAGTGTCAGGTAAACCGTCCCCCGGACGGTTTAGGTCATGCCGGGGGCATGACCGGCCTGACACTCCTAAAGGGGAGGGGCTTAATGCGAGCAAACCCCTGATCCTGCCATATCGATCGGCGCCATGAGACCGCTTGCCAAAGCGCGGACGCCTGATTAGCATCCCTTTCATAAGCTCGACGGCCACGTAGCCGGAAAGCGCCCTGCAGCTGGAACAATGGGTGCCGCGCGCCGCGCGGCCTGTCGATGGCATGCTGCGTAGAAAGGGCCGGCGCATTTCCTTCTTCGACGAAATGACGGGCCATGGGGGCGACATGAGGCCGCCTTATCGCGACTTTTGCGACTGGTTCGAGGCCGAGGATGTCGCTCGCATCCAGCGCAAGGCGCAGCAGGCCGAGGCCTTTTTCCGTACCACCGGCATCACCTTCAACGTCTATGGCGCCGACGACGCCGATGAGCGGCTGATCCCCTTTGACGTCGTGCCGCGCATCATCGCCGCGAGCGAGTGGCGGCGCCTGTCGCGCGGAATCGAGCAGCGCGTGCGTGCGCTCAACGCCTTTCTTCATGACATTTATCACCGGCAGGAGATTTTGCGCGCGGGGCGCGTCCCCGTCGAACTGATCGCACGCAATGAGGCTTTCCTGCCGATGATGATGGGAATGGACCCGCCGGGTGGTGTTTACACCCATATCAGCGGCATCGACATCGTCCGCACCGGTGCCAACGAATTTTATGTGCTGGAGGATAATGCGCGCACCCCGTCGGGCGTCTCCTACATGCTCGAAAACCGCGAAACGATGCTCCAGATGTTTCCCGAACTGTTCGCAAAAATCGACATTTGCGAGGTCAGCGATTATCCGCTCAATCTGTTGAAGTCGCTGGCGGCCTGCGCGCCCCCCGCATGCGGTGGCACGCCGACGGTCGCGGTGCTGACCCCCGGCATCCACAACAGCGCTTATTTCGAACATAGTTTTCTGGCCGACCAGATGGGGGCGGAACTGGTTGAGGGGCATGATCTGCGCGTCGGTGCCGGGCGCGTCGCGATGCGCACGACGCGGGGCTATACGCCGATCGACGTCCTCTATCGCCGCGTTGACGACGACTTCCTCGATCCGCTCAATTTCCGGCCCGACTCCATGCTCGGCGTGCCGGGTATATGGGACGTCTACCGCGCCGGGGGCATCACCATCGCCAATGCTCCGGGGACGGGCATCGCCGACGACAAGGCGCTGTACAGTTACATGCCCGACATCATCGAATTTTATACGGGCGAAAAGGCGCTGCTTCCCAATGTGCCGACGTGGCGTTGTTCGGACCCCGAGCATCTGCGCGAGGTACTCGACAAGCTGCCCGAGCTGGTGGTGAAGGAGGTTCACGGGTCGGGCGGATATGGCATGCTCGTCGGCCCGGCGGCGAGCAAGAAGGACATTGCAGCATTCCGCAAGAAGCTGGAGGCGAACCCCGGCAATTATATCGCGCAGCCGACGCTGTCGCTGTCGACCGTTCCTATCTTTACCAAAGCGGGGCTCGCGCCGCGGCACGTCGATTTGCGCCCGTTCGTGCTGATGTCGCCGCAAGGTATCCGCATCACCCCCGGCGGCCTGACGCGTGTCGCGATGACCAAGGGGTCGCTGGTCGTCAATTCGAGTCAGGGCGGCGGGACCAAGGATACGTGGGTGCTGGAGGATTGATGCTGGATTCCATCTTGCCTCTTCGTTTCTCAGCCCCCTCTTCTGAAGGGGAGGGGTTATAAGATGCTGGGCAAGACCGCCGGATCGCTCTTCTGGATGGCGCGCTATCTTGAGCGGAGCGAGAATAATGCGCGGTTGATCGATGCGGGTTTCCGCATCGCGCTGACGCGGTCGAGCACCGCGCAGGCCGAATGGCGGTCGGTGCTCGTCACGGCGGGGCAGGATCAGCTTTTCCGCGACGCGCATGGTGAGGATTACAGCTCGTCGCGGGTCGTCGATTTCATGCTGCGCGACCCTGCGAACCCGTCGAGCATCCTCTCGGTGGTCAAGCACGCACGCGACAATGCACGCACAGCGCGCACCTATTTAACCCGCGAGGTTTGGGAGGCGGTCAATACGAGCTGGATGACGCTGTGCGCCGACCTCAAACGGCAGGTGCGCGAGGATGATCTGCCCGACACGCTCACCGCGATCCGGCAACAGAGCGCGCAAGTGCGCGGTGCATTTGCAGGCACGATGCTGCGCAACGACGGCTATAATTTCGCGCGGCTCGGGACGTTCCTCGAACGCGCCGACAACACCGCGCGCATCCTTGACGTCAAATATTATCTGCTGCTTCCCTCGGTCGCGCATATCGGCACGTCGATCGACAATGTGCAGTGGGAGACGATCCTGCGGTCGGTGTCGGCGCACCGCGCCTATCGCTGGCTGTACGGCGCAGAGATCAGCGCGCTCAAGATCGCCGAATTTCTGATCCTCTATCGCCAGTTACCGCGCAGCCTCGCCTTTTGCTGCGACAAGATGAACAGTAATCTCGGCTGGCTGCACCGCAGCTATGACGAGGAGCCGGAGGCGGCGCGGATGGCGTCGTCGATGTGCCGCGACCGGCTTTCGCGGCCGATCCAGGCGATCTTCGACGCGGGACTCCATGAATATATCACCGAGTTCCTCTCCGCCAATGCCGCGCTCGCCCGCCAGATCGAGCGCGATTTCCGGTTCGTCGAATGAGCGAGGCAGTGAAATGCGCCTGAAGGTCGAACATGTCACCCATTATCAATATGATGTGCCGGTCTCCTATGCGCTGCAGCAAGTCAAGCTGACCGCCAAGGATCGCCCCGACCAGCAGGTCGTTCACGATTGGCAGATCGCGATCGAGGGTGGCGAGCACCAGCTTCATTACACCGACCATCATGGCAATGGCGTCGACCTGATCGCGGTCGACGGCGGCTCGCAAGAGCTCGTGATCCGCTGCACCGGCGATGTCGAGTTGTTGACGATCGACGGGGTGATCGGTCCACATCGCGGACCGATGCCGCTGTGGAGCTTTTTACGCTCGACGCCGCGGACGCGCGCGGGGCGCGGCGTGCGGGCGCTGACAGCACAGCTCGGCCGCGATTTCGCATCGGGCATCGAACGCGCGCACGCACTGTCGGAGATGGTGATCAAGGCGCTGCCCTATCGTATCGGGATCACGACAGCCGAGACGACCGCCGAACAGGCGCTCGCGGGCGAGGGCGGCGTCTGTCAGGACCATGCCCATATCTTCATCGCGGCGATGCGCCACCTCGGCCATCCGGCACGCTATGTTTCGGGCTATCTGATGATGGACGACCGGACGCATCAGGACGCGACGCACGCCTGGGCCGAAGCGCATTTCAACCATATCGGCTGGGTCGGTTTCGACGTCAGCAATGGCCACTCGCCCGACCAGCGGTACATCCGCGTCGCGACCGGGTTCGATTATCATGACGCGGCGCCGGTGCGCGGCATGCGCTATGGCGTCGCCGAGGAAAATCTGGTTGTCCAATTGCAGGTCCAGCAATAAGCGGACCGGACGACCGGATTGGCGGGGCGGGGAAACAGGACAAGATGACCTATTGCGTGGGGATGCGGCTGAACAAGGGGTTGGTGTTCATGTCGGACACCCGCACCAACGCCGGCGTCGACGATATTTCGCAGGTCCGCAAGATGCGCAGCTGGCACGTGCCCGGAGAGCGCGTCATCACGTTGATGTCGGCGGGCAACCTCGCGACGACGCAGGCCGTGGTCGCGTTGCTCGACGAGCGCACCAAGGCGCCCGAGGAGCGCCATCCTTCGATCCTCGAAGCGCCGTCGATGTTCCAGGTCGCGACGATCGTCGGCGAAACGCTTCGCCAGATCGTCAAGCGGCATACCGACGAGGGGCCCGAAGCCGAGTCGCTGTTCCGCGCTTCGCTGATCGTCGGCGGGCAGATCAAGGGCGCCGAGCCGCGGCTGTTCCTCGTCTATCCTGAAGGCAATTTCATCGAAGCGGGCGAGGACAATCCCTTTTTCCAGATCGGGGAAACCAAATATGGCCGTCCGATCATCGTCCGCACCTATGACCCCGCCATGTCGTTCGAGGATGCGGTAAAGCTGCTCTGCGTCTCGTTCGATTCGACGATCCGCGCCAATGCGGGGGTCGACTTGCCGATCGACCTCAAGATCCACGAGCGCGACGATTTCGTCGGCGTGCTTGAGCGCCGCTTCGAGCGCGACGACCCCTATTTCCGCCGCGTGTCCGAGGCTTGGGCAGAAGCGCTGGGGATCGCGCTGGCCGAGCTTCCCGACTTTCGTTTTTGATGCGGCGCGCGGTCAGCCGTTGCGGCTGCCGCTGCCGCCGGTGGAGTTCTTGGTCGACCCGCCTTGGACGACATGTGCGAGCTCGTGCGCCGAGGCGCCGTCGCCATTGACGTCGCCGGTCGCGACATAGACGCCGCCGGTGAAACCGCCGCCCACCGCCGCTTCGAGATCGGTGTCGCTCAACTCGGCGAGCTTCTTTTCGGTCTTCTTGCTCATTCCAGATTCCCTTCCATACCGTCGCCTGTTGCGCGCATGATGGCGGAATCGAACCTCTGCCGCTGTGCTCTATAGCACAGAAGCGCAGAATCCGACATTTCAGCGGTTCTTCCGCCCCGCGATCAGCCCGTCGACAAGGGTAGGGTCGGCGAGAGTTGAGGTGTCGCCGAGCGACCCGAAGTCATTTTCCGCAATCTTGCGCAGGATGCGGCGCATGATCTTGCCCGAACGCGTCTTGGGAAGCGCGGGGGTGAAGTGGATATGGTCGGGCGTCGCGATCGGCCCGATTTCGGTCCGCACCTGCTGCCTCAGCTCGGCAAGCAGCGCGTCGCTTGGCTCGATCCCGGCGTTGAGCGTCACATAGGCATAGATGCCTTGCCCCTTGATGTCGTGCGGGAAGCCGACGACCGCGGCTTCGGCGACCTTGTCGTGGAGCACGAGCGCGCTTTCGACCTCGGCGGTTCCCATGCGATGTCCCGACACGTTAATGACGTCGTCGACGCGCCCGGTGATGCGCCAATAGCCGTCGGTGTCGCGGCGGCAGCCGTCGCCGGTGAAATATTTGCCGCGATAGGTCGAGAAATAGGTCTGGATGAAGCGATCATGGTCGCCATAGACAGTGCGCGCCTGCCCCGGCCAGCTGTGCGTGATGCACAGATTGCCCTCGGCCGCGCCGCCGGTCTGTTCGGAAACCAAGGTCTTGCCCTCGGCGTCGACCAGTTCGGGGCGGATGCCGAAAAAGGGCTTGCCCGCGCTCCCCGGCTGCATCGCGTGGGCGCCGGGCAGGGTGGTGATCATGATCCCGCCCGTTTCGGTCTGCCACCAGGTGTCGACAACCGGGATGCCTCCCTTGCCGACGACGTCATGATACCAGCGCCACGCTTCGGGATTGATAGGCTCGCCGACGCTACCGAGCAGGCGGAGTGAAGAGAGGTCGTGTCGCGTCACATAATCGTCGCCCTCGCGCATCAGCGCGCGGATCGCGGTCGGCGCGGTGTAAAGGATGTTGACCTTATGCTTGTCGATGACGCGCCAGAACCGGTCGTGATCGGGATAGTTGGGGACGCCCTCGAACATCAATGTGGTCGCGCCGTTCTGCAAGGGGCCATAGACGACATAGGAATGCCCCGTGACCCAGCCGATGTCGGCGGTGCACCAGAAAATCTCGCCCGGACGGTAGTCGAAGCCGTAGTGAAAGGTTGTGGCTGTCCAGACGCTGTAGCCGCCGACCGTGTGCAGCACGCCCTTCGGCTTGCCGGTCGACCCCGAAGTGTAGAGGATGAACAGCGGATCTTCCGCGCCCATCGGCTCGCACGGGCAGTCGGCGCCGACGTCGGCCGACAGCGCATCGTACCAATGATCGCGCCCTTCCTTCATTGCGACGTCGCCGCTGGTGTGCGCGATGACGAGGACGCCTTTGACCTCGACCCGCTCCAGCGCCTTGTCGACATTGGCTTTGAGTGGCACGATCTTGCCGCCGCGTAGCCCTTCGTCGGCGCAGATCACCCAGTCGCTGCCGCAATCCTCAATTCGCCCGTGAATCGCCTCGGGCGAGAAGCCGCCGAATACGACGCTGTGCACCGCACCGATGCGCGCGCAGGCGAGCATCGCCACCGCGCCCTCGGGGATCATCGGCATATAGATGGTGACGCGGTCGCCCTTTTCGACACCCATTTTCTTGAGCGTGTTCGCAAAACGGATGACGTCGGCGAGCAGGGCCGCATAGCTGATATGCCGCGTCTCGCCGTCGGGCGCGTCGGGTTCAAAGATGATCGCGATGCGGTCGCCGTGACCCGCGGCGACATGGCGGTCGACGGCGTTGTGGCAGAGGTTGAGGACGCCATCCTCATACCATTTGATTTCGACGGGGTCGAAGGTCCAGCCCGCAATCTTCGTCGGCGTTTTGATCCAGTCGATACGCTTCGACTGTTCGGCCCAGAAGGTGTCAGGATCGGTGACGCTTTGTGCGTAGAGTTTCTCGTACTCGACAGCGGTGCAATGCGTGTGGGCTGCAGCGTCGGCGGGAACGGGAACCAGCGGCTCGGAGGGGGGAAGGTCGGTCACGGCAGCTCTCCTGTATTTTCGACCATCCCCTTAGCCGTTCGCAGCGCGCGAAGTCGAGATGCCCTTATGCGTGCGTGCTGAGGCGCAGCCTGACGACACTCGACACGTGCAGGGGGAGGGGGTTAGAGGCAGCGCGCTGTCAAGATGAAAGGATAAGCCATGGTCGGGATCGGAGAAGAAACCGGACGATTGCTCGACGCTTTGGGCGTCGATCGCGTCCTGTGGACCGACGGTTCGATGCCAGCGCTCTCCCCCCTGACAGGCGAGCAGATCGCAAAGGTTCGTGTTGCCGCTCCCGTCGACATTGACGCAGCGCTCGACGCCGCGACTCGCGCCTTTGCCGCATGGCGCCATGTCCCTGCGCCGCGACGCGGCGAACTCGTGCGTCTGTTCGGCGAGGAGTTGCGTGCTGCAAAAGACGATCTCGCGCGGCTCGTGACGATCGAGGCGGGCAAAATCCCGTCCGAGGCCGCGGGCGAGGTGCAGGAGATGATCGACATCTGCGACTTCGCTGTCGGCCTTTCGCGCCAGCTCTATGGCCTGACGATTGCCACCGAGCGGCCGGAGCACCGGATGATGGAGGTGTGGCATCCGCTGGGCGTCGTCGGCGTGATTTCGGCGTTCAACTTCCCGGTCGCGGTATGGGCGTGGAACGCGGCGCTTGCGCTCGTCTGCGGTAACAGCGTGGTTTGGAAACCTTCCGAAAAGACGCCGCTTACCGCCTTGGCAACGCAGGCAATTTTCGAGCGCGCAGTTGCGCGTTTCGGCGATGCACCCGAAGGCTTGTCGCAGTTGCTGATCGGCGGCCGCGAGGCGGGCGAGGCGCTGGTCGACGATGCGCGCGTCGCGCTCGTCTCGGCAACCGGGTCGACGCGCATGGGGCGCGCGGTCGCGCCACGCCTGGCGGCACGTTTTGCGCGCGCGATCCTTGAACTCGGCGGAAACAATGGCGTGATCGTCGCGCCCTCGGCCGACCAGGACCTCGCCCTGCGCGGCGTGGCATTCGGGGCGATGGGAACGGCGGGGCAGCGCTGTACGACGACGCGGCGGCTGTTCGTCCATGATAGCATCTATGACGGCTTCGTCGCGCGGCTGAAGGCCGCCTATGCGAGCGTCGCGGTTGGCAATCCGCTCGAGCGCGACGTGCTCGTCGGCCCGCTGATCGACCGTGCGGCCTATGACGCGATGCAGGCGGCGCTATCGGCGGCGCGCGACGCGGGCGGCAGCGTCCACGGCGGCGAACGGATGGGCGAGGGCGACGCCTATTATGTCCGCCCAGCACTCGTCGAAATGCCGGGACAAATAGGGCCGGTGCTCGAAGAGACGTTCGCGCCGATCCTCTATGTCATGCGCTACGACGATCTGGACGCGGCGTTGATCCAGCACAATGCCGTCGCGGCGGGGCTGTCGTCGGCGATTTTCACCACCGACATGCGCGAGGCCGAGCGTTTCCTCGCGGCGAGCGACTGCGGCATCGCCAACGTCAATCTTGGGACGAGCGGCGCCGAAATCGGCGGGGCGTTCGGCGGCGAAAAGGAAACCGGCGGCGGGCGCGAGAGCGGGTCGGATTCGTGGCGCCAATATATGCGCCGTGCGACGAACACCGTGAATTATTCGGACACACTGCCGCTGGCGCAAGGGGTGAGTTTCGAGATCTGATCTCAACCCTCGTCATTGCGAGGAGCCGAAGGCGACGCGGCAATCTCCAGTGCTCGGCCCTGCGCCGGGTTGTTAGCTGGAGATTGCTTCGCTTCGCGCGCAATGACGACGGCCGTTAAGCCTTCCGCCAACCATAACCATCCCCGATCGCCACGACCCGCCCTTCGCTCCCGACCGGTTCCGCCATTCCATCGGTCAGAAACCCCAGCATCGCTGCATCGCTCACATCGACATGCGTCAATGTCCGCTTTCCCTCGGGCGTGCGCGCGACGATCGCGCCGGCGCGCGGGCTGCCGTCGCGGCGGTAGAAGACGGTGTAGCTCTCGATCGTCGCCACCCCCGCATAATCCTCGACGAGGTCGGGCACCGGGCCACGCTTCGCTTCGGCTTCGGCCTGATAGTCGAAATCCTGCGGAAAGCTTGCAGCGGCGATCGGTGCTTTGCCCAGCACGATGCAATGATTGTCCGTAGCGAACCCCCCGTTGGCGAAGAGGAAGCCATAGCGGCCCTCCTTGCGAAGCCTTTCGACCATCGAGACGATCGCGTGGCCCATATAATTGGCGATCGGCCCGCCGCCGAAGGTGAGGCCGCCGAACACGCTCGCGGGGCGATCCCACGGCCAGCCGAGGATGCGTCGCGCCATTTTGGGGACGCAGGGAAAGCAGCTGTAAAGCTCGACGCAATCGAAATCGTCGGCCGCCATGCCGTTGAGGTCGAGCGTGCGGTCAATCGACACCTCCATGCTGACGCTATGGTCATAACGGTCGCGGCGGAGGATGCTCGGCGGCTCTTTCGCCGCCGCGCCCATGCCCACGTAAATGAGCCTGTCCTCGGCAATGCCGCGCCGCCGCGCTTCGGCGAGGCTCGCGACGAGGAAGCCGGCGCCCTGGTTCACCGACGAATTGGCGACCATCAGCTTTGAGTATGGAAAGGCGATCCGGCGGTTGCGTTCGTCGACGCGGAGGATGTCGGCAGGGGTGGCGGTCCTCCTGATCCACGCGCTGTCGTTTGCCGCAGCGACTTCGGAAAAGCGCGACCAAATCTCGGCGCTCTCGAACTGCGCTTCGGCAAGGCTTTGTCCCCAGGCGGCGCGCGTCGCATTTTCATAGAGCGGATAGACATCGACCGGAGCGGCGAGCCCGTGTTTCTGCGCATAGTCGGGTTCGCGCCGCGTCGCGACCTTGCGGATTGCGTTATAGCTTTTGTCCTCGCCGGTCGCGGCCTTGGCGGCGCGGCCCGCTGCGGTGCGCAGCGCTTCGCCGCCAACGATCGCGGCGAGTTTGACCTCGCCCGCGCCGATGCGGTTCGCGGCCTCGTTGAGCAGGCGAACCGGCGTGTCGCCGTGCGGCGCGGCGGACTGATAGTTGATCGCGGGCGCCGCGCCGATCGCAGCGGCGAGCGGTTCGCACAGCTTGCCGAGATGATGGAAGCTGATCTGGTCGACGATCGCAAGGCTGTCGATGGCGGACAGCGGCACGCCTGCGTCGTCAGCCGCCACGTTCAGCGCCGCGACCATCAGGCCGAGCGAGTCGAGCCCTTCGTCGGGGTCGTCGGGGCGCTCGTTGACCTGCCCGACACCGATAATCACGGGGATGCGTTCGGCGTCGGTCATCCAATTTCTCCGTTCGTGTCGAGCGAAGTCGAAACACCCTGAGGACAGGCGCCAAGTCGATGCGCATCTCGACTTCGCTCTACGCGAACCGAAATGGCATCAACCGTCATTGTGTCAGCGCGCTTTCCATTCGGGCTTGCGCTTCTCCGCAAAGGCGCGCGGGCCTTCGCGCGCGTCTTCGCTGCGCATCAGCGCGCTCCGTTCGAGCGTGTTATGCTCCCAATAGGGCGCGTCCGCGGCGATGCGGCCGTCCTGGATGCCGAGCGCGACGCGCTTGGTCGCCTGAACCGACAAGGGTGCGTTGGCGGCAATTTTTTCGGCAATTGCGAGCGCGGCGGGCATGAGTTCGGCGAGCGGGACGACATGGTTGACGAGGCCATAGTGCGCGGCGCGCTGCGCGCTGATCGGATCGCCGGTGAGCATATGTTCCATCGCCAGTTTGCGTGGGAGTTGCTGGGCAAGGCGAAAGGCGCCGCCCGCCGCGGCAAACAGCCCGACCTTCACCTCGGGCAAGCCGAACTGGGCATGATCGGCGGCGACGATGATGTCGCTCATCAGCGCAATCTCGCACCCGCCGCCAAAGGCGAAACCGTTGACCGCCGCGATGACCGGCTTTGAGATCGGATGCGCGACCATGCCGGCAAAGCCCCACGCCTGCTGCGCGGGATCATCGGGGTAGAGCCTTTCGCCGCGCGACAGCGCAACCAGATCGGCGCCCGCGCAAAAGGCCTTGTCGCCCGCGCCGGTGATGACGACTGCGCGGATTTCGGGGTCGGTCTCGGCCTCTTCGAGCGCGGAACCGATGCCAATATGCACGGCGGCATTGACCGCGTTGCGCGCCTCTGCCCGGTTGATCGTGACGATCAATATGTGGCCGCGGCGCTCGGTAAGGATGGTGGTGTCGGACATCGCGAATCTCTCCCTTTCGGGCGAGTATCGCGGGTGGTTGACGTTTACGTCAACTGGAAAGGTCGGCGTTACCCCTCCAGTTTTCGTCATTCCGGCGAAAGCCGGAATCTCGACGTCGCAAATTGATGCACTGGCGAGACCCCGGCTTTCGCCGGGGTGACGACTGGATGATGGAGCGAAAGCCTCAGATCGATTGGCCGGTCTTTGCCCAATCCGCAAGGAAGCCCTCGATGCCCTTTTCGGTCAGGACATGCTTGAACAGCCCCTTGATCACCGCGGGCGGTGCGGTCATCACGTCGGCGCCGATCTTGGCGGCTTCGAGCACATGGATGCCGTGGCGGACGCTCGCGACGAGGATTTCGGTGCCATAATCATAATTGTCGTAAATCAGGCGGATGTCGGCGATCAGCTGCATGCCGTCGAAGCCATTGTCGTCGTGACGACCGACGAAGGGCGAGACGAAAGTCGCGCCGGCCTTGGCCGCGAGCAGCGCCTGGTTCGCCGAAAAACAGAGCGTGACATTGACCATCGTGCCGTCACTCGTCAGCTTCTTGCAGGTCTTGAGCCCGTCGATCGTCAGCGGCACCTTGATGCAGACATTGTCGGCGATTTTGCGGAGGACTTCGGCCTCCTTCATCATCGTTTCATGGTCGAGCGCGACGACTTCTGCCGAGACGGGACCGTCGACGAGCGCGCAGATTTCCTTGGTCACTTCCTTGAAATCGCGCCCCGATTTGGCGATCAGCGACGGGTTGGTGGTGACGCCGTCGAGCAGGCCGGTCGCGGCGAGTTCCTGAATGGCGTCGATTTCGGCGGTGTCGGCAAAGAATTTCATGGAGTGTCAGGGTTCCTGCTGGGCCACGCGAGGGCGGCGACGAATCGGTTTTGCTGCTATAACGTGAAAGCGGCGTCTTTGGGTGGTAGAATAGGACTTCAACTGTGTCGTTACGCACAGCGCTGCGTTGCGAATCGTGACAGACGGCCTGCGTCACGGAGCCGACCACATTGGCGCTCCAGATACGAAGAGGATGAACGTCATGGGAAAGAAGGATAATAAATCGGCGCCAACCGCCATCGACGAAACCGATCTGGACGCAGTTCAGGGCGGTGCGATCCAAAAGGTGCGCGATGCAGCGTCGACAATAAAATGTGGTGTTACCGACGCCCCCGTCGATGGCGGGACGGCAGCGATGGGCGATGGCTCGGTCAGGTCCATTTCGTCGAACATTTCGACCAACGGCGGCTGACAGCCACAATCGGCCTCCCATTGCGGTAAAGAGGCTGGCGTTCCGTCTTTGTTCCCGTTAAGCGGGGGCATGGCCAAAGCGAAACGCCAATATGTCTGCCAAAATTGCGGGTCGGCGACCTATCGCTGGCAGGGGCAGTGCGCCGATTGCGGTGAGTGGAACACGCTGGTCGAGGAGGCCGCGGAAACGGCCTTTTCGGCGAAGCATGACCTGAGCAAGGGCGGGCGGACGATCGCGCTCGAAACGCTCGATGCCGCGAGCCCGATGCCCGAACGGATGCTGTGCGGGATCGCCGAATTCGACCGCGCGCTGGGCGGCGGCTTTGTTGCGGGATCGGCGACCTTGATCGGCGGCGATCCGGGAATCGGCAAATCGACGTTGCTGCTGCAGGCCGCGGGACGGCTCGCGAAGGCGGGCAAGTCGGTGGTCTATATCAGCGGCGAGGAGGCGGCGGCGCAGGTGCGACTGCGCGCGCAGCGGCTGGGGCTTGGCGATGCGCCGGTCGCGCTCGCGAGCGCGACGTCGGTGCGCGACATCCTCGCGACGCTCGACCGGCAGACCGCCGATTTCGTCGTCATCGATTCGATCCAGACGATGCACAGCGACCTTATCGACAGCGCGCCAGGGACGGTCAGCCAGGTCCGCGCAAGCGCACAGGAGTTGATCCGCCACGCCAAGGACAGCGGCGCCGCGCTCGTGCTCGTCGGCCATGTGACAAAGGACGGGACGATCGCCGGTCCGCGCGTGCTCGAACATATGGTCGACACGGTGCTCGCCTTCGAGGGCGAGCGCAGCCACCAATATCGCATCCTGCGCGCGGTCAAGAACCGCTTTGGCGGGACCGACGAGATCGGTGTGTTCGCGATGGGCGATGAGGGGCTGGGGGAGGTCGCCAACCCGTCCAGCCTGTTCTTGACCGACCGCAGCGGTGACGTTCCGGGGTCGGTGGTCTTTCCTGCGCTGGAAGGTACACGCCCCGTGCTCGTCGAGGTGCAGGCACTCACCGTTCGCCTCGCGAGCGGCGCAACGCCGCGGCGCGCGGTCGTCGGCTGGGACAGCGGGCGGCTCGCGATGGTTCTCGCGGTGCTCGAGGCGCGCTGCGGGCTGCAGATGGGCGGCGCCGAAGTCTATCTGAATATTGCGGGTGGCTATCGGCTCACCGATCCGGCGGCGGACCTCGCGGTCGCGGCGGCGCTGATCTCGGCGTTCAGCGAGCGGCCGGTGCCGTCGGACGCGATCGTCTTTGGCGAATTGTCGCTGTCGGGCGAAGTGCGCCCCGTCGCGCACGATGCTCTGCGCCTGCGCGAGGCAGCAAAGCTCGGCTTTTCAAGAGGATGGGGGCCAAAGGGAATGAAGGGTGTGAACGGGATCGGCGTCACCGGCTTCGGTCGGCTCGGCGAACTCGTTGACCTGATGCTCGGGCGCGACTAGCCCCCCGAACATGGGTAGTCTGACCGCTCTCGATATCATCGTGCTCACGCTCGTCGGCGGTAGCGCCATCCTCGGTTTTTCGCGCGGACTGGTGCAGGAGGTGACGAGCCTTCTCGCCTGGGTGCTCGCGATTGCTGCGGTGCGATTCCTGCATCCGCTCGTCACCGGCTGGCTTGTCGATTGGGTGGGAACCGATGGCGGCGCGGCGGTGCTCGCCTTCGTGCTTTTGTTCGGCGGGGTGTTCGCGATAGCCAAATGGGGTTCGCGTGCGATGGGCCAGCGCAGTCGCGCGTCGCTTGTCGGCGGGTTCGACCGTGGGCTGGGTGCGGGTTTCGGTGCGGTCAAGGGGCTGATGATCGCGACGATCGGCTTCATGCTCGTCTCGCTCCTCTATGACATCGGCTATGGCAATGCGCAGCGCCCGGCGTGGCTGACCGAAAGCCGCAGCTTTCCGGCGCTCAACGCCACAAGCGCGGCGCTCAGCCGCGTCATCGCCGAGCGCCGTGCCGAAGCGCGCGAGGCGGCCGAGGAGCAGGCCGCTCCCGTCGGGGACGACGCATGAGCGCGCTCTATAACCGCGACATTTTGTCGCTGGCGGTCGCGACCGCCGAATACCCCCCGATACCGGCGGCGCGCCACCATGCGAGCGCCCGCGCACCACTGTGCGGCAGTGCAATCATCGTCGACATCGACAGCGACGCCGATGGACGCGTCGCGCGCGTCGGGCTGCATGTCGAAGCGTGCGCGCTGGGGCAGGCGTCGGCGGCTTTGCTTGCGCGCCACGCGCCGGGCCGCGCAATCGTCGATCTGCGCGCCGCGCGCGACGGCATCGCCGCCTGGTTTGCGGGTGAGGGCGACTGCCCCGACTGGCCGGGATTCGATCTGCTGGCGCCTGCGCGCGATTATCCTGCCCGCCACGGTGCCATCCTGCTGCCCTTCGATGCAGCGCTCGTCGCGCTCGAAGGCGTCGGGGCAGCGGCGTGACGCCGCTGGTTCTCGCAACCGCGACCGCCGCCGCCGGATCGGCGACCGACACGATGCTGTTCGAAGGGGCGATCCTGCTGGGCGTCGCGACCTTGTTCGTGCTCATATTTCGTCGGCTCGGCCTTGGTGCCGTGCTCGGCTATCTGATAGCCGGAGCGCTGGTGGGGCCGCATGGGTTCGGTCTCGTCGGCGGTGCCGAATCGAAACTTGCGATTGCCGAAATCGGGATCGCTTTCCTGCTTTTCCTTGTCGGACTCGAATTGCATCCGCGCCGCTTGTGGCAGCTGCGCCGCGCAATTTTCGGCCTTGGCATGGCGCAGGTCGCGATCACCGGCCTGATCCTGACCGGGCTGATTTTCCTGACGCAGGGGTTCAGCCTTGCCGCCGCGATCGCGCTCGGGCTTCCGCTTGCGCTGTCGTCGACCGCGCAGGTTCTGCCAGGGCTCAAAAGTTCGGGGCGCATCAACTCGCCCTTCGGCGAAAAGGCCTTTTCGATCCTGTTGTTTCAGGATCTCGCCATCGTTCCGTTGATCACCATCGTCGCGGCGCTGTCGCGCGCGCCTGCCGATCCGTCGGCGCCTCCGGGCGGGACGCTTGCTCTCTATACGGTTGGTGCGATTATCGGACTCGTCCTCGCCGGGCGTTTCATTCTGAACCCCCTGCTCAAGCTCATCGGACGCTATGGCGAGCGCGAGCTGTTCGTGGTGGTTGGGTTGCTCGCGGTGCTGGCGAGTGCGGCGTTGATGCACAGCCTGCACCTGTCGACCGCGCTCGGGGCCTTTGTTGCAGGCGTCATGCTCGCCGACTCGCCCTATCGGCACGAGATAGAGGCCGATGTCGAACCTTTCCGCCTGATCCTCCTCGGCCTCTTTTTCCTCGCGGTCGGGATGGTGCTCGACATCAATGTCGTGCTCGCCGATCCGTTGCGCGTCGTCGGGCTCGCAGCGGCTCTCGTCGTCGTGAAACTCACCGTGCTGACCTTGCTCGTTCGCATTTACGGCAAGTCGTGGAAGACCGCGCTCGGGCTCGGGCTGTTGCTCAGCCAGGGCGGCGAGTTCGGTTTCCTGCTCTTCACGCAGGCGCAACAGGCCTTGCTCATCGCGCCCGAGGCCGCGAGCCTGTTCAGCGCCGTCGTCACCCTGTCGATGATTTCGACCCCCTTCCTGATGCTGTTCGCCCGCAACCTTGAATTTGCACCCGACCGCGACAGGCCGGCGATGGACGGACCGGAGGAGGCTCCGCGCGGCTCGGCGCTCGTCATCGGCTACGGCCGTTTCGGCCAGACGGTCGCGCAGATGCTCCACGCGGTCGATTGTTCGGTAACGCTAATCGACAAAAAGCCAAGCCAGATCGAGCGGTCGGGACGGTTCGATACCAAAGTCTATTATGGCGACGGCTTGCGGCTCGACCTGCTGCGGCGTGCGGGCGCCGACGAGGCGAAGCTCATCATCTATTGCATCGACGACGCCGCTTTCGACGCCGCGACGCTGAAGCCGGTGGTCGAGGCTTTTCCGCACGCAAAGGTGCTCGCGCGCGTGTTCGACCGCCGTCAGCTGATTGCGATCGACGGCGCGGGGACGAGCGGCGCCGTGCGCGAGGTATTCGAAAGCTCGGTGGCGCTCGGCCTGATGGCGCTCGAGCAGCTCGACATCGATCCGCGCGAAATCGCCGATGTCGAAACCGCGCTGCGCCAGCTCGACGCAACGCGGCTCGCGGCGCAGATGGACGAGGGCAATTTGTCGGCGGGAATGGACCACCGCTTCAAGCCCGGCGGCGGGCGCGAGTCGGCGAGTGTGCTCGAAAAGCTGCGCCAGCGGCGACAGGCCGCAAAGACTGCGCATCATGGCGAAGAGGCGGAGCAGGCCGCCGACCCCGCACCGTCAGCCGGCTGAGCGTTCCGCGTCAAGAAAATCGGCGACGATATCGAGGCCATAATCTTCGGTAACGAACGAGCGACCGATGCCGCGCGTCAGGATGAGCGGCAGTTTACCCCCGCGCACCTTCTTGTCGTGCGCCATATGCGCGGCGAGCGTCTTGCCATCGGCCTTGATCCCCGCGCTCGCGAGGCCGTGCGGCAGGCCGACATCAGCGAGGTGCGCGGCAACACGGTCGGCATCGGCGGCTGGGCACAAGCCCTGCGCCGCCGAAAAGCGATGCGCGAGCGCCATGCCGGCAGCAACCGCTTCGCCGTGGAGCAGCTTGTCCGAATAACCCGTCTCCGCCTCGAGGGCGTGGCCGAAGCTGTGGCCGAGGTTGAGGAGTGCGCGCACATCGAGCGTTTCGCGTTCGTCCGCCGCAACGATGCGCGCCTTGGCCGCCACGCTGTGCGCGATCGCGCGCGTTCGGGCTTCGCTGTCGCCTGCGAGCAGCGCCGCACCATTTGCCTCGCACCAGCCGAAAAAGTCGGCCTCGTCGATGAGGCCATATTTGACGACCTCTGCATAGCCCGCGGCGAGTTCACGACGCGGCAAGGTGGCAAGCGTTTCGGGATCGATGACAACCAGCGAGGGCTGATGGAAGGCTCCCACCAGATTCTTGCCCGCGGCAACGTTTATCGCGGTCTTGCCGCCGACGCTGCTGTCGACTTGTGCGAGCAGCGTCGTCGGAACCTGGATGAAATTGCACCCGCGCTTGACGATCGAGCAGGCGAAGCCGACCAGATCGCCGATCACGCCGCCGCCGAGCGCGATGACATGGTCGCCGCGCTCCACCCCTTCGGCAATCAGCCACTCGGTGACGCGGGAGAGTCCCGCCCAGCTCTTGCTCGCTTCGCCCGGATCGACCACGAGCGAGGAAAAGGAAATGCTCTCGGCCGCCAGCCCGAGCCCGAGCGCGGCGAGATAGTGGTCGGCGACGTGGCTGTCGGTGACGATCATCGTTCGCGGGCGCCTCAGCAACGGCGCGACGTGCTCGCCGATCGACCGGATCAGGCCGTCGCCGATCAGGATGGGGTAGCTGCGCGAGCCGAGTTCGACGGTCAGGCTTTCCATGTTCCAAGTGCCTCCATGATATCGCGGACCGTATATTCGTGCGGGCTCGACGCCGAACTGACGCGCAGATGCGCCTCGGCATAGACGGGGTTGCGCACCGCGGCGAGCTCGCGCAGCACTTCGCCCGCATCGCGTCCTTTGAGGAGCGGACGGTGGCTGCGCCGCGCCACGCGTTCGACGAGCGTCGCAATGTCGGCGTCGAGCCAGATCGACAGCGCGTCGCGCTGGATCAGGCCGCGCGTTTCGTCGTTCATGAAAGCGCCGCCGCCGGTCGCGAGCACGAGCGGCTTGCCCGACAACAGGCGCGCGATCACCCGCCGCTCGCCGTCACGGAAATGCGCCTCGCCGAACCGGGCGAAAATATCGGCGATGGTCATGCCCGCCGCGCGTTCGATCTCGTCATCGGCATCGGCGAACGGCATGCCAAGCCGCTGCGCGAGCCGCCGACCGATCGTCGACTTGCCCGATCCCATCAGTCCGACAAGCACGATCGGCCGCGCACGGATCGATGCGGGGATCGCCTTTGCGCTCAGCGGCGTGGGGCTTTTCGGGTTTCGCGACATGGTGGGCGCGGCTATACCGCCCGAGCCGCGCGGGACAATGGTTTTCGCCGGTTTGAAAATCGGACGAACTGCAGGCACGGGATATTGCGCGACGGGGGCAGATCGGGAAAGAGCCGGTGGATCACACGGGGCATCGTGTTGATTCTGACGCTGCTGGCCCTTTGGCTCTTTCTGCTTTTCATGGGGCGGCCGATCGAATCCCGGACGATAGAGGTGGACGTGACCGACGTTTTGGCCGAAAGCGCGGCGCAATGACGAAGAAATTGCTGACGCTGACATTGGGCCTCTCCGGCTCGGCGATTGCCGCGGCGCTCGTGCTTCCGGCGATTGCGCAGGAATCGCTGCTTCCCGAGGGTTTTGGCAGCCCGCCCGAAACCCCCGCGCCGCGTCCCGCACCGGCACCGACCGCGACGCCGACGCCTTCGCAGGGCACGCCGCCCGCCTCCGGAAGCGTCGCGCCGTCCGCCGTCACTCCCACCGTTCAGGCCGACGACAGCGACGACGGCGAAGACGAGGAAGAGGTCGAGCCCGGGACGCTCAAATACGACCTTCCGCCGGGCACGCGCCGCAAGCTGACGCGCGTCGGTCCGCTGACGCCCGACACGGGCGGACTAGTGCCCGATGCCCTCGGCGTGCGCGGACAATATGCCGCAGCGATCATGCGCCACACCAACGGGAATCTGGCGTCGCGCTGGGGTCAGATATTGTTGCGCCGCGCGCTCGCGTCGGCGCTCGACACGCCGTCGACGATCAACGGCGCCGATCTTGCCGCCGATCGCGCCGCGCTGTTGCTGCGCATGGGGGAATCGATCGCCGCACGGATGGTCGTCCAGTCGGTCGATTATGACCGCGCGTCGCCGCGGCTCGTGCAGGTCGCGCAGCAAAGCTATCTCGCGACCGCCGATCCGGCGGGCATGTGTCCCTATGTCCCCGCCGGCCTGGCGCATGGCGACGAACATACTTGGCGGCTCGCCTCCGGTATTTGCGCAGGGTTGTCGGGGGAGGCGGGACCTGCCGGCTGGGCGATTTCACGCGTCCGGTCGAGCGGGCGGATCAAGAATTTCGACGTCCTCATCGCCGAACGCGTCCTCGGCGCAACGGGAGCCGGGCGTCGCTCGACGACCATCGAATGGACGAACATCGACCGCCTGACGAGTTGGCGATTCGGCATGGCGACCGCGACCGCGGTCGAGGTGCCCGCCGAGCTTCGCGCCGCGGCTCCCGATTATATGCGCAGCTGGACCGTCCTCGCGCCGATGAGCGAGATGGCCGACCGCGTCGCCGCCGCGCCGACCGCCGCTGCGCGGGGCGTGCTGTCGAGCGATGCCTATGTGTCGTTGCTCAGCGCCGCATCGGAGGTGGCCGAGCCGTCGGCCGAACTCGCCGACCAAGTCGCGTTGCTGCGCACCGCCCATGCGGGCGAAACGGGTGCCGACCGCTATGCCGCGATGGAAAGCCTGTGGAGCGGTGCAACCGGGGCCGCGCAAAGCTATGCCGCGCTCGTCGCGACAGCGCGGGCAGCGGCGGGTGTGCCGACATCGGCCGACGTTGACGACGATCCGTGGCAACTGTTGGGCTCGATGCTCGCGGGCGGCTATGATCGCAACGCCGCAGCCTGGGCGCCGAAACTCGCGGCAGGATCGCGCGCGTGGGGCGTCCTGGCCGTTGGCGCGCCGCGCCCGCTTGGCGGCACCGATGCGGGTGCAATCGGCAATTTCGCGGGCGATGACGACAGCGCCGATTCGCTGCGCTCGAAGTTCCTGCTTGCTGGCCTGTCGGGGCTCGGGCGGATCGATGCGGGAGAGGCCGCGTCGGCGGCGCGCAGTCTGAACGCCGACCTCGGCAAGCAGACGCGCTGGACGCGTGCGATCATGGCAGCGGCCGAGCGGCGCGAACCCGCTATGGTCGCATTGCTCGCTGCGGCGGGGATGCAGGGCGAATGGGCCAAGGTGCCGCCTTATCATCTCTATTACATCGTACGTGCGCTGCGCGAGGTTGGGCTGGAAGCCGAAGCCCGCATGATTGCGGCCGAGGCGCTCGTCCGTGTTTGAGCGGCGCGCGGCGCTGAGGAACAATGGTTGACGGGTCGCTGATCGACCGTTTTCTCGAGATGATGGCGGCCGAGCGCGGTGCATCGCGCAACACGCTCGTCGCCTATCGCCGCGACCTTGAACAAGCCGCCGAGTTGGTGCGCGGGACGCTGGGCAACGCCGACCAGGCGGCGCTGCGCGATTTGATGGCGGCTTATTCTTCGCTTGCGGCGAGCAGCGCGGCGCGCAAATTGTCTGCGTTGCGCCAATTCTATGCCTTCCTGCTCGACGAAGGCGACCGCAGCGACAACCCTGCGCTCGACATCGCGCGGCCCGCGACGCGGCGTCCGCTGCCGCGCATCCTGTCGCACGCCGACGTCGAGCGGCTGTTCGCCGTGGCGAGCGAGGAAGCGGCAGGAGATGCCCCGCTTCCCGCGGCTGTTCGCCTGCTCCTCCTCCTTGAATTGCTCTATGGTTCGGGGCTGCGCGCGAGCGAACTCGTCAGCCTTCCACGCCGCGCGGTCGGCGGGGCGCGCGAATTTCTGATCGTACGCGGAAAAGGCGACAAGGAGCGGTTGGTTCCACTGTCGGCGCGGGCGCGGACGGCACTCGACCGCTGGCTGCCGCTGGTGGGCGACGCTTCGCCGTGGCTGTTTCCGTCAGGCAAGGCGCATCTGTCGCGCGTGCGCCTGTTCCAGTTGCTGCGCGATCTCGCGGCACGCGCCGGGATCGATCCGGCGTCGGTCAGCCCGCACGTGCTGCGCCACGCCTTTGCCACCCACCTGCTCGAGGGCGGGGCAGACCTGCGCGCGTTGCAGACGCTGCTCGGTCATGCCGACATTGCGACGACCGAAATTTACACGCATGTCGACAGCCGCCGCCTTGTCGAACTGGTCAACCGGCGTCACCCGCTGGCGGGGATGGACGGCGTTGACCTGAAGCCGCCTTCGGCCTAGCGCTCTGCGCCATGACAGGCTTTCTCGATTTCGAAAAACAGGTGGCGGCGCTCGACCGGCAGATTGCGGAACTGCGCGAAATGGGCGGCGATCCGACGCTCAACATCGACAATGATATCGCAAGACTGGAGGATAAGTCCTCGAAATTGTTGCGCGAAATCTATGCCAAGTTGACACCTTGGCAAAAGACGCAGGTTGCGCGCCATCCCGATCGCCCGCATTTCAAACATTATGTCGCGGGACTCTTCGACGACTGGATGCCGCTCGCGGGCGACCGCAATTTCGGCGACGATCAGGCGATCCTCGGCGGGCTTGCGCGCTTCCGCGGGCGCCGCGTGATGGTGATCGGTCATGAAAAGGGCGACGATATTCCGTCGCGCATGAAGCATAATTTCGGGATGGCAAAGCCCGAGGGCTATCGGAAGGCGATCCGTCTGATGCAACTTGCCGACCGTTTCGGGTTGCCGGTAGTGACGCTGGTCGACACGTCGGGCGCTTTCCCGGGAATTCAGGCCGAGGAACGCGGGCAGGCCGAAGCGATCGCGCGTTCGACCGAACAATGCCTCGCGCTTGGTGTGCCGATGGTTGCGGCGATCGTCGGCGAAGGCGGATCGGGCGGCGCGATCGCGCTCGCTGCGGCGAACCGGGTGCTGATGTTCGAACATGCGGTCTATTCGGTGATCTCGCCCGAAGGCTGCGCGTCGATCCTGTGGCGCACGTCGGACAAGGCCGCCGATGCGGCGGCGGCGATGAAGATGTCGGCGCAAGATTTGCTGGCGCTCAAGATCATCGATGCGATCGTTCCCGAGCCGGTGGGCGGCGCACACAGGGCGCCGGAAGTTGCGATCAAGTCGCTCGGCGACGCGATTGCGCGCGAGCTCGACAAGCTGTCGGGGCTGCCGCGCGATGCGCTCCTCGCCGCTCGCGAAGAGAAATTCCTAGCGATGGGCCGCGCCTGAGAGCAGCGAGCCGCGCGCCGGAACCTGAACGGCGTTCGTCGCGTTCCCTATTGCATGACCGCCAAGCGACGGCCTGCTCGCCCCGCTTGCGCCCCATGCAATCAGGGATAAACAGACATGACGATCGCGAAACTGGGAGGTTCACGGATGGCTCGCTCGATGACGGCGCTCGCAATGGTCGCCGCGCTTGCCGGATGCGCAATGGCGGGGGGCAGCGCGACCGCCCCCGCCGATGCGCGCACCACCGGCGAAATAAAGACGGCGACGACCATTTCGGCCGCCGAGCGCAAACAGGGCGCCGATGCACACCCGCAGTTGCTCCAGGAATTCGGCGGCGCCTATAGCGGGTCGCAGACGGCCTATGTGGGCCGGGTGGGCCAGAATATCGCGGTGCAGTCGGGGCTCTCGAACGCGCGCAGCGATTTTACCGTCACCTTGCTCAACTCGCCGGTGAACAACGCCTTCGCGATCCCGGGCGGATATATCTATGTCACACGCCAGCTGATGGCGCTGATGAACGACGAGGCCGAGCTGGCAGGCGTGCTGGGGCACGAGGTTGGCCATGTCGCGGCGCAGCATAGCAAGAAGCGGCAGAGCGCGGCGACGCGCAACACCATCCTCGGCGTGCTGGGCGCCGTGCTGGGCGGCGCGATCGGCGACCAAGGTGGCCTGCTCGGCGGGCTCGGCGGCCTTCTCCAGAACAATGCGATGCAGGTCGCACAGCTGGCGACCCTTGGATTCTCGCGCGGGCAGGAACTGGAGGCCGATCAGCTGGGCGTCCAATATCTGCGCAGCGCCGGCTATGACACGCTCGCGCTGTCGACGATGCTGGCGAGCCTTGCGAACCAGACGAGCCTTGAGGCGCGCCTGTCGGGCGGCGATGCGCGCTCGCTCCCAGAATGGGCGAGTACGCACCCCGATCCGGCATCGCGCGTCCGCAACGCGCAGACGCTCGCGCAGCGCTTCGGCGGCAGCGGCGGGATGCGCAATGCCGACACCTTCCTCGCGTCGGTCGACGGCGTGCTTTATGGCGACGACCCGGCGCAGGGCGTGGTCGAGGGACGCGAGTTCATCCATCCCGACCTGCGGCTGCGCTTCACCGTCCCGAACGGCTATGGGATGCAGAACGGTACCACCGCCGTGACCGTCAGCGGCAACGGCGGGCAGGCGCAATTCACGACCGGCGCCTATAATGGCGACATGAACGCTTATATCGCGTCGGCCTTTCGCGCGGTTGCGGGCAACACGACGCTGTCGCCGGGGACGATCCAGCGCACGACAGTGGGCGGCTTTCCCGCCTATTATTCGGTCGCGCGCGCGAATACCCAGTCGGGACAGGTCGACGTCACCGTCTTTGCCTATGAATTTTCGGGCAGCAGCGCCTTTCATTTCGTGGCGCTGACGAAAGCGGGCGGTGCGGGGACGTTCAATTCGATGTTCAACAGCGTCCGGCGGCTGAGCGCGAGCGAGGCGTCGGCGGTGCGTCCGCGGCGAATCGATGTGGTAACGGTGCAAGGCGGCGATACGGTGGCGAGCCTGTCGCGGCGCATGGCCTACACCAACTATCAGTCCGAACGCTTCCAGGTGCTCAACCGGTTGAATGCGGGGAGCCGTCTGACGCCGGGGCAAAAGGTCAAGATCGTCGTTTACGCCAACCGTTGAGGCCAAGCGCCCGACATGGGAAGAATCGAAAAGGGCGGTGGATTGCTCCACCGCCCTTTCCTTTATCGTTCGTGCGCCGCGATTGAGTGCGGCGACGCGAATGGCTTACTTATCGAGGCCATCCTTGACTTCTTTGAACGTACCGCTGACGCTTTCGCCGACCGCGGTCATCGCGGTGATGCCGGCAACGGCGATGAGAGCGGCGATCAGGCCATATTCGATGGCGGTCGCGGCCTTGGTGTCGCGAACGAACTTTTTGATGAACTTCATGTCTGGTCTCCTGACAAGTCACTTACCCTGTTGACAGTCTGGTCGTGGTCAACACTGGCCGGTTTAAGTGGAATTGGTTTTGAAAAACTTAATGCCAACACGGGCAAATCGCTGGTTGAAGTCCCGAATTCGGACATTTCAGCGGCCTATGGCGTCGGCTGTCGTGTCGGACACATCGGTCCACATGGCGATCGCCGAGTCACCGACCGCAGTCATGGCGCCCAGCGCCGCCATAAAGATGAGCGCCAGAATCAGCCCATATTCGACGGCTGTGGCGGCCCTGGTCGACCGCATCAGCCTGATAATGTTGCGCATTGTTCCACCCCTAACTGAAGTGATAGTTCCCGAGGCTGCCGACAATCGCACAGGAAGGTTAACAATTTGTCCGTAGAAAATGGCGGAAATCCGCCGAATAATTGTCTCATTGTGGTCGCGGCGGCGCTCGTCGATCGCGACGGTCGGCTGCTCGTTCAGCAGCGTCCCGAGGGAAAGCCGATGGCGGGGCTGTGGGAGTTTCCGGGCGGCAAGATCGAGCCTGGCGAAACGCCCGAAGCGGCTCTGATCCGCGAATTGCACGAGGAACTGGCGATCGATGTCGAGGCGGCGTGCCTTGCGCCAGCCTGCTTTGCAAGTGACACCCTCGGCGATCAGCACCTGTTGCTGCTCGTCTATGTTTGCCGCAAATGGCGGGGGGCGCCCACCGCGCAGCACGCGAGCGCGCTGCGCTGGGTCCGCCCCGTCGAATTGCACAGCCTGCCGATGCCGCCTGCCGACAAGCCGCTCATCGGGCTTCTGGAAGCGCTAGTTTAATCCTTCGATTTCAGCGCGTCGGCCAGCGACGCCGTACCGCTGCCGCGGCGTGCGGGCTTCGGCTGGTCGGGATGCGGTGCCCAACCGCTGAAATGGACAATTCGAAACTGTTCGGCGGTCCGGCCGTCGGGATCGGCTTGCGCAGCAAAGGCGGCAGCGACCAGCGCGGCCTCCTCGCGCGTCAAGGGCGGCGGTGCGGCGGCCATCTGGTTCGACAGGCCGGCCGCGCGCAGGTCGCGGACAAGCGCAAAAAGATCGCCATAACGCACCGTCAGTGCGTCGACATCGACGACGGGGAGCGCAAAACCGGTCCGCTGGAGCAGATTGCCCATCGCCGATAGGTCGATTTGGGGATGCAGGCGCGCGACCGAACGAACGCCCTCGCTGACCAGCGCGCGCCGTAGTCGCGCAAGGCTGCCGTCGCCGACGAAAGCGCCCAGAAGCAGCCCGTCGGGTGCGAGCAGCGCGCGCATGCGAACGAGAGCGCCCGGCACGTCGTTGACGCTTTCGAGGCCGCCCGACCAGACAATCAGGTCGAAGCTTTCGAACGGCAGATCGATCGCATCGGCCTCGCCAACCAAGGCACCGCGCGCGGCGGCGAGGCGCGGCCCCGCTTCGAATAGCGTTAGCGTGGTTGCCGCAGCACGCAACTGGTCAGCGAGAGCGGCATCGTGTGCGCCGATGAGCAGGACGCGCGGCAACGGGCGCGTCACCATCGCAAGCCTGTCGAGCAAGGTTTCGGCGATGATCGGCGCAAGGAAGTTCGCCTCGGCGGGCTGGAAGCCCATCCGGTCGCGCTGCGCGCGGAGGCGTGCGATTGAAAAAAGCGGGGCAGGGGGATGCGCCATGCGCGCGCTTGTGCCGTCGCACGCGATGCTTCACAAGCCCCTGATGGACACGGCAGCGGGGGACGCCGATATCGCCGGGGTGACACGGGCGCCTGACCTGTGGCGTGCGCTGCGCGCTGCGGCGTCCGCGCTCGTCGATTACGCACTGCCGCCGCGTTGCCCGGGGTGCGGCGTGATCGTCGGCGCCGACCGGCAATTTTGCCTTGTGTGCTGGTCCTCGCTCGATTTCCTCGACGGTCCGGCGTGCATGCAATGTTCGATTCCGTTGCCCACCGCGCTGGCAGCGGCGCCGCTGTCGTGCGGCGCATGCCTTGCCGACCCGCCGCCGTTCGACGGTGCCCCCGCAGCGGTCGCCTATGGGAAGATCGCGCGGACCGTGGCGCTACGTCTCAAATATGGACGACGCACCGGGCACGCGCAGTTGATGGCGCAGTTCATGGCGCGGCGGCTTGCGGCGCTGGGGCCGGTCGACGCGATGCTCCTTGTGCCGGTGCCGCTGCATCGCTGGCGGCTCTGGTCGCGGGGGTTCAACCAGGCGGCACTCGTCGTCGATGCGCTCGCGCGGCTGACGGGCGCCGAGTGCGACCACCGGCTGCTCCTGCGCACCAAATCGACCGCATCACTCCGCGGCAAGCGGCGGCGCGAGCGTGAGCGCATCGTTGCGGGCGCCTTCGCATTGGCGCCGCATGCCAAGGCGCGCGCGGCCGGACGCCATGTCGTGCTGATCGACGATGTCCATGCCAGCGGGGCGACTTTGCGCGCCGCGGCGCGCGTTCTGCGCCGCAGCGGCGCCGCGCGCGTGTCGGCACTGACATGGGCGCGCGTCGTTCCCGAATCCCTGATGACTGGCAACATATTTGACTTTGCGTCGTTGGATTCCGATATCAATGACGAAAGGATGACAGGTAAGCCAAATGGCGAAGATTGAAGTTTATACGAAATTCCTCTGCCCCTTCTGCACGCGCGCCAAGTCGCTGCTCGACAAGAAGGGAGCCGAATATCGGGAAATCGACGTGACCATGGACCGCGCCGGCTTTGATGCGATGGTCGAGCGCGCGGGCGGACGGCGGACGGTTCCGCAGGTGTTCATCGACGGACGCCACATCGGCGGCAGCGACGACCTCGCGGCGCTCGACGCGGGCGGGGCTCTCGATACATTGCTGGGATCGGCCTGACCCGTGATTGTCTTTGATCTTTGCTGTGCGGCCGGCGATCACCGGTTCGAGGCTTGGTTCGCGAGCAGCGAGAGTTTTGCCGAACAACAGCAACGCGGGCTGATCGCTTGCCCCGTGTGCGGCGACGGCGATATCAAAAAGGCAGTGATGGCGCCGCGCGTCGGTGCCAAGTCGAACAGCCGCTCTGTATCAGCACCCGCCACACCCACCACGTCGGGCGATACGCCGCTCTCGCCCGAACTTGTCCGCCGCGTGGTTGCCGAGATCGCGGCGAAGCAGGCCGAGCTTCTGCCCCAGTCGCGCTGGGTCGGCCGCGAATTTGCGGACGCCGCGCGTGCCATGCATGAAGGACGTGCGCCCGAAGATCTGATCCACGGCCAGGCGTCGCCGGACGAGGTGCAGGCGCTTCACGACGACGGGATTGCCGCGCTGCCGCTGCTCGTCCCGATCGCGCCGCCCGACGCGGTGAATTGAGCGGCCTGATTGACGCTGCCCGCTCCGCGCCGCTAAACGAACCGCGGCGCGCCCGTAGCTCAGCAGGATAGAGCATCAGATTCCTAATCTGGGGGCCGTGGGTTCGAATCCCGCCGGGCGCACCATTTTTCAATGACTTAAGTTGCATCCTTCCGGTTGCCGAACCTTTCAGCAATCACCTAGCAATCACCGCGTTGAGAAATTTGGACCGCTCTTTGGCGAGAGTGGTAAGCGATTTGCCGCAGCAGCGGACATGACGGTCCGAGATTCTGCGATGTGAGGATATTGTAGAAATCGCTGGTTCGGGAGCATGGTACGTCAACAGCGACGTACTGGTATCAGATACATGCACCCACGGTTCTAGTTATCGTTGAAATTGCTTTGAGGACGATTAAAATAATTCTGCGCTCGAATTGCTGAGCGTGTGACCGGGTTCTGGCACGAATGTCCAGGCAGTCCGCTAAAGGTGTCAGTGTGCATGCCCGACGTGCGCTTTCTATAGCTCGGTCACTCCTTTTGGCACGAAATCGGATGGCATCCGATAATAATTGGATTATAAAATGGATCGGCTTTTCTTCTCTTCATAAGTTGGGACTGCGGCTCATTTCGGCCGCGATGTTGAAAAGGAAAGTGACATGAAAACGCATGACGACGTAATCGACCTCGGCGCAGCACAGGACGAAACCAATGGCGCGCTGCCGGTCGGTATCCCGGACGTTCAGCCCGGCGACCGTTTCATCCTCGGCGGCATCAGCACCGACGATTGACTTGGCGTGTGGCGTGCAGTCCGCGCACTGCACGCCACTGCTTGGTCCGAGCCGCGCTTATGAACGCGACCGTCTCTGCCCCGACGCACTGGTGTCAGGTTGGCGATACATTCATTTTTCTGGATTTAACCCGCGATCGATATTTCGCGCTGAAGCAAAGTGCGGGGGAGCGCTTTTCCCGGATTGTCCATGGCGAGCCGGGCGAAGGCGACCGCGAATGGTTGGCTGCCAGATGCCTGCACAATCTTGCGGCGCCAATTGAACAATCCTGCCAACGAGCTATCGCGCCGACGCGCAGTTTGCTGGAGGATCCGGACCTTAAAAATGCTTCGGTGGAGCAAACTGCGCGCGCCATATTGTTTCTCGCAATAGAGCAGCGTCGCGTTCGGCGGACTGCCTTAGCGAAAATCCTGTCGGATTTTCCGCGCTGCAAACCGCAGCCGCTGATCGTTCAGGAGGCGCAAGCACGCGAAGTCGCTGCCGCATTTCAGCGAGCGCGACATTATATTTCCGGGCTTGATGAATGCCTCGGCCGCGGCATTGCCATGCGCCGTGTGCTGGCCGGGAAGGGGTGCGAGGCTCGGCTGATAATCGGCGTGACCTTGCCCTTCGCTGCGCATTGCTGGGTCCAGCTCGGCGAGACCGTTTTGACTGATCCGCTTGATCTTGTGGCCCCGTACAAGCCTATCCTCATCGTCTGATGCCTGGCTATTTCCGCCTCGAAATCTCCGTATCGGACAGACGGGCGCATCTAGGCGAGGCCGAGGCAGGGCTACCGGTCTTCGCGCTTCCCGGCGCCAGGCTATGGTGCGACGAGACACCTCTAGACCTGCACGGGCACGGCTATTTGGTCGGCCATCTGTTCGAGCGGGCTGGAACGGGCCGCCGCATTCTGGATCTCGACGAGGCGGCGACGGCGAAAATCATTGCGTCGGGCGGCAGATCACTCGTTGCTGATTATTGGGGCGGCTATGTCGCAGTTCTGAAGAGACCCGATGGCGCCGTAACGACTTTTCGGGATCCCTCGGGATTGCTGCCTTGCTATTATCGCGAGGAGGGCGCCGACATCAAATTGTCGAGCGACGCTGCGGAACTCGGCCGGCGCGGCGGCGTCGATTATGATGCGATCACCCGGTTTCTGGCTAGTGCAGGCGCACCGAGCAGGGAAACCTGCCTTGAGGGCGTAAAGCTGCTGCTCCCGGGGGAATGCCTGACAGCATTGCGTGGTTTGCGTCGCTTCGAAAGTTGGTGGTCGCCATGGGAATGGACGAATGTCGCTGAAAGCGGATTCGAAGCTGCAGCCCACAAACTCCGAGGGGTCGCAACCCGCTGCATCGAAAGCTGGGCGTCCAGTTTCAATTCCACTCTGATCGGCGTGTCGGGGGGCCTCGATTCCTCGATCGTCGCATGCGCCGCCGCTCGCCGCGCGGCCGCCCTTCATTGCCTGACGATGGTCGAAGAAGATGCCATCGGCGATGAGCGGCGCTATGCTTCCGTCCTCACCAAGGCCATTGGCGTCCCCTTGATAGAAGGCCGTTATGATCTGGGAGAAGTCGAAATCGGCCGCGCAGTGGCGCCGCATCATCCCTGGCCGCATGCACCATATTACATGCAGGCAATCGCTGCCGTACATGAAGAGCTGCGCCGCGAGCATCAGATTGATGCGATTTTGTCAGGCAATGGCGGTGATAATGTCTTTTGCGCGATCCGCAGCGCGTCGCCGTTTGTCGATCGTTTCATGACGCAGGGCCCGGGTCGCGGGCTTTTCGACACTTTGCGAGACCTAAGCGACCTTACCGGAGCCAGCGGAGCCACGATTTTGCGGCGCGCCTGGGATCGATATCGTGACCGTTGCCGCCCGGTGGCACTACATCGCGACTATTCTGGTCTTTCCTCCGTTGCAATCGCGGCGCTCGATCATTCTGCAGCCCCACATCCTTGGATGCAAGCGCCTGAAGACGCGCTACCTGGCAAGGCGGCGCATGTCAGGCTGCTCGCGCGAGCCCAGCGCAGCGTCGAACTCTATGCACGTCGCACCCATCCGCTGCATGTCGCGCCGCTTCTATCTCAGCCCATTGTCGAAACATGTCTGTCGATCCCGACCTGGCAGTGGATCGAAGGCGGTCGGGATCGGGCCATCGCGCGGGCAGCATTTCAATCCATCGTACCTGCACAATTGCTGCGCCGCACATCCAAAGGCGGACCGGGCGGCTTCATGCAGCGCATATTTCAGGCAAACGCCGAGGCGGCCGGCGATCTGCTTCGAAATGGTCTGCTCGCGCGAGCAGGCTTGCTCGACCTCACGATCTTGGAAGGGGCATCGCTGCCGACCGTGGACGGGTTCGAAAAGGTGCAGCGGATCCTGACACTTTGTGCTGCCGAAAGCTGGGTTCGTTGGTGGACCGACGCAGAGCCGTCACGACGCTAACGCCGTTCGGTTCATTGTGTTTGCGCGCACCTTGGGCTCCATTGCGCTGCCATCTTCTCCCAGCGATCATATGCGCCCATGTCCTCCAGTGCGGGATCGCGCCGATCGCGAAGCCAGAAGTCGAACCAGGCCAGATTCTCGCGCATCGCGCGTAGCCGATTTGCCGGAATATGAAACAGATGGGTCTCGTCGGTGGCAGCGGTTTCTCCGGGATAGAGACTGATCTGCGTCGGCACATTGGCGTCGCGAAGCGCGGTGTAGAAATCGATCGCACCTGCAAAGGGAGAAGCCATTTGCTGCAGAACCGGCGTACACACTTTATGCGCGCGTAGTGACGGCGACAGCTGTCGATACGCGTCGAGATGGCTACCGGAGGGTGGGCCACCGAAGACGGCGTGGTACCCCTCTTTGGGATCAGAATAGGACGCGGGTTCAAGATAATTCCCGTCCCCGCTGGAAGCTGCCCCGAATATTTCCGATTGTGTGACCGCGACATTCACCATCTGAGATCCGCGGCTGTATCCTGCTATGCCGACACGATCGGGATCGACAATGCCTTCGCTTATCAATCCGGCGATCACATCTTCGAAACTGTAGACGCCGTTGAGCCAGACCAGTTCGCGGAGCTTGGCTGGGCCGAGAGCGCCTGGGCCGCTCGCCCATTCCATATAGGCATTCCATAATTCCGCCTGCTGCCGCGCCGAAGGATCGTTCTGAAGAATGACGATATATCCGCGCTCGGCGAAGAGCTGGGCGGGATAGTTCCACTGCAGGTCGCTGCTGGCGAAGCGCTCATCGGCGTCGCTTCCGTGCGTTATGATGATGGCCGGATAGGTTTTCGCTTTCTGATAATCGCGAGGCCAGATGATGAATCCAGAAGACCGATAGCCTAGCCGGTTCGTCCATTCATGCGATGTCACCTGTAGCGGCACGATCGCCTCATGGCGGGTCGAGAGCGGTGCGAGCGTCCGCACTTGCCCCGTTTCCGGAACAACATGCGCGAGCCGTGGGGCTTGATCGAGAGCTTCCTCCACACAAATGCCCCACGAAAGGTCCTTGCGGAAATCGCAAGCTGTCAGGCTGCCACGTCCGATTATCGGGATTGCGTCTCGGCCCGTGAGCAGAGCCAGCCCGTATCGTGGATGCGCTATCGTTCGCACGCCAAGCAGCGCCTTTTGCCCGCTCTCCGAGAGCCAATTTCCCGCCGAACGCGGGTCGCCAATATAGAAGGGTTGTGGGCCGTAATGGATTTTGCGGCCATCGAGGCGCGTCTCGGTCAGGGCGAGCTCGCGGCCAAAACCCTCGCTTCCGAGTGTGCCTTCGTTCGGACCGCGGACCGCGCCGATCGACGGGAAGTTCGAGCCGTGCTCGATGAGGCGGCTCGCCTTGCTCGCAAAGCTCCAGGCAAAAGTCTCGATGTCGCCGGTCTCTTTCGCACCCCTTTGCTCCACTTGGTAACGCAGCCCTTCACTCGTCCATTCAATGTTCCCGCCATAATAGAAGGCGAGCCGGTCGTCGGATGGCCGCGATGCCACCAGCCACTCTTCGTCTCTGGTCGACCGAATTCGTAGTTCGACTGTAGCCCTGACGGGCGCGCGCCGCCGATTGCGCTGAGCGACGACCGCCGCGTCGATGGCCACCTCGACCGGCTCGGGGCTCGGCTTGAGCGTCGCATACCACAGCCATCGTCCATCGGGCGACCAGTCGTGATACAATATGCCGATCCGGCGCGGCGCACCACTCCGTACCGCGAAGAGACCGCCTTCGGTCTGGCCGACGGTAACGAGCGCATCGCGTTCGACCAGGACCTTGATCGTCCCTCGTGCATCCAGCTCATGGAGTTGAAGTCCATCTCCGCGATCGATCAGGAGGCTCCAACCCCTGCCTCCCGGCAGAGGCTTGAGCTGTTCCGCGCTTGCAGCCCGGAGAATCTCGCGGGAGACAAGCGAGCGCAGGTCGAGAAGGTGAAGGATCGAGACGGTTTCGTTCTTCTCGATGTCCGCTCGCCGTTCGATATAGGCGAGCGATTGGCCGTCGAGCGCCAGGCTCAGATCGAAATCCGCGGGCACAGTGGCGATGTCCTCCACCGTCCAGCGCCGGCCTTCATTCGAGCCTGCGGTCTGTGCGCTACCGATAGCGAGCGACAGGACGAGCGGCAACAAATGAGCCTTACCAGTCATGGCGCACCGTCAGGCTCACGAAGCGGCCGATCGCCGATCCATTGGTCGTGTCGAAGGGTGTGTCGAACGGCGAGGTGGTGAAGATCGGTTCGGGCTTGCTGTTGAAGATATTCTGCGCGCTCAGCGCGATTTCCGTCCCGGCGCTGAGCCAAAGCCGACCGGTCAGGTCGAGCGTCGTCGATCCACTGATCTTGGCCTGCACAGGCCTTCGATCGTCTGTGACGCCACCGCTGTGGTTCAGAAATGCGGTAAGCGAGAAGGACTTGCCGCTGAACGTGATTCCCCCGCGCGCCCGGAAATGCGGAGGGTGGAAGATCGTCCCGGCAAGTTCGGTCGTCGGCACCCCGGGCAACAACTGCTGGCTGCTGTCGAGCCAGGTGCCAGCCGCGTTCAGGCTCAGCTGCTGCTCGCTGCCGAGGTCGAAATCATATCGCACCGCGACATCGACGCCGCGATACTTCTGCCGCGCGACATTGCGTTCACGAGCATCGAGAAATGCGACGACCCGTACTGGATCGTAAGGAAATCCAGTGATGTTCTGGAGCCCGCCGTCCGCGCCGGCGATAATATCGTCGAGCAGTTCCGGTGTGGGGTTGAATGTAATCAGATCAGCATAGACCGGATTGTCCAGCACGCCCGCTCCGGACGCGAGCGGCGGCGCGACACGGTCTTTATAATCGATCCGGAAATAGCTCGCCGAAAGCACCAGCCCCCGGGCGGGCTTCACGGTGGCGCTGAAGTTCCAGTTTTCGGAACGTTCAGGCCCGAGCCGGTCGTTCGGTCCGAGCGCATAGGCGACTGTCGAGCCTGCCGGATATCCCTGGCCGAAGCCTCCGACCGGCACGAGCAGCACAACATAGCCCGAATATTGCTGATAAAGCGTCGGGAGCTTGAATGACTTCCCCCACGACAGCCCGAGCCTCACCTCTTCGACCGGATCGTAAACGAAGCTGAGCTTCGGCGTGACGATGTCGCCGGAGTCTGAATAATCTTCGTAGCGCAGCGCGCCCGTGATCGAGGCCCGGTGCGCGAAGCCAAGATTCTGGTCGGGACTGGCCAGCGGAAGCAGGAGCTCCCCATAGGCAAAATGATTTTGGCGCGAGCGAGCGAAGCTTTTCGTACCGATTTCGGATTCGAAACGGTTGGTGCGATAGCCACCGCCGATTGCCAGTCGTGCGGCGCCCGCAGGGAGATCGAGCAGCGAACCCTCCAATCCCGCTTCCACCGCAATATTTCGATTGAAGAAATGGCGCGAGATTGCGGTGCTCGGCGCACCGCCGCTGAAATTCTGGCTAAGTCCATCGGTTGTGTCGGTGCCGAAGAACGCGCCTGCTTTCAGCTTCCAGCTGGACGAGAGTTCTGCCGACAATGTGGGTGCTAAGCCGAATGTCTCGAATTCGGTGCGCGCCTCCAGCCCGGACGCCCTGAGCGGCTGTCCCACCGTATATCCGGTGGCGGATTTCATGATCCCGCTCTTGTAAATGAGGTCTGCGGCGAGGGTGACGCCGCCGCCCATAGACCGGTGTCCGCTAAGCAAAACCGCGTGCCGGCGAAGGGCAGGAAAGAGTGTGGAATCGGGGTTGTTCGCAGACGCATAGCTGCGATCTTTCGCGCGGATTTCGGAGCCGCGCGAATAATCATAGGCGGCGATGATACCGCCGTTCGACCAGGTCGTTCCGCCGAGAAGATTATATTGTTGTTGAAAATTGCCGCCGTCGGTCGACAGACCGAGCCGCGCGCTGGTCGACACGCCCTCATAGTCGCGCTTGAGGAGAATATTGACCACCCCGGCGACCGCGTCCGCGCCATAGATGGCGGAGGCTCCGTCGGCGACGACCTCGACGCGGTCCACTGCGGCGATGGGTATGGCGCTGACGTCGATCACGGAATTGACGCTGCTGTAGGCGAAGCGATTGCCGTTAATCAGCGTCAGCGTCGCATTCGGCCCGATACCGCGCAGGTTGAAAGTCGATGCGCCATTGGCGTTGACGTTTTCATTCGCCGCGCCCTGCGAGTTGCCGATCCCGGGGTTCTGGCCCCCGCCAAAATTCTGCGGTAGGCTGCGTGCTACTTCGCCGAGATCGGCATGGCCGGCATTGCGAATGTCTTCCGAGGTGATGCGGATAACCGGCGTTGCCGTCGGCGCACCCGTGATCCTCGATCCGGTCACGATGATCGGCTCGGCGCCATTATCACCCGCATTTGCAATCGGCGTGCCTCTCGATATGACGACCGAACCGGCTTCGAACCTTGCCACGAGCCCGCTGTTGGCCAGAAGCGCTTCGATCGCTTCGCGCGGTGTCAGCTCGCCTTTCAGCGGAGGCGCGGTCTTTCCGTCGAGATCGCGCGACGAGGCATAGAGTTCGATGTCGGCAATCGCGGCGGCGCTGCGCAGCGCGTCGCCGAGATCCTGCGCGGGCATATCGTAGGTCTGGCGCTGGTGCTGCATCGCCAGCGCGGCCGCCGGCGAAAGACAGGCGGTGCTGCCGGCCAGCAGCAGGGCCATCGAACGGAATTTTTTCATCAAAATCACTCCCCCATATTCTCGGCCGTGCTTCGGGCAGACGGCCAGTGGGGATGCGTTGACGGGGCGATGCGGGGCCCCTTAGTCTGTCGATGAAAAAATTATCGGCGGCGCAGATGGATGGCGTCCGCCTCCGATACCAAGCTGAGGCCGAACAGGCCTGCAATACGGTCGGCGAAGCGTTCGGTCTGGCTGATGTGGAAGCGACCCGACACCTCGAGGGCCGCAATAGCAGGATCGTCGATCATGATCGGCAGCACGGCGTAGCGGTTGGCTTCGGCAACCAGCCGGTCGAGACGTATCGAGCGATATTCGGCCCAGCCATCGGGCCAGGTTTCGGGAATTTGCGACGCCTGGGCAATTGCAAGGCGCCTGCCGTTACCCTGATAGGTCAGCGTCTCGCCTCGGGACAGCGCCGTCGCGGGCTCGGCCCTGGCGCCCGTACGCAGTTTGGCTGTGCCGCGTCGAAGGGCTGCGGTAACGGTTCCTGCCTCGTCGACGCTGAGATCGATCTCGGCATCATTCGCGGTGGCTCGGCCTTGCCCCGCTTCGATATGAAGCGGGACCTCCTGTCTCGCGACCGCAAGACGCACCCTGCCTTTGACCAAACGGACGCTCCGCGCGCCGGTTCCGATCGTGACATCCAGCCGGCTGTCGGTATCGAGCGTCGCGCTCGACCCATCGGCAAGCCGGAAGGTGCGGATCTCGCCGCGCTGCGTGACCAGTGGTTCGGCGGCACGCGCGACCGAGCCGCGACCCGGCTGGCCGGGAAGGGAGGTGCCTCCCGCTCCGATCGCGACTATCAGCAGTGCGAGCGCTGTCGCTGCGGCGCCCCACGGGAGCCAGCCGCGAACGCGGCCCCGCCGCGCACCGGCATGGCTGGCGCCGTGGCGCTGCGAAGTCTTGAGCAACGCGAGGGCCGACATCCGGCGTTCGGCGCGGTGATAGGCATCGCGATGATCGGGCGAGGCCGACAGCCAGGCATCAAACTCTCCGCGCAGCGCCTCGGCATCTTCGCCGCGCATCTTGATCAGCCAGGCGCTGGCCACCTCATCGACGGGATAGTCGCCGCGGCTTGTTTTGGTCATCGGCCGCCGTCCACCACCTTCGAGATCTGACCGAGCGCCTTCATCATATGATATTCCACCGTCGCGATGCTGATGCCAAGCTGCTCATGTATCTCGCGATAGGTGAGTTCGTCCACCCGGTGCATCAGGAAGACGCGCCGGGTCTTGGGCGACATGGCGTCGACGGCCGTCTCGTAGAGTCGCAGCAGGTCCGCGGCCTCGAGATTCCATTCCTGCGCGGCGGGGGTGGCGCCGTCGCTCTCTTCGCAAAGGGGAAATAGGACTGCTGGTGCGGTTTTCCGGCGCCGCGCGCGGTCGATGAGGAGATTCTGGGCGATGCGCCGAAGAAAGCCGCCCGGGTTGGCGAGCCGGTGGCGTTGCTCGCTTCCCGCCGCACGCGCAAAAACCTCCTGCACGAGATCGGGCGCTTCCTCGGGTCCCGCCTTGCGGCGTAGGAAATGAAAGAGCGAGGTGCGATGAGTCCGATAGACGGCGTCCAGGTCGTGCCCGGTATCCGCCCGCTGATCGACGGCCGACGGCCGATCGTCCGGATGCACGTGGCAGGCCGAGGACACCGAGAAGGGAGGGCGCGGCGGCGCGCGGTCGCCGCAGGTACAGGAAGACACGACATATAATCCCGGAGGCACGAGCGCAACCGTCCGGCGGCGGCCGGATCTCTCGCTCCCAGTGCTGTGCCGCCGTTCGGTCGCTTGCGCGAGCCATGGTCCGGTTGGGCCGCCGGTCCGGATGGGGACTGGCGTATATGATGCCTGGCGAAACAGTCCACGCAGGAGCGGCCAGCAATGCTCCTGCGCGGGGGAATCATGTCAATTGTCTGTCGCCGTGACAAGCAAAAGCTCGCCAAATTCCTGATGGGGTCAGGGCTGCCGTCCCTGATGCGCAGCAAGCGTCCGGGCATAGCTTGCCGCTTCGTGCGCTCGCCGCTCATGATAGCCGAGCAGGAGATTGCGTATCTGGGCCTGCGGCTCGGCATTGGCAACGGCGGCCTCGATCAGGCGAAATTCCGCCTCCGCGTCGGCGAGGATCATCGCGTCGAAATGCCGCGACAGCTGCAGCCGGTCGTCGATCGCGGCGATGCTCGCAACGACCTCGCTGTTCGACGAGCGTTCGGCGATCGCGAGAAACAGCTCGGCGACCCGATCGGGATAGGGCTGATCGGCGGGCACCGATGCCGCCGACCCCTTTGGCGCCGTCGCAAGCGCAGCGAGCAACAGGATCAGGTGCAGCTCGAGCAGGTCGCGAAACTCGGTCTCGGTGAGGCGATGCACATGAAAGCCCTCGCCGGGCGTGAAGTCGACCATGCGCTCGCCATTGAGCCGGTAGAGGCAGTCGCGCACCGGGGTCACGCTCACCCCCAGATCATCGGCGAGGCGTGCGGCCTCGATCCTTGTCCCGCTCGGCCATTCGCCCGTCATCAGGCGGCGCTTGATTGCATCATAGGTCGGCGCGAAGACATGCGCGGGGCTCATTGACCGCTTCTTTCGGCGGCGGCAAATCGGGCGACCGCTTCTTCCTGGTCGGGGCGCAGCGCGTCGATTGCGGCGATATGCGGGGGTAAATCGTCGTGCAGCAGGACCGACGGGCACTGTCCTTCATAATTGCCGAGATTGGGACGGTGCTGGGCATATCCGGCGAGCGCGGCGAGCTCGGGCGAAAATGTCCTTGCGATCCCGGGCGGATAGGCGAGCCAGAGATTTTCATATGGTTTCAGCCAACCCAGGCTGTAGCTGATCAGCACGCCCCGCCGAACCTCCTTCGTAATGTTCGAGCCCGCACCATGGGCGGTGGATCCGAGGAAGCAGATCGCCGAGCCGGGCTCGCATTCGGCAATTGCGGGCGCCCCAAGATCCGTTTTTGCCATTCCCGCTTCGCCGTGGCTCCCGGGGAAGATGTGGGTCGCGCCATTTTTCTTGGTGAAGGGTGTGAGCGGCCACAGGATATTGACCAGATATTCCTGCCTGCCGTCCGCGCCGCGCCACATGTCCTGGTCGCGGTGCGGGAACTGCCGCACCTCGCCCGGATGGATCTCGATCGCCTGCGTGAGATTGAGCTGGATACGGTCGCACCCCGGTCCGAGAATCCGTTCGGCCGCCGCAAGAATGACGGGGTCGAGCACCAGCGGCGCGACATGCGGCGACCGCTTGAGCAGGCCGCCGAACCGCTTCGTGCGGCAACCGTAGAAATTGCCTTCGCAAAAGGGCGTCGCCGCAAAAACGGCATCGAGGTCGCTGGCGAGGGCATGCACCCTTGCAATCTGCCGATCGCGGACGATGCAAAAGCCATTGGCGCGAAGCTCTTCCTCGAGCATGTCGATCCGATCGGTTTCGCTCGGGTCCAGCGTCATTGCACCGTCTCCCTGCCAACTTCGAGGCGAAGCGTGAGCGGGGCATGGACGCCGGTGCGCTGGAGCCCGGCGAGCGTATCGCCGTCGATCCGGATGTGGAGCGCAAGCACGTCGCAGCCGGCATCGCGCCGCGCTTCGCCCAGCGCCCGGCAGTTCCATCCGAACCGGCGGAGTTTGTCGAACCAGCCCTGCTCGGCGACGCCGACATAATCGGTGATGTCATGGCGCAGCGCATAGTCGGCGAGCGCTGTGACGAGCTGGTTGCGCGCGCCGAGGCGTTCGGCGGCGCTTTGCGCGGGGTCGAGACAGAAGCGGCTGATCTCCCAAACGCCTGCGCCAGACGGCGCGCTTTCGGTGCAGAGATGCGCATAATATTCGCCGAGCAGATGCGGCGCCGATGTCGGCAGCAGCCTTGCCGAGGCGCGGTGCCGCAAATCATCGGGGTCGAGAAGGATCAGATAACGCGCTTCCGGCGTGTCGAACTGGTCGATCTCGAAGCGCCCGTCGAGAACAGGCAGATCCCATTTCAGAAGGTCGATGAAGACCTGCTTGCGGGCGGCGAACATCGCGCGCATCGCGGCGTCGCCGGGCGCGTCCTGCGCCCGCGGGTTGTGATCGATCATGATTTGTCCTTGGCTTGTGGTGCCAGGATCAGACCATCACTCCCGCGGTGCGCCTATTCCCATAAAGGAGGATGTCTTTGGCGATTTCTGTTGGTGTCGTCAGGGGCGGCCCCACCAGTCGTAGACATCGGAAAAACCGATGAGGCCGTCGAACAGCGCGCACAGGATCAGCATCTGCCGACAGTGCACCGCGTAGCGTTCGCGCGCGATCTTGAGATGTTGCACAACCGTGGCCTCGGAGATCCCCAATATGCTTGCGGTCTCGCCGGCAGTCTTGCCGCGCGCCGACCACAGGACGCATTCGCGCTGCCTTTCGCTCAGCACAGCGCGGCGCCTGTGGAGGGCGGTGCCGACGAGCTGGCGTGCCGAAGCCAGTGCGACGGCACCGACGATCTCCGCAACATGGAGCATCCCGGCCGGGATACTGGCGTTCGGGCTGACGGCAAAGGAGCAGGTGCCGGTGGCTTCGCCGGGAAGGTGGCGCGGCACCGTGTATCCGTCGCCGATTCCGCTCTCGCGCGCGACCTTGAGCAGTTGCCGGTCGCCGCGCGACAGCGGAATATAGCGGTCGACGTCGCGCCATTGGAAACCGGTCAGCGACCGTTCGCTCGCGCGCCGGATCGGATCGGTGCCGCCGAGATCGAAGCCGACATAGACGCTGGCCCAGGCGTCGGGATAATTATGCACGAGCATCGAAGCGGCATCGCCAACGCCGCGGCGATCGAAGGCGAGCGCGAAAAGATCGAATCCCATGCGGCCGGCGGCATTGGAGAGAGCTGCGTAGAGCTGTTCTTCCTTCTCGGCGCCGGAAATTTCGTGTGCCAGTTCCTCCGTCAGATCAAAATGCTTCACGTCGTTTCATCGGCCGCCGGCACGTTCCCGACCCGCCCGCCTGCGGTCCGCTCCAAGGTTCATTGCCGCCCGGTTCCTCTCCGGGGGAATGAAAATGGACAAGCTATGCGAAAGTCCTCGCATCGCGGGCGGGCCGCTGTTGCCGCAGTCTCTGCCCGCAATGCCGATCGCAGAACCGATGTAACGACAAGAAATCGGGCGATAAAGGGGCGCGAGCTATCAATTAGGCCCAGATTGACCGCTATCGCTGGGTGTCGCGGCCGGGCCGCGGCGGACCTTGAATGGAATCGATGCGTATCGTTGATGGTCGTCAAATGGATGCCGCCGACGGCAAGGATCGTGTCTTCGATTTCGCGATCATCAAGCTGGCGAGGCTAGCCCGTGGGCTTGCTCGCGGTGGGCTGTGACAAAAGCTCCAAATCGAAACGAGATCCGTCAGAGGTTTTGTCACAGGGCGAATCGACAAATGGACCTGTCCTGCATTGTCCGGCCATGACATTGTGGAGCCGATGAAACGGGAACCAAAATGGAAATCGCGTGCGGTAGCGATCGAATTCTGGCTGGCCAGTGCGCTGGTCGGCGGATCATTCCTTGCCGGCCTGGTCGGCGGGATCCGCTCGCTGTTTGAGGGCTAAGCATTGGTCGGCGAATTGGGCGCGCGCGGCAAAACGCGACCATAGGATGCCTGTTGCCAATGCACTGCTTGCTGAACGACAGTTTCGCAAGCCCGAGAGTCGATCGCTTGGCCGCTTTGTCAAAGGCCGCCGAACGGAAGAATTGCCGGCGGCTTCCTCGACCGGACGATGCCTGCTTTCCGAGCTCGATTGTCGAGAACGCAACCTCTGGGCCAATCTCCTGATCAGGGTATGCGTGGCCCAGCCGCATGCGATAGGCCCGCGCGCAATATGTTGAATGATCGCGCCGTTTCGGCGCTACGGAGGCATTATGGGGCGGGACGCAGGAGCGCGCGTGGCGCGGTGGAAATTGTTTCTGGCGGGGTGCGCAGCCGCGCTAACGAGCGGCGCTGCCTCGCCCGAATCGCTCTTTTCGGCGCCATTTTATGCCGACTGCGAGGTTACGAGCCAGTCACGCGCGCGAATTTCCGGAAGGCCCTGGAAAGACTCCACATATCGCTATCGGCTGCGATATCTCGTCGACCCGGCAGCCGGTTCGGTCACCTCGTTCAAGGGGTTTCACGCCGTGAAGGGCAATTTCGACGAATTGCGCTATATCGCGGACCTCCGTTCCGCCAGTGATGCAATGGTTATCTTCTGTTCGGACGAGCAATATCGGTGCGCGGCTTTCGACGAGCATAAGCCCAACGGTGCTCAGGTTACCGGGCACCGGAGACCCGAAATACTCGACCTCAAATCGGGCGCCTACGGCACGTCGCATCGCCTGGCCGTGCATGCAAGCAACGGTCAGAGCGGGTTTGAGGAAAGCAACGTCACGGGGAGCTGCACCTTCTCCAAGGCTTAGGCGCCACAGGAAAGCCGCAGGACGGAAGCGCTCGCGACCCGCGCTTCGTGCCTGCAGCCAAGGGCAGGGCGTTTTGCGGACGTGGTACCGGGGCGAGCCTTCGCATCGGAACCCTGCACCTTTTGCATCATTTGGTTGACAGCGCAGACTTCCAGGAGGCGCCGAGAAGCTAGATGACAGCGCGCAAGCCGTCACCGATCGATCGACCTGCTTCTGGCGGCATGACCCGCGCGGCAGCGCCCCGGCTTTGCTTTCCTTGCCGCCGGGGCGCTGCAACTTGCCTATCGCTCAGTTGGGGCGATAATAGGCATCGACCGTGCAGACCCAACGTTGAGCCGTCTGCGATCCGTTGTCAGAACATTCGCAAAGACCGAAGCTCTGAACGTCGGCTCCGAGCCTCGCGATGCGCACCGACGCGTTGTTCTTGGCACTCTGGCAGGCCCCGGCACGATCATAGCCGAACCCTTGGGAGCTGATGACCGCCGCGCTGGCGATCTGCGGAAAACCGGCGACGGCGGTTGCCGCTGCGGCCACGAAGAGAAAAGATTTCTTCACTGCTATTGCCTCCGATGTTGCGTCTGCAAGCCCTGCGGACGCGGCGCTCGCCGCGCCCCTGACTGGGCATACCTGCGCTAGGGGCAGCGACGCCGCGCGGCATCCCGCGATCGGGGTATGGCGACTTAGCGGAGCAGTCTGTTGAGCAAAGCCGTAAGCTCGGCCTCGCGTGTCACATCGGCCTTGAAAAATATCGATTTGAGCTGGGCATTCACCGTCCCGAGCGAGGTGCCCCGGGCATCGGCGATCCTTTCGCGCGCGGTTCCGTCGCCGATTGCCACGGCAACCTCGGCTTCGGCAGCCGTTAAACCGAATATTTCGCGTAGCAGCCGCTGGTCGGTCGCACCAAGCGGACGCCCCCCTCGGACGATTACGATGAATCGCGGATCGTGACCAAAGGACCGTGGCTTGCGTGGAAGCGCAAAGATCTCGCAGATTTGTCCGGTTCGGGCATCATCTGGATCGTCGATCCAGAAGGCGGTCACGCGTCCGTTCGCATAGGGCGCGATCGCCGCGGCGATGCCGCGCTGCAGCCGGTCATGGGCGGACCGATGCGCAGCGAAGAGGCTGTCGCGGCGAAGCCGCAGACCGCCCGGTGCCGCAAGATAGCGCTCGGCGGCGCCGGTACAGGCACGAATGCGGCCGTGCGCATCGCCGACGAATGCGATCGCCTGCATGGCGTCAAGCGCTCCTGCGGCAAGTTTGTTCGCCTCCTGCTCGAGCGCATATTGGAGGCGGATCGCCGACAGTGCCGCCGGTGCCGCTCGCGCAAAAACCGCACGATTTTCCTCGCTCGTCAGCCCGTCGGCCTGCGTTCGCAGCGTTGCCAGACCGAAGAAGCGTTCCGCTTCGCTATGAAGTACCGTCTGGCAGCCATTCATCATGTCATAGTGACTGGCAAAATCATCATAGGGGGCAGAGCAGAGTAACGCGCGATTTTGTGCGTAGCTCTCTTCACCGACGACGACGAGTGGTGCGCGGGCGCTCGCGATCCGCCAGTTGACGCTGGGGTTTCCTCCGTCGATATCGAGAAATTCCTGTTCCCAGGTCGGCGACGGCATGTCGGTCAGGCAGTTGAACGACATTTCGTTGGGGCCGCCGATTGCAAGCAATTGCGCCCGTGCCGATCCGGTCTCGTCGGCAAGCGTCTCGAGCGCGCGATACCAGCCATTCTCGACGAACGGAGCGGCCAGAAACATGTCTTCGAGCGTCGTGCCGAACTCCAAGCCTTGCATCTTTTACCGCCCCCCGACGATTATTTTGAGCGAATCGAACCGCTTGCCCATTCGTCTTGGCGCTGACCTGCCGCAAAAGCAATGCGTACCGCGTTGCGTCATGACCCAAGCTAGTGCGTCGTGAGGAGTGCTTCGCTTGCCCCGCTGAGCGGCATGACCTCGACGCCTCCGCCGAGCGGATATGTTTCCGACCCGGGACAGATGAGCAGGCGCGCTGCGGCGCAAGATCGAGACAGGCCTGATGAAAGCCGCGTTCCAGCTTCGGTTGCAGGCTGCGCTTGATCTCGACTGCCCAAAGCGTATCGCCCGCCAGGTTCAGCACCAGATCGATTTCGGTACCGGCGGACGTCCGGTAGGAATTGGCACGCGTGCCTTCGGGCGCGGCATTGGAAGGCCATGCCTCACCAATCTCGAGCGCAAGTGTCGTTTCCCGACCTATCGCGCCCCAATTTGCGCGACAGCCGGCACGTCATGCAGTCTTTCCGCCCGTTCTGTGGAAACTCGTCTCACAATCATCCTGGCAATTGTGGAGTTAAGCTCCCGATTTGCAGGGTTGATTTGCGATTTTTCTCAAGGACTGAGTCGTCGCTAACCGGAAGTTCAGCCCCGCGGACATCCATTTTGACACTTGGGTCGCGCGACGCCCTTTCGGCGCCTCCGCGGCCAACTCGTCAGCGATCCCTTGATATACCGGCGGCCGACGTTCCTTAGGCCATCGGCAGGCTAAAGAAGCGTCGGCGCTTGCGTGCTCGGCGTCTTGCGGCTGAACCAGGGCACGTCGGTTCGCTCGACCTCCAGCCGGTTTGCCGGATATTGGGTGACGAGCTTCATCGCCTCTTCGGGCGGCGCCTGCAGCCAGGCGTGATGATCCGCGGCGTGAAGAATGACCGGCATGCGGTCATGAATGTGGAAAAGCTCTGCGGTCGCATCGACCATCACCATCGTATAGCAGTCGCCCCACTCGTCGGTGGGACGCCAGAGGCCCGCGCAGGCGACGAGCGGCTGGTCGGCGACGCTAAGCCAGGTGCGCGTCATCTTGCCCTTCTCGCCTTCGGCCTCGGCGAAAGCCGCGATCGGGATGAGGCAGCGCTGCGCGGGGTTGGTGAACCAGCTGCGCCAGAAACTCATGAGCTTGTCATCGCGCGCATTGTTGACCGGCTTCGGCTTGCTCGTCGGCTCCATATGCTTGAGGCGGACCGGAAAGCCCCAGGTCATCGATTGGAGGGAACGTGTGCCCGCATCCTCGCGCACGACGAACCCCTGGCCGCCGGAATAGACTTCGCCGGGCTGCGCATTGGTGCGCGGGCGCCGCGCGCTGAAAGCCGAGGCCACCTCGTCGACCGAGGCCTTGAGGGTCACGAGATTGCACATGGCGGCGGTCCCCCTTTGGACGGTTTCGGTCAGGCCGCGTCGAGCATTTCGTCAAAATTCTGCTGGATCGGCGGCATGATGCTGAAGCTGCTCTTGGGGAAAGGCTGCAATATGTCCAGCGGCGGCCGCGTTCCCATCAGCCAGTCGAACCAGTCCTCGGGGCGGACAACGCCGACATGGCGATCCTTGTGCGGCGCCAGATCGTCATAGGCCGGTACGGTGAGCGCTGCAAAGCTCTCGGGCCACAGCCGATGTGCCGGGCGCCAGACCGCCGCGATGCAGAAGAAGGGCTCGTCGGTGTTCAGGCTCGCGGCGTAGATCGTCTTGCCGCGCTTCACGAGCCCGAACTCGTTGGCGAGCAGCAGGCATGGGCGGTCGATGACCGCAGTCTCGGTTTTGAGCAGGGGGATCTGAAACACCTCGGGATCGCGCGAGGGCAGGCCCCAGAGCATTTCCTTCTCGCGCTCGCGCTGGCCGTCCCACACCATCACGCGGTGGATTTTGCCGATGCCGACCAGCGCGTCGTCGGTCTCGATATCCATTGTTTCAATCCTCAAGCGCGGAAGCGGCTGAGCGCGCGCTTCCATTCGCGTTCGTCGGGCATGGGCAGGGCGATATCGTCGGGACCCGGGTCGACGAGTTCGATCCGGACCGGGCGAACGCGCTTGCCAGTCCGCGCCCCGCAGCGGACGCACCAGAATTTCTGGCGCGCCTTTGTAAGATTGCCGTCCCACATCCTGCACTCGAAACGCCACCAGATCCCATAAGGGTTGAAGGTTGCGCTATGACCGCAGCGGCACACCGGCTTGATCGCGCGGAACCAGGCCGCGGCCTCGAACACATGCGTCGCGCGATGCTGTCCGTCCTTTGTCCAGCCGCCCACGTCACAGCGAGAGCCCGAGCTGGTCGGGGCTCGTCGGCTCCGCGCCGGCACGCACGCTTTCGGCGATCGCGCGCGCGAGCTCGAACGCCGCCTCGATGCGGATATGACTCGTCGGCGCAGTGATGCCGACGCGCGCCCAGCCGGGCGCGGAAAGGATGGTCTCGGCGACTCGGGCGGTATCGATATGGTCCATGGCCTTATGAGAACATAAGAAGAACATTTTGACAAGTGGGTAGGCCGGGGCAGAGCAGGCGGCGCATGTGGCGGGCGGGCGCCTGCCGCCGCATGGCTTCGCGCCTTCGGCGCCCGTCACCCGCAGCGCCGCGAACCGGCGAGGAAGAGAATGGCCCGCCCGGGGCGGCGGACCGGGCGCGGCGAGAGAGGCTCGCTGCCGGCCGCCCGAGGAGACCCACGCCATGAAACTCTTGACCCCCGCGATCGAGGCGCAGCTTCGCGCCAATCTGGCTGCCCGGATCGACGCGCTTTCGCGCGGCGAACGCGAACCCGATCCGCCGCCGGTCGTCCGCCTGTTCAGCCCCCTGGGCGCCGCGACATGGCTTGCGACCGAGATCGACGAAGACGGTATTTTCTTCGGTCTTGCCGATCTCGGCTTCGGCTGCCCCGAACTCGGCAGCTTCGCGCTTGCCGAACTCGAAGCCGTCCGCCTGCCGTTCGGTCTTACGATCGAACGCGATCTCCATTTTACCGCTCGCCATCCCTTGTCGGCTTATGCCGAAGCCGCGCGGCGTGCGGGATCGATAGTGCTCGGAGAAAAAAGGCTGTGCCGCGCGGCGGCACGGCTTTCGGGGCGCGGCTGACGCGCCCCGCCGCCCGCCGGGGCCGCACCACGCGGCCCCGGGAGGAAGAGGGTGGCTGGCGCCCTCGTGACGGGTCCAAGAGCCGGGAGAGAGTCTCGCGGCGGCCCGTCATGGAGAATGGCCATGGCCCGAACTGCCCCCAAGATCACCCTCAACCCGTCGCGCGACATCCCGCTCGACCGACTGGTCCTTTCGCAGTCGAACGTCCGCCGCACCAAGGCCGGCGTGTCGATCGAGACGCTCGCCGACGATATTGCCCGGCGGGGGCTCCTCCAGAGCCTCAGCGTCCGTCCGCTGCTCGACGCGAAGGGCCAGGAAACCGGCCGCTATGAAATACCGGCCGGGGGGCGCCGCTACCGCGCGCTCGAGCTGCTGGTGAAGCGCAGGCGTCTTGCAAAGGATGCGCCGATCCCCTGCATCGTGCGCGCGGCGGATGATGCCATTCTCGCCGAGGACGACAGCTTCGCCGAAAACGCCATGCGCGAGAGCCTGCATCCGCTCGACCAGTTTCGCGCCATGCAGGCGATGGTCGACAAGGGCGAGGATGTCGAAACGATCGCGGCGCATCATTTCACCACCCCGGCGGTCGTGCGCCAGCGGCTCAAGCTCGCCGCGGTGTCGCCGAAGCTCCACGACATCTACGCCGACGACGGCATGACGCTCGATCAACTGATGGCCTTCACCGTCTCGGACGATCACGCGCGCCAGGAGGAGGTGTGGGCGCAGCTCGATCACAGCTTCAACAGGAGCCCGGCCTTCATCCGCCAGAAACTGACCGAGGACAGCGTGCGCGTGACCGACAAGCGCGCGGTCTTCGTCGGCATCGACTCTTATGTCGCGGCCGGCGGCGGCGTGGTGCGCGATCTCTTCGAGGCTGACGGCGGCGGCTGGCTCACCGATCCGGCGCTGCTTGACCGTCTGGTCGACGAAAAGCTCAGGGCCGAGGGCGAACGTATCCTCGCCGAGGGCTGGAAATGGGTGACGACCTCGATCGATCTGCCGTGGGACGCGACGCGCGACCTGCGCGCGATCGATCGCGCGGAGGTTCCGATGACCGAGAGCGAAGAGGCGCGTGTGGCCGCGCTCGAGGCAGAGGGCGAGGCGCTTGCCAACGAATGGGCCGATGCAAGCGAGGTTCCGGACGGGGTGCATGTCCGCATCGATGCGATCGACGCCGAACTCGGCGCGCTCGTCGACCGCCCGCTCGTCTTCGATCCCGCCGAGATGGCACGCGCCGGCGCCTTCGTGTCGATCGACCGCGACGGCTCGGTGCGGATCGAGCGGGGGTATGTTCGGGCCGAGGACGAGCCGGAGCGGGAAATGCCCGAGGGCACGGCTTCCCCGGGAGCGGAAGGGGGCGGCGATGAATCCGATCCGTGTGGCGGCGGGGACGGCGATCACGGCACACCCGCTACGGGCAGCGATGGCGAAGAGGAAGGCGAGGGGCTCCGTCCGCTTCCCGATCGCCTCGTGTCCGATCTGACCGCATGGCGCACGCTCGCGCTCCAGGATGCCTTTGCCCGGGATCCGGCCATTGCCTTCGCCGCGGTGCTCCACGCCCTCGTGCTCGGCTGCTTCTATGCGGGAACGCGGGAAAGCTGCGTCCAGGTCGCGGCGAACCGCGTCTATTTCAGCAATGCGCCGACGAACCTGCGCGATTGTCCGCCGGCGCAGGCGATCGATGCGCGCGCGGCGGCGTGGAAGGAGCGGCTCCCGCAGTCGGACAAGGAATTGTGGGATTTTCTGCTCACGCTGGGCGGCGACGATCAGGCCATGCTTTTCGCCCATTGCGCTTCGCTCTGCGTCAACGCCCAGGCGGAGATCGTTCCCAAATATGACAATGGCCGCATCTCGGCGCACGGCGTCGCGCGCCGGATCGCGCACAGCAATGTGCTGGCGCGGGCGGTCGGGCTCGATCTCGTCGCGGCGGGCTGGAGACCGACGGTCGAGGGCTATTTCCGCTCGGTGACCAAGCCGCGGATCCTTGCCGACGTCGCCGAGGCGCGGAGGCCGCAATTTGCCGAGATGATCGACCATCTCAAGAAGGCCGACATGGCACGCGAGGCGGAGCGCCTTCTCGAAGACGCGGCCTGGCTCCCCGAGCCGATGCGCACGCCGGGGCTCGATGAAGCCGGTGCGGGCGGGGAAGGCGGCGCCGAACCGGCCGCCCCTCCCGGCGACGATGGCACCGATTCAGGCGATACAGAACTACCCGTCGCCGCCGAATGAAACGGCTGGCGGGGGTTGTCGCTCCCGCCTGACCGCCCGTCCTTGCTGGGCGACATCGATGAAGGCCGCCCATTGGCGGTCGGCAGACCGCGAGCAGATCGCGGTGCGCCTGTCCGGGCGCCGCTGCCGCACCCTCGCCGAGCCCCCGGCAAATTTTCCGAAAGATGATCCGGCCCGTGCCCGATGCGCGCGGCCGTGTGGAGTCACGTCCATGGCACAGTTCCAAATCTTGTGTCCGCACTCGGAGACCGAGTGGCGGCCGATCACGATCGAATTCTGTTTCGCGCCGACCGAAGACCAACAATATCTCTGGTCCTCCTTCGAAGAAGCCGAGGCTGCGCGGCAGCAATTGCTACTACGCGCGCCCGATGCGCGGCTCCGCGTCGCGCTCGCCGGCGCCGATATCGGCGACGTCGACTGGCAGATCCGCGAGAAGCTGCGTTTTGCCGACGGCAGCTATGAGCCCACCCCCTGGCATGACGAGCCTTGGTACCAGGCGAAGCACGACGAACATTTCTGCCACATCTCGACCGAGCAGGCAGGCAAGATCGCCTTCACCGAGAATTCGGCTAAGGGGCAGCTCGACCGGCAGCTCGTTATGTCGCCCGGCCGCTATCTCCATCGCTTCTTCTCGAACGATCTCGACAACAATGCGATCGAAGGCTGGTGCGCCCGGCTCTCGGTGCAGTTGCAGGAAGACGCGCTCAAGATCACCCAGGACGCCGATGAAATCGAGGATGTCTATGTCGGCGGTCCCAGCAGCTGCATGGCGCATGACGCGAGCGAATTTGAAAGCTTTTGCCATCCGGTACGGGTCTACGCCGGTCCCGATACGGCGCTCGCCTATATCGGCGCGCGCGAGGATGCCCGGGCGCGGAGCGTGGTGTGGCCGGAGCGCAAAATCCATACCAGCATCTATGGCGACGCGTCGCGGCTCAAGCTGCTGCTCGAAGCGGCGGGCTACAGGGACGGCGGCCTCAATGGTGCGCGCGTTCGGCGCATCGTCGACGGCGACAGCTTCGTCGTCCCCTATATCGATGCGGGCGATGACCTCGCCGATGACGGCGAATATCTCATCATCGGACGCGGCAATATTCCGTCCGAGAACACCAACGGCCTCGGCGATCAAAGCTGGTATTGTCCGCGCTGCGACCACGCCACCACCGCGCACGACACAGTCTATTACAGCGACGGATCGTCGGAGGAGTGGTGCTACGGCTGCTTCACCGATCGCACGACCTTCTGCGCGTATAACGAGTGTTCCTACAGCGATGCCGAGACCTTCGTCACGGTCCTTGCCAATGACGATGAGCATGATGTTCTTGAAAAGGATGTCGAAGCGTTCGGCGCCGTCTATCTCGAGGATCGCGGCGAATGGTGGGTTGTCGGCTCCTGCCGCCGATGCGACGCCAGCGGCGACTGGTTCCATACTGACGACGTCACCGAATATCATGGCGAATGGCTCTGCGACGACCATCTGCCCGAGCCGTTTGACGATGATGACCCCTCGTTCGTCAATTCGCATGTCCTCGCGCTCCGCCGGTTCCGGGACGAGATGGCCGCGATCGCAGTCGAAGTCGCCAAATGGCAGGTGGCCGGCAATCGCGCCCGCGATGAGCGGCTGAGGCGCGAGCGCAAAGACGCCGGGTCTCCGCAATCGGAGGCGCCGCACTCTAAATCCTGTGAGCCGGATAGCGATGCAGCCCCGTTTGGCGATCGCCCTGACCCGCCTTCTTTGTCTGAAGATCTTCTCCACGTCGTCGCGGCGCAGCCTGCGACCGCGGCCGCCAATTCAGCAGGAGCCTGATAGCATGACCGATGATCTGACGGGCCGCTCGGGCCTTCTCGAAATCCTCTCCTGGGCGCGGCCGCACGACAGTGCCACCGAACGCGCCTTCTGCCGCGAATATCTCGATCGGGTTCCCGGTATGCGCGCCGATGGTTTCGGCAATCGCACGCTCATGATCGGCGAGCGGCCCCGCATTCTTTGGAGTTGCCATGTCGACACCGTCGCGGCGGCGGGCGGACCGCAGGCGGTGGGCATCGACGAGCATGGAATTGCGCACCTCTGCGACGGCAAGGCCGGCATGTCGCTCGGCGCCGACGACGGCGCGGGTCTGTGGATCATGCTCGGCATGATCGCCGCACGGCGCCCCGGTCTCTACCTCTTCCACCGCGGCGAGGAAGAAGGCTGTCTCGGATCGCGCTGGATCCAGCATCATACGCCCGACCTGCTCAAGGATATCGACGCGGCGATCGCGTTCGACCGTGCCGGACTTGGCGATGTCATCACCCATCAAAGCTATGGACGCACATGCTCCGATGCTTTCGCGGCCAGCCTCGCATCCGCGCTCAATCAGCTCAACGGGGACTTTCGATACGCGCCCGACGACACGGGGGTCTATACCGACACCAATGAATATGCCGGGCTTGTTCCCGAATGCACCAACCTGTCCGTGGGCTATCAACGCCAGCACGGGCCCCGCGAGACGCTTGACGTCGCGCATTGCGAAAAGCTGCTCGCCGCGATGCTCGAACTCGATGCTTCGCGGCTGATGATCGAGCGCGATCCGTCCGTCAGGGAGGATTGCAGCTGGGGCTGGTTCGACCGCGATCGGGGCCAAGGCGACCCTTTCGCCGAAGCGGTCGCGAACCATCCTCTTCTCGCCGCCTGGATGCTCGAGCAATGCGGCGTCACCCTCGACGACTTCGAAATGGCGGTCTGGGCCGAGGAAATGGATGAGGATGCGGGCTATCGCCCGCTCATGGCATCGTGATGCACGGTGCTCGCCGCCTCCGGCTACCGGCAGATGACGCCCGTGATGGGCCTTCCCGGATCGGATGGGCCTGCTTCGTGTCGGCAGCGGCTGCATGCGACGATGTGTTCGCGCGGCTCATGGACCGATTTCCGATCCAGCGGGTCGCGGATCGCAAAGCCGCCTGAAGGAGCCCTGCCATGGACAATCCGGTTCGCGAACTCGCGCGCCGTCTCGGTGAAAATGCCGAGGCGGTGTGCCGCCACTACCTCTCGAACGGTCGCCGCGAAGGCCATTACTGGATGGTCGGCGATATCAACAATGCAGCGGGACGAAGCCTTTATGTGCGTCTGGTTGGCGGCGAAGGCGGCCGGTTGGCGGGCAAATGGACCGACGCCGCGACGGGCGATCATGGCGACCTGCTCGACATCATCGCCGCCAGCTGCGCGCATGCGAACCTCGGTGAAACGCTTGCCGAAGCGCGGCGATTTCTGAGCCTGCCTTCATCCAACGCCGACACGCAGGGTCCGCGCCCGCTCCGATCGCGGCGCGTGCGCGCTGGCAGCGCGGAGGCGGCAGTCCGGCTGTGGGCCGCTTCGAAGCCGATCGCGGGGACGCCGGTGCGCACCTATCTGGCGAGCCGTGCGCTTCGGCGGGGCGGCGATTTGCCTGCACTTCGATATCATCCGCATTGCTATTATCGCCCGTCTACGGAGGATGGGCCACCGGTGAAGTCGGCCTATCCGGCAATGATCGCCGCGGTGACCGATCTCGAGGGCTCGCTCAGGGGCGTCCACCGCACATGGCTCGATCAGGACCGATCGACCAAGGCGCCCGTGGCTTGTCCGCGGCGTGCGATGGGACATTTGTTGGGGCACGGCGTGCGTTTCGGGCTCGCGGACGAGGTCATGGTCTTTGGCGAAGGGATCGAGACTTTATTGTCCTTCCATGAAATCGCGCCCGCCTTACCGCTCGTCGCGGGTCTGTCGGCCGCCCACCTCGCGGCACTCGCATTTCCGGCGCCGCTTCGCCGCCTCTACGTTGCGCGCGACCGGGACGCGGCGGGCCTTGCAGCGTTCGGGGCGATTGCCGAGCGAGCGTCGTCGGTCAGAATCGATGTAAGGCCGCTCGACCCGCGGCTCGACGATTTCAACAGCGATCTGGTTCGGATCGGCCGGAAGGGCATGACCGCCTGGGTGCGAAGTCAGATGCAGCCCGGCGATGCCGCGCGCTTCCTTGCCGACTGAGAAGCCGTCGGGGTTCCTTGAATGGATGCGCGTGTCCGAAAAACGCATGGGAATCTCCGACAAGTTCGGCCACGTCCGAATGCCGCATGCTGTTTGGCGCGCAGGCCTGGACCCTGCCGTTCGATTGCCCGCCGCCGTCGGGCGTTTGCCCCGTGACAGGTCGGCGTGCTCGCGTCTTCGAAGGCAGCATGACACGGGCTTCCCGACGGCTGACATATTTCCCGCTCGGTAAAATATGCGGCAAATCGAAAGAGCCGATGTATAATATTCCCGTTCGGTAAAATTTGTCGACAGCGGCGCTTTATCATGCTAGAAAATTCCCGAACGGGAATATCTATGGACATCATTACTCTTGGGCAATTGGTGCGCCGCGTGCGCAAGCAGGCTGGTCTTCGCCAGGATGAACTCGCCGGCGCGGCGGGCGTGGGTATACGTTTCATCGTCGATCTCGAAAGCGGCAAGTCCACGCTGCAGATCGGCAAGGTGCTCCATGTCCTCGATACGCTGGGTATCGCCGCTACCTTCTCGGCGCCCGGAGAAGGCAGCGTCGGATGAACGACGCGCTCGCCGTCTACTGGGACGACCGGCGTGTCGGTACGCTCGCGCGAAATGCCGAGGGCACGATGCTGTTTTGCTACGATGAGCTGTGGCTTGCCGATCCCGCGTTCAGGCCGATTTCGGCATCGCTCCCCCGCCAGACCGGGCCGTTCAGCCGCGCCGTGACCCGCCCTTTCTTCGCCGGTCTCCTTCCCGATGAGGAACAGCGCGCCGCCGCGGCGCGCGCCGCCGGTGTCTCGGCCCAGAATGATTATGCGCTGCTCGACGCCCTCGGCGGCGATGTCGCCGGCGCATTGGTCATCGTGCCGGAAGGGCAGGCGGCACCCGCAGCTTCGGGCACGGCCCCCGACCCGCTGACCGAGCCGGCGCTCGCGGCGCTCCTCGAGGAACTGCCGCGCCGTCCCTTTCTCGTCGGCGACGAGGGCATACGGATGTCGCTCGCGGGCGCGCAGCCCAAGCTGCCGGTCATTCTCGTCGCGGGCGCTCCCGCGCTGCCGTCTCCGGGGCAGCCTACCACCCATATCGTCAAGCCCGGCATGGCCCGCTTCGCGCACAGCGTCGAAACGGAAGCCTTCGCGATGCGACTCGCCGCCGCCGCCGGTCTCGTCGTGGCGGCGGTCGCGCCGCGCCGCGCCGCGGCCATCCCCTATCTTCTCGTCGAGCGATACGACCGCAGCGACGAGGGGGGCACGATCCGGCGTGTCCACCAGGAGGATTTCTGCCAGGCGCTCGGCATCGCGCCCGAACATAAATATGCCATCGAGGGCGGACCCGGCTTTGCCGCCTGCTTCGATCTCGTTCGCCGCACCTGCACTGCTCCGGCGCGCGACATCCTGCGCCTGCTCGATGCCGCCATATTCAACGCAGTGGTTGGCAACGCCGATGCGCATGGCAAGAATTTCAGCCTCCTCTATCGCGACGATGCGACCGTCCTTGCTCCGCTCTACGATCTCATGGTCACGGCCCATTATCCCGAGGTTGCCACCCGCTTCGCGATGCCGATCGGCCGCGCCAACCAGCTCGACGGTCTCGATGCGCGCGCATGGGAACGCCTTGCCGCCGAAACCGGGCTCGGCGCCCCCTTCGTCCGCCGCCGTGTCCAGACCCTCGCTGACGACGTCCGCGACGCCGCACCGGGCGCCGCCGCCGCGCTCGCTCGCGAAGGCTGCGATCCCGATGTTCTCGCGTCGCTCGTGGCGCTCGTCGGGCGCCGGGCCGACGCCATAGCGGCCGCCCTCTAGAATTCGGCAGTACGCGGTACCGGGCGGCGCGCAGATGGTCGCCGCGCGGGTCCGGCGTTCTTGAGCCGAACAGGTCGTCTCATCCTCTTCCTGGCTTCGTTCCGCGCCCATGTTCGTACGCGCACCCGGATCGCTTTTGCGATCGGGCGTTCGAACAGGCGCGATATCGCCGTAAGCGCCGGAAGTCGGGGTGTGCCGCCTCCCGGCAAGGCCGTGCCCCGGCCTTCGCTGGAGGGCGACTGCGGCAGCGGGCGCGCGCCGCGCAATGGCTCTGCTCGCGGCTATTTTCCGCCGGGGCTCGCGCCCCTTTGCATCGCGAAGCAAAATAGCCGCGAGCCCGCCATCCTTCGCTGGCGCTTCGGCCGCGCGGGTGCCCCGCGCGGTGCGGACCCGCACCCGCCGCCGCAAAGGCGTCGCCGCGAAGGCCGCGAGAGGCGCGGCCCCAAATGCGAGAAACGCCATGACCGACCTGTCCGACCATCCCGAACGCGGTGAACCGCAGCAACCCGGCGTCAGCGCCTACCTCCTCCAGGAAATGCAGCTTTACGGGCACCGGCCTTATGACGACGAACCCGATGCCCGACCGCTGCCTTGCCACCGGCTCGCCGGCGGCGCGGTCGCAGACATCTTTGACGCCTTGACGGGCTGCCTCGTCGATACCCGCATCGAGCCCGATCTTGAGGATCTGCTCTGGAATGTCGTCAATATCTTCCACCGCGCCGGCGAGCGCGTCGAGCGCGAGCTCGACCGCAACGAACAGGCGCAGCGGCAGCTCCAGCGCGAGCAGGACGGCAGCGAGATCCGCTCGGTCGAACTCGAGCGCGCGATTGCCGAAGGGCTGACGATGATCGAGCGCCGCGACACGATGGAATTTTTCCGCGAGTGCGCCGCCGAGCAGTTCCGCATCCATGCCCGCAAGGCCTGGCAGCCTCGCACCGGATCGCGCGTCCGTCACCAGACGATGACCGCCGCGATGATCGACAGCCGCGACTTTATGGACAAGCGCCTTCGCGAAAAGGCCAGGGCCCTGATCCCCGAGGGAACGCGCATCGCCTTCAGCGGGGGCCCCGCGTGCAACGATCACCGGCATATATGGTCGGCGCTCGACAAGGTGCATGCGCGCCATGCCGACATGGTGCTGATGCATGGCGCGACGCCGACCGGCGCCGAGCGCGCCGCCGCCTGCTGGGCCGACGCGCGCGGCGTGCCGCAGGTGGCGTTCCGGCCCGACTGGAATCGCCACAAGAAGGCGGCTCCGTTCAAGCGCAACGAGCGGATGATCGAGGCGATGCCCGCAGGGCTCGTCGTCTTCTCGGGCACCGGCATCCAGGACAATCTCGTCGACAAGGCGCGCGCGTTCGGCATTCCGGTCTGGGACTTTCGCGTGCCGGGATGAACTTGTCTTCAGATTTGGACCCGACGGCGCTTGCCATCCGGCGAGCAGGATTACAGGATGAAAATCAATGAAAACCGATCTCGATCATCTCCCCGCGAACAAGCAGCGCGAACTCGAGCGCGTGAAGGCGATCATCTTCGAAGAATTCGAGGATGCATTGGCGCTCGGCACGATGAGCTGGAAGAAGAAGGGGCGGATCGACAAGATCATTCTCTACGGCAGCTATGCGCGCGGCGGCTGGGTCGATGAGCCGCACACGGCAAAGGGCTATCGGTCAGACTTCGACCTGCTGATCATCGTCAACGACAAGCGGCTGACCGAGCGCGTCGATTATTGGTTGAAGCTTGAGGACCGGCTCACCCGCGAACTTGCTATCGACAAGACCTTGCACACACCGGTGAACTTCATCGTCCACACCATCCAGGAAGTGAACGATGGGCTCGCGCATGGGCGCTATTTCTTCATGGACGTCGCGAAGGACGGCATCGCGCTCTACGAGTATGACGACAAGGAATTGCACAAGCCGAAGCCGAAGATCCCTTGCGCGGCACCTGTGATCAACGCCGTCTTGCCTGCCAGCTTCGTGCCCATCTTGCCCTCTCCCCCATCGAAACTGCCAGCCATCCGGCCAGCCCGGCGAAAAAAATCGCCCGGGTCAGAAGCGATAGCCGACGGTCAGGCCATATTCGGCCGGACGACCGGGATAGCGCACGACGGTGTCATAGGACTGGATCGAGTTCGACCAGTAATATTTGTTGAAGATGTTGTTTCCCCAGATCGAAGCTGACCAGCGTCCGTCGCTGGTGCGCAGGCCCAGGTTGGCATTGACCAGCGCGCGAGCGTTTATTTCGTAGAGATCACGATCGACGGGCGACAGGGTCAGAATGCCGATCGACTTGGACTGGCCGTTCACACCGAAGCCGACGAGGCCATCGAAGTCCGAGGAGATCGGAAACTGATAGTCCGCGCGTGCCGCATATGAAAACTTGGGCGCGAAGGGCAAGCGAACGCCTTCGAACGAGGCGAATATCGGCTGCAGCAATCCGTTACCGTCCACCGTCGTTCCAACGACGCCGCTGAACGTCTTTACCTTCGCATCAAGGTAGGTGCCGTTTGCCGAAAGTGTTAGGCCGCTTGCGGGTTTCGCGGTGATATTGAACTCGGCGCCCGTGATGCGGGATTTCGGCACGTTCAGCAGCAGGTCCAAACCACCAAAAATCGGATCGACGAATTTCGACTTCTGCTGCTTGTCACGATAATCATAGAAAAATGCAGAGGCCGAGAAGGAGACCAAGCCGTCCACGGCCGAACCCTTGATACCGGCCTCATAGCTGAGGATCGATTCCTGCTTCACCGTCTGGTAGGCGGTGTAGATCGAACCGGCCAGCGTCGGCGCGGCGCCAGCTTTATAACCCTTCGAGATATTGGCATACAGCAGCAGGTCCTGCGCTGGCTTGATATCGACGCCAACGCTCCACGACGTGGAGTCTTCCCGAATCCGTGCCATCGGGCGCCCGGCCTTGAGATACGTCGCGGGATCGACAGGCGAGCCGTCGGCATTGGTGCGAGTGTCGAGTACGATTGAGCCGAATGGTGCTATCGTCGGCACCGCTCCACCATAGACGATGCCGAAAATCTCGTTGAAAAACTCCGTCAACGTAAAGGGGGAACGGGGCTGATAGAGGCGTGAATCCCCGTTGAACGAATCCGCATCATGTTCGGCCCGGGTCTGCCGAATGCCTCCGCGCAGTGTGAGCAGGTCGGACATGTCGAACTCCGCATTCGCAAAGCCTGCGTAGTTGCGCATCTGATGCAGCCCTTCGTAGTGGCTGACGCTGATCCCGTTAACCGGCGCGGCCGACGCGTCCCAGTAGAGGGTCTCGCCATATTCGTCGGCCGATGACCGCTCGTAATTGCCGCCGATTACCCATCGCAGTCTGTTGGCGGCATCGTTGGCCAGTCGAACTTCCTGCGTGAAGGAGCGGATTCGCCCTTCGAGGCGTGCGGTGTTCTGGTTGACGAAAGGCGTGCCGTCCGTGTCGGTGGCATTCAGGAAATTGAGGCGGTTGTAACCGGTCAGGCTGGTCAGCGTCAGATTATTGGTCAGATCAATATCGGCGCGCAGCGTCGTCTGAAAGAAACGATTGTCGGCATAGGGCCTGAATTCCGGCGACCAATCGGTCGCGCGCGCATTGCGCGGGGCGTTCGGAAAGGAATAGATCGGAAAGTTATTGGGCATCACCCCGCCGAGTCCCGCCGTGCCTGGCGCATTTTGGGGTGTTGTCGCGATTTTCTGCGGTGCGATCGGGTCGTTCTGGTCGCGCCAGCCATTGACGTTGAGCAGCAGTTTGATGCCATCGGTCGGGCGCCAGGCCAACTGCGCGCGCGCCGCGATATTCTTCTGCTTTCCAAGTTTGTCGTCGCGCGTGTAGCTGCGCTGCCATTCGTCGCCGTTGACTGCTTTGACCGCGAAGCGTCCTTCCAACGTGTCGGTAAGGGGGCCGCTGACAAAGGCATCCAGATCGAGGGTATTGAAGCGGCCGTAACTGAGTTGCACACCGGCGCTGAAACGGCTGGCCGGCTTTGCGGCGATGAAGTTGACAGCGCCGCCCGTCGCGTTGTTTCCGAACAGGGTGCCCTGTGGCCCCTTCAGCACTTCGACGCGCTCGAGATCGAAAGCAGTCAGCGTCGCCATGATGGGCAACGGCAGCGGCGCCTGATCTATGTAGATGCTCACGTCGGGATAGGACGACAGCGATGTGTCGTAGAAGCCGACGCCGCGGAGATTATAGACCGGGGCCGAGGTGAGGGTAGGGGCAAAGACAAGTCCTGGCACGATCTTCGCGAGATCTTCGATGCCACCGATGCGCTGGTTGGCCAGATCTTCGCCGCCGATGGCCGAAATGGCGAGGCCAACCTTGTTGAGCGACTGCTCCCGCTTGTTGGCGGTGACGATTATTTCGGCGGAGGTAGTTTCATTTTGTCCGGCCTCTGCGCGCGACCCTGGCGAACCCGCGTCAGTCTGAGCGGAAGCCGGAAGAGCGGTGAGTGCCGCAAGAGACGACGAAACAGCTAAAAAAACAGGCAAGCGCATAAAACCCCCTCCAATCCATCGAGTGCTAATGCACTTCTACAGACCGAGCGTTCGCTCGGGTTTATGGTCTATGCGTTTTGTGAGGGCGCTCTGTCAAGCGGAAATCGACGGGGAAGAACGCAGCGCAGATTGCGCTTGCCGCTCGTTGCAATGCCTGCCTAATAGGTGGATGGGTGAGCCAGATAATGAAAGTGGGGCCGGGGCTGTGGGCGAATGGCGCAACTATTCTGTATCTTATGGTTTGCCCGATGTGCTCCAGGCGGCCCTGACGGCGTTTGTCGAATTCGGCTATCACGGAACGAGCGTTCGGACGATCGCGTCGCGTGCTGGACTGTCCGTTCCCGGCCTCTATCATCATTATCGTAGCAAGGGCGATATACTGGCGCTGTTGCTCGATCAATCCGGCGAAGAGGTTTTAAGGCGAGCAAGAGAGGCGCGTGACGAAGCTGAGCCGAATCCAGCTGCAAGACTTAGGAATCTCATCGAAAATATTGTGCTTTATATGAGCTATCGTCAGCAGCTCGCTCATCTGACGCGTGAAATGCGCTGTCTTGATGAGAAGCGTTTCCGGCATCATGTGGGATTGCGCGACAAGATCGAGCAGATGTTTCTGGCCGAGATTGTGGCGGGTAATGAGAGCGGAATCTTCGTTGTTCACGACCCATTGTCGGCCATGCGTGCGATCCTTGTTATGTGTCGCGGTGTCGCCGATTGGTATTCGGTCGCCGGCTCGCTATCGCCTGAAGCTATCGCGGCCCAATATGTTCGCTTTTCCTTCGATATCTTGCGTTCGCGGGTCTGAGGTCGGCTGGAGAGCCAAGGCTTTATGCTCGGGCTGATGGGTTGACAGTGTCCAACGGACGCAATATTGCCAGCGCACAGAGCGAGCGCTCGGTCTGTTTGAATTGCTCGCCGCTTAGAAGAAGGATCTGCTGTCTTGAGGCACGATTTTGGCAGGGAATTGGTGGGATCGATCGCCGATGAACTGCGCGAGGCGTTACGCCAGCTGATAAGCCATGCGTCGAGCGGGGCTACTGATATCCGGATTTCGCCGCTTACCCGTACCTCGACCGGCCTTTCTCGGGAAAACTGGGTGTTCGACCTGGACTGGTCCGTAAAGGGAGTGAGCGCGCGGCTTCCGCTGATTCTCCGGCGCGATCCGCCGGGCAGCCTGCTCCAGACCGACCGCGTTCATGAACTGGGTGTGTTGAATGCCCTCGCGCAGTCCAGGCTTCCGGTGCCGCGGGTACGCTGGTCGGATATAGAGGGGAAATGGCTCGGCAGTCCGTCACTGGTGATGGATATCGTCGAGGGGGATTGCGACTGGCATGTTTTGAACGGGCCGCGTCCACTGGGCGAGCGGATGGTCTTTGCACGCGACTTTCTTTCCATTCTGATTGAAATTCAGAATGTTGACTGGAAGCATTTGGGACTCGGCTCTCTTCTCGGCGTTCCAAGGATTTCGCCTGCCGTCACGGCGCTGGATCAATGGGAAGCCGAAAGAGCGCGTGTTCAGCGCGAGTCCCTCCCAGAACTTGATCTCGCCGGTCGTTGGCTGCGCAAACATGCTCGCGTGGCCCGGAAGCTCACGCTGGTGCACGGCGATTTCAAGCCGGGGAACATGCTCATCGACGGGCGCCGTGTCAGTGCAGTGCTGGATTGGGAAACGGCCCATATCGGCGATCCTCTCGAAGATCTCGGCTGGATTACCAATCCCGTCCGCGCGGCCGAGCATCAAATTCCGGACCATTGGGAAACAGCCCATATCGTCGAAGCCTATCGGGCAATGACAGGCTATGACTTCGACGACAATGAACTGAAGTGGTGGAATGTCTTTTCCTGCTGGAAACTGGCGATCATCGTAATCACCGGACTGGCGGAGGGCATCGATGGGCGTTTCAACCGTATCTATCACAGCCCGGCGTGGCTTTTCCGACGCCTTTTGAAGATGATGGAAAGTTAAGCGATGCGACCGTCAGTCAGGGAACAACTCGATCAGAGCGCGCGGCTGCTGGAGAGCGTTGTAGCGCCCGCCGTTTCGGATCGGATGCCGCATATCATTCTGGATGGCGTGATCGACAATCTGAAGCTGCTGAGTGACGCCTTACCGCAGATTCCGGCGTTTTTGGCCTGGGACAATGCGGCGATGCGCGGTCTGCTGGCGGACTTTGGCCGGGTGTCGGCCGAAAGTCGGGCGGGCAGTGACGCACGCGGAGAGCCGGATAGCGGCTCGGATCTTGCTGAAGACCCCAAAGCGGAAGATCAGAATGAAGCGTTGCGGCAGCGCCTCGCCGACCTCGTCTGCAGCGTTGATGTCGACGATGAGCGGCTTGCACCGATCCGCAGACATTTGATAGAGCGCGCTTCGCGCTTTCCGTTGCGGGCAATCCCCTCGACCCCCGGCGGCAATGCGGACAAGGCGTCATGATCAGCGCGCTCGATGAAATGTTGTGGCACCAATTGCCGACGACAATGGATCATGTCGGAACGAGCGATCCTCGCTTTTTCGATCGCTTCTGGTTTGCCGCATATGCACCAGACGGGTCGGCGGCGCTGCAGCTGACGATCGGCGTCTATCGCAATATGAACGTCATTGACGCTGGGCTTTGCGTGATCGTCGGCGGGACGCAGCATAATCTGCGAGCGTCCTGCTCGCTCGATGGCGCGACGCGAAGCTGGTGCGGGCCGATCGGGGTCGACGTGCGATCCGCACTTGAGCATCTCTTCCTGCAGGTGCTGCCGAATGAAAGCGGAATTTTGGCCGAATTGGACTGGACCGCGATAGCGGGACCGATCGAAGAGGTCCCGCATTTTCAACGCAAGCGCGGGCGGGTGGTCGAGGAATATTGCCGCTATAACCAGATCGGGCGCGCGTCGGGCTGGATCGATGTGGCCGGGACCCGCATTGAAGTCGATGACTGGTGGGCGTGCCGAGACCACAGTTGGGGGGTGCGGCCGCGGATCGGCATTCGCGAGCCGCGAACCGGCAAAGTGCCAAGTCTCGCCGACCGCGGCTTCACCATGGCGTTCCTCTTCTTTTCGACCGAGCAGGTGGCCGGAACTCTGCTGTTCATGCAACGTGAAGGCGAGGCCGCCTATACCAGCGGCGCGATGGAATATCTGGCCAGCGGCGATACCGCCCAACTGTCCGACATCGCAATATTCCCGGTTTTGGAACCAGGCACCCGTCGTTTTCAAACCGTGCGCATCGACGCGATGACGGACGGCGGCGACGCGCTCCGCTTCGAATGTCGGCGAAGCGGTTCGGCCTTTGCTCTGAAAGGGCTTGGCTACAGTGGCGGATATGACGATGGACGGGGCCTTGGCGTCTGGCGTGCGCCCTCGCTGCTGGAACATGAGCGCTGGGATGTCGCGGACCCTTCAAAGATCCTGTATCCCGACGGTCGCGCCGATGACCACTGGCACCGCATCCAGCCGGTGACCCTTGACCTTGCCGACCTCAACGGCGCCAGCCGGGGGGAGGGGAGCATGACCCTGATTCTGAGCGGGCCGATACCGGCCTTGGGTCTGGAATGATGGCTGATCCCGCGCCCCCCCTCCCTCTCGAAGGCTTTCGGGTTGTCGAGTTTGCGCAGCTTGTCGCGGGGCCGTCTGCGGGACTCCTTCTCGCGGACTATGGCGCCGATATCGTCAAGGTGGAACCGCCAGAAGGCGATGCGGGGCGAAGGCTGCGGTCCGCAGCCGCGTACGACGTCGCAGAGGCGCCGGTGTTCACCGCTTATAACCGGAACAAGCAGTCGATCCGTCTGGACCTGAAATCGCCAAAGGGGCGCGCCCAAGCCTTGGCATTGATCGACGATGCCGACGTCGTGCTCGAATCCGCTCGGCCCGGCGTCATGGATCGACTGGGTCTAGGCGCCCAAGCGATGCTCGATCGGTTCCCCTCTCTTGTCTATGCCTCGATCTCCGGCTTCGGCGAAACGCCTTCCGCGCGCGACCGGGGCGGCGTTGACATGATCATCCAGGCCGAAAGCGGGGTGATGTCGACGACGGGCCTGCCCGATCTCCCGCTCAAGGTCGGCTTCACGATCATCGACGCCGCCGCAGGGCATGCGCTCTGTCATGGGATCCTTGCAGCGCTGCTGCGCCGAGCCCGAACCGGCGTAGGCGGCATCGTCCGCACCAGCCTCTATGAAGTCGCGCTGCATCTGCAAACCGGCCCTTTGGTCGAATATCTCGTCACGGGAACCCAGACGCCGCGCGCGGCGAACAGTGCGCCCCTCACGGCCCCGGCGGACCTGATGCGATGCCGGACGGGAGAGATCGTGATATCGGCTTATCAGGATCATCATTGGCGAGGCTTCTGCAGCGCGATCGGCGGCGAACATCTTCTCGCCGATCCGCGATACATCGATGCGGATGTTCGCGTGACGAACCGGGATGCGCTGAAACAGGATATCGAGCTGCTGTTGCAAGCCCACGATGCCGAAGAATGGATCGGACAATTGCGCGCCCTTGGCCTGCTTGTAGGTGAGGTGCGCGATTATTCCAGGGTGGTTGCCGATGTTGTGACGCGGGAAACCGGCCTGATCGTGTCCGCAGGCGACAGTTTTGCCGTCCGAAGCCCGGTCGAATTGCGCGGAACTCCGGCCATATCGGTGCGAGCACTGGAACAGAGGCCGCCCGACGATGCCTGATAGTATCGACATTCCGGTGTCGGCGTCCGTCGCCGCCCTGCTGGCAGCAGGGGTTCGCATACGCACAGCCCCCAGCCCGGTAAGTCACGCCGCAATTCGCGGCTGGTGCCATGCGATCGGCCTGACGGATTCCCGCTTTACAGGGGAGGTTAGCGGGCCGGATGCTACCCTTATCGCTCCTCCGCCCATGATGCAGTCGTGGGCCGGTGCCGGGCTTGCGTCCATAGGGGCAGCGGGTAGCGTGGCGACACTTCATCATGACGTGCGTCAGGCGTTTCGGGATGCCGGCTTTTCTTCTGTCGTCGCAACCAATTATGAACAGCATTTTTACCGCGACCTCGTCCCCGGAGACGTCGTCGAGGAACATTCGTGGGTTCAGGACATCTCGCCGCGCAAGACAACCCGGCTTGGAACCGGACATTTCGTGCGCATCGGGTTCCTCTTCCATGACCGGGCGAGCGGGATGCTGGTCGGCGAGCAGTTAGCAACGACATTCTATTATGTCCCCGCTGACAGAACCGCCGAGAGTCACGCGACCGTGTCGCCTCCGCCCGGCCACCTGCGTAACCCGTTGTCGATCGCATTGACGCCGACGCTGGTGATCGCGGGCGCAATTGCGTCCAACGACTATGAAAAAGTTCATCACGACAGGGAGTCGGCACTGGCGGATGGCCTGCCGGACGTCATTCTCAGCATCATTACATCGGCGGGGTTGGTTCTGCGTTATCTGGCCGATCATGCCGGACGCCGGGACCGGTTACGATCGCTTCGTCTTCGGCTTGGTGCACCGGCCAGCCCCGGCGACGCGCTTTTGCTATCGAGCGATGCTCTGGCTTCGCAAGACGATGAAGAGGGGCTTCAGGTTCGCGGCATAGTCGGGGACCGGCTGCATCTGGACGCCGAGGCGCGCTTTGAAGCGCCCGGTGCGGATCACAGGATTCTTAAAACCACGAATCGATCAATGGAGGATGTCATATGAGCGTTTTTCTGGACAAGTTTGTCACTTATCTGAAATCCATAAACGCGGTGGCGGCGGCGGAACCCAATCCCCACCGCCAGGCAATCTTGCGCAACTATTGCCATCACGCTGCCTATGAATTTTCGAATCAGGATCACAATATTCTGAACAGCGAGATGACGACTGCCAACCCGCTCTACAACATCAAGCGTTTCGGTTCGGACATGGTGACCTATCGCGGTCTGGACGACGTGCAGGGCTATTACACTGCCGTGAACCGCGAGGTCATCATGTTGAATGACGAGCAGTTGATGGCGAACGACTGGGGGATTTCTTCCTATTCGACCTTCGTGCGCTTTGTTCCGGGCGCGCAACTGGTGGAGGAAGGTCATGACGACATCGATACCGACGCCATCTATGTCCAGACCAGCCCCCTAGCCATGTTCTGGCCCTATGATGCCGATGCGAAGCTGCTAGGCGAGGATGTCTATGAACTGAACAAGCCGGTGACTCGCAAAGCCGCGCCTGAAGAAGTCGTCACGCTGGAGATGCGGATCGAGGCGACGCGCCCCTTCCTGCCCTGACCGCATCGACATTGTTCCACACAGATATGGGGTTGTTTCATGGGAGATAAGCTGGAAGGTAAGGTCGCACTGGTGACGGCGGGTGGTTCCGGCCTTGGCCGCGCTTCAGCCATCGAGTTGGCGGCGCGTGGCTGCAGCATAATGGTCAGCGACCTTAGCGCGCAAAGTGCGGCTGCGGTCGCGGAGGAAATCCGCGCGGCGGGCGGAACGGCGGATTCCATTGCGTGCGACATCGGCGTCGAAGCGCAGATTGAGGCAGCGGTAGGGGCAGCCCTTGCCGCATTTGGGCGCCTCGACATTCAGCACAATAATGCCGCGCTGATTTCGCTCAAATCGATCGAGGAGGACACCGACATCCTGGGTATCCCGACGGAAACCTGGGATGATTCGATGCGCGTGACCCTCCGTGGAACGATGCTGAGCTGCCGTTATGCGATCAAGGCGATGCTGAAGACCGGCGGCGGCAGCATTATCAACACCGCCTCTATGTACGGTGTGATGCCGCACCATCTGCAGCCGGCCTACTGCACCGCCAAAGCTGGCGTCATCTACCTCACCAAGCAGGTCGCAACGGCCTTTGGTCGTCAGGGTATTCGCTGCAACGTCGTCGCGCCGTCGATGATCAAAACGCCCACGCTGGTGGCCGCCACGCCAGACCCGATCATTCAATTGAATGCAGAGCAAACCCTTACGCCGTTCCTAGGGGAGCCCGAAGATATCGCCAATATCGTGGCGTTCCTCGCCTCGGACGATGCGCGCTATATCACAGGTCATCTGATCTGTGCCGATGGCGGCTCGACCGTTCATCTTCCAAGCTATGCGAGTTCAAAGGCTTATTTCGGCGAAAGCTGACACCTGCCTTGGAGAGCAGACAGCTCGATTCAGCCTGTATGTCTGCTCTTTAAGCTTGATCCCCAAATGCGGACTGGCCGCTATCCCTGAGAGTTTCAGACACCGAGTCTTCGATGCCCGAACCGCGGGGTGATGGCTGAGCTATGGGGAAAGCTGTTTTGCGCTGATGGGGGGCAGCCAGATGCTACCAAATAGCGGACGTGCGCGATAGCGGATCGTCTGGATATGGGTCGCAAAAGCGGACGCCGAAAAGCGGACGGTCCGATTTGGTGGTGCGACGCCTGCTTTTGGGCCGCACCGGCGCGAGCGTGTCCGCGTCCAGGCGCGGGTCTGTCCTGGATCGTGTCTGCGTGAGGCCGTGCTGGGTCACGGCGCCGGTCTCCGGGGTGCGAGGGATGGCGGTGGCGGCGGGGCAAACCTGCGCGGTCGGCTCCTGCCTTCCTGCTCCTTCAAGATCGCAATGATCTGCTCTTCGTTGAACCTGCTTCGCTTCATATCGTCCGACTCCTTGTGACCTGCACCCTGAATTCTGGACCGTTTCGAGCTGGAAAATTCCAGTTATGATCGGAGGGCCAGAATACGGAGGTTGTGATGAAGAGATCGAAGTTTTCGGAGGCGCAGATTGCCTTCGTGC
>Ga0098074_1000069_pt1 | contig 119775 bp, 89 predicted proteins | sample 32_taG_FD_75064 | JGI IMG/M metagenome (GOLD analysis project Ga0098074, IMG submission 75064) | Marine viral communities from the Gulf of Mexico - 32_GoM_OMZ_CsCl metaG | ecosystem: Environmental > Aquatic > Marine > Oceanic | place: Atlantic Ocean: Gulf of Mexico | collected 2015-07-12 | reverse complement strand
GCAGATAGTAGCATGTTTTACACGGTGCGAATTTGGAACAATGATAGTTGTTCGGTCGTGCGTCCTTTAAAAATAAATGTCCGCCCGAAACCCACTTTTGGTGCAATAACAACAACACCAAGTGAATGCGGGGCTCCTGTTGGCTCAACCGCCGCGGGTTCAGTCACTCTAAATGCTTTGCCAGATAATGGAATTGTAGCCAATTGGCAAGAAGTGGGTGGAGCAACGCAAAGTAGTAATGTGTTTTCCGGTTTAAATCCAGGAAATCATACTTTTTATTTTTTAGACACCAACGGCTGTCAAAGTGCAGATACAACAATTTTTGTGGATGAAGTTAATTCAACTATTGCTAACTTTTCTGCTTCTCCTTCAAGTGGTGCTGTTCCATTAACCGTGGTTTTTACAAATCAAAGTGTGAATGCTACGAATTATGAATGGTTTATAAATGGCGTTTCAGTTGGTGCAAGTTTGCAAAATTGGGAATTCGGGAATTCGGGATATTACGACATCTCACTGATAGCATGGCAATTCGATCCAAGTTGCGCCGATACCGCTTACCAAACCATTTCCATATATGATTCGCTCATTGTCACAATTCCAAATGTGTTTACACCAAATGGTGATGGAATCAATGATTTTTTCTCGCTTTTGGCAAATCAAGATGTGAATTATGAAATTACGCTTCTCAATCGTTGGGGAGAAGTGGTTTTCTCTGAAAACTCGTACATCCTTGCAGGAACTAGTAAAAATGTGTGGAATGGAGGCAATTCCCCAGATGGCGTTTACTTTCTAACATTGAAACTTACTCCAGAGAATGAAGAAGTTATTGAAATTGAAGATTTTGTGACTGTGACAAGGTAGGAATTCGGCTCGCAGGGAGAAGACATCCAGCGAAGCAAATTTCAACAACTAAGCTGTCATTTTGTTACTCTTCGTTATCAGAAAAAAGCAACTTCAAATTAACGGCATCGCTTGGCTTCATTTTTCCAGCCAAAATCAAACTCAATTCTTTGCGTCGCAATGCACCATTGTAGCGTGCCACTTCTTCTTCTGTTTCAGGAATCAATTCAGGAACTTGGATTGGTCCACCGTTTTGGTCCACTGCGACAAACGTGTAAATTGCTTCATTACTTTTTAAGCGCTTGCCTGTAACATGATCTTCCACGAACACATCCACAAAGACTTCCATCGATGAAGAAAATGCACGAGAAACTTTTGCTTCTAAAGTTACAATAGACGCATGCTGAATAGGCTGGTTAAAGGAAACATTGTTTACAGAGGCTGTTACAACAACGCGTCGACAATGACGATGAGCTGAAACACTCGCAATCACGTCCATCCATGCCAACAGTTGTCCTCCGAATAAATTACCCAAGGTGTTTGTGTCATTTGGAAGTACCAATTTTGTCGTAACCGACAATGTTTCAGATGCTTTACGTGATTTCATGCTTCAATTTTAATGCAAAAGTAAGGGAAAGTTCCTACAATAGCAGAATTTTAACGCTTGAAAGTAGGATTTAATCGATTTTGTTGAATTGCTAGGTACTTCATTTGTTACTTCCAGTCTTTTGTCTAATTTTACACTATATTATTGTTGAAACATGGATAAACTAATCGCCGCATTTCCTAGTAACATTGAAGAAGCTCTTCAAATTGCGGAAAAAGCAAGTATAAGAAAACCGGTAAAAGAAATTCGCAATGTATTGATTTGTGGAATGGGTGGTTCCGGAATTGGAGGTAAAATGGTTTCGTTTTGGATTCAAGATGAAATTCAAGTACCGATCCAAACGTTTCATGATTACACTGCACCGGCATTTATCAATGAACACACTTTAGTGATTGCTTCGTCGTATTCTGGAAATACGGAAGAAACATTGATTTGTGTTAACCAAGCATTCAGCAAAGGCGCTCAAATCATTGGCGTTTGTTCTGGTGGAGAATTGAAAGATTTCTGCATCGATAATAATTTTGATTTTGTGCAAGTTCCAGGTGGAAATCCGCCAAGAACGGCATTGGCTTATTCAGTTGTTCAAGTAACTAACATCTTACACAAAGTAGGTTTGATCAGTGATAATTCCTTGAATTCGATTAAGAAATCAAAGGATTTGCTGCTAACAAATTTAAATGAAATTAAAGCTGAAGCGCATAAATTAGCTGAATTTACCCAAGGAACTGTTCCGATTTTTTATGCAGGAGCGAAATACGAGGCAGTTGCAGTGAGAGCGCGTCAGCAATTCAATGAAAACGCTAAAGTGTTATGTTGGCATCATGTTATCCCAGAAATGAACCACAATGAACTTGTTGGTTGGGGTGGTGGCGACGATCGCTTTTCTGTAGTTTACTTCAATACCAATGATTTGATTCCAAGAAACCAGAAAAGAGTTGGAATTTCGTTGGATGTCATCGGTAAAAAATCAAAAATTATCGTCGTTGACGCGAAAGGAGAAAATCAAATCGAGCGATCATTCTATTTAATTCATTTGGTTGACTGGGCATCCTTGTATTTATCAGAATTAAAACAAGTGGACCCAATTGACATTGCAGTTATCGATTTCTTGAAATCGGAGCTGGCAAACTTTAACTAATGTCAGACAAACCTGAAGTCATTTTTAAATCTCTTGGTTTAATTGATTACCAAGAAGCATGGACGTATCAAGAAGAATTGTTCAAAGCAACAATTGATCAGAAAATCCGAATGCGCAATGGTGAAGACTTAGGTTTGACGAAGAACTATCTGTTGTTTTGCGAACATCCACATGTGTTTACTTTAGGTAAAAGTGGACATGAATCTCATTTGTTGTTGGATGAAAATCAACTTCAATCCAATGATGCAAAATTCTACAAAATCAATCGTGGTGGCGACATTACTTATCACGGTCCTGGGCAATTAGTTGGATATCCAATTTTTGATTTAGATCAATTTTTCCCAGATATCCACAAATACATGCGTTTTTTGGAAGAGGCTGTAATTCAAACGTTGGCTGAATACAACATTGTTGGTGGTAGAGTAGAAGGAATGACAGGAGTTTGGTTAGATGGTGACAAACCAACTGCCCGAAAAATCTGCGCAATGGGCGTAAAAAGTTCCCGTTGGGTAACCATGCACGGAATTGGATTCAATGTAAATTCAGATTTGTCGTATTTTTCTCATATTATTCCTTGCGGTATTCAGGATAAAGCAGTAACTTCAATGGAGTTAGAATTAGGTTACACAGTTGATATGACTGAAGTTTCTGAAATTTTAAAAGAGAAGTTATCCGCTTTATTTGAATTCAACTATGTCAAAGACTAATAACCGCGTACTATCGCTGGTAAAGAAATTGTTTAAATTCTTTGCCTATACACTACTAGCAATTTTCGTTCTCGTCAATTTATTCATCATCCTTTCAGGTAGAACATATTTGTATAAGGGAATAATGAGTACCTATTTGGTTGGTAAGTCTGGTCCAACTATTTACGATTTAGACAAATTTGCCTACAGAACAGTTGAAAAGGGAACGACAACTAATCCATGGTTGAAATCGAGTTCTTATAACACTCAAAAATATCCAGATAATTTCGAGGAATACAATAAAGAAACTCAATCTAAAGCATTTTTAGTCTTTAAGGGAGATGAACTGCTGTTTGAGAAATATTGGGATGAGCACAGCGAAAAAACGGTTTCGAATTCATTTTCTGCAGCGAAGACAGTGGTGGCATTGTTGATTGGAATTGCCATTGAGGAAGGAAAAATAAAATCATTGGAAGATCCTGTAGGAAATTACATTCCTGAATTCAAGGAAGGTGATAAATCGATTATCACCATACGAAATCTATTGAATATGGCTTCGGGATTGGATTGGACAGAAAGTGGAAAAAATCCATTATCGAACAATGCTGAATCTTATTATGGAACAGATTTGTATGGATTGGTCACACGACAAAACCTCATTCGCAAACCAGGAAAAGAGTTCATTTATCAAAGTGGAAACTCTCAACTGTTGGGGTTCATCATTCAAAAAGCAACAGGTAAATCTGTTTCAGAATACTGTTCTGAAAAAATCTGGTCAAAGATAGGAATGGAATCTGACGCTTATTGGAGTTTAGACAAAGAAAATGGCGATGAAAAAGCGTTTTGTTGTTTGTATGCTACCGCACGCGATTTTGGTCGTATCGGAAAATTGATTGCAAGAAACGGAAAACATGGTTCGGAGCAAATTATTCCAGAATGGTACATGAAAGAAATGACGATGATGCCTACCGAAATGGGAACTGAAGAGGGTGTTCCGAATCATCAATATGGTTTGCATGTTTGGCTCTATGAAGGGTATAAAAGTCCTGTCATCTATTGCCGAGGAATCAAAGGACAGTACATGATTTCAATTCCTGAAGAAGACCTTGTTATCGTGCGTCTAGGATCAATTCGGATGAAAAATTATGAAGTCCCAGAAGATAAAAATAAGATAGAAAGTGAACTTCCTTTGATTGGACATCCCACAGATTTGCCAGAGTATATTAATTTTGCAGAAAAAATTGTAGAACAAACAAAAATCAAATGAGGGAAGAATTGTTAGGTCCAAAGGTGGAAAATGTTGCAATTGCTGTTGCACAGGAGATTGGAGAAGAAGGATTGCCTATTTACAATGTTTACTTATTGAATTTACGTGATGATATCATTGAGGGAATCATTGTAACGAGCAAAGGTTATGGTGAGAATGCCGATACTGGAGAAAAAGTTTCAACTTCTACACTGCGTCACTGCATTGAGGTGATGTTGCCAAATGAAGCAGCAAAATTAGAACCAATCATGGAAGATGTTTTTGGGTTGGCGAACGAGTTTTGGTTGAGTTTTTGGATCAATGATGTAATGTACGACAAGAAATTTGTCTTTGTAGCAGAATCCATTTCAGAATCAAATTTCCGTGATCTCCCATTATTGGGATTAAAAGGAGTGATGATTAAATAACAAATGTGAAGTAAGCGAAACTTCAATTTTTGATTATATTTGTATCTACTTCTTGAAACCATTTAAAAATGAAGCACATAAGTTCATCTGCAAAGTTTAAGTTTAGCACGTCTGTGTTGAGCATCGTGGCGCTATTGTTTTTAGGCGCTTGTACTACTGATCCAAAAGATTTGGTAGATGAAGATCAAGTTTCTTTGGAAGAATACTACGAGTTCCAAGGTTTTGATTTGTCTCCATACGATATCCCTGCGGTTATTATGTTGCCAGATGAAACAGCAAATATTGGAGCGTCAACAAGACCAGAAGTATTACACACGGAAGATAATTTTTATTGGGACATCAACGTAGGACCAAATTTTCAGTTACATATTGAAGATTTTGGTGACAATAAAGATTTGGTAGCTACACATAAAAAGGAATTGAAGCAAAAAGAGATGTTTGAAATCATCTATTTGATTGATGAACCAGATTTAGTGTTGTATGAGCGAAAATTAATAGTGAGAGGTGATAAAAAAGCACCAAAAACGGTTGGAGTTGAACATAAATCTTACCATGTTTACGGTCAGAAAACAATCAACGGAATTAACTACGAATTGAGAAGTCGCGAAGAAGGTTACGAAAAAGTAATCATCGAATTAATGGCGAAAACCGTGCGATCATTAGAAAAGAAAGGCTAAGGACTTTCATTCAATCATTTTATTCTTTTTAAACCAGCTTATTTTCTGTATTTTTGCAGTCAGAAATTGAAGTTATGGAATTGACGAGAGAGCGAGTTTTAGAAGCATTAGGGACAATTACTGAACCTGATTTGAAAAAAGACATCGTTTCGCTAAATCTCATTGAAGATTTACGCATTGAAGAGAACACAATAAGTTTAACGGTTTTTGTTTCGAATCCTGCATTGCATGCACGCAAACGAATGCAAGAAGCAGTTGACTTCAACTTGAAACGCATTTTCGGAAATGATTTAACTGTTGTATGCACAGTGCAAGGACTTCCTGCTGAAGCGAAGGAAATTCATCGCAAGATTTTACCCGAAGTTAAAAATATCGTAGCCGTTGCATCAGGAAAAGGAGGAGTTGGAAAATCGACTGTTACAGCCAATATTGCTGGTGGTTTAGCCAAATTGGGTTACCGAGTAGGAATTGTCGATGCAGATATTTATGGACCTTCGATGCCAACCATGTTTGACGTTGTGAATGATCGTCCAACTATGATTGATGTAGAAGGAAAACCGATGATCAATCCTGTTTTGGCATATGGAATTAAAATCTTGTCCATTGGATTTTTTACAGAACAAAACAATGCCGTTGTATGGCGTGGACCTATGGCGTCAAAAGCTTTGACACAGTTGTTCACCGACGCACATTGGGGCGAATTGGATTATTTACTCATCGATCTTCCTCCAGGAACTGGTGACATACATCTTTCGTTGGTTCAAACTGTTCCATTGGATGGCGCTGTCATTGTTTCTACTCCTCAAGAAGTCGCTTTAGCGGATGCGCGTAAAGGAATCAATATGTTTAAATTGGATTCTATCAATGTACCAGTGATTGGCGTGGTAGAAAACATGGCTTGGTTTACACCAGCAGAATTACCAGAAAATAAATACTACATCTTTGGAAGAGATGGAGCGAAAAATTTAGCACAAGGAATGAATGTTCCATTTTTAGGACATATTCCTCTTGTTCAAAGCGTTCGAGAATCAGGTGATGTTGGGAAACCAGCTGTTTTTCAAGAAAATACACCAACTAGTATAGCATTTGAGGAATTAGTTGCTAACTTTGTTGAACGCGTTGCAGAAGTCAAATTGGCTAAAAAAACCAAAACACAACTCGCATGAATTTAAATATCCCAGAATTAGAAATTAAGGTAAATGCTGCAATTGAGCAATTGAGACCTTATTTACACGAAGATGGTGGCGACATGGAATTAGTTGAAATAACCAATGAAGGTGTAGCCAAAGTTCGCTTAATGGGAGCTTGCAGTGATTGTTCAATGAGTTTAATGACCCTTAAAGCAGGATTGGAAGAATCTGTAAAAAAAGCAGCTCCAGAGATTGTTTCTGTTGAAGCAGTAAATATGCCAAGTCTTGTGTAGTGTTCACCTATCTACATTCGTTTCCTAAAAAAATACTTATTGGCGCACTGATCGGGACACTTTTATGTGTTTTGACAAATGAAATCAATGCACATTATTTAAATCAATCGTTGGAGTACCAATATGGAATGGTTCAAACAGCGGATGAAACAAGTTACATTGTTCCGCCTCAAAATTGGATCAATCATGGTGAATGGAAAGATAATTCAAATGGTTTAACCAGTTACTATCAACGTTCTCCCGGATATGGATTGTTGTATTTAGTCAATTTCATCATTTTCGGTAAATTTGCTCTGTTTGGACTGAAAATCACTCAAATTTGTTTGTTTTTTGCTAGTATTTTACTTTTTTGGCGAATTTTGAATGAATTTCGGGTAAAAGATAACTACTCTTTTATTGCCACTTTGATTTTCGCTTGTTTACCGCTTTATTCAGGTTTTGTTTATTACTCGTTGACGGAAGGAGTCACACCGTTTTTTGTGCTGTGGAGTATTTTTGAATTAAAGCGATCTGCAGGAGTTGAGAAAATGCGTTGGCAATTAATTGTTAGCATGGCATGTTTGGTTTTGATTCGACCACAATTGGGAATTTTGGTTGCAGTTGGATTTCTATTCGGAATAATTACAAAGCAATTTCGATTGTCTGTGGCGATATTGATAGCTCTTCTACCATTGTTCGCATGGTATGCTCGAACGGCATTCATTTCAAATGAAATCCCGAGTTTTCACCCAATTTATTCCAAAACGAACAATCATTTTTACCGGCCAAGTCATGCTGCTATGACAGAATTATTCAAAATTTGGGAATGGCGAAGTGATGTTTTTCACAATCAAACTGGTCGATTGGGGTTTGGTGATTCAACTTCCATTCAATCAGTGCTGAGTGAAATACCTGAAAAACACCGTCATTCTGTTGAACCAATATTTCGCCAATTTCAGTCTTTGAATCAAATGCGGCTGAACGATTATTCGGGTGAAAAGATCTCGGATTTTTTGCCGGGGGAATTGCAGTTCATCAAAAATGTTGAAGATGTAAGTCATGAATTGATTCAAGCAAATAAATTTGATTATTACATCAGAATTCCAGCGTTGAGTGCTAAAGAGTTTTTGAATAAATCGTATTTGAATTTGTATGTTTTTCAGGCGTCTTGGCGAGGAAATTGGTTCATTGAAGCTCTCAGAATTGTTTGTTGGATAGTTGTTATTTCGTCGATTGGAATTCCTTTTCTTTCGTTGATTATATTCAAATGGAATTCCTTAGAGGCATTTTTAGTTCTAGGAATGGGCGCCTTTTTGTTTTATTTGGCTTTTGTTCAACGATTGAATGAAGAACGTTACATTGTACCAATTCTTCCCTTGTTGTTGCTCCTATCCGTCATTGGATTGAATCAAGTAACAAAAAAAAATGCCTCTCATGAATGAAAGGCATTTTAGATCGTTATAACCGATTAAATTTATTTCGCAGCTGCGTATTTTGAAGCAACTACATCCCAGTTAATTACATTGAAAAATGCATTCACGTAATCTGGTCTTCTGTTTTGATAATTCAAATAATAAGCGTGCTCCCAAACATCTAATCCTAAGATTGGAGTTCCACCACAACCTTCACCCATTACTGGATTGTCTTGATTTGGTGTAGAACAAACGCATAACTTTCCTTCGCAAACGCATAACCAAGCCCATCCTGAACCAAAACGAGTTGCTGCAGCTTTAGAAAATTCATCCTTGAACGCTTCAAATGATCCAAAAGTGCTATCGATAGCAGCAGCTAAATCACCTGTTGGAGTTCCACCAGCATTTGGTGCCATTACTTCCCAAAACAAATTGTGATTGTAAAATCCACCTCCATTGTTGCGAACAGCTGGCTTATCTTTACAAGCTTTCATGATCTCTTCAATGGATTTTCCCTCTAATTCAGTTCCAGCAATCGCTGCGTTTAAATTAGTTGTATATGCTTGATGGTGTTTTGAATGGTGTATTTCCATCGTTCTCGCGTCAATGTGTGGCTCTAAAGCGTCATACGCGTATGCTAATTGTGGTAATTCAAATGACATATTGTGTGTTTTAAATGTGTATTTTTTGACTTTTTCAAATGTAGCCAAATGAAATAGAAATTCAAATTAATAAGTGTCAATAAATTGTAAAATTGCGTAATCCGTATCGCCGAAGGCAACATCGAAGCTAATCCGCAATTGGAACTCTTCACTTCTTCTTATACTTTCTTCGGTATTTTTTAGCCAACTCTGTTTGCTTGTTGTCCAAGGACATAAAAACACCATCAATCATTGCTAGAACAACTTGATTGGAGCGCATGTCTAAGGCATTTCCTTCTGATACAAATAATGTTGCCGACTTTCCTACTTCAATACTACCGTAGTTTTTATCAATACCCATAATTTTACAAGCATTGTAAGAAATAGCTGCAACGGCTTGTTCTTCAGTTAAACCATATGCTTTCGCTGTTCCAGCTAGAAATGGAATGTTACGAGCATTCATTGCTTCCATATCTCCTTCATTTTGCAGGCAAAATAATACTCCTTCATCTTGCAATTTTTTCGCAATCGTAAATGGCAAATCAATTGGGTCGTCATCGCGCTCAGGCAAACTATGTGTGCGAATCAACATCACTGGAATTTTTGCATCCTTCAGTTTGCGTGTCACCAAATAACTGTCATAGCCACCAACTATTACTGGATAAGCTATGTCAAATGCTTTGGCAAAATCAATGATGTCTTGAATTTGTTGTAATTCATTGGCGTGAAAATAAACGCGTTTGTTCTTTTTAAAACAATCGATCATTGCTTCGAAACGCTGATCTTGAGTTGTTGGAGATTTTGTCGATGCGTACGCTTTCGCTGCTTCAAAAAATGTATAAATTGCCGCCTTTTGTTCAATGTACTTCTCAGCTTTTTCTTTAGCGCTAGAATTGTCTTTGTCTCGTTGAATGCTTCTTGGCCAATTCACGTGAATTCCATCACTTTCACCAATTGTTGCATCTTCCCAATTCCAACCATCCATTGCCATCACTGAAGATGTACCTGAAATAATTCCTCCTCTTGGTGTTGTTTGGCATAGTAACACACCATTTGTACGAACTGTGCTGATCACATCGGATTCAACATTGTAGGCAATTTGCGAGCGAATATTTGGATTGAATTCTCCAACTTCATCAAAATCACGTGTAGAACGAATAGCATCGATTTCTGTAATTCCCAACGTTGAATTTGGGGCAACAAACCCTGGGTACAAATGTTTTCCGTTTAAATCAATGATGGTATCCCAGTCAGCTTTATCATAAGTAAATGCCAAACTGTTTTTAATCAAAACGATTTTACCATCTTTAATACCAATTGCGGCACTCGGAAGCACCTCACCATTACCTGGATGCAAATTTCCATGCAATAATAAAACTTTATTGTGCTGTGCATTCCCACCAAAATGAAGTAAGATGGAAAGGAGTATAATTAAACTATTTCTCATATTAATGTTCGTTTGATTCTGAAGTCCCTGTCTCACCAAGTGTATTGCAATGGTAGAACTTTGGAGTTTCCTTTGTAAAACTCTTCGTTTCTTCACCTTTTTGTTTCGCTTCTAACATTTTGGCAATGATTCGAGCGCGCTCTTTTTGAATTTCAAGTCTCAAAATCGCGTCTTCTTCGCGATCATAGAATTTTGTTCCGTCAATAAACACTTTGTCAGCAATTGCTTCAATGCTTAATGGATGAGTTGTCCACAATACTAAATCAGCATCTTTTCCAACTTTAATACTTCCAACGCGATCATCAATGTGTAATAATTTCGCGGGATTCAATGTCACCATTTTCCATGCATCTTGCTCTGACATTCCGCCATATTTCACAGCCTTTGCTGCTTCTTGGTTCAATCGTCTTCCCATTTCTGCATCATCAGAATTAATGGCTACAACAACACCCTGATCGGCCATAATTTTAGCATTGTAGGGAATGGCGTCTTTTACTTCGTATTTGTAGGCCCACCAATCCGAGAATGTAGAGGCTCCTGCGCCATGAGCAGCCATTTTATCTGCCACTTTATAACCTTCCAAAATATGCGTAAACGTATTGATTTTGAATCCAAATGAATCAGCAACATGCATCAACATATTAATTTCGGATTGAATGTAAGAGTGACAAGTAATAAAGCGCTCTTTGTTCAATATTTCAACAAGTGCGTCCAATTCTAAATCTCTTCGAGGAGCATCCAGTTTAGATTTTGCTTGTTTGGATGATTGATAAGCAGATTTGTATTCCAAAGCTCTGGTAAAAGCGTCCATATACACTTGTTCAACACCCATTCTTGTTTGTGGAAAACGAACTGTATTAAAGTCGCCCCAGTTGGCTTGCTTTACGTTTTCTCCTAAAGCAAATTTGATGAATTTTGGTGCATTGGGTAGCAACATTTCCTCTGGAGTCATTCCCCATTTCAACTTGATGATAGCCGATTGTCCGCCTATTGGATCTGCCGAACCATGCAATAATTGAGATGTTGTAACACCTCCAGCAAGTTGACGATAAATGTTGATGTCATTGTTTCGAACGACATCTTGAATAGAAACTTCAGAAACAATCGCTTGTCCGGCTTCATTTACTCCTTTCGAAATTGCAATATGTGAATGTTCATCAATGATACCATTCGTCAAATGCATTCCTGTTCCATCAATTTCAATTGCTCCAGCTGGCGTACGATATCCTTTGTCGCCAATAAAAGTAATTTTTCCTTTTTCGATTATGACTGTTGCATTTTTTAAAACACCAACATCTTCATTCGTCCATGCAGTTACGTTTTTGATAACATATGTCAGTTGTTCTGGCAATGTATCGCGACCATAAGCCATATTTGGAAACCAGATTTTTTGTTTATAGCTCGAATCTATAACCATTACAGGATTAGGTTTCGACTCCGATTTGGCTTTGTTTTGTTTTACAGCCGACCATTTGATCCATTTTCCTGAAGGCAGCGTTCCTTCACCTTCCATGACACCAAACTTAGGATGGACTTTCCCTTTCAGATTGATGCTTCCAGAAAAACCATCGATTGAATCGTTGAATTGAATGGTAATGTCGTTTTCGCTTAAGGATACATACACTTCTTTGTCGCTACCTGTTTTTGCTTTCTCATATTTGGCAGAATAACTTTCTCCTTTTTTCTCAATTTCAATGGGTTTTGTTTTTCCATCGATGATCAAGTTATAGGAACCTGCGATTGATGGCAGGGCATTTGGTTTTAATACGGTTTGTTGGCCTAGTATCCATTGTTCGGCAATTTCAGCATCTGTTGTGAAAGGATTGGAAGTATAAACAAAGAAAGAAGCCAATTTATCCTTTTCTAAAGAACCAACAATTTTGTCAGCGCCAAGTAGTTTGGCTGGAGTGAGTGTTAATGCAGAAAGAGCTTGCTCCAAACTCAATCCTCTCGACATAGCCTTTTTTAAATTTGTCCAAAATTCTTTGTTGTTTTTACACGTTCCTGCAGACAAACAAATGGTGTTTCCGTTACTTGCCAGTAAAAATGGGTTACTTGGAGCTAATTCCCAATCTTTCAATGCACTTAAAGGAATTTCCTTGTTGATGTATGGGTCCTTTACATCAAAAGCTTTTGGAAATGAAAGCGGAACAACGATAGCTCCAGATATTTTTTTTAAGGATTCTAATTGCTCGTATTCGTTTCCAGATCCTATGTAATGGAAATTGAGTTTGAATTCATCTGCAATTTTTTGAGCTCTGTGAATTTCGAATCCTTCTTTTGTTTCAAAGAACAGTGGTTTTTTCAATTGATCTTTTAACGCGTCAAGTGAAATGTTCGGAATAATAGAGCCTTGTTTTTCATACCATTCTAAATCATAAAAACTTTGACGAATCAAAGCAATAGATCCCATTTGTGAGGAAGGATATGTTTGGTTGGAACTCCCTTTTTCAAACGAAAAATGAGCACTTGCTTTTGTCAATATCAGTTGTTTTTTCTCAGCAGAATGTGTTGACACCAAAGATCCAGTTCCTCGTGCAATTCCATCTTGAGAATGAGTGAGTACAAATCCAAATCCCATCGCTTCAATTTTCTTTGCATCTTCATCTTTCGCTAAGAATTCCATGGCTGCCTGAAACTCTGGGTGAAATGCTTCATTCCATGAATAATTGTTGCTTTTCTTCGTATCAAGTTGCGGTATATACCATTGATCGTTTTTCTTTTCCGGTAAAGCAATTCCAAAATTGGAATTTAATTCAATGAATGCCGGTACAATGGTTTTTCCTTCACAATCAATTTCAACTGTATTTGTAGGTTTTGAAACAGAGTTTCCAACTTCCACAATTTGATCTCCTTTTATTAAAATGGATCCTTTGGATAAGGTTTTTGTAGGAGAAACAATGATTTCAGCATTTTTTAGCAAATAGTATTCAGGGGCAGATGGTTTTAATCCGTTTTGAGGATTCTCTTGTGCAAAAGACCTTAGGACGATTAAAATGAAAAGGAGTGAGACAATTCTCATAATAAGCGAGTATAATTTTAGAGTGTGAAATTAATGATTTAAGATTGAACACACACAATCTCTACGTAATTCATAGCTCCAAATTGATTATTTTTGTGTAAAATTTTTAGACATGAGCTTTTTAGTACATATGCACTCTGGATTACGTTGGATTGCACTTATTTTATTAGTAGCTGCAATAGTGAATGCAGGATTGAACATGAAATCAGGAAATTATTTGAAAAAGGATAAAATGCTGAATTTGTTTGCCATGGTGACAATGCATGTTCAGTTATTGATTGGCGGTATTTTATATTTTATCTCTGGGAAAGTCACTTTCAATGAAGGTTGGATGAAATCTCCTTTTTTCCGCTTCTTTGGAATGGAACATGTTCTAGGAATGGTAATAGCGATTGTTATTATAACAATTGGTCGTAAAAAAGCAGAAAAGGCAACAAACGTGGTTATCAAACATAGAACCATTGTAGTTTGGTATTTGATTGGCTTGATCATCGTTTTCGCTTCGATTCCTTGGCCGTTTAGAACAAATTTGGGAGTGACATCATGGTTTTAAGATTTAGTGCTGTCATTGCATCTATCATTGTAGTTACATCTTGCGGATCGTCTTCTGTTGAAGTTGAGAAAGAAGAGGCATTTGTTATTCCAGATGGAGAAAAATTGTTCATTCAGAGTTGTTCTTCTTGTCATGGTTGCGATGGAACACTTGGAATGTCTGGAGCGTCAGATTTATCGAAATCTACAATGACATTCAATGAAATGAAATTTGTAATTGAAAAAGGCAAAGGTGCCATGCCGCGTTTCAAAGAAATGTTGAGCAAAGAAGGTGAATTGGATGCTGTTGTAGAACACGTCCGAACGTTAAAGAAAGATTAAATGGATGAAGGTCACGTATTAGTAGACGCAGTAGAAGAAAGATGTGTGTTGGTTGGAGTTATTTCGCAATATGGTACGGAAGAACAGGCGAACGAATACTTAGATGAATTAGAGTTTTTAGCCGAAACAGCTGGGGCGATTACTCAAGAGCGGTTTTTGCAAAAATTGCCTTATCCAAATCCAAAAACATTTGTTGGGAAAGGAAAGTTAGAAGACATTAAAGCATACATTCAAGCCAACTCAATAGACTTGTGCATTTTCGACGATGAACTTTCGCCTTCCCAATTAAGAAATATTGAACGCGAATTTGAAATCAAAGTCCTTGATCGGAATAATTTGATATTGGATATTTTCGCAAGTAGAGCTAGAACTTCTCATGCCAAGACACAAGTGGAGCTAGCACAGCTTCAGTATTTATTACCTCGTTTAACAGGACTCTGGACGCACCTTGAACGTCAAAAAGGAGGTATTGGAATGCGTGGTCCGGGTGAAACACAGATTGAAACGGATAGACGAATCATTCAACAGAAGATTACTTTGTTAAAGGAGAAACTTCAGTCGATTGATAAACAAATGGCCATTCAGCGTGGAAATCGAGGACAATTAGTGAGAGTTGCGTTGGTTGGATACACCAATGTAGGTAAAAGCACCATAATGAATATGTTGTCCAAATCGGAAGTCTTTGCCGAGAATAAGTTGTTCGCAACCTTGGATACGACTGTGCGTAAAGTTGTTGTCGAAAATTTACCTTTCTTGTTAACAGATACAGTTGGATTTATTCGAAAATTACCACATCAATTGGTGGAATCGTTTAAGTCAACATTGGATGAGGTGCGTGAAGCCGATATTCTAGTACATATTCTAGACATTTCTCATCCGAATTTTGAAGAACATTTTGAAGTGGTGAATGAAACCTTGAATGAAATCGACAACAGAGAAAAACCAACAATCATTGTGTTTAATAAAATTGATCAATTTCACTACGAACCAAAGGATGAAGATGATTTGACTCCAAAAGTGCTAGCCAACTATTCTTTGGCTGAATTGGAGAAAACATGGATGGCGAAACTGAATAAGTCACGTTGTGTTTTTATTTCAGCGCAGGAGAAAATAAACATTGAAGAGTTAAAGGAAATATTGTACGAAGAAGTAAAATTGGTTTTTCAAGTGAGGTATCCCTATAGTCACTTTTTGTATTAAGCAATAAGACATTTAGAATACATAAAAAAAACGGAGCTATAAATTAGCTCCGTTTTTTGTTAGATATAGTTTATTTGAGAGTATTGCTTATCTGACAACTTCAACGAATCCATGTCCTTCAACAACGTCGCCTTGAATTCCAGTTACTTTATAACGGTAGAAATACACACCGTCTTCCACCAACTGTCCGTTTTTGTTTTCTCCACTCCACATTGGTTGATTCAATTGATCTCCCGTTGCAGTGTAAATTTCATTCCCCCAGCGATTAAGAATTGTAAATTCAATGTGGTGTGCGTAAGTTGTTTGTAAGAAGAAGAAACCATTAACATTGTCTCCATTCGCTGTAATAACGTTTGGCGCAACTACAGTTGGAATTGGATATATACATGATCCATCGTCTTGAACGGCTAATGGATTGTAGTTGATTGCATTCGGATCCTGACATCCACATTCAATAATTTGAATTGGAATTACAGTAACATTATCACAAATTGGATTACCATTTGATGCTGTTAAAGTCACAGTGGATGAACTTGTAAATGTATGCGATTGACTATTCGTGTTTGTCGTATTGATAACTGTTCCGTCTCCAAAATCCCAAACATAACTTGTTGAATTGATACTATTGTTTGAGAATGTTGCATTCAATGGTGAACAACCATAATTGTTGACAACAGATGCAATTGCTTGTGGAGTATTGATGGTAGTGACAAATACACTATCTGTTACTGAACAAGGAATGTTGTTGTCAGTGATTGTTAATATGTACCATTCACCACCTAAACTAAACAAAGAGTCTGCATTAGGATAAACAATATTCGTATCTGCTCGGTTGGTCCAATCGTACGTTATATCCTGTGGATTGGAGAATCCACTTATATATGCATGTGTTGTTCCAACAGGTTCACAAGTCGCTGGTGTCATAAGAATCGAATCTATAGAAATCGTTTGATTCATGTTAACAAAAACAGTCGCAGATCCTTCTATCCCACAATCGTCTGTTACAGTTACAGGATATCCAACTACTCCATTTCCATTGATTGGAACTGTAATCGTATCTGTTGTACCACCCGCATCCCAATCGTAGGTGTAAGGTGGAGCTCCACCTGAAGCAGTCACATAAATGTCGGTTGAATCTTGGTAACAAAATAATGTAACGTGTGTTGGTGTAACAGTCACTGAAGTTGGTGGTATCATTGAAACGGTTACCGAATCAATACCTATTGTTCCACAGGCATCAGTCACAACAACTTGGTATGTATCTGGACCAGAGCCCAAATTAGGAACATAGGTGGTGTCATTGGTGTCCGTATTCACCCAGAGATAGGAGAATGGACCAACTCCACCGGTGGTTTGAACGGATATCATTACCGAATCCTGATTACACAAATAAGTTTGATCTACTGTATTTAATGTCACTGGTATTGGATCGGCAATGTAAAACGTTCCATAGGTGTAAACAGTGTCGCCAGTGATTAAAATGGACATAATTGTTATATCAATAACTTCCGTTCCTTCAGCAATTCCATCATCTGTAGGAAGAATTTGCCAGTACAAGGTATCAACACCTGGTAACAATACAACTGAATCTCCTAGTAAGGCGTAATCAGTACCGTTGATTGCAACTCCACCAAAAGTAGTGTAAGCAACTAATGTGTCATTTTCATTTCCACAACCTTGACGCGTAAACATCAATGTTCCTAATTGATCACATCCTTCATAGACAACGCTATCCAAAGTATAAGTGTCGAAAGTAAATGCAATTGGGTTTGTTGTAAAACTTCCTCCTTCAAGGAAAACTCCTGAATCCCAAGCTTGGTCACCAACGTTAGCAATACCCAACTTTATGTGGTATGTTTCCCCACAGATTAATTCTGAAAAGGCAGTCAAAGTTGTTGTTGTTCCATCGTACTCTATGGCATTTCCATAAGCTAATCCACCAGTGTTATTTACGTAGTATGCCGCATTTGTAATTGGGTTTACGTTGTTAATAGATACTGGTGTTGTGGATCCTGGAACCGTTGCAATGTTCACAGCTCCATTTAAAAATGGTCCGGCTAATCCTGGTCCAGATAAAAAGAACCCAAAAATATCATTGAAAGAAGAACTGTTTGGCGGTGCAAATTCAGGGTACTCTTCTGAACCGAAAATGTAATTAAATTCAAGTTGATTTCCAGTTGCAATGAAGTCGAATTCTAATACAATTCCATTTGTTACAGTTGCAGCCGCAATACTGTTCATATCGGCATCATTCACCGTTAAACTTCCAGTGCTATTACTTTCTCCAGTTGCAGTGTTCGGACCCATCGCAACCATTCCAGACCCTGTGGATAATAAAAGTCCACCGTTAATTGGAAACGTTGTTCCGTTTTGAGTAAAATTTGTCGCGCTTACTTGAGCAACATTGGCATTTGCAGCCGAACCGTTTACAGTAATGTTAGATGCTGTCACACCACTTCCAACAAGAATATTGTTGACAAGTTGGGCAGGTGTCATTGTTGTGTTTATACCTATTTGGGCAAAACCGAATGAACTAAGTGCAATTGAAACGAATAATAGGAAATAATTTTTCATAAAGTAAGATGTTTACAACAAATGTTCTAATGGTTAAGACTAATAAAGATTACTTTTGGTTGCATCAGTTAATAAAAAAACGTCTTTCCATCTTTTTTCTATAAAATTTTCACGAATTTTGAATTTCTTAGAAATAATAATATGAAACAGACAAACGCATTCATTCAATCCAACAAAGAACGTTTTTTAAACGAATTAGTCGATTTATTAAAGATTCCTTCGATTTCAGCAGATAAAGCATACAGTAAAGATGTTTTTGCAACGGCCGATTCTGTGGCGAATCATTTAAAAGCAATCGGAATTGATGAGGTTGAGGTATGTCAAACTGCTGGATACCCAGTTGTTTATGGTGAAAAGATAATCGATTCAAGTTTGCCAACTGTTTTAGTTTATGGACATTACGATGTGCAACCAGCAGATCCAATTGAATTATGGACGAATCCTCCTTTTGAACCAGTTGTCAAAACAACTAAAATACATCCTGAAGGTGCAATTTTTGCACGTGGAGCATGTGATGATAAAGGTCAGATGTTCATGCACGTGAAAGCAGTTGAAGCCATGATTGCTTCCAATGAATTGGCTTGTAACGTGAAATTCATGATTGAAGGAGAAGAAGAAGTTGGGAGCGAAAATTTGGGAATCTTCGTTAAAAACAATAAAGAAAAATTAAAAGCGGATATCATTTTGGTGTCAGATACTGGAATGTTCGCAAATGATGTCCCTTCGATTACTACTGGTTTGCGTGGATTGAGTTATGTTGAAGTTGAAGTGACTGGACCAAATAGAGATTTACATTCTGGATTGTACGGTGGTTGTGTCAATAACCCAATCAATGCTTTGACAAAAATGATTGCGTCCTTACACGATGAAAACAATCACATCACCATTCCTGGGTTTTATGATAAAGTTGTTGAATTATCGGATGAAGAACGAGCGGAAATGGCTAAAGCTCCATTCTCAAAGGAAGCGTATTGTGAAGCCTTAGATATAGCGGATGTTATGGGGGAAGCAGGATATTCAACCATGGAGAGAGGTTCCATTCGTCCAACATTGGATGTGAATGGAATTTGGGGAGGTTACACAGGTGAAGGAGCAAAAACAGTTATTGCGTCAAAAGCATATGCAAAAATATCCATGCGCTTGGTTCCTGATCAAGATCCACATGAAATCACTCAATTGTTTAAAACACATTTTGAATCTATCGCACCAAATAGTGTAAAAGTGGAAGTTCATCCTCATCATGGTGGTGAAGCTGCAGTTACCCCAATTGATTCAGTTGGATACAAAGCCGCAAGTTTAGCCTATGAAAAAACATTTGAAAAGAAACCTATTCCTGTGAGAAGTGGTGGATCAATTCCTATCGTTGCGATGTTTGAAAAAGAGTTGGGGTTGAAAACAATTTTGATGGGATTTGGTTTGGACAGCGATGCGATTCATTCACCAAATGAGCACTATGGTTTGTTTAATTACTACCGAGGAATTGAAACGATTCCTTATTTCTATCATTATTTTGCTGAATTAAACGCCTAAGCATGAAAAGAATTAGTTGGATCATCGTTCTGTCATTCATTCTCGGAGCATGTGCATCGTATAAGGATGTAGAGTTTCGTGGAACAGAAAATTTTAAAGTTGGATCCTTAGAAGGGAAAAAACTTTCGTTCACGTTTGATGCTCGCTTATTCAATGAGAATGGGTATACACTTAAAGTTAAACCGTGCGATTTGGATGTTTACATTGAGGGACAACACATGGGTGTCATTCATTTGGATGAGAAAATTAAGATTAAACGTAAAAGCGAGTCAACTGTCAACATTCCATTGACGGCAGAATTAGGTCCGGGTGCTCTAGTAAAACTCGCCCTTATTAAATTAAAGAAAAAAGTCACTGTCCGATTGGTGGGCACTGTAAAAGGAGGAGTTTTTATTTTTACGAAGAAGGAAAAAATTGATGAAACTCGTGAAATTTCTACGGATAATTTCAAGTTAGATTTCTAAAAAAAGGAATGGACAAAGGGCATCGTTTTGTCTTTTTCTTCCTCATTTTGATTGATGTTTTGGTTTCTTAAATCGCTTTAGTAGAAGCTATTAGCTAAAAATCAAACCCAAATTTGCAGTATAAGGTATAAAAATCTACTTTTACACCCAATTAAATTTAAATAAACTACGAAATGGAATCAATGATGATTTATATGCCAATTGGTGCAGCCCTTATCGGACTGTTATTTATGTTGGTGAAAAAGTCTTGGGTAATGAAACAAGACGCTGGTGATGGTAAAATGAAAGAAATTTCTGACCACATCTACGAAGGAGCCTTGGCGTTCTTAAAAGCAGAATATCGTTTGTTAGCGTTATTTGTTGTAGGAGTAAGTATCACTCTTGCTATTGTTTCGTTTATCGTACCTTCAACACATTGGATGATTGTCATTGCATTTGTTTTTGGTGCATTGTTTTCAGCATTTGCTGGTAACATTGGGATGAAAATTGCAACGAAAACGAACGTTCGTACAACTCAAGCAGCTCGCACAAGTTTACCTCAAGCATTGAAGGTTTCTTTTGGTGGTGGAACAGTAATGGGATTAGGAGTAGCTGGATTGGCCGTATTAGGTTTGACAGCGTTTTTTATCTTGTTCTATAATATGTTCATGTCAAGTGGAGAAGCATTTGATACAGATAAAATGACCATCGTATTGGAAACATTGGCTGGTTTTTCTTTGGGTGCTGAGTCTATTGCACTTTTTGCTCGTGTTGGTGGAGGAATTTATACGAAAGCTGCCGATGTTGGGGCTGACTTAGTAGGAAAAGTTGAAGCTGGTATTCCAGAAGATGATCCTCGTAATCCTGCTACTATTGCAGATAACGTTGGAGATAACGTGGGTGACGTTGCCGGAATGGGAGCGGATTTATTCGGATCTTATGTTGCAACAGTATTAGCAGCAATGGTGTTAGGAAACTATGTGATTAGAGATAATGGTGCTGTTGAAGCATTCAATGGATTGGGTCCAATTTTATTGCCGATGGCAATTGCTGGTGCTGGAATTATTATTTCCGTTATCGGTTCGATGTTAGTGAAAATCAAATCGAATGATGCGAAAGAAAAACAAGTAATGGGAGCATTGAATGTTGGGAACTGGGTTTCTATTGCATTGGTTGCTGTATCATGTTTTGTTTTTGTTAATTGGATGCTTCCAGAAACAATGACAATGACTTTCTTCGGTGAGGATGCTAAGGAAATCTCGGCAATGCGTGTATTTGGTGCAACAATTATTGGATTAATCGTTGGAGCAGTTATTTCATCTGTAACGGAATACTACACAGGATTGGGTAAAAAACCAATTTTAAAAATTGTTCAACAATCTTCAACAGGAGCAGGAACAAACATCATTGCAGGTTTAGCAACTGGTATGATTTCTACTTTCCCAACAGTCATTTTATTTGCTTGTGCAATCTGGGGATCGTATGCATTCGCTGGATTCTACGGTGTTGCAATGGCTGCATCAGCAATGATGGCAACTACTGCAATGCAATTGGCAATTGATGCTTTCGGACCGATTGCTGATAATGCTGGTGGTATCGCTGAAATGAGTGAGCAAGATCCAATCGTTCGTGAAAGAACAGATATTTTAGATTCAGTAGGGAATACAACTGCTGCAACTGGTAAAGGATTCGCAATCGCATCTGCGGCATTGACATCTTTGGCTTTATTCGCTGCTTATGTAACATTTACAGGAATTGAAGGAATTAATATTTTTAAAGCGCCAGTATTGGCAATGTTGTTTGTTGGTGGTATGGTACCTGTAGTATTCTCTGCTTTGGCAATGAATGCTGTTGGTAGAGCTGCAATGGAAATGGTACATGAAGTGCGTCGTCAGTTTAGAGAAATTCCGGGAATCATGGAAGGAACTGGTAAGCCAGAATACGATAAATGTGTAGCTATTTCTACGAAAGCGTCATTGAAACAAATGATGTTACCAGGAATTTTAACTATCGGTTTCCCATTAGTAATTGCTTTCTTGCCATTTGTTTTTGGAATGGATAATTTAATAATTGCTGAGATGCTTGGTGGTTACATGGCTGGTGTTACAGTTTCTGGTGTTCTTTGGGCAATCTTCCAAAACAATGCTGGTGGTGCATGGGATAACGCTAAGAAATCATTCGAAGCAGGTGTTATGATTAACGGTGAAATGACATACAAAGGTTCAGATGCACACAAAGCTGCTGTAACTGGAGATACAGTTGGAGATCCATTCAAAGATACTTCAGGTCCGTCTATGAACATCTTAATTAAATTGACTTGTTTGATCGGTTTGGTGATTGCTCCAATCTTGGGGAATGGTTCTCATGGTGTTGCAGGCGCAGGATGTGAAGGACATGGTAAATGCAAAACTGAAGCTGCAGCTTGTCACGGACATAAAGGACATCATGGAGAAGCTAGCTTTGCTGGTAAATCTGAATGTCACGGTGAGAAAAAAGCATGTACTTCAACTGGAAAATGTGATGCGACTAAAATGGCTTCAATGACCAAAGAAGAATGTGCTGCAATGTGTGACGCGAAAGGATGCTCTGCTGAAGAAAAAGCAGCATGTTTAGCAAACTTTGATGAGAACGGTAAATTCATCGGAGAGAAAAAATCATGTTGCTCTTCAAAAGGAGGAAAAGAATTGGATGAGGTGTGTAAAAAAACAGGTCCATCTTCAAAATAATTAGTGTTGAACTAGTTGAAAGCGTCTTCATTTTGAAGGCGCTTTTTTTTTGCATCTACATTTTGCTTCATTCTAGTGATTTGCATGGAATTGCGCTCGACTTCTTTCTGCGAATTATGTTACCTTTGAGGTTGACCAAATTTAAATGCATTCTATGCTTTCCATCTCATTCAAGCCTTTTCAAAAATTCATCGTGCATCATACCATAGAACGCACAAGAAGACGGTTTGAAGATTCGAAAGTGCTGACATTTAAAGCCGAAAATGGTCGAATCAATGCCTTGTTGCAAGGAAGTTTGCGCTATGAAGTTTTGATTGAATTCAATGCAAACAAAGTGATAACCGCAAAATGTTCTTGTCCTTACTCTGATGAAGGAGCATGCAAACACATTGTCAATACGATGGTTTATGCGGATAAACACATGGATTCAGAAGCCTTCAATAATTATGTGGAAGAGTTTATTCCATCTCCTTTGAATCGTATTGATGGACGCTTTATCATTGAAAACAAATCGATTTTAGACTTTGACTCATGGGAAATAGAAGAAATGTCAGTTATGAAAGAACGTACTTTCGGACAATTCAACTATATGAGAGTTGTCAATGGTACGGTTTTGCCCAATCATTTTTCAGGGATTCTCAGTAATAATTATTCAGATGCCGTTCAATTTCAAGTCATTCAAAAAAATGGCAATAGTATTTTAGATTGTAGTTGTCAAAATACATCCGATAAGTTGTGTTTTCACCTCAATTATTTATTGTTGGAAATTCTTAAAGTAAAGGATTTTCAATTGGCTTTTAATGTAGAACTTCGCAAGGAGTTGTTGACCAAAAAAGCAATTGGTCTTGGCTTACAGGAACCATTGGAGTTGGATGAGATTTTTACAATTAAGATGGAACAAGGACGTATTTTTGTTGAACCGAAATTCAATCTATTAAACTTGAATGCAGCATCCACGAAAACATTGAAAGATGAATTGTTGCCTGCGTTTAAATTTCCGAAAATTGAAAAAACTGCTGACTTCAATCAATTCATTGTCATCTCTGAAAATGTGTATTCAGATCAATTGGATTTTGAATGGATGGAAGCGCCTACAACGAAAACGGGTAACATAAAATCACCGATTCAAGCTGTGAATGTGTTGAACCGGATGAAAAAATCGGTTGATCCTTTGCATCTTCCATTTTTCTTGTCATTGCTGGAGCAAAAGTTAAACGACGGGAAGCAATCTTTGAATGAACAATTGAGTCAAATGAAGCAAATTCTTTCAAATCCTTTGGAATTGCCTTTTTATTTCAATGGAAATGATTCGTATGGAACTCAAAAAATCACACCAAAATCCATTGAAGCTTTGACAGTTCAAAAAGTTGAAAGCACGGCAGCTGTGCATGTGAAACAACAAAACGACTATTTCGTCTTGAATTGTAGCGTAACGATTGACAATCATATCTTTGAGAGTAAACGACTAAAATTGATTGGATCTTTTTTCTTTTGGACGGATAAGACACTCAATTTTATAGACAATTTAGCCATCATTCGCATCATCAATTTTTTTGCAGAGAACAAACACGAATTATTCATCCACAAATCTCAATTTCCGGATTTTCAGGAAGAATTTTTACACAAATTGGAACAATCCATTGCTGTGAATTACGAATTTGTGAAACCTGCTCCAGCGAAAATTGTCAAAAAAGAAGCACTTGATTCCATCACTGAATACATGATTTATTTGAGTGATTCCGATGATTATATCGTAATCACGCCCGTTGTTTCCTATGGTGAAACGGAAGTAGCAGCATTGTCGCAACGTTCAATTTATGTTGAAAATCCTGCTGGAGGAATGTACTCGGTAGAACGAAATGAGGCAGCAGAAAGACGATTTTTGAAAACAATCATTGCACAACATCCACATTTTCAAGATCAAAATGAAACTGATTTTTTCTATTTACACAAGCAAGAGTTTCTTGAAAGTGCTTGGTTTTTAGATGCATTTGAAAATTGGCGTTCACATAATTATTCCATTCTTGGTTTTAATCAATTAAAAAACAATCGATTGAATGCCAATAAAATGAGTGTTAGCACTCAAGTGAATTCAGGAATTGATTGGTTTGAAGTCAAAGCGAATGTAAAATTCGGCAATCAAGAAGTGAGCTTGAAAGACATTCAGAAATCTGTATTGAATAAAAGTCGTTACATTCAATTGGGAGATGGATCACTTGGAATTATGCCGCAAGAATGGATCAATCATTTCGGACAGTTTTTCCGTTCAGGAAGCTTGAAAGGTGATACTATTCGCTTACATCACACCAATTTTCAACTTATCGATGAGTTGTTTGAACAAGAAGTTCAATCAGAAGAAACGCAATTGAAACTGGAGAATTACCGTCATAAAATGGCGCAATTTCACTCAATTCAGTCGACTACTGTACCGAAAAAATTAAAGGCTACTTTACGCGATTATCAAAAGGAAGGATTGAATTGGTTGAACTTTTTGGATGAATTTGGATTTGGTGGTTGTTTGGCTGATGATATGGGATTGGGGAAAACCATTCAAATGATTGCTTATTTGCTACAGCAGCAAGAAAAAGGAAATACTGATGCGAATCTCGTCATTGTTCCAACTTCTTTGTTGTTTAACTGGGAATTAGAGCTTGATAAGTTTGCTCCGCATTTGAAACGCTTAGTCATTTATGGTCCAGACCGTCAAACAAAAAAAGTCGACTTTTCAAAGTATGATTTAGTTCTTACTACTTATGGTACAATGTTATCAGATGTAGAACATTTGCGCAAATATGTGTTCAACTGCATCATTTTGGATGAATCTCAAGCCATTAAAAACCCAGATTCAAAACGTTACAAAGCAGCGCGATTGTTGGAAGGTCGCCAACGCTTAGTAATGACAGGAACACCGATAGAAAATAACACTTTTGATTTGTTCGCTCAATTGTCGTTTGCCGTTCCAGGATTATTTGGTTCAGCCAAGCGTTTTGCAGATGAGTATAGCACTCCGATTGATAAGTTTCAAGAAACAAAACGAGCGATTGAATTACAACAGAAAATACATCCATTTGTGTTGCGTCGAACAAAAGTGCAAGTCGCGAAGGAATTGCCTGAAAAGACAGAAATGATCTTGCATTGCGAAATGGGAGCAGAGCAACAACGCGTTTATGATGCGTACAAGAAAGAGTTCCAATTGTATTTATCAAAGCAAGATACAAATGCATTGAATCGAAATTCATTGCATGTTCTTCAAGGATTAACAAAGTTGCGCCAGATTTGTAATTCTCCGGCATTGTTATCTGATGAAGAGTATTACGGACACGAATCAGCGAAGTTGAATGTTTTAATGGAGCAAATTCGCAGTTTGAAAAAAGAACACAAAATCTTGGTTTTCTCACAATTTGTGGGAATGTTGGATTTGGTAAAAGCGGCACTTGAGAAAGAAGAAATAGCGTATTCTTATTTGACAGGAAAAACGAAAAATCGTCAAGAACAAGTTGATTTATTCCAAGAAGAGGAAGAGGTGCGTGTGTTTTTGATCAGCTTGAAAGCAGGAGGAACGGGATTGAATTTAACAAAAGCCGAATATGTGTTTTTAATTGATCCTTGGTGGAATCCGGCTGTTGAAAACCAAGCAATTGATAGAGCCTATCGAATTGGACAAGAAAACAAAGTCGTTGCCGTCCGTTTAATCACACCGAATACTATTGAAGAGAAAATAATTGAATTGCAATCGCGGAAAAAGCAATTGGTGCAAGATTTAGTGCATACAGATACTAAGATCTTGAAGCAATTGAGCAAAGATGATTTGTTGGGGATGTTGTAAATGCCTCATTGAAATTATGGGCTTCCATGGATGCTTTTTGGTTTTAAAGAATATAAATCAGGATTTACAACTTTGTATATTGAACCAAACATTAATAGCGTTGTATTCTATTAATATCTTCTTAACTATCGATTCTAGTTATGTGATGAGAGAAGAAAATTGTACATTATATAAACCAATTACAGACGAATGAAAAACCTACAAATCCTTTTTCTAAGTTTTGTTCTAAGCTTTAATTCCAATTGTCAATCGGATGCATTGATTCGATTTAGTCAGGATAAGATTGACATTAAAATCGATGTTTTATATCCATTAATAAATGGTGATTACCATTATGAAAAATACATCTACTTTAAGCATAACTATTGGTTGACAATGAATTCTGACACGTTGAGCAAAGTATCTGATTCAATTTACCGTGGTAAAACTGTAACTATTAATGTCAATGATGGATTTGCAGCTAAATCTCCTTGTGATTCTTTAATTAACCTAATAAGAAATTCTGCAGCTTCAAATTTTACAGATTCTCAATTAAAGGATTCTGCCAAACTCTACATTGGATATGATAACACTGAATTCAATCATAGTTTTGCGAATGGCCCATCCAAAATGGATGAATATTCTCTTTGCCATGAAGAGTTCCAGTCACTTAACTCAAAATGGTTTGAAAGTCAACTAGAATTAATTAGGCTTATTCTCGCTAAGAAAACTACGCGCTATGAAGAGATAGTGCGCAAAGATTCGGTTGACAGGCATTTCATTATTCAATTCTTAAAAGATTTTGGAAAGTGTGAGGTAGATTATTTGGCAATCCTTGAATTAATTAGATTGGATGCTGAAACACTCTTGAGAGCTTGCTATGGAATTTCAGATAGTGAGTTTTATTCAATTAAATGGAAACTATCTGATATTCCAAGTTCCATCAATACTGAATTGGCAATAGAAAGTTTAAGAGATACGAACTATAAATCGCGAAAGAAGAGGATGTTAATTAGAAAGTTGAAGCGTTAATCATTTTTCCCCTTCACCTTCAATTGCAATCCCATCAAGAAATTACGTAAAAACTGATCTTTGCACGGACGAAAATGTTTGTGGTCTGGTTTACGGAACAACGCACTGAGCTCTGTTTTAGACACTTTGAATGTTGCTTGATCAAAGACTTCAATGATGGCATCATCCGTTAAATTCAATGCAATTTTTATTTTTCTGAAAACAATGTTGTTGTTCAATGTTTTTTCTGGAACAGGAATGGAATCATCCTTTTTACCTCTTTTGTCTATGATGAAACCATTCAAGAAAATAGCCAAATCAATGTCTTGCAAAGATTTGTACTCTTCGTGATCGTCTTTTTTCAACCAATTACTAACTTCTGCTCGAGTGACAATTTTTCCACCAGCGGCAAATAAATCAATCATTTGTTGATCGTTGTAATCAAATGTATAGCGTAGTTTTCTAAGTACATCGTTGTGTGTCATGATTAAAATCCTTTAGTATCAATTGATTCGGTTGAAATTAACTCAACACGTGTTTTCATTTTCTTTTGAATCACCTTGAAATGGTGTTCTTCTTCTTTGCTCACCAATGCAATTGCATCGCCGCTTTGATCTGCTCTACCAGTTCTACCAATTCTGTGAATGTAATCTTTTGGAGATCGTGGCAATTCATAGTTAATCACGACAGGCAAAAATTCAATGTCGATTCCACGAGCCAATAAATCTGTTGCAACCAACACGCGCAAATTGCCTTCTTTGAATCGCTTCAATGATTGATTTCTTGCTCCTTGACTTTTCTTACTGTGAATGGCCGCTGCTTCAATTCCGTTCTTGCGTAATTTGTCTGCAACTGCGTCAGCTTTAAACGTCGACGAAGTAAATACCAAGACTTGTGTCATTTCTTTTGATTTAATCAAATAGCGAAGAAATGGTCCTTTTTGTTCATCTTCAACGGAATATGCACTTTGCTGAATCAATTCAATCGAATCTTCCTTGTTTTCAATAGAAACAACAACAGGAGATTGAAGAATGAGTTGATTGATTTCTTCAACATCTTTGTTTAATGTGGCCGAAAAAAGTAAATTTTGACGCTTTTTAGGTAAAAATTGGAAGATTTTGTCAATTTCTAATTGAAATCCGAGATTTAATAATTTATCGGCTTCATCCAAAACCAATGTATGCACTTCTGAAAGATGAACTGCTTTTGATTCCACCAATTCAATCAATCGTCCAGGTGTTGCAATGAGCACAGAAACATTGTTCAATCCAATCATTTGTGGATTGATGGAAACTCCACCATAAACGGCCATAACTTTGTGTCGAGCGTTCATTTCACGCGTAAAATCTTTGAACACCGATTCAACTTGTTGCGCCAATTCACGAGTAGGAACCAACAATAAAACTCCAGGGTGACGATTTGCTGTACTTGGCTTTTTATGAAGCGTTGATAAAATTGGGAGTACGTAACTCGCCGTTTTTCCGGATCCTGTTTTAGCAATTCCCAAGACATCTTTTCCATCCAAAATGGGAGGAATTGCACCTTGTTGAATCGGAGTTGGTTCTGTGAGCTTTAGTTTATCAAGAGTAAGCAACAATTCATTGGGCAATCCAAGGGATGAAAATGACATATATTGTGTTAATTTTTTAGAAAAGTTTTCTGTTTGCAAATATACGTCAAAGGAAATTGATATTCTTGATGTAACTTTTTTGAAATATATAAGTCTCACAATAAAACCTAAGTAAACATGAAGAAATACCTTTTATTGTTTTCGCTAACATCAGTGTTTGCAGCGAACGCACAGAATGCTATCCAAACGACACAATTTTGGAACAATTATTCATATTATAATCCGGCTTTGAATATTGATGGTGCTCGACATCAGGCTGGAATTACCTACAGGAATATGTTGACGAACTCGTCTTCGGAGTCCAATAATTTGATTGGAAATTACAATTATGCGATCAATGGGCATCATGCTATTGGGATCAACTATGGTTCAATTTTTTACAAACGGACGGATATTGGGTTTTCATCGAAGACTGCTGATATCAATTACAGCTATAGACTTCTTTTCAAAGATTCAATAAATCATTGGTTATCTTTCGGAATCGGAGCCGGATTCTCAGATGTAAAAATAGACCAAAGTGATTATTCAAGTTCAGGTCCTAATTATAGACGAACATTGCCTTTGCTTAACGTAGGTGTTGCTTATCGCTATAAAAACTTCATGATTGGAGCCAGTGTAAGAGAACTCTCTAATTTTGGTGCATATAACTCTTCGTTCATCGGTAAACGTTTTAGTGGTCATTTAATGAGTTCTTATGACTTCAGGGTGACAGATAATTTTCATTTAAAACCTCAATTATTCATCAGTAACGGCATTGGTGGAAATCTCTTAGCAACATTCAACAAAAAATATTCAGTTGGATTCGGATATGGAAATCATGCAGTACTTGGAATTCGAAATACGTTTAGTGTCAATGCTCAAATTGATATCGCTGAAAAGTTTAGAATTGGCTATTCATTCGATTATAGTTCCAAACTATCGAATGTAAGCGATTTCTTCAGTCATGAAATTGGAATCGGGTTTAAATTGAAATAGTAAATCTTACTTTTTTGATGGAACTGTAACATTTGGTTTCTTGTAATTGTTTTAATCTAAACCGAATGATTATGAAAATATACCTTTTACTCATTGCTGTTGTGTGTTGTAGTACAATTCACGCACAACGATTACCAGTCCTCAATCAAGTTTGGAATTGTTATTCATTCATGAATCCAGCAACTTCTGGATTGGAGTACAAACATCAAGCGGCTGTGCTATATCGGAATCAATGGGATGGTGTGAATGGAGCCCCCAATACAATCATGGGGAATTATAATTATGAAATCAATCGCAAGCACGCTGTTGGAATTAATTACATGAATGAAACAATCGGAGCCAGTCGAATAAATGGAGGTGTATTGAACTACAATTATCGCATTCATTTCTCAGATTCCATTCAACATTTGTTATCCATTGGTGCTGGAATCGGAGTGAGTAATTATTACATCGACTACACAAAATTATATGCAGGTAATTTGAATGTAGTCGACTTGGCTTATTCGCACTCGTCTACTACCTATGCAGTTTTAAACGTTGGTGTTGCATACCGATACAAGAGATTGTTTTTAGGTTTAGGGTCCAATCAACTAACTGAATCACTGTTGGCTCAAAGCAATACTAGTTATACATATCGTGCTGCTCGTGGTTATTCATTCATAGCAGCATATGATTTCCGAATTGCAGAACAGTTTTCATTGAAACCGCAACTTCTTGTTCGAGCAGATGCCATTAAAGCCCATGTTCAACTCAATTTGTTGGCTACGATTTACAAAAATTATTCTGTAGGATTTATCTATAGAGGAAATGACGCAATTGGATTCAATGCGCAAGTCGATCTTTTTGACAAGTACAGAATTGGCTATGGTTACGAATATACAACAAGCAAATTAGCAGGAATCTCGAAAGGATCTCATGAAATTGTGTTGGGATTTCAGTTGAAATAGCAGAATGGATTCGAAAAACTTTGCCTCAACAGGTATCGTGAATTTGAATCCTTGAATCTTTCCATTACCTTTATTCCATGCATAAATTTACCAATTCTCTTTCAAAGGAATCGTCCCCTTATTTGTTACAACACGCCCACAATCCAGTCGATTGGGTTGCTTGGAGTTCGGATGTTTTTGAACAAGCGAAACGCGAAAACAAATTGGTGCTAATCAGCGTTGGTTATTCAGCATGTCATTGGTGTCATGTCATGGAACATGAATGTTTTGAGGACGAAGAAGTAGCGACTTTGATGAACAAGTATTTCATCAATGTGAAAGTAGATCGGGAAGAGCGCCCAGATGTGGACCAAGTGTACATGACAGCCGTTCAGTTAATCACTCAAAAAGGCGGATGGCCATTGAATTGTTTCACGCTCCCAGATGGTCGACCGGTTTATGGTGGAACTTATTTCCCGAAAGAACAATGGATGCATATTTTGCGATCATTGGAACATACTTTCAAGAATGATTTGGAGAAAGTAGAAGAATATGCGGCCAATTTGCACGAAGGAATACAACAAAGTGAATTGATCGATAAAGCAGAACCTAAAAAGGAATTCGAAGCGGAGAAGTTGCATGAATTGGTGGCACGTTGGTCAAAATCGTTTGACTGGGTTGAAGGCGGTACAAGTCGAGCTCCAAAATTTCCTCTGCCAAACAATTACGAGTTCCTGTTGGAATATTCCAAGTTGTTTCAACAGGAAAAAACCATCGGTCATGTAGAACTGACATTGGATAAAATGGCGCTTGGTGGAATTTACGATCAAGTGGGAGGCGGATTCACACGTTATTCAGTTGATATGTTGTGGAAAGTGCCTCATTTTGAGAAAATGTTGTACGATAATGGTCAATTGTTGAGCTTATATTCCAATGCGTTTAAACATTTTCAAAAACCTTTGTACAAAAGACTTGTCTTTCAAACGGTTGCTTGGTTGAATCGTGAAATGGTGCATCCAGAAGGGTGTTATTTTGCAGCACTGGATGCCGATAGCGAAGGAGAGGAAGGCAAGTTTTATTGTTGGAATGAAAGCGATTTTGAAACGACATTGGAAAGCGATGCAAATTGGGCAAAAGAATTCTATAACCTAAATCAAAGAGGTTATTGGGAAGATGATAAATACATTCCGTTAAGAACAGAATCGGATAAAGATTTTCGAGCGAAGTACAATTGGTCACAGGAGGAATTCGAGTCGAATATCGCAAAAATCAACCAAAAATTACTAGATGAACGATCTCATCGTGTTCGTCCTGGTTTGGATCATAAGTGTTTAACTTCATGGAATGCGCTTCTGTTAACTGGATTTTGCGACGCATACCAAGCGTTTGAAGAAGAAGAATTTTTACAAAATGCTTTGAAAATTGGAAAGTGGACTTGCAACTATCAATTAGCTGAAAACGGAAAATTGTTGCGCAATCGGGCGAATGGAATTAGCACAATCGATGCATTTTTGGAAGATTATTCCTGTACAATTCAAGCATTCATTAAACTGTATGAAATTACTTTTGATGATACCTGGATAAGTAAAGCAAAAGTGATGTTGGAATTTACTGTTGCAAACTTCCAAAACTTCGAAAGTAAAATGTTTTACTTCACAGAACAGAACAGTGAATTGATTGCACGGAAAATGGAGTTGAACGACAATGTTATTCCTGCAAGTAATTCCATAATGGCAAACAACTTATTCATTTTGGGAAATTTCTTTTTCAATGAAGAATGGAAAAATGATGCAAAACAGATGCTCGCCAATGTATATGATGGAATGGAAATGTATGGCTCTGGTTATTCCAATTGGGCACTTTTAGCTCAGCGAATTATTGAGCCTTTTTATGAAATGGTGATTACTGGTCCAGACGCATTGAACATCAAATCGCAATTGCAAAAGCTTGGTTTATCGAATGTTCTGTTTGCTGGTGAATCAGATTTCCTGCCTGTTTCTATTGGGAAAAGAAGTGAAGAGAATCTCATTTACACCTGTTTTGAAGGAACTTGCCTCGTGCCAGTGAAGTCCTTGAAAGAAGCTGTTGAACTAGTTATAAAATAAACGTGTTTAATAACTATTTTGTCCCAAATAAAATTGTGGCATCATTTTTACGTTTTTTGTAGCGTGAAACAGTTATTCGTCTTTTTATTTCTTTCTGTTTTATCCCAAGCTCAAGTTCTCAATAATTCTGAGGGACAAGCGTTCACGGATAAACCATTCTTCAATAAAACCTTTATCAAAGGGAACAAAATCAAATCGATTGATGGAGTTTTCAATTATAAACGTTCTGGTGAAGCAATGTATCCTACAAAATACCATTATGTGTATCAGTTCGATGAAGAAGGAAATTTAATTGCCTCGTATGAAACACGAACAGATGATGGAACTGCTGACACGACTTGGAATAAGTATGAATACGATGATAAAGGAAGAGTGGCAATTCACAAACGTGGTGATACAAAAGGGTTGACGTCGATTCATTATTTTTTTGATGAAAAGGGTCGTGTAATTAAAGAAGAATTCTGGAAAGAGCCAATAGATTCACTTGGTATTCCTGAAAAACAAGTTCTGCAGAATACAGAAACAATGTCGTACGACAATTATGACTTGCAGGAAAAGAAAACGGTTTACAACAGTTATGAATTGCCGTATATTCATATTTTTTCCTATTTCAATGAAGATGGATATTTAATTGAAAAAGAAGAGCGATTAATGATGACTTCTACGGTCTATAAATACAAATACGCTTACAATGAAAAAGGATTAATGGATTCCATTGAAGTATTTAAAAAGAACAAAGATATTCCGGCTGAAAAGTGGACGTTCAACTATGATGAATTTGGCAACTTGCTGGAGAAGAATTATTACAAAGATGGAGTTTACATCACAGAGACAGAAATCATCTACAACAGTAAATCAAATTTGATGTCAGCCGTTTTGATTCGAGATGTTAAAACAAATTTCATCATGGCCATTCGTTTTCAAGATTATCAATATTATGATTAGTTCGTCTGAAGACGAATTAATAGACGAAAGACCATTTCTCCCGATAAATCGGGATTCATTAAAAGACACAGGACCGCTCGTCCCTCGCTTACAGACTTGATTTGGTAAGATTGCATATTGAATTAATAGAACTTCATTATTGAAATAGGATAAAGTCTTAAAGCAAAGCGGTCTTTTGTCTTGAAAGGAGCTTGCGACTGGTCCTTAGTCCTTTCGGTGAAACCGTACTGCATTCTCAATAGCATCATCCACAGAAATGAATTCTACGTTCAATGCTTGTTTGATTTTCTCATTGGAATATTCCATGGTTGAAAAAGCACTATGAGCAGTCTCCTTTGTTATTGTTGGTTGTTGACGTGTGAGCCAAGAATAAACTCCAACTAAGCGCCAAGTAAAACCGATCAACCATTTAGGAGTAGCAATGGTTGGCCCTTTGATCTTTAGTTGTTGAGCAATCTTTTGAAACAAGATTTTGAAGGGAACATTTTCACTGATACACAAAAAGCGTTCATTTTTAATGTCACTTTTCATTAATTGAACAAGCATACTTGCAACATCGCGTGCATCAACGAATGCGTTCTGACCAGGAGTGTGAAACTTCAATCCTTTTTCAATCGATTTAAAAATGGTCATTGAACTTTCATCCCAACTTCCAGCTCCAATAATTACACTTGGATTGATGATCACCACATCCAAACCTTCTTCATGCGCACGCCAAACTTCTTTTTCGGAACTGTATTTTGTCACGGCATAACCGCTGATTCGAGGAGATTGTGTCCATTTTGTCTGTTCCGTTGTGAGTTTTCCTTCAACACCACCAATGGCCGCAGTTGAACTAACATGGGCAAATTTTTTGATGGAATTCGCCAAACTCAAGTTGAGCATGTTGTTTGTTCCTTCTCGATTGATTTTCATCATTTTCGAGAAGTCGCGTTTTCCAAAAGAAACAATAGCCGCACAATGATAAACATGAGTGACACCTACAAAAGCATCTTCTAGACTTACGATATCAAGTACGTCAGCCTTAACCCATTCAATTGCATCAAAATTGTGATTGTCACCCTTTGCATAATAATCAAATAGTTTTTTGACATTCTGAATTCTTGCTGGATCTCGGTAAATTGCTCTCACTGAAGCTTCTGTTTTAAGCAATTCTACCAATAAATGACTTCCAATGAGTCCCGTGCCACCAGTTAATAATATCATAATACGAAATTACTATCTATTCTGTAATTTGGAGTGAAATAAATAAATATTCAAGTTGTTTCTGTTAAAATAGATGAGCAAAATGGGTGTATGGATGAACAAATTATTTTATTAATTGAATGGACTGTTGTTACTTTGTAAGTATGAAAAAGAGACTACTATTCGCTATTTTGGTGGTGATTTCTATGTCCTCTTGTAAGTCAGAATACGAGGAAAGAATGGAGAAAGCCCGAGAGATCAAATGTGAAATGGAAAGATTGACGCAACAAAGTCAAGTGATGGGGTTGAAGTTGGATACTGAATTGAATGAGCTTGAATCGCAAATCGAATTTCACGCAAAAGTTTCAGGGAATAAGGATTTATTTTTGAAAGAATTATTTTATTAATTCCCCAATTCAATCATTGGATCCCAAAAATGAAGGTGAAAGTCAATGATTTTGTCGTCATTGACTAATACTCCTTCAGTTTTTAATAACTCCTCCATTTTATTTGGATGAGAAAAATGCATTTTTCCTGTTAGTAATCCATTTCTATTGACAACACGATGTGCAGGAATATCCTTGTGTGTATGAGCGGCGTTCATCGCCCAACCAACCATTCTACTTGATTTCGCAGTGCCTAAAGCTTTTGCAATTGCGCCATAACTTGTCACTTTTCCATGGGGAATTAAGCGAACAATGGCATAAACATTTTCAAAAAAGTCTTTATGTCGTTCATTCAATGAGGACATAAAAGCGTTATTCTACCGTAACAGATTTTGCTAAATTTCTTGGTTGATCTACGTTACAATTGCGCATTACAGCAATGTGATACGATAATAATTGGAACGGAATTGTCGCCAACAACGGAACTAAATGCTCATCTGTATCTGGAATTTCAATCACTTCATCAGCAATTTCTTTCACTTGTACATCTCCTTCAGTTACAATTGCAATGACTTTTCCTTTGCGGGCTTTTACCTCTTGAATATTGGACACCACTTTCTCGTATGAAGTTCCTTTTGTTGCAACAACAAATACTGGCATTTCTTCATCAATCAAGGCAATTGGACCATGTTTCATTTCTGCTGCGGGATAGCCTTCAGCATGGATGTATGAAATCTCTTTTAATTTCAATGCTCCTTCTAAGGCAACAGGGAATGAACTTCCGCGACCTAAGTACAAAGCATTGCGAGCATCTTTGTATTTTTCTGAAATTGTTTTTATCAATGCATCTGATTCTAACACTCGTTGAACTTTCTTTGGAATCGCTTCCAATTCAGTTAACATGGAGCGAAATTTCGATTCACCAATTGTTCCTTTTTTATGTGCTAAGGATAAAGCCATTAAAGTCAAAACGGTTACTTGAGCCGTAAAAGCCTTCGTTGATGCAACACCAATTTCTGGTCCAGCATGCGTGTAAGAACCAGCATCTGTGATACGAGAGATGGAAGAACCAACCACGTTACAAATTCCAAGAATTGTTGCTCCTTTAGATTTCGCTAATTCTAATGCTGCTAATGTATCTGCAGTTTCTCCTGATTGCGAAACGGCAATAACAATATCATTTTCTCCAATAACTGGATTTCTATAGCGGAACTCTGACGCGTATTCAACTTCAACATTGATACGAGCCAAATCCTCGAACAAATATTCACCAACTAAGCAAGCGTGCCAAGATGTACCGCAAGCAATCATCACGATTCGCTGAGCGTTGATCATTTTTTGCTCAAAATCTTTGACACCACCCAAAGAAACCCATCCTTCCTGAGCGTTGAGTCGTCCACGGAAACAATCGGTTATGGAACGAGGTTGCTCGTGAATCTCTTTCAACATGAAATGCTCATATCCACCTTTTTCCAAGGCTTCCAGTTGTAATTCTAGTTGTTGGATGTATGGTTTCTTTTCATCACTACCTTCAATTCCATATATTTTCAATCCTTTTTGGATGTCAACAATGGCAATTTCTTCATCACCTAAGTAAACAACATCTTTGGTATACTCAACTATTGGTGTAGCATCTGATGCAATGTAGAAGTCACCTTCTTTTCCAATTCCAACAACCAATGGACTACTTTTTCTTGCAGCAACAAGTTGGTTTGGATTGTCTTTTGAAATCACAACGATGGCATATGCTCCAACAACTTGTGTTAGTGCTAAACGTACAGCTTCTGCCAAAGAAACATCTGTATTCTTACGGATATCATCAATCAGATAAACTAAGACTTCTGTATCTGTTTCACTTTTGAAGGTATAGCCATGTTTGATCAATTCGCGTTTTAACGCATCATAATTTTCGATGATTCCGTTATGAATCAAAGCAATACTTTCGTCTTCCGAAAAATGTGGGTGTGCGTTTGTATCATTTGGTAAGCCATGAGTTGCCCAACGTGTATGCCCAATCGCCAAAACACCGGAGGTATCTTTTCCAACAACGAAGTCTTCCAAATTGGATACTTTTCCTTGTCGTTTATACAGATTTAAATCTCCGTTGTTCAATACTGCGATTCCAGCACTGTCATATCCTCTGTATTCCAATCTTTTCAATCCATTGATTACAATTGGAAATGCTTCTTTTTTACCGATGTAGGCAACTATTCCACACATATTGTTCTAAAATTCTGTATAGGTTATAATTAATTTTGGCTTATTCTTGTTAGTCGTATTCGGACCATTAAAAACAATTCGATCTACGGATGAGATAAATAATCCAGGTGAAATAGTCATCTCTGTACTAGTGTGAATTCCTGTTAAATAGCCTTGGATAAATGAGCGTAAATCAATTATATAAGAACTACTCGAGGCACTGTAAGTCGTAGTAGCATTAATAATAGACAATGTTTTCGCATTTAACACGACTATACCGCTGCTTGGAACTAATTTTGATGTCAATTTATGTTCAACTGGAAGGTGTAATTTTGCTGAATGCACGACAATGTTTTTCGGTAGATTTTTAATTGATGCTATGTCTACAACCGCTCTACTTTTTTGAGATTGAGCATAAAATTCAGTTTGTCCACTAATTGTGTCATTGATGACATTCTGAATAAATTTACCTGTATAATTTGTTTCCACATGATTGAAAGAAGGACAATTATCATTGATTTTAAAATCAAAGACCTTCCCTGTTTCCGCTCCTTGTGTATAGTAGATTGTTAGTTTTGAATCTTGGTCTTTCAAATTGAAATATGCTACGCTTCCAGTACCACTTGCTTGTCCAGTTGTGGATGATTTGACATAAATTCCTTTGTAATAGTTAGAAGTAAATGATTCATCGCTTCCAAAGTCAGCTACTCCATTGATGACATCTGTAATAATCTCTAAGGCTTTCGCCGGTTTCAATGGTATTCTAAGTTGAGATCTAACAGTATCTTGCCCAATAACACTAATGGCATTCGGATCTAATGTCAACTGTCCAGATCCATTCACAAGGTTTTCAGGTTGAACAGTCAAAGTTGAAAAATTATAATAAATGGAATCAGCATGCATTTTTTCATCCACTCTGTACACTTCAAATGTTTGTGTAGAGACATTTCCGTAAGATCCTGCATATTCCAATGCTAAAACAAATGAATCAATCACGATATCACCTGGATTTGTTCCAAAATTGGGGTTTAATCCACTCAATCTAATTTGGGAATAAAAACTTGCTTCAACTGGTCCAAACTCTGGATCATTGTAGTTACCAAGTAAAGCATAACGTGGATCATTAGAGATGACAGAATCATCAATAATTGTAAAAGTTTTAAGTGAAAACGTATCAACACCTCCAGAGGAAAGCAATTCATTTTGATCAATGACATTTCCTCCCAGTAAATTAGTATCTTTCTTACATGAGACACCAATGAACAAAAGAGTGAATAAAAAAGTAGCGGAAAGTACAAAACCTTTCCGCCACATAAATGGTTGATTATTATTCATATTATATGAGTACTTCTTCTTCAATAACTTTATCAAAAAATTCAGACAATGTTTTATTTTGATGCTCTTCAGCAACGTAATCCAGTTTATTGCATGTTAAACCATCATAGATTTTTTGCAACTCAGGAGAAAGTGTTTCAGATGAAACGTTCACTCCGTCCATATATTTCATCATACCTTCGGTAATTGAATGAAAATCTGTTTGTGCAAAGTTTGCTACTGTATCGTCATCAATGCCGTCAAATTTAAGTTTATCTGCGAATTTAGAATCCCAATTTTTGTTAAACCCTTCGTTGTACAAGCTATACACCACACGTGTATCAGCGAAATGTGGATCCTTATTGTAGACTTTTTTCAAGTACAATCCCATCGGAGAAGTCATCCATCCGTGACAGTGAATCACATCTGGTTGCCAACCTAATTTTTTAACCGTTTCAAGAACTCCACGACAGAAGAACATAGAGCGCTCGTCGTTGTCTTCAAATTCAACACCATTGTCGTCTAAAACTGTTGTTTTTCTTTTGAAAAACTCTTCATTGTCAATAAAATACACTTGCATTCTCGCTTGAGAAATAGAAGCTACTTTAATGATTAATGGATGATCATTGTCATCAATGATTAAATTCATTCCAGACAATCGAATAACTTCATGAAGTTGGTGTCGACGTTCATTGATTGAACCAAATCTTGGCATAAATACGCGAATTTCCTTTCCTCCTTCTTGTATTCCTTGCGGGATACGTCTAGCAACTGTAGCGATTTCAGATTTTGGTAAAAACGGTGAAATTTCTTGTGATACAAAAAGTATTTTCTTTTTCTCCATGTAGTTTTGTTTGTGAAAAACAGTACAAAAATATAGAAAAAAAAGCGGAACTTCAAGAAAAAAAAATAGATTTGTCGGTTTACCATTCAGTGATTCATGCAGAAAATTAAGGTATTTAGCACAGTTGATTCTATTCAAGACGCAATAAACAATCGAAAGAAGCAAGGCGATAAAATTGGCTTTGTTCCTACTATGGGTGCGCTGCATGATGGACATGTTTCGTTGGTCAATGAAATTTCAAGTAGGGTAGACTGCATTGTGGTAAGCGTTTTTGTCAACCCAACTCAGTTCAATAATCCAGATGATTTGTTGAAATACCCACGGACAATTGAGCACGATTTGTCTATTTTGGAGCAAGCTGGTGTCGATTTTGTATTTGTTCCAACTGTTGAAGAAGTCTATCCACCAGATTTGGTGAATGAAAAATTAGACATTGGAATCTTAGGAAATGTCATGGAAGGTAGTTTTCGACCTGGACATTTCGATGGAGTAGTACAAGTTGTGAAGCGCTTATTTGATATTGTTATGCCACATGTTGCTTGCTTTGGTGAAAAAGATTTTCAACAATTGGCCGTAATTCGATTTATGACGAATTATTATGAGCTTCCGATTGAAATTGTTGGTTGCCCAATAAAAAGAGAAGAATCCGGTTTGGCCATGAGTAGCAGAAATATGCGACTTTCAGCTCAACAAAAAATAGATGCATTGTTCATCTATGAAATCTTGCAATTTGCGAAAAGCAATACGAACAATTATTCGCCGAAAGATTTACAAACGATTTGTACAGAGAAATTCTCGCAATCCAACTTGGAGGTAGAATATTTGGAGATTGTTTCACCAAAAACGTTGGTTTCTTTAGCCAATGAATGGGAAACAGGAGCAACTTGTTGCATTGCATGTTATTGTGGTGAAGTCAGATTGATCGACAATATGAAATTGAAATGAATTCAAGGATTTGGAAACTTAAAAAATGAATAATCTTTGAATCATTAAATAACGAAGTGTTGAATAGGGAAGCGATTGAATGATAAAGATTCAAATCTAAATCCATACATTTGCATCGAATTCTGAAAATATGTTGATACAAGTAGTAAAATCTAAGATTCATAGAGTTAAAGTAACTCAAGCTGATTTAAATTATATTGGAAGCATCACCATTGATGAAACCTTGATGGAAGCAGCAAATGTGATAGAAGGAGAACGTGTTCAAATCGTAAACATTAACAATGGTGAACGTTTTGAAACGTATGTGATTAAAGGTGAAAGAAATTCAGGTACAATTTGTTTGAATGGTCCAGCTGCACGTCGAGTTGCAATGGGCGATTTAATCATTATTATTGGATATGGCTACATGGATTTTGAAGAAGCAAAAAGCTTCAAACCATCATTGGTCTTTCCAAATGAAGTCACTAATTTAATTGACTAAATGTCGAAAAAGTCGCTTGTTGTCTTGTTTAAAACAATTGCTCCTTTAGCACTTGGAGCTTACCTTTTTTGGTTGTTTTTTTCGAGTATGACAGACGATGATTTAGCAAGTTTTAAGAAAGCATTTTCTGAAGCCAATTATTTCTGGGTCGTTTTATCTTTAGTACTAGCGTACGTTGCGCTATGGTCGAGGGCAACACGTTGGAAATATATGCTAGAAGCGTTGGATTACAAAACACCTTATTCCAATCGATATCATGCAATCATGATTGGCTATTTGGTCAATTTTACCATTCCTCGGGCTGGTGAAGCATCTCGAGCAGCAATGTTGTATCGCTCTGATGGAGTACCGTTTTCAAAATCTTTTGGTACAATTATCGGTGAACGCGTGTTCGACTTAATCATGCTTGGTTCTGTAACAGGTTTGGCCATGCTGGTGGGCTATACTGATTTGATGGAAATTTTTGATTCAATTTCAAATTTGGGTACACCAGCAGAATCAACTGACGGTGTTTCTACCAAACAGATGATTTTAATTATTCTTGGAGCATTGTTTTTATGTGTAGTTGTTTTAATTATTTGGAAAAAGGGATTGAGAGATAAATTGATTCACTTTGTCAAAGATGTCATTCATGGCGCACTGTCTATTTTCAAGTCGAAAAATCCAGGCGGATTCATTGCACATACTTTACTGATTTGGCTATGTTACATTGGAATGTTTGCCGTTCCATTCTATGCTTTACCAGAAACATCACATTTTCCTATGAGCGGATTGTTGATTGGATTTATTGCTGGTTCGGTTGGAATTACCTTAACTAATGGAGGATTGGGAGTTTATCCGATCTTAGTTGGTTTAGTTGTAGCGTTTTACATAAAAGATGATTATCCGGACGATGCAGAAGGAATTGGAAAAGCACTCGGAATGTTGATGTGGATTTCACAAACTTTGTTTATGGTAATCTTAGGTTTAGTATCTTTAGCTTTATTGCCAAAAAATTATACTAAAGAAAATGACACGATTAGAGAATCTTCAAAACAAAATCGTTAATCTCGAAGAAGCAAAACGACGCATGGGAATTTGGCGCAATGCTGGATTAAAAGTCGCTTTCACCAATGGATGCTTTGATATTATTCACAAAGGACATGTCACTTATTTAACGCAAGCTTCGGAGTATGCTAACCGCTTGGTTGTTGGATTAAATTCGGACGCTTCTGTAAAACGTCAAGGAAAAGGTGCGAATCGTCCTGTAAATGATGAAGAAGCACGCTTAACTGTCTTGGCAGGATTGGGAGTTGTTGATTTAGTTGTTTTGTTTGATCAAGACACTCCACTCGAATTGATTCAGGAATTGTTGCCCGATTTTGTGGTCAAAGGTGCTGATTATGATCCTGAAGAAAATGATCCATCATCTAAAAAATACATCGTTGGAAAAGAAGTGATGAAAGCCAATGGAGGAGAAGTGATTGCGATTCCTTTGGTGGAAGGTTTTTCAACGACTGGGATTATTGAAAAATTATCGTAAATCTGTTCGTATTCGTTGATAAAATTGACTCAATTTCAAATGAAGAGATCTGCAAGAATTATTTTGGTTCTATTAATTATCTGCACTGTGACTTCTTGTATTTCAACTCGTAAGATTTTAAAAATTGATAAAGAAAAGCATAGTCATCAAATCACATCAGCAGTCAATGGAGTTTATAAAAATACTTCAAGTGAATCCAATGTCGACTTGTGGGGAGAATTCCAACTATTAAATGAGACTTTACTCAGTTCTAATTCAGAACCTTATCGAGATTATTCCGATTCAGCAATAATTGCATTGAAGTTTGATGAAAAAGTTCTCATTGTATCCATATACGAAAATGATACATTACAAGAAGCTATTGAGTATAAAGCGAGAGTAAAGGGTGATTACGTATCAATTAAACGCAATTTTTTATTATTCCCATTTCCTCTGTTTTTTCTTTATCATGAGCGAAAGACCTGTTTAACGAAGGACTTGCAAGACAATAAATTGATCCTTAAATCCGGCAGGGATGAAGTTGCTTATGTATTGATTATAGGAAATGGACGAACCGATCGGTACATGACAAAGTATCATCAAGTTGTAGACTAAGAATTTAAGTCAAGCGCTCTATTATTAGTTCATATTCAGGATAGTTTTTTAAAAGTTCCTCTTTTGTAAACAATTCAAAATCGCGAAAGTCAAACCCTGGTGCAACAGCACAAGAAACGAAAGCGTAGCTTTCAGGTGCGTCCAGGCTTGAACCAAAAATAGTGTTCGCTTTCACCAATAAATAAGGTTGTTCACCATTTTCGATGTCATTTCCGAGTTGATGCGCAGTATGTCCGTTTTCGTTTAAAGTATGAACTGTAACGGCGCTTCCTTGGTGGAAATACCACAATTCATCGCTTTTGATTCTGTGGAATCGAGAGACATTGTCAGATGTCAACAAGAAATAAATGGAAGTCAGAAGACTTCTATCACCAATATTTTCTTCAGATCGATAAGTTTCGGTGTACCAACCTCCTTCAGGATGAGGTAGGAGATTGAATTTTTTTATGAGTTGTTGAATCTGGTTTTGCATGATGAAAAGTATTGTTTTAATTCTCCGATCAATTTAGCTAAATAGCTAAGGCCTTGCCTATTTAGCTAAATTGGCAAAAGACTTGAAATTATTGATTTTTAGAAGAGTTTTGATAGTATTGTTCGCCATTCACAAAGGCCTTTATATAATTATTTCGCTCTTAGTATTAATTACTAAAACGCATCTCAAACCAAACTTTCCCCAGTCATCTCAATTGGTGCAGCAATCATCAACCTCCTCAAAATCGTTGGCGCCACATCGGCTAAAATCCCGTCTCTCAAAGTAATCCCTCTTTCTTTCGTCACTAAAACAACTGGAACTGGATTCAATGAATGAGCTGTATTCGGACTTCCATCTGGATTCAAGGCATAATCAGCATTCCCATGATCTGCAATAACCAAGAATTCAAAATTGTTCTCCAAACCTGTTTCTACAACTGACTGTAAACAAGAATCTATTGTTTCAACTGCTTTTACGATGGCATCATAAACGCCAGTGTGACCAACCATATCGGGATTGGCAAAATTCAAACAAAAGAAATTTGGTTGTTCATTTTTAATAGCTGCACAAATTTTATCTCTCACTTCAAAGGCACTCATTTCTGGTTGCAAGTCATAAGTTGCAACTTTCGGTGAATTGACGAGAATTCTTGATTCTAATGGAAATGTTTCTTCTCGACCACCGTTGAAGAAAAAAGTAACATGAGGATATTTTTCAGTTTCAGCTATTCGTATTTGCGATTTATCAAGGTGAGAAAGGACTTCTCCCAAGGTATTAGATAAATTGTCTTTTCGGAAAATGACATGAACATTTTTGAAATTGGCATCATAACTCGTCATGGTATAATACTCCAAGTTAAGTTTGCGCATGTTTTGCTCAGGAAAATCTTGTTGTGTCAAAGCGGTAGAAATCTCTCTAGGTCGATCGGTTCTAAAATTGAATGAAATAACCACATCTCCGTTTTCAATTTTGGCAATTGGCTTCCCGTTTTCTTGAATTACACAAGGTTCAATGAATTCGTCGGTAATGGCATTTGAATAAGCGTCTTCTATTGCTTCCTGCGCAGACTGAAATGGTTTCCCAATGGAATTGACCATTACATCATAAGCTAATTTCACACGTTCCCAGCGATTATCACGATCCATTGCATAATAGCGACCGATTACCGTGGCAACTTTTCCAACTGAAGTTTCAATGGCCGTTTCCAATTCATTCATAAATGCCAAACCACTTTTCGGATCACAATCTCTACCATCTGTGAATGCGTGAATGAAAACATCTGTTAATCCAAAATCATTTGCCATTTGACACAAAGCATACAAATGTTCTTGCGAGCTGTGAACACCGCCCTTTGAGACCAAGCCCATTAAGTGCAGTTTCACACCTTTGTCTTTGGCCGTTTGCATGGCGCGAATCAATTCTTCGTTTTGAAAAAAATCTCCTTCGCGAATGGACTTGTTGATGCGTGTCAATTCTTGGTAAACAATTCTACCTGCACCAATATTTAAGTGACCAACTTCAGAATTTCCCATTTGACCATCTGGTAAACCAACATTTTCTCCACTTGTCAAGAGTGTTGCAGAAGGGTATTTCTCTTGCAAACTATCCATAAAAGGCGTTTTTGCATTAAAAATTGCATCTGATTTTGATTTGTCGCCAATGCCCCAACCGTCTAAAATGATAAGTCCAAAATGATTTCTCATGCTACAAAATTAATTCAAAGATTGCACCTTGCGGTTGATTATCTGAATATTTTAGTTGTCCTTTATGAATTCGTGTAAATTCTGCTGCAATGAATAATCCTAAACCGGTTCCTTTTTGATTGCGAGTTTCTTCATTCCCAGCACGATAGAATTTTTTGAATATGTTCTTTTGAGCTTCCACTGGAACTCCAGGTCCAAAATCAGAAACGCGAAGAATAATAGTGTTTTTCTGCTCTAATTCAATGTTGATCGGACCGAAGCTTGCGGCATATTTAATCGCATTCTCGATAAGATTGTTGACAATGGACTCGTATAAAAATGGATCAATATTCGTGTGGATTGAAGGAGTAATGGAACAATGAAATTCGACTTCTGGATAAATTTTTTTGTGACGATCAACAATACTTGTAACGAAATGCGAGAGTTGAACTTCCTCTTTGTGTACAAGTAATTTGCGGTTTTCCAAGCGTGATGCATTGAGAATGTTGTCCATCATTTTTTCCAAACGATCATTTTCTAATAAAGCCTTTTCGATGAGGTTATTGCGTTTTTCAGCATCTAAATCGCGTTTAAGAATTGTTTGCAAATACAATTTATTACTAGCGATAGGTGTTTTTAATTCATGTGTAACTGAAAGCAAAAAATTGTTTTGATGGCGAGAAAGTTCTAATTCTTTGCGAATGGAACGTCTAATTCGCCAGATTCCAACAACTAGAATCAATAAGAAAACCATTCCTTCTCCAACAATCATGAAAACACGCTTAGAACTTAAACCGTTTTCGGCGTGTACAATATCTGTTAGCTGAATTAAATGAAACCCCCACCAAGCAAACTGCAGCAATACGTAAAAGCTGAGTAAATAAAAGAAAAGTGATGTAGAACGTTTCACGACAACTAAATTACGAATTACGATTTACAAATTTTTCATGAACCAATTTTTGTAAGGAATTCGAAATCCGAAGTCCGTATTGACGAAGCATCCAACAAGAAAAATTGACAGCTTTTGAAAACTTAACAATCGTGCAAGGAGCTAATCTGTAATCCGTCATTCGCGATTAATATGCTCTCTCGTTTTTTCCTTCTTTCCAGTTGATAAATGCTCTTGTCACAACTTTATTTCCACCAGGAGTTGGATAATCACCTGTGAAGTACCAATCACCAGTATGACCAGGACATGCCTTGTGCAAATTCTCAACACTTTGGTAAACAATCATCACTTCTGCATTAATATCAGCTGGAGTCAATAGTTCTGCAATTTTAGCCGAAATTTGTTCATCTGTGAATGGCGTATAGATTTCCTTGACGTAATTCTTGATTTGTTCTTTTGGCAATTGAATTTGCTCCAAACATTTAGCATAAACTTCATCAATGATGTGTGATTTACCAGTATCATGAAGTAATTGAATGGCCGCTTCAAAAGCAATAAAATCGCCCATTTTTGCCATGTCAATTCCATAACAATCTGGGAATCGAATTTGTGGAGCACTTGAAACAACAACAATTTTCTTCGGATCCAAACGGTCTAATATTCTTAAAATACTTTGTTTCAATGTTGTTCCTCTAACAATACTGTCGTCGATTACGACTAAATTGTCTTTGCCACGTTGAACACTTCCATAAGTAATATCGTATGAATGTGCCACTAAATCATCACGTGAATCATCCTGAGAAATAAACGTTCTCAATTTGGCGTCTTTAATGGCGATTTTTTCAATTCTAGCTCGCTGTAACAATACTTTTTCCAACTGTTCACGTGTGGCATTTGGTCCAAGTTTAATCACTTCATCCAATTTACGTTGGTTCAAATGATCTTCCAATCCTTTGATTAATCCGTAAAAGGATACCTCTGCCGTATTCGGAATGAATGAAAACACAGAATTATCTAAATCGTAGTCTATCGCTTTTAATACTTGTGGCACTACATTGTTCCCTAATTCCTGACGTTCTTTGTATATCGCAGCATCATTTCCTCTTGAGAAATAAATGCGCTCAAACGAACATTTTGCAGGAGTTGTTGGTTCATTAATTAAGGTTTCAGAAATGCGACCATCTTTTTTGATGATAAGCGCGTGTCCAGGTGTCAATTCCTTAATTTGCTCACGCTTTAATTTAAATGCTGTTTGAATGACTGGTCGCTCTGATGCAACGACACAAATTTCTTCGTCTTCGTACCAAAAAACTGGTCGAATTCCAGCTGGATCTCTTAATACAAAAGCATCTCCATGACCAAAAAGTCCTGCCATTGCATATCCACCATCCCAATCAGCCGACGATTTTTTAAGGATGTTTTCAATGCTGATATTTTGAATGATTTTTTGTGTTATCTCAGGATTGACGTAACCTTTCATTTTCAATTCATGGTACAATTCGTCGTTTTCTTCATCCAAGAAATGACCAATTTTTTCCATGACAGTAACCGTGTCAGATTTTTCCTTTGGATGCTGACCAATTCCAATCAAAACTTCAAATAATTCGTCGACATTTGTCAAGTTGAAATTTCCTGCAACAACTAAATTTCGAGTGATCCAGTTGTTTTGTCTTAAGAATGGGTGACAACTTTCAATGGAGTTGCGTCCAAATGTTCCATATCTTAAATGTCCCAAAAATAACTCTCCTGTAAACCCAGCATTTCGCTTCAAGTAATCCACATCTTTTAAAAGTGCTGGATCGCTTTCGCCAATTTCTTGGAAGCGACCGTTTACATGACTAAATATATCGTGGATTGGTTTGCTATCGATTGATCTGTAACGAGAAATATAGCGTTCACCTGGTTGCATATCAAACTTAATGTTTGCTAAACCTGCACCATCTTGACCTCGATTCACTTGTTTTTCCATTAACAAGTTCATTTTATTGATTGCATAAAATGCTGTACCGTACTTGTCAAGGTAATATTGAAGCGGTTTCTTAAGTCTCAATAGTGCAATTCCACACTCATGTTTTATTGGGTCACTCATGCCTGTATCTCTGAATTAGAATGCAAATTTACAGTTTTAATTTAACCGATTTAGATAATCATACGTTTTCTTATAGAATATGCCAATATTTAGGCAACTATTCTTGAATTTTTAAGTTTAATAAATAGATGGAAACGCCCACTTCTGAAATCCCTGAAAATCATGGTTTTCGTTTGTTAGGTATAAAATAAGTTGTAACTTTCTACTCTCTATGAAATTGATGTGTTTGATTGTACTGATTGCCTTTTTTTCTGGGACTTTTGCCCAGGACGAAAAGGTATGGATACATCCGAACAAAGGTCAGTGGGAAGAGTTCATCCATTATCGAGTGGATTTGTTTGGTGGTAAAATGTACATCGAAAAGGATGGTTTTACGTTTCATTTTTATGAAATGCCCGAGCAACATGGACATGGGAAAGATGAATCCCATGAAATGGAAACACTGAAATCATTTGCTGTTAAAACAAAATTCAAAGGATCAAGTTGGAACGGTCATGCAGTGGACTCTAAAAAATCACAACATTACATCAATTATTATTTGGGAAATGACAATCGAAGATGGAAGTCGGAAGTACATGATATCGAACAAACATTACTCAAAAATTATTATCCGGACATTGATATGGAAATTGTGGGAGGAAGTGATGGATTGAAATATTCGTTTCTGGCACAACCCCATGCTGATGTTTCTCAGATTCAATTCTCTGTTGAAGGGACTAAAGATTTTTCCATTCAGCGAAATGGTGATTTGAAAATAACAACCAGTTTAGGTGAAATCATCGAAAAAAAACCAATCGCTTGGACAGAAAAAGACGGAAAAAAATCAATGGTAGATGTTCAGTTTGTCATCAAAAATGGATTGGTTGGATACACATTTCCGAATGGATACAGGAATGATGAAACACTAATCATTGATCCGAGTTTGGTGTTTTCTACCTTCACCGGAGCAACATCAGATAATTGGGGAATGACTGCCACCCCTGGACCGAATGGAGAAATGTATGCTGGAGGAATTTCTTTTGGAGTTGGGTATCCAGTTTCAGCTGGGGCAGTTGATTTGAGCTATAATGGTGGAACGCCTAATGGTAATTTGACGGGTTTTGATGTGTCCATTTCAAAGTTTAATGTCGATGGAACACAGCTCTTGTTTTCTACCTATTTCGGAGGAAATGCCAATGAATTACCAGAAAGTATGATTGCAGGAACGAATGGAGATTTATACGTTTTAGGAATAACAGCGTCGCCTAATTTTCCAGTGAGTACATCTGCATTTGACAATACTTTTAATGGCGGACCTCAGTCAACTGAGAATTCTTTAAAGTTTATGGGGACAGATATTTTTGTCGCTCATTTTAATCCGAATGGAACCGCTATAGTAGGATCTACGTTCATTGGTGGAACAGGAAATGACGGATTGAATTCATCTTCTTTGCATTACAATTATGGTGATCAATTCAGAGGAGAGATCATTCTTGATGCGGTTGAGAATGTGTATGTTGCCAGTCATACCAAATCAGCAGATTTCCCTGTAACGAATGGCACCATTTTATTGGGAGCTCAAGATGCAATTGTTTTTAGTTTGAATTCTACATTGACAACCTTGAATTGGTCAAGCTATTATGGAGGAGCGGGATTGGAAACGGGAAATTCCTTGGAAATGTCTTCCACTGGAGATTTATTTGTTTCTGGAGGTACTACTTCTGCCAACTTACCTACAAATGGAGGTATTGACGCTACGTATGGAGGCGTTTCAGATGGTTATTTGGCCAAATTCAATTCCGTGGACGGAACATTTGTTCGTGGGACGTATATGGGAGATGCCGAATATGATCAAACGTATTTCGTGAAATTGGATATAGATGATAACGTCTATGTTTATGGTCAAACTGAAACAAGTTGGGCAATTACTCCTGGTTGCTATGGAAATCCAAATTCTGGTCAGTTTTTAAGAAAATATACTAATGATTTATTGACAATTAGTTGGACAACCATGTTTGGAGCTGGAACAGGTCATCCAGAAATATCACCAACAGCTTTTCTGATTTCTGATTGTTACGATATTTTCATTTCAGGTTGGGGAGGGAATGTCAACCAAAATGGTCCTGCACAGTTTAGTACAAGTTCGGGTTTTCCGGTAACAACAGGAGCATATCAGCCAAGTACTAATGGTTCGAATTTTTACTTAGGAATTTTTGGAAATGATGCCTCAACTTTGGTTTATGGTACTTTTATGGGTGGAACAGCATCCAGCTTTAACCATGTTGACGGTGGAACGAGTCGTTTTGATAAATCAGGTGCAGTTTATCATGCTGTTTGTGCAGCTTGTGGAGGAAATCCTAACGGTTTCACTTCAACTCCTGGGGTTTGGTCTACAACGAATCAAAGTCAGAATTGCAATCTTGCATCATTTAAGTTTCAGCTAGGAGAACCTTATTCTTTAAGTGCCAATTCAACCGTATGTAGTGGAGATCCGGTTCAATTAAATGCCTCTGGAGGGATTAGCTATTCGTGGTCGCCAGCTGCAACATTGTCCGATCCAAACATCCCTAACCCTGTTGCAACTCCAACTCAAACTACGGTTTACTATGTGGATATGGATTTTAATGAAGGTTGTGCAATTGTAGATTCTGTGGTTGTAACTGTAGTAAATGTTCCTGATGTCGACTTAAATGCTCAAAGTGATATTTGTTTTGGAGATACAACTGTTTTAACAGCTTCAGGAAATGGTTTAACGTATAGTTGGACACCAAACACGACCATTAATGATCCAACTCTTGCAAGTGTTTCTGTTTGGCCAACCCAAAGTCAATATTATTATTGTACGGTGACAAACACTTGTTTTTCGAACTTGGATAGTATTTATGTTGTCGTGAATCCATTGCCAGATATTGGTCTTATAGACGAAATCATTATTTGTAGCGGAGCACAAGCAACAATTAATGTAAGTAATTCCACAACGAATACTTGGGAATCACACCCCGACTTAACAGTCGTCTCAAACACAGAAATTACTGTTTCTCCTTCAGTTCCTACTTATTTCTATGTGAATGGAATTGATGTCAATGGTTGTGAAAAACGAGACTCAGTGTTTGTTGATATTTATCCAATTCCACCTTTAATTGTTTCGAATGATACATCGGTGTGTTTAGGAGAAAGTGCTTTTTTAAGTGCATCTGGAGTGGATGGCTATAGTTGGTCTCCTAGTGCAAGTTTGAACAATCCTTCGATTGCGAATCCAATTGCAACTCCTCCAATTCCGACGACATATACTGTCACTGGGACATATGCTGCTGGGTGCACCATAACCAACTCTGTTACAGTTGACTTATTGTATTTACCAACTCCTCAATTGCCTGATACAATTGTTGCTTGCTACAATGTTTCTGAAACCCTTACCGCAGGAGGAGCGGATTCATACACGTGGTCACCAGGCACCTATTTGGATAATACGGTTGGCGCAAGTGTTCATGCAACAGCTCCAGAGGATATTACTTACACAGTTGGTTTTACAAATGTTTGTGGAACAGTGTTTAAAGATGTTTTCTTGGATGTTATCACTCCAAATGTAACCGCATTTAGTGATACAGTTGTTTGTCCAGGTCGACCTGCATATTTATATGCTGTTGGAGGCGCTCAATACACTTGGTCGCCAAGTGCAGGTTTAAATTCAATTCACTCGTCTGGAGTAACGGCAACTCCAGCCAACCCAACAATGTATCAGGTGATCGGTACGGATGTTTTTGGATGTATGGATACCGCCCAAGTTTTTGTTGATTTATTTCCCTTAGCATTCATACAAACTTCACCTGATGCTTATTTATTGGAAGGAGATACGGTTCAGTTATCAGCATGGAGTACCACAACTGGTCCTTATGAATGGTCGCCAAGTGAGTATTTAAGTTGTATCAATTGCGTAAATCCAATTGCAGCTCCACCTACAGACTTTATGTACACGGTTAGTTATACCGATGAAAATGGTTGCAGTGCTTCCGACAATGTGTGGATCTACTTTAAACCACTGGTTTGGGTCCCAAATACGTTTACACCAAATAGTAACGGAGTGAACGAAGGATTTAAAGTGGTTGGTGGAAATATCTTAGAAATGAAGCTGCAAATTTTCAATCGTTGGGGAGAAGTTGTTTGCACATTGAATGACATTTCCGAATCATGGGATGGGACATACAATGGTCATGAATGCCAAGACGGAACATACACTTGGAAACTCTTTTACAAAGACAGAAAAGGGAACGAATCGCGACTAGTTGGACACGTTAATATTTTGCGTTAAACAAATCTTTCGTCAATTTCCATGACAGTTCCACATTGATCACACGTTCTATTGTCAACCGAAGAATAGAAATCCTTGAAGCGTGTTTGAAAATCACTTTCAATGTTTTTCAATTCAAATTTGTATTCCTTCAACTGATGATTGCAATTTTCGCAAAACCACATTAATCCATCAATCATATCAGTTCCTTTTCTTACTTTTTCAATAACAAGTCCGACAGTATTGGCCCCACGAATAGGATTGTGAGGAGTATTAGAAGGAAGTAAAAACATTTCTCCTTCTTTGATGTGAACATCTTTTGATTTTCCGTCAATCTGAACTTTCACTAATATATCACCTTCCAGTTGATAGAACAATTCTTCACTTTCATTGAAATGATAATCTTTACGAGCATTCGGTCCTCCAACAACCATCACGATAAAATCACCTGCTTCAACATACAAGTTCTTATTATTCACTGGCGGTTTCAACAAATGGCGATTTTCTTCGATCCATTGATTTAAATTAAAGGGCATCATCATGATTGCAAGATTTTATGATTTCTAAGAATAAAAGTAATAAAAAGTAGAGACTATTGGATGTCGTCCTAAAAGTAAAGTAGCTAAAATTAACTAACTTTACGGCGAATTAAATGATTTGAAATGTTAACAGGAAGAACAGCAGTAGTTTGCGGAAGTACACAAGGAATTGGATTGGCAACGGCAAAAAAAATGGCTACAATGGGAGCAAACTTGGTTTTAGTTGCTCGAAATGAAGAGAAATTGAAACTGGCTTTAAATGACCTTCCTGCAAGTTCAAATCAGCATCACAGTTACCTAGTGGCTGATTTTTCGGATCCTTTGGCGCTGAGAACATTGATTCAAGATTGGGTTGATAAAGGAAATGTTGCTAACATTTTGGTGAATAATACAGGTGGACCAAAGGGCGGACCAATTAAAGATGCAGCGATTGAAGAATTTACGGACACTTTTAACCAACATTTGATTTGTAATCACATTTTAGTTCAAGCATTGTATCCAGGAATGGTTGAAAGTGGTTATGGTAGAATCATTAATGTGATATCAACAAGTGTAAAGCAACCATTGCCGAACTTAGGAGTTTCAAATACAATTCGCGGTGCTGTTGCTAGTTGGAGTAAAACGATGGCAAATGAATTGGGAGCTTTTGGTATAACTGTCAATAATGTTTTACCTGGTGCAACTAACACTGTTCGCTTGAAAAGCATTGCTGAGACAAAGTCATCTAAAACAGGTGATTCAGTATCAGAAATTTTTGACGAAATGGCGGCTGAATCTCCAATGAAACGCATTGCCGAACCAGAGGAAATTGCAAATGCAATAGCATTCTTGGCTTCACCGGAAGCTTCTTACATCAATGGAATAAATGTTCCTGTCGATGGAGGAAGAACAAAATCTCTCTAAGTATCGAAGATTATTTCAGTAAGTTAACATGACCAACTAGGAAGTTTTCAAATCCACTGTTGGAAAGGTACTTTATTTTGTAGGTATATGTTCCATCTGGACAGATGACACCTTGGTACGTTCCGTCCCATTCAAAATTTCGGTCATCCGAAGTAAACACTTGTTCACCCCAACGATTGTAGATTTGAACATTTAACGCACTAATACCAAATACACTTGCAGAAAACACAGAGTTCGTTCTGTCGCCATCTGGAGTGAAAGTGTTAGGGACATAAATGTAATATGCCTCGTAAATCTTAACTGGCTTTTGAATGGTATCTTTACACCCAATTTCGTTGGTTGCAATCAATGTAACATAATACACACCAGGATCATCGTAGGTGTTATTTGGATGAACTAACGTTGAGTTTTGTCCATCTCCAAAATCCCATTCATAGCTATATCCTCCAGTTGTTAAATTCTGAAATGTAATAGGTAAATCGTCAAATACGGTATGACTAGATACTTGGAAATCAGCGATCGGTTGCACAACAGTAATAGTCGTTGTTGCTTCAACTGTAAAAGTTTGACATTCATCAGAAACTGAAACAGTATAAGAAGTGGTATTCAATGGATTCACCCAAACATCTGGAGTGGTTTCTCCACTGTGCGGCCATACATAGTAATAATCACCATAACCACCAGTTACACTTGTAGTGATATGAGCAGAATCACCTGGACAAACTTCAATGCCTGGAGAAATTTCTACCACTAATGGTGGACTTGTAATCGTATACAGCACTTCTTCTGTGGCAGATAAACCACATTCATCCGAAACTTCTACATAATATGTTGTAGTTGTTGGTGGAATGACATGTTGCAAGGTATCTGTACCAAGTGTTTGTCCAGAACTACTCGACCATTGATAGCTTAAATTTCCAATACCTCCAGTTGCAGTCGCGATTAAATCTGTTGGTAAATAAGGACATATTTCAACAATATCATCGGTGATATCTATGACAATTGGCGGGTAATCAGGAACAACAACAGTATAATTGACTGTAACTGTTTCATTCAAACAATCATCGGTAACGGAGACTGAATAGGTTTCAGTTGTCATTGGTGATACAAAAATCGATGGAGTTGTTTCACCAGTGCTCCACAAATAAGTATATGGTGCTCCTCCTCCGCTAGGAGTTGCAATAATTTCTACTTCTTCACCGGGACAGGTGGTTTCGTTTCCTTCAACAAGTACTTCAACTTCGGATACATCATTAATAAAGAGTTCCAATGTTCCACTTTGGGGATTGCCACAATTGTCGACATAGGAATAGTCCACGAGTATGTTTTCAATTCCTTCTGGTATTCCATCTGCAAATGCTTGAATGGTAAAATCAGCAGTGAGGGCACCAGGAGCAAAAGTGATTGAATTCGGAAATGCTGAGTAGTCAACACCCTCTGTTGCCGTTCCACTGGTCGAAAAATTCACAGTCATTGGAGCGCTTAAATTACAAGGTGTTCTCTCCATTGTAAAAGTTGTACTTACACAACTTTCAGCCATAATTGTTGGGTCATTGAATACATCTTGAGAAATGGTAAACTTTCCTTCTACTGGCTCTGTAGCCGAAAAACTTTTTCCTTGTAAGAAGATTCCTGAATCAAAAATTCCATCTCCAACATCGGCAATTGCTATGATGATGTGATAGGTTGCATTGCATTGAATCTTTGCTTTTGCTGTTAAAAGGCGAGTGAAACCGTCGTATTGAATTGTTTGTCCACCGTTGTTGTTCACATACAACTGAGGGAATCTTGGTGGATATGCTGTTCCGTTAACATTGGTTCCAGCGGCATGCACATTGTCGATTGCAACTGGAGAACCATCAGGAAGGCGGGCAATGTTTTGCAATCCTGATATTCCCGGTCCTGAAATAAAAAATCCGAAAACATCATTGAATCCAGCATTGACATACTCTGGATATTCTTCTGATCCAAATACATAATTGAATCGAACCGAATCTGAGCATGTTTCAAAGTCAAATTCTAAAACGGATGCATTGTATGTGCCATTGCTTGGGTTGGCCAACAAACCTGTTAAAATACTATATCCAGGTGTTCCATTATCAATTCCAGAATTGGCACTGTTATTTGGTCCATGTGGCCCAGCTCCATTATTCAATACCGTTCCAGTTGTGAGGACAATGCCTTCGTCTATCCCAAGATTTGTGTTGTACGCAGTAAACGAACCAAGCGCGTTGTTTGGAACATTTTGACCGTTAAACTTTACATTGGAAATTGTGACGTTTGAACCTAATAGTACATTTTGAACCACCGCGGATGGAGTAGCGGAGGCATTCGTAATCAACTGTGCTTCTGAATGGAAAACAGTGAATAATAGAAGCGATATGATTAAGAATTTGTTCATCATTACTTATTAGACGTAAACTTACATAAAACGTTGACTCGAAAAGTAGCAAATGTAGTGCCGAAATATTAAAATGTGTTAATTAACGAATTAAGTGTAAATAGATTAACGTTACTTTGGCAAAGATATTTGCATCACACCTTAAAAATAGTGATTTTTGTTCAGATGAAAAAACTGCGAAATTTATTTAAAAATTGGAGAAGACCAATAAAATTGTCTATCTCCAATCCCGCAAATTTTGATGAAATTTGGAGTGTTTCAACTTCCAAGGTTCAGCTGGTTTCGTTGTTTTTATTAATTTTTGTGTTGATTTCCGTTGGTGTTGGCTTTCTTATTTTGAAAAGTCCATTTGGAGATTACTTACAAAGCGACAAAGAAGCGCTTAAACGAAATCAATTGGTAGAGCAAAAATTGAGCATTGATAGACTAACAAAAAAGTTAGATGCGCAAGAAAAATACATTGATAATATCAAGATGATTATTCTTGGAGAGAAACCGAAGGACAGCATTTCAACCATGAAAAATGAAGTTCGCGTTGATCCGAATAAAATTGACGGAACTGTTTCTCCAGAAGAGCGAGTGATTGCTGACAAAGTGAAGGATGATTTAAGAACCACCGTCAAAAAGAAATCTGTGATGAATGTCCATTTCATTGCTCCTGTCAAGGGAAAAATCAGTCAAGTTTTTGACGCAAAAAATCATCAAGGGACAGATGTTGTAACACCAGAAAATAAATCTGTATTGGCTTGTTTGTCTGGAACGGTGATTTATTCCGGGTTTTCTCAAAAAGATGGACACATATTAATTGTAGAGCATGCCAATGACTTTATTTCTGTGTACAAGCACAATCAAGCGCGATTGAAGAAGACTGGTGATAGAGTAAGAACTGGAGATCCAATTGCCATTGTTGGTAATTCAGGAGAAAATTCAAATGGGCCACATTTGCATTTTGAATTGTGGTTGAATCAAAAGCCTGTAAATCCTGAAGATTACATTCAATTAGAGATGAAACAATAAATTAGGTATCGATGCCTTGCATGTTGCACAGCTTGAAATAAGTTCCTCCAAGTTGAATTAACTCTGCATGTGTTCCTTTTTCAATAATTTCACCTTTTGAAAGCACAATGATGTGATCGGCGTTTCGAATTGTACTCAAGCGATGAGCAATGACCAAAGATGTTCGATTCGACATCAAGTTATTCAGCGCATCTTGAACTAACTTCTCTGATTCTGTATCTAAGGCCGAAGTTGCTTCATCTAAAATTAAAATTTCAGGGTTTTTCAAAATGGCACGAGCGATACTGATACGTTGTTTTTGTCCACCAGATAGTTTGTTTCCTCTTTCTCCGATATTCGTTTCGTAGCCATTTTCCAGACCTAAGATAAAGTCATGTGCATTTGCAATTTTTGCTGCTTCCATGATTTCATCTTTGCTTGCATTTGGTTTTCCAAAAGCAATATTTTCAATAATAGTTCCATTGAACAAAATAGATTCTTGTGAAACGATTCCAATTTTACCCCTAAGCGTGCGAATATCAATGTCTTTTATACTTGTTGAGTCAAAGAAAATTCCACCTTGCTGAATGTCATAAAATCGCGGAAGTAAATCAGAAATAGTTGATTTTCCACTTCCAGATTCTCCCACTAATGCAACAGTTTTGCCTAGAGGAATTTCAAAGCTGACATTCTTTAAAATGGGTTCATCCTTGTATTGAAATGAAACATTTTCATAGCGAATTGCTTGAGTTAACTCAACATCAAAGATTGGGTTTTCTGGCTCGAGAATTTTTTCGTCGGCATTCAGAATGGAATTGATTCGATCTTGGGATGCTTTCGATTTGTTTAAGTTAGCTACAGATGTAGCAATGCCTTGAATTGGTCGCATTAATTGAGAAAACACCAGAATGAATCCAATGAATTGTTTTCCATTGAAACCATTTGCAGCAGTATTGTCTAGAATCATACTTCCACCATACCAAACAATTCCGAGCATGACTATTACCGCAAGGGTTTCATTCAATGGTGGCGATAAATCGCGCTTACGAAAGGCTTTGGTTGTCAATTGCTGGTGACGTAAATTACTTTTGCTAAACGATTGTTTGATTTGTTCCTGTGCGTTAAATGCCTTGATGATTCGTATTCCGCCAAGGGCTTCATCCAACTTTGAAAATAAGTTTCCTAATTCTTCTTTCTCTTGTCCAGCAGTACGCTTTAAACTTTTACCAATTCTTGAGATAACAAAAGCGGTGAGCGGCAATAAAATAAATGAGAAGGCTGTCAATTGCGGACTCCAATACAGCAATGCACCAATATTGATAATGATGGCGATTGGTTCACGGTAAAACAATTCAAGTACTGAAATTACCGCAACTTCAATTTCATTGACATCACCTTGCATGCGCGACATTAAATCACCTTTTCGTTCATCACTATAGAACGACAATGGTAGAATCATTGCTTTATCAAACAGAGCTTGTCGCACATCACGGACAACGGCCATTCGCAGTTGAGATTGATACCAAATTGCGCCATAGCGGAAAACATTTTTAAGAACAAAGGCAATCATTACCGAAAAGCACACGAACAGTAATGCTCCTTTCGGATCATTATCTACCATTTGCTGCATGAAATATTGATAATAGTTGGAGCAATATTCAAAAAATCCAGTAAAAGTTCCGTTGAAAATGGGCTCAGCAATTTTTTTCTGTAATTCATCACCAGTTGGGAAAATCAATTGTAAGAATGGAATGAATAAAACCATTGAAATTAAATTGAAAATCACAAAAAGGAGGTTGCAAACTATGACAGTAATTGCGGTCAGTTTATACTTAAACGTATGTCTATAGATCTCAAGAATGCTTTTCATTGCTTCAAAGATAGTTAATTAGTCGATAGACTGTTTCGAGGAATTGTAAAAGTGAAAGAATGATTGGTTTCACATATCTTGCCAGTTGGCGCGGACGTCTCGTCCGTGACCTCTTCAAATCTAACAATTTTTCATCCAATCGTTTTCAACGCCCAATTCAAACAAATTACTCAAAGCAAACCTACTTTTTCTATGATCTGTATTTAGTTGACATACGAATAAAAATAGGAAAAGCTTTTATTTACAAAAGAAGAAACTTATTCACGGACGGGAAATCCGCGCGAACTGGGTAAATGTTCAATCTATGTTGGTGTGGACTTCTTGGCAACGCATCCTCAATGCATTGGATTTAGTTGACATACGAATAAAAATAGGAAAAGCTTTTATTTACAAAAGAAGAAGCATATTCACGGACGAGACGTCCGCGCGAACTGGGATAATAATTTGTATTGATTGAAAGCCACCTAATACGCCACCATAAAAACAAAAAACCCTCATAATCAAAAGATTACAAGGGTTAATAGTACTCGAAGCGGGAATACATAATGATTGAAACTTATTGAAATGAATTGAAATATATGGAATATTGATTATATTGGCATAAATAAGCAGTTGTTGTAACTAATTTTTATCAATCATTGTTTAAATACTTACACCAATTCTTACACCAATTTTAAAACTTTTACCAAATGAATGTTTCATTCTATTTAAGAACAGAGAGAATTTCTAAGAAAAATGGTCAAATTCCAATTGCGATTTTAGTTACACATGATGGCTGGGTTGTTAGAAGAAACCTTCCAAAGCTTAAAACTAAATTGGAAGATTGGGATAATAGTCAGTATCGAATTGTACCATCAAAACGAGGAGAACCAAATAATTTGGCTGCTGAATATAATTTAGAAATAGACAGAGTAAAATCTAGATTAAGTGAATATTGGGGAAATAGTATAATTCAAAAAACGAAGATAACCCCTGATGTTGTTATTGACATAATAACTGGTAAGATTAAAGATAAATTAGTAAAAGCGGAGCCAACACTTATACTTTCATTTGATTCATTTATTGAACAAAATAAAAGCCACAGAGCTGAGCGTACTATAACAGGTTACAATACAACTAAAAATTTGCTAGAAACATTTGTCGATGAAAATAAAATAGACGAACGATTATCGAAGTTAGATATGGCATTTTATGATAAACTTCGAAATTATTGTTTTCAGGATAAAGGTTATATGAATAACACCTTTGCCAAAATCACTAATAACCTTAAAGCTTTTATGAGTTGGGCTGAGGACAGAGATTTACATCAGAATGTGATTTACCATAAGTTTAAAGCAAATGAGGAAAACATTGAGGTAATCTATTTAACAAAGGAAGAACTGTTTCATTTAAATAGTTTTGAATTCGAAATTGATAGACTTTCCAGAGCTCGTGATATTTATTGTTTTTCTTGTTTCACAGGGTTACGTTATTCGGATTTAGCAAACCTAAAACCGTCAAATATCTTCGACGACCACCTAAAAATTAATGTAACAAAAACAAGGGAGTCAGACCAGGTTATTCCATTGTCGAAGTATGCAAAACAAATTCTTGAAAAGTATAAATACACGATTCACTATCCGTTACCGATGATTTCAAGCCAAAAGCTGAATGAATATATAAAGGATGCATGCGAAGAGGCGGAAATTAACACTCCAGTTACGATTACGAGATATTCTGGAAAGAAAAAAATTGAAAAAACTGTGCCTAAGTATCAATTGCTTACGCTTCATACTGGGAGAAAGACATTCGTTACGAATTCTCTAGTCTTAGGGATGAATCAAATGATTGTTCGCGGTATAACTGGTCACAAAAGTGACTCTGCATTTCGGAAGTACGTGAAGGTTGCAGATGATGTTAAGACGAGCGAAGTAAGTAAGTATTGGGATAATATTTAAAAGTAAAAAGTTTAGCTAATTAATATGATGGAATTAAGTACAGGTTTTAATCTTGAAAGTTTCGAGAATGATAAAAAGGATTTCCTTGCATATTGGAATGAAATTATTCCTTTATTGAAAAATTCCCCTCAGTTCAATTATTTATGGTTGTGCGAAAGAATGGAGGATTTTCACTCCAAGTATTTTATCAATTTGAGTCTTGTAAATCCTAAACTGTCTGAAATCGAAATATTAAAATTAAGAAGGTTTAGAAATGAATTAAGTGTAATTATTGATAATCAATATTATATAATGAAAGATGATGCAATCGATTCAGACTGTAGTATTGTTAAACTTTTGTTTATTGATTTTTTATCCGGATTTGAAAAAATTCAACCTAAAACGATATATAAAATTGAAGCAGTTTTAAAACTTTGTAATGAAGGCTTTTTTGATACCTTGGATTATCTGGAAGATGGATTTAAAAGTTTGTTAGGTTCAGCAGAAAAGTGGCCAGTAATTTCTCCTCCGAATATTGATTATAGAAAGCTTTATTGGATGAGTAAAGATGAATTCATGTCAAATATCAATAGCTTAATAATTCGAGTATATACTGAAAAAAACTCATTTCATTTTAATCTGCTAATTAAAACAAAGTGAAAATGACCATCGACGAATTAGATATATTGTATGCTAAGTATTACAATACCAAAGAAAAAAAAATAATAAGGGGTTTGATTACTATCTGTGGTTAGCAGAAGAGTATTTTATGACTAAAGAGAAATTAACTAATCTTCCATTAGTAATTGATGAGGGTAGGTTGTCAATGGAGAAAATGGATCAAAACTTAGTGATTCATGAATTGAACTTATTATTAAAAATTATTTTGGGCGATATTTTCAGTTTTTGTTTTAGTAAAATAATTGATATTAATAATACAAGTGAAAGCATTAGAACAATTTCAATGTACCATCCTAATTCAATTAGAGTAGAGAAGTTTTTATATGATTTGTATGAATTTAAATCGAATAATTATTACGAGACTCTATCGATTTTACAAAACACTATTAATTCAAAAAGACTCTGGTATCATTGCATGGATGAATCTGGAAGTTTAATTTTTGTAAGTGTTGATTCAGTAAAGTTTCTAGAAAATTTAAGAAAAACTTTGGATAGAGCGATTGCTAGCATTGGTCAAAGGCACGTCACAAAGACAGTAAATGGAAATAAATTGGAGCACATTTTGGTGGAATATTTTGACTTACCATTTCATGAAAAAAAGTTTACAGCATTAGAAATTATTGGATTTGCTAGCTTATTATCAGAGGATCCAATTGATGCTAAAAAGGTTAAAATTTGTAAAGCTATTATTGATTATTTGGGTCAAAAAAAACCAAAGTTTTACTTTCAAAGATATTTGTTTGAATTGAATGATACAGAAAGACATGCTAAAGGACCTAGAATAGTTGAAAATTCAAATAAGAAGAAATTTATTGATAACGTTTATCATGTAATGAGTAATGCTTGTAAATTAGGTTATTCATTAAGTTCAATTAAGAGCTATTTCTACAACTCCGACGAGAAAATATGTTTTGAGTCGAATTCTGAAATCTCAAGTAATGAACTGAAAAATATCAGCTCAGGATTAAATTACATTGAAAACATTTCATTTGTTGAAAAAATATACAGCACATATAATTCTTAAAATCAGCGTTTTGATTGTTTGAATTGGACTCTTTGAATACAATTAGTATAATTTTGATTAATTAATCATTCAGTTATTTGTTGGAGTTAAAAGTCAATACCGACTAATTCAAATTCAATTAAAATCTGAAAACATGAGTAACCTTTTGTATTCCCATCAAAAAGAATATCTTATTTCTGCGGCAAGAATTATTGCACAAGAAATCTTCGAAAAATCACAAACAATTCATCCGCCAAGTATTGATCCGACACGAGAGGAGTTCATAACTCAGCGAGAAGCTGCTAAATTCCTACACATTACAGTTGGAACGTTAATTCAATGGAAAAAAACCGGCAAAGTTCCTTTTTACAAAATAGGAAGAACAATTTTGTTTTCTAAGAGAGAGTTACTTGCAACTGCCCAAAAATCTTAGAGTAAATAAAAAAGCGTAGCACTAACCACGCTTTTTTCTATTAGAAACTTTCACAGTTTCAAATTATTTTCTACTAATGCGAAGATAATGAATCTGTGTGTAAATTAAAAATTTATGGCTACAGTAGATGATTTTATCCAAGTTGGAACGGATATTTACAAAATCTCTTATGCACCTTCACTTCATGACACGTATGACAGAGTGCTGATAAAATGGAATTTTGAAACCTTCAAAAGGGATGTCTTACAAGATAAAGAAAAGCTTAAAAAGTATGATGGTTTCTGTGTGAAACCAGCGCATATTAATTATAAACAAGAACACGGAAAAAATGAGAATTATTTGTTTTATAATAGATATCATGAGATATCATGGGAACCAAAGGATGGTGATATGCCATCAACGAAAATTTTCCTAAAACATATTTTTGGTGATCAACTTTATGTCGGTCTTGACTATTTACACTTGCTATTTTTCAATCCAACTCAATCACTTCCTGCTCTATGTCTGGTTTCATCTGAAAAGAATACCGGAAAATCCACATTTACGAGATGGCTCAAAGCAATCTTTGAATGGAATGCGACTTACCTAGAGAAAAGTGCACTAATGAACAGATTCAATTCTCATTGGACGGAAAAGCTTTTGCTGTTTTTTGAAGAAGCAAAATTCTATCGCGATGTTGAAATGGATTTATTTAAGGATTTAATAACAAATGATATGAGTTCAACTGAAAAAAAAGGATTCGATAGAGTTGAAACAGGATTCTTTGGGAAGTTTATACTTTGTAGTAATCATGAAAGTACCTTTATTAAAATCGATAAAGATGAAACACGTTTTTGGATTAGGAAGATTTTAGCCTTCTCAACTGAAGATCCTAGAATGTTAGATAAACTGATATCAGAGATACCTCAGTTTTTAAACTATCTGCGAACATATGAACGAAGACATAAAAACGAGACACGACATTATTTCAAACTTGAAGTTTATAAAACTGAAGCTTTAATGAATGTTATTCAATCAAGCATTTCAGATCTTGAGCATAATATGATAATTGTTTTATTTGATATAGTGCAAAAACTTCAATTAAATTCTATTCAATTTACACCCATCGATTTATCAAACTTAATGAAAAACACTAAACCTACTCCAGGGGAAATTAGAAGAATTTTAAAAAATAAGTGGAAATTATCCCATGCTGGAAATACCCTTACTTATAATAGGATATCCTACAATAACAATAATTTATTTCAAGAAAATAGTACGGGTAGGTTTTACACTGTTACGAAGGAATTTATGAGTGAAAATTTCGAGGAATTGATGAATTGATGAATTGTGAATTTTTAAAATTATTATAACTTATAAATAAAACAATATGAACGCTTTAGGTAAGATAAAGAACAGAATTTCTTCTCATCATTTTGTCATCGAAGAATTAGAATGATGAGTTCATCGATATTTTACAAAGAATTAGAATGATGAAGCTGATTCACTGATGTAATATAGGTTTCATCAATTCATCGATGTTCTTTCTATTCTTTCTCTCCTAAAGCGTTTTTCACATTTAAAAGGATTAAATATTATTCAAAATTTAATAAGTATGAGCTATTTATATTTTTTGATTGTGAGCTTTTCAAGACATGTCTCTGTATATACATTCGATTATTCTAATCTCGATATTTCCATCAACGTCTTGCATAATTCCCCATGGTCACTATGAGTAAAAAAATGAAAAATATCATCATTCGAGTTGATGATGATGAAAAAAATAAAATTAAGAAATCAGCTGATTCTTGTGGACTTACTATTTCAGAATTTATTAGAAAAAGTGTTTTATACAAGAATCCAATTTTTCTTTCAGAAGATGATCGGTTGGAAATTAATGATTTAAAAACTGAATTAATTAAAGTAATAAGAGTGGGGAATTTGTATCATGATTTGCGCAAACAGAATCAAACAATCGTTGGTCGAGTTAAATCATTTTTAAAGAAAGTAAGATGATAATTAAGGCTAGAAGTATAGCTCATGTCAAGGAGTCATTAAATTACATTGTAAAAGAAGAAAAGAATCATGTTTATTTAGCTTCTGATGGAATTGACACGACAAATGTTAAGTCGATGCTCAGTGATTTTTCTATCTATAATAATTCAAAAGTTAAAAATGGGTTTGTCAGCGTGGTTATAAGCCCAAATAAATTGGATCAGCTGAATCAGAAAGATTATGAAGGAATATTAAAAGCAACACTGTCCGAGTTGAATCTTGGAAATCGTCAGTTTATTTCTGTAATGCATTTGAATACTAAGAATCCTCATATTCATGTGATTTTGAATAGAATCGATTACGAACATAATACATGGAAGGATAATCACATTGCTTGGAAGTGTCAAGCAGCATGTAAATCTATTACTAAGGATTTGAAATTACGAGATGCATACCAGTCTGAAAATAAAGAAGTGAAGACACCATTAGATAACGTATATGAGAAACAACGTTTTGAAGCTAAACAACGACTTCAATCTAAAGTGCGAAGAGCACTATTTATTTCTACCGATATGAAAAGTTTGCATTCAAATTTATCAACTCAAGGAGTAGAGATTGAAATAACTAAATTAAAAAATGGTTTATATGGAACTACATTAGTTTTTGAGGGAAGCAAGTTTAAAGCAAGTAAAATAAACAGAAATTTATCCGTTAAAGCTGATGGGCAGGGATATGGTCCAAAGGATCAACTTAAACAATTATTTGAAAAGAATGCTCTAAGGATTTCAGGAAAATTGGATAATGACACAATTTTTGAAAGTTTAGCGCATGATCCAGAATTGCAAAAAAAGTTCATTGAAGATATTATAGAACAACATACATTTACAGGTAAACTTGGCGGTTTATTCGATGATGCCTTAGATGATAATGATGCCGAAATAGATTATTTAGCTAAACGAAAAAAAGCATTGAATAGAAAGCATACTGTGGAAAAGGGTGGAGGAATGAATAGGTAATTATTCCCAAATAATTGGAATATTGCGAATTTCAGTTGTTTCAAATTTTGTTTCTCTTTCATTTGGCTTTTGTCGTGATAATGACATTGTGAGGATTTCAAATTTATCAGTACCAGGCATAACAGAAGGAAATTCAGCAGTGATGAGTACAGGAATATTTGTATACAAATCGGTTCTTGACATTTGCCCACCAATAAGCGCATATTTTGAGACAACTTCATTCCCAAGATTATCAATTGCTTTAGTTCCATAGGATAATGCACTCAATTTTTGATTAGTAGATTTTAATGTCACCAGAATTTCAACTTTTACTGTTTGACTTCCAGTGTTTCCAACACAACTCATCAATTTAAATTCAAAGTCACTGTTAAATGATTTAATGGTACTTATGGAGTCGTTATTAAATGCTTCAGAAAACTTTAACTTTTCTTCTAGGAAGGCAAGTCGTGTTTTTAGTTGTTGATTTTCCTTTGAAATATTATCGCAATTACTTTGTGCGGATAATGTTGCTGATAAGAGTAATAATGCCGAAATCGTTAGTGTTTTCATAATTGTTTTCTTTCAAAAATACAAATACCATTTCAAAAACGGACATATATGCCTAATCTTTTTTCATTGAATTGCTGACCTTCATCCCGTGTCAGAAGAGGAAAAGAAATACTTGTTTGAATTAGGTCAGAAAATTGACCAACTTTATCGAAAAAAGTACTCGAGTCAAAATGAATTCGCTAAGCATGTTGACTGCGATACACGAACGATTCGTCGCATTATTCGCGGTGAACAAAACATTTCAATTCTTTTACTAAAGCGAATTTCAGAGTGCTTGGAAATAGATGTTAAAATGATAATATGATAATATATTTACATGATTATATTTTATCATGTAAATATGTCTTTATATTAATTAAAGTAATTTCGTTGTTAGTTTGTTAAAACAAGGAATCGAATCATAAAAAATCCAAAAAATACTTTTTGGATTTGATATTACGTACTGATCATAAAACGAACCAAAATCAGCCGTATCCATTTGTTTAAATCGACTATACTTTTGTCAACTTAAATCTTTATGCTTATCGGACGAGCACCACTATACGTTCAATAACTCTGCCACTTTCAAGATGAAGTTGAATTCGATAAATTCCTTCTTGCCCCCGGAGTTTGCATTCCACATTTGTGTTTGCTGGGAAATAATACTCTTGAATCAACGCGCCTGTGATACTCATTTGTCTCAGCCACAAAGAACCTTCATAGCCTTGCAGATTAGCGCGAATTTGACCACTGGTAGGATTCGGATAAAAAGATAATCCATCAACTAACGAAATTTCATCAAGGAAGGTGACGTTGTCAATAGAATAGCAAGAAGATGTGTCAATGCAGGACCCAGAAGTGACTTCCAAGGCATAGGTGCCATTCTGTGTAACTTCTAGAAAAATACTAGACTGCCCAAAGAGGATATCATATCCATTTGAGCAATCCAACCATTGGTAGGAATCAGCTCCTGAAACACCTGTCAATGTGGTATCATTTATAAGGAATACTGAGGTGTCAACATTATCAATGATGAGATCAAGCGATACAATTGAATCACATCCAAATATGCCAGATAAAGTGTCTGTGTAAATTCCTGAGGAGCTATATGACTGCCCGTTGATAGGCCAAATGTACGTTTCACAAGTCGTTATATTCTGTACCGAACTACTACTGTTATTTATAGTTAAATCGATTGAAATCAAGGAATCGCACCCGTTTTGAGATGAGTATGTTTCGGTATATATTCCAGATGAAGTATAGTTTACTCCATTCTCAGACCATAAATACTCATCACACGAAGTAATAGTTGAAGTCGAAGTGTATGGTTGAGTAATAGTAAGATTTAGTTCAATAATTGAGTCACACCCATGAATAGTAGATACTATTGCAGTATAGTTCCCTGAATTTGCATACGTTTGTCCGTTGGCATTCCATGTAAAACTTGTACAAGCTTCTACTGTATCACTGACTGTAACAGAATTATGGAATGTGATGGACGCTGTAATAATTGAATCACAATCATGAGGATTGAATATCCTATATGTATATGTTCCAGATGATTCGATAACTTGCCCATCAGGAAGGACTAATTGTGATGCATCACAAACCGAAATTGATTTGTTTGCAAGTGCTGGAACGCAATTAAATTTTGATCGAAATATATCTCCATTAATTCCACAAGCATAAAATGTATTCTGGTGAATTACAAAATCATAAACTTGCATGGTAGAACTCATTGAATTCATTAAGAAAATGGTCCAGTTAGATCCACCATCTATAGATTTCAAAATATTTCCACTTAATGTAAGGCAGTACATTGAATCTGGATTACTTGGGTCAGGAACTAGAATTTCCTTAACGCTTCCCGTTATGAAGCCTACGGAACTCCATGTAAGACCAGCATCTGTAGATTTGTACAGATTACTGGAAATATTGAGCGAATATGCCAAGGTGTCATTCACAAAGTCAATATCTACAATTTGGGATACAGGTAATAAAGGGTCGTTAATTTCTGTCCAAGTTAATCCAGCGTCTGTAGTTTTGGCAATTGTTCCAGTTGAAATTCCTGCTAATCCTATTTGACTATTTAAGAATGAAAATCGAGTTGCACCACTAAAAGAAGGTGTGTAAACCAGATTCCAAGAGGCACCTCCATTTGACGAACGATAAACACCGTTACTCATATTACTAATGAGAATGTTATCCGCATCTACACAATAAACGGCTTGATTCAGCTGTGGTCTTGAGATTGACGTCCAATTCAAACCACGATTCGTTGTTTTTCTCACTTGACCAAATCCACTTACAAAACCAACTGAATCATTCGCAAAACTAATGTCCCAAAATCCTGATGCTGAAGAACCGCCAATTTGTGTACTCCAGTAACGGCAGTTGTCATCGGAACGTAGAATCGTCCAACTGGCATCTGTAATTTGATAATTTCCCACGCAATGCGCAGTAGAATCATCGCTGAATCGAATACGCTGGAGTTTCGAATCATGAACCCCTCGTAACCTCATTTTCCAAGTAAGTCCGTTATCGAATGATTCCATAAGAGCATATTCTCCATACATATTCAGTACACCTGATGGAAACTTAAGTATCCCTTTCATATCTGCTGAAACAGGTGAAGTTATCTGGGTGAATGTACCTCCTGCATTTTCCGATCGGAGTATCAATCCGTCCCATCCAAGAGCATAAACAATATCTGGTTCTGTAAAATGAACTTCAGTTACATAGGACAAAGGAGGGACTGGTAAAGAAGACCATGTTACTCCACCGTCTATTGTTCTGTAAACACCTTGATTTGAACATGCCACGAGCCCCGTATCTCCTACAAAAGCGACTGCAGTTAGGTTTGGAGGAAGGCCACTAGAAATAATACTCCATGTATTACCTCCATCTATAGATTTCAACACTTCACCATTGTTACTTGACATATAAACCGTAGTTGGTGACGCGAAACTAATGTCATAGAGCAGACTGGTGACACCAGTTGGGACAACTGACCAGTTCGCACCAGCATCTGTCGTTTTTATGAGTAGACCATTTGCTCCGCAAATAAACCCTACAGAAGATGAGGTAAAGACCATCTCCTGAAATGAGTAACTGGATGTGTATGATTCAGTCCAAGTGAGGCCTCCGTCATTGGTAGTAAACATACTTCCACCACCACCAGCTATTAATCCATTCTGAGAATCAAAAAAATACAATCCAACAACTCCCGTTAGACTGTTGCTAAAGGTGTTAGTCCACAATTCACCATGATTTGTTGTTCGAAGTAGTACAGTACTAGCGCCTCCAACAAATGCTGTTGTGTCATCGACTACATAGGAACAACTTAACACGTCTAACCTCTTCAGCGGTGTTAAATTTTCCCATTGGCTCTGACCAAATACGACAGAGGTCATTATGCAGAACGTTATATATATAAAAAGTTTCTGGAACAATGAATACATATTTTTTTATGTAAAGATAGTGAAATTAGATTTGGCAACTTTTTCACTTTCAAGCACTACTGATATTTATGAGAAGTAGAAATCTGTTTTAATGTTTATCGACCGATAAATGAATTTCAAAAAGGGAGTGATTTCATACGCGCATCATCTTGAGAAGTGAATGTGATTCGAAGTGAAAAAAGAAAAAGTGCCTGCAGCCAGCGAGGGAAAAACGAAAAGAAAAAATGAGTTCAGCGAAATTTTACCTTGAGTGTGGGATAAGTGAAATGTAACGACGAAGCCCGATGCGATTAGCAGGCGAGCCAAATTAACAAGTGGCGGGTTTCGATAAGCTCAACCGATGCCAGAAAGGTTGTACTTGACGGAACTAGAAGCCACGACCGAGAGAAGCACGGAGCGTGATGAACAAAACAAATGAATGGAAGTTGGTTTGAGGTACGAAAACGGACTGGAATGAATGTTACATGCAAGTGCGCTGATGAATATGCGTTAGCACTTAGAGCGATTTATTTTCACTTGCAAGTATGTTTTGTGAATAAAGTGAGTACTGAAAGAAGAACGTTTTTCCTTTCCTATTTTTGTTGTAATTCGTGTTTCAATTTCTTCTTTATTAGTTTTTTGTTTGTATTAAAACTATCCTTTAAATAAGATTCTTCAAATTCAATTTTCATCGATTCAAATTCAGAATTTGTTCGTTTTATCATTTTATTCAAATCAAAATTTGATTTTAGTATCCAATTATCCGTAAATAACTCTTTTAATCTACTATCCATTAAACCTTCAACGAAAAGCATGTTTTCATGACAATTTGTATAGTATAACTTCACATATTTAATTGGTTTAGAGGCTATTTGATTTGGATAAGTAGTTCCAAATTCGAAACCAACCAAATAAAGGCTAAAATTTTCACGTCCTAACATCCCCCTATCCTCAGACTTAGACTTCAAAATTAAAGGAGCATAAATTTCACATAGAAGTAGTAATTTTGCCACTGCTACTGGACTTTGAAAAATTTGAAATGCAGATCTTGAAAGCAAGATATTATTTCTGGTTTGAACTTTAGATAAAAACATTGTATAATGAACAGAATTTGGGTCAAAAATCACACCTGTTTGAAAGTACTTGTATTTTTTGAAATTATAAAAGGTTACATATTTTTCTAAAACCTTTGAGATAAATTTATCATTTATCATTTTTGAAGATTTTGGTATATTAACAACTTGTGTAGAGTAGTAATTTACACTTTCTAACACACCTATTAAAAATCCCAAAATATTCCTTCTACCTATGAAAGCTGAATTATCCAATTCTCTATAATGCTTAATTGTACCTAAAAGAGTGTTTTTAAGAAAAAACATAAATGTTGTAACATCACTACTTGAATTTTGTGAAATTTTATATCCTTTATTAATCTCTTCATACAACCATTCTAGTTCTGATTTCTGTAACAAATCATCAGTATAAGTAAGTGGAATATACCTGTCTATCAATTCCTGATTATAATTTTGTATTTCTGAGTTAGACTCCTGTATCTTTTCCAATCTACTTGTAATTTGCCTTTCCGCAAGTAATTTGGATAAAATTGGTTTTGCAAAATACAAGCCCAAAAGAGCAATAATTGCAGTAAGTATACTTTCGAATACACTGAATAAATCAATACTAGTGTCGCTAACATTTTTTATTTCTTGGTATTTAATGTTCAAGGTGTCACCAAATGAAACATCTGCGGCAAAAAGGATTGATGGAAAAAGGAAAAATACTATTACGCTAAATCTTCTAAAATATGACATACTTTATCAAATATTTCTTTAAAAAAACTCTATAAAAATGTTGTGCTTAGATACTCTTTGAGTACCAATTATTTTAAACATATTAAAAAAATGAATCTTTAGGATTTGCCTAGCGAATTGGCAATTTCTTCCAGGTTAGAACTCAATTCTGAAACCAAATCTCCAAACCCTGCTAATTGTTCGTCATGAGCATCGCCATTGGCCACATACAATGAATTTGTACGTTGCTTTTCTTTCAATTCATAAATTTTAAATACTTGATCAAAAGATAGTTTCGATTCCTTTGCAACCTCATTTATTTCTGATATAAGGTCTATTGCAGCATTTTTTGTTACGTGCTTGTAATCTCTTGGTGATTGGTTTTGTAATGTTTCCATTGTTTTTTATTTTAATACTTATTCTAATCAAGGATTGTGGCTAAAATTCTAGTATATCTAGATACAACCAATCCATGTAATGATTCGAAAATTGTAGGCTCTTCTTTACTGGGAGGGTAAGCTAGAAAAAAGATAAATGCTTCTTCTGAATTACTTTTCCCTTTCTTAAATTTAGATATATATTCCTCTATAATTTGAGATTTCTCATATTGAATGCGGTTGAATTTTGTCTTTGAAATCTGATCCTTTTTTATTAAGACATGAAATGGTTCATATTCTTGCGAATTTGTTTCATCATTCTTAATTCCCTCAAATAATTTAATCATATAGTTATTTGAATCAAGCTTTATCCAACTTTTAGTACCTTTTCTGAAATCAAAGTGAGCATAATAAATTCTCAATTCTTTTGCATTAACATTTTTTGCCGTCGTTACATTTAAGAATAATTTGTAATACTCTTTTTTAGTTCCAAGTAAGTCTAATTCAACATCACGGTTATAAGGACAACTCAAATAAAAATCAACTATCTGATTGATTGTCGTCACGACTTTATTCGATTTTTTTTCATCGCCAAATTCATCAGAAAAAGTTCTTTTAGATCCACTGCCGTCTTGTTCCTCTGAATTTTCCACTCTATCTTGAGTTTTATAGTCAGCTTTTGGTTTTGTATACAATTTCAACTTTGAAGGGAATTCCATTTTTACCAAATCTGAAGTTGATAATTTTCCCCTGTAACCAATTTTCAAATAGTCAAGAAATGATGAATAGGAACATTCATTTGTATGCTCTGTCCTACCGATTTTAAAGTATGGTCTTGGTTTGTTCTGTGGTTTAAAAGAGCAAGGGAATACTGGAACTCCACAGTTGTCTCCAGCACAAATAAATTCAATTGATTTCGGATCAGAAATAATTTTCAGATCCTCTGCGTCTATAAGCTCTCCTGTCTCTTTGTATTTGGCTTGATTCATTTTTAATTTGAATTAGTTTCGGTTGTATCAATATCGTGACCAAATATTTCTTTGATCTCTAAGTATTCATCAGATTTCTGGTCCAGTTCATTCAATAATTTATTGTGATCAAAATGTGTTAAGTGTCTATCTTCAAATTTCAAACAATCAGAATGCTTTTTCAATATGAACATTGCTAAGTGCCTAGGAATACCAATATTCTGCAATTCAATCACTTCATAATCTACAGTTCCATATTCCAAATATTCAGCCCAATTTACGCCAGCCTTTTCAGGTCCAAGTTTTCCAACAGCTAAACGATAAAAATTTTCAAAGTAGTTTTTGAGTTTAAACCTTAGGATATTATCAATATTTGTAATCAATTCGTTAATCACAAAGTTTATATGATGTGGATTTGAAGCTATAAATGGTTGTTGTTGGTTTTGTTGGTAATAATGTCCTTGAGTGGCATAAAACTTAATCGCATTGGAAATCATTAGGTTTAGAGGAGTTGAATTAATCCAATTGGTCATAATTACAGCATAATACTTTAAGCTATTATCGGTTCTATACATTGGGTTACGACCGCCATGTTCTTCAATTTCCCAGTGATACGCTCTACTCATAGTTGTCAAATTGGATAATACCGTTGAATACGAAATTTCGGCAGGTAATATGAAAGACTCTAGATTCTTATGATTGAAAATATTATTTTGATATTTTGCTTTAATCATGGGAGAAGCAGCTAGTATCTTCTCAGGAACCGTGTTTTTTCTTTTTTCAGTTTGCAAAAGTTTTTTGGCACTTTCACTCTTAGCAATGAAATTTGAACGAAGTACAGAATCATCTGATCTTAATTCATGTATCAATGCAATGTTTGCATATTGGTTCCAAATATTTATCTCATTATCACTTGCATTCTTTCGTGTAAAACTTCTACCTGCTAAAGATGCTTCTACATTTTGATAAAAACTTTTTTGACCATGAATAACAGCAGGTTTTAAATCCTTAATATTTCTATTTCTTACTACTTCAAGATCCTTCGCTGGATTATCCCATCGATTTCCTTTCTGTTGAATTTTGGTACAAATGATGTTTCCAGAAAGCTCTTTTGTTAAGCGACCAGCTCTACCCGCCAAATTCCAAAAATCAATATCAGTAAACTTTGTTAGGCCTATTGCATTGCTAAGAATAAATATGTTTTTTGCAGGAAGATTTACACCTTCCAATAAGGTTGAAGTACAGAATACATAATCAATGTCACGGTCATCAAAAAGTTTTTCGACTTTCTCCCTGATTCTTTGAGGTAAGCTTCCAAAATGGAAAGCGACTCCTTTTTTCAAACAATCGATAAGGAAGTACTGCTTATGGAGGTAATCTTTGATTAGAGTGATCACTTCATTGACTCTTGGATTATTTATGTCTGGTAAGGTTCTTGCGAATTCAATTGCATAATTAATCGTGTCATCCTTCGTGTTGCAGTATATAATACTTTTTTGTTCGCCGGTCAACTTTTTAAGCCAATAATAGAATGATTGGTTTGTATCTATAGGAAGTAACTGGTCAGCACCGTATTCACTTAGTAATACACATTGTTTGTCCACAAGATCAAGGAAATAACGATTCTGGGATACGGGAGAACTTTTCACACTTAATTTTTCGTCTGTACTCTTTTCAAATAATTGAAGAAATATTTCTGGATTAGGAATATTTGGAGAAGCAAAAAACAACTTAATACTCTTTCTTTCTGCCTGAAGAATTGAATAATAGTATAAGGGACTGCGTGAATCTTTTTCAGAAACTATTTTTTGCGCTTCATCTACAAATAAATAGTCAATTTTGGGATTATTCGAATCAGCAAGAAATGCTAATAAACGTTCAGGGGTAAAAACAAAAATATAGCGTGCTTTATCTTGTCTATAAAACACAGGAACCAAAGGGTGAGATAATACTCTGTAGTTTGGAACATTTTTAAACTCTTCTTTGAGGTAAAGAACAGTTTGGTTAATCAATGCTCTTGTTGGAACAAGAATGATTATATTATCTGTTCCCTTATGTTCGGAAATCAAAAAGCGAATGAATGCTTTTATAATAAATGATTTCCCCAACGATGTAGGTCCAGAAAAACTGAAGTGATTGTTGTTTTTTAACTGTTCGAATATTTCATATTGAGAGTCTGTGAAAGTAAACTCACTATTAGGTATATGTTGAAAAACTTCTTTTATTGCCTTTTCAAATAATACTTCCGTGGGGAATTTGTCTAAGTCATTACCAATTGTTGTGTCTAGAAAATTAAGTGCTGGAAAATTGCCAAGCTTCACTAATATTGAGTTTGCAAAAAATTTAAACGTTTGATCTTTCGTATAATCATCTACCAAAAGACTTAGTACTTTATATGATTTATTCCTGGCATCATCATTTTTTGAGTGTGACAGAATATCTGCAAATCGTAGTAAATCAATAAACTCTTTTTCATTTAAGGGCTGACCTTCAATTCCAAAAAAGTTGTAAGCCAATTTTTTTTCTGCCTTTATAAAAAGCTCTTTGAAATAAGCATCATTGAGGGTGTCTATAGCTAATTCAGTGAGTAGTTTCATTCTGTTAGGTTTTTCAAAATTTCTTCTCTTGTTTTTTCTAAATTCGTAAATGGAAGAATATACAGGTAAAAGTTATGTCCCGTTAAATCAAATTCAGTGATTTTCTTTTTAATGTGGTCTATTTTTAAAGTTATTTCAGCAACTATTTGGTTCTTAATCTTATCTCTGAAGTCGATATTTGAAAGCTTTTTATGATCGTCTTCAATCGTTATTTCATATCCTACAAATATTCCAAATGCATCATCTACTTCGAACGTGTTTTCTTTTACAGGATAAATGATTTTCTTGACGAATTCTTTTTCTTCGTCAGAAAAGGTTTCTTTATCCAGATGATCGCTTATCAAACTTTTTTCATACCTCAATCCAGATTTTTCATTGCCTTTGGAATTGATCTCGTTCTTAAACTCATAAATCGACTTGAATGCATCAGTTAGCCCGTCTGTTAAACCAATAATGGTTTTTGATTCTCCGAATATGAGTTGGTAGTTTCCATCTGCGAGTTTCAAATAATGAACACCATCTGCGCCGTTAACATACATGCTGGAAGATGTTTTTAACTCTAATTTGGATAGAATTTTAGGTGCTTTTAAATGAGACTCTAAAAAGCAATAGAGCAATAATTCGCCTAGTTCTCCTTTGTTTTTCATATAGTGAAGAAACTTCTCTCGCGCCTTCTTGGACATTTCCATTGGCTTTTCTTTGTAATTCTCCTTTATTTTTCTAGAAAGGGAATAATTAGCTAATGGCTCTAATAAGCAGTTTTGTAACTGATCATAATCAAATTGATTTGCATTTGTTTTCAATATGAACAAATCTAAAACGTTCTTCTTATGCTCATCAGTATGTTGAGTGCCCATGTGATCAAAGGCATTCAAAAAATCCTCATTTGTAATACTTAATTCCATCTGCTAGTTGTTAGTGTCGTTTGAATGAATCAATTCTGATTCAGCATTTTCTTCACTGTTATCTTCTTCGATGAAACTTAAAAACAACAATTGCTTTTTTGCTTCATCATTTATGAAATTGAATTCCCATCGTTTCTCCATAAAATCAAGGAGGTTCATACCGCGCTCTAAAATGGTTTCAGGAGTCCATTCATCATAAGCAGCAACTTCTATTTCGGAGTGTGAGCCGTCGAAATATCCCTGTCTGATCTTTTCATTCTTGTCGTTGAACTTGGGTTTCTTCTTGTTTTCGAAACTATCGTTTTGCAAACTTGAATTGATGCTTTGAGAAAGCGGGAGCAAGTTTCCTAATGAATGCTGCAAATAAAGCTGCTTTCCATTGTGTTTTTCAAAATTGGCTGACCAGTTAACTGGATCAGGAGTTTGTGGATAAATGTGTTCAATTGAAACCCGATCTTTTTCGCCTTTTACGAATAATCTCCAATCGATCTTATTACTTCCACGCAAACGAACCTTTTCCATTTCATATTCATACAGGAAATATCTTAATGCGTTCCAGTTGTAGAAGCCAACTCCAGTTTTAAATTTCTTATCAATGTATTTCAGAAAATCAGAGTGGTCAAAGCATACTTCCCCACTTTGCTGTATCTGAAAGGAATATCCCATCCTTTCATGCAGACGCTGAATTATTTGAGGAATTGACAATTCGTTTTGTCTAAGTTGACGAGTGATTTTATAAAATTCACTATTCCGATAAGTGGAAAATGCGCGACTTAATCTGAATGTGATAAATATAAACCGCTCTACTTGTTTGAAAAGCTCTACTCTCTGATCTGAATTGATGTCTTGCGGAAGAAACGAAGCCGCAATCAATGGACGGAAATAGATAATGCCAATGCGGTTCAAACGATCTATCCATAATGATTCTTCAGGTGTCAAATCTGAATTGTTTACGGGATTGTAAGTGTTGTACCAATGTAAAGCGGCTGATTTTAAACTATTTGCATAATCTTCAATTTCTTTTGGAGTCAGTTTTGACCTTGTGACAGTTTTCTCTTTTAACTCTACAAAGTCGTCTTCCTGATCATCTTCTGTATCGCGAACTTCTTCAACACCTTTCAAAGTCTCTTTTTTGATGTCCACTTTGTCATATACTTTCTGTGGTGTAAACATTCTATCCAAGAGGAAACGTATGTAATCATCTCCTTTTTCCCTGGTGTATTGGAAATACATTATCCAGTGAGCTACAAGAAAATCGTCGTCATTCAAAGGGTTTTGCTTGTTTCTTCCTAATTGATAGTAAATCTCTTTCCATGAATCATTGACTTTCTTGCGCAGAGTGATTCTCTCCTCGGGATTTAATTCATGGTCTTCATAGAGTGTAGTTAGATATATCAACCTGTTTTTCAGAAGTTCCAAGTTTGAAAGCTTTTTACCCCTGTTGTTCATTGTTTCAAATGCTACAAACACATCAAAATCGTCGCTGATTTCGTAGACGTTGAACATTAAGTTTTGAGTCAGTTTCTTGAATAGAGTTTCAATTTCTTCAATGCCCTTCTTCTCATATGCTTCTCTCAAATTCTCTTCAAAAAAAGACTTAGAATTTTCGAGATTTAATGTGTAAAAAGTTTCCTGAACAGTTCCGCTATTGGGTTCATTAAATATCCTATGCTTTAGAAATTTAAAACTAGGATTGTCAACCTCGTATCCAAACTTGTAGCTGTTAATAATATTTTGCGGAGGTCTCTGAACTACAAGGTATTCGTCTTTGATGTTTTTCAAGCTAAATGTACCCAAATAGATTTCATCATCATTCTTACCTTGATTCTCAGGTAGTTTTCGTAGTAATTCCGAAATAGCTTGGATAAAAACAACAAAGGTGGTTAATCGTTGCTGGCCGTCAACGACGTGGAATGGTTTATACCCTCTTTCTTCTAAAAGCCATTTGTCTTCATTCCAAAGGTTCCATACATTTTTGTCAACCATTTTTAGAGATAGTAATCCTGTATAATGGTATCTGTCGACTGGAAGACTTACAATGTCTTCCCAAAAATCTATTAATTGTTTCTCCGACCAAGCGTAGCCACGCTGATAATCGGGGATCTTAAACAGACGGTCTTTGAAAATGCTTTTAAGAGATTCGAGTTCTTTCATGAATTGATGGTTTTTCATTTTTAAAACCATTAGATGAAAGAATAATGGAATTTGAATAGTAGTTCTGCATGTTTTAAGTTTATGGTTACTATGTAAAGTAAATAATTATTTTGATTTGTTAACTAAAAGAAATCAAAAATGTATAAAAGATATGGGTTTAGGTAATTTGAGTTGAGGGTTCATCAGGATAAACTTTTCGTAGAATTTTGTTTTCTGAGTTGACGATAAACGGCTTAAATCCCATGGTTATATTTTTTTAGATTTTGCACTAATCATTCTCACTTCACATGCTTAGCAAACACCCATCCCTCAACTTCAGTCCGAACCTTATACCACCAATCCTTCGCATCAAGAATGGTGAGTTTGGTGCCTTTGGTCAGGGAAGGGGTTATTTTTTCGTTTTCGACGTCTGGGCCGCTACGGATGTTGAGGGAGGAAGCGGTTACTTTGCCAACGCGTAAATCGATAAGATACTGGTTAAATCCATTTTTCAACCAAAAAGCGAAGAAGTGAAGGGATTCAATAATAACAACTAATTCTTGGATACTTTTTGCTAATATGATTTTCATAAATTACGCCTTATCAATACCTCTTCCAATTAATTTTCGGGGGTCGAAAGTTTTTGTGTCTTTATCCGATTTTAAAAAATCATTGATTACTTTTTGTACTCGATTGTCCTTTAAAAAAAATGCATGTTTAAAATCATCAATAGGAAAGCCCCTGTTCATAAATAAGTATGTGTCCAGTTCGCCTGCAAAATATAAAGAGCTTTTGTTTGGTACAACGCCATCACCTTCATCAGATATTTTTGACTTTTCGAAATTGATGTAGTTTCTTGGGTTGTCGTCAGGATTTTTTTCAATTTCAACATTCGATAGCGTTGGCATTTCGGTTTTTACCAATACCAAAATTCTGTCTTTTTCTTGTTGTGTTACGTTCTCTAACCAACTATCAAGGCTAGCTAATCGATGTTTGCTTTTGGCTAAATTTTCTATAAACTTTTCGATTAGAAAAAGTTTTTCTTCTCTGTCCTCATCATCTGGATCAACCGTCACTACATTTTCCTGCCAGTTACTCGGGTTAAATAGATCTATTTCACTTTGATCATTTCTATCAATAACGGAATCTTTATATGTCGGTAATAATTCAAAAAGTCCGGGTAATGTTCGGGCTAATTTTCTCATTTCATCTCGATTGAAAAACATTCCTTGCCCCATCACTAACGCTGATATAGCTTCTGGAGCACCTTTAAATGGTGGCGCGGTAAAAATGATTTTATTGATAAACTCCATCCCATGGTTCATTACATAAAAACGAATAGCCATATTTCCCATGCTGTGCGTAATTATATCGAACTGAGTGATTGGGCTGCCAATTGCTTTGCTTTTTTTCATTAAGTACTCAATGAAACTTCGAAGGTTTTTTCCGTTGATTTCATTTGAAGTTCGCCAATCATAACCAAAAATGTACTTTTTTGAATATCCGGGATCTAGGCGATTCCAAAATTCACTATATGCTATTGGTTCTACGTTTAATGGTTTTATGATGGAATTAGCATCTTGGTCGAAATACTCTCCGTCGTATTCTTTTGTTAATTCCAGAAGTTCTATATCCTTAAAATTGAATCGAATATCTTGCCACAGAATTTCAGCATCAATCGAATTTGAATTATACAACTTGGTTCCTTTAATCCCAGGAATGAAAATTACTGCTTTGCTCATAATTATAGATTTTTTGATTACACTTTCATTATAGAATATCGTTTAATTACTTCATTTTGAAAGTAAACTATAATACATAACTATTTACTTAAAAATCCAGTCGAAATCAATTAGATGCTCCAAATTATCAGTGAGTTGATTATCTGGGTTTGATCTCAAATATTTACCATTTTGGCCAGCAACAACAGTTACTTTCTCTCCATCTACCCATCCTGCTTCTTTATAATTCCACACCCAAGTATATGCTTCATTACCTTTTATTTCAAGAAGTGCAATTGCTTGAGCTTTCGATTTTTTGATAGCCCTGTTAGTTATTTTTGAGTCTAAATCATGAAAAGCATAATCAGTGATTACTCCGTTATCATCTTTCCAAACTCCTGAAATTCTATATTCTGACATATTTCTCTAATTTTTTGTTATTGATTAAAGTCCGAATTTGTATCTACCCGAATAAACAAACACTACACCTTCCGGGCAAAGTGTTGAAATGACCTCGACGATGAATGTGTATGTTTTGTTTGGTTGTGAGGCATTTAATACTAATCCTCCTTGCCCATTGGTGATTATTGCCGAACCACTAATTGAGTTGATTGATGCTGTGTATTCACCTCCAGAACCATCTTGTACTGTAATGTTCACTGAACCAAAAGTATCTCCAGCTGGTAAGTTGGAAGAAATAAGTTCTGTGAATGTCATACTACCTCCAGGATTATGATTTGTACCATCATTAAATGGCGAAGTATCTAACGGTGATTTGGATAAACCATTAGCATCAAGATATGAAACTACATCTGTTTGTTCTCCTAAATCAATATACGGATCATAGTTGTAAGATAAGTTGTAGTAAAAGCTTGCACCGTTGCTACAAAGATCAGTATACAACTTAACTTCAATTCCAATAGTTGGATTAGAATTACTTGCACCAAGATTCAATTCTGTTCCCGGATCACCATTTCCTGTGTTAAACGTTGCAGAGGAACCCGATAATATTGGAAGTGAATGGAACCCACCAGCTCCATCAAAAATGGTTACTATCATTGAATCAAATGTATGACCTACTGGTAAAACACTACTCACAATATCAGTCAATGTAATGCTGCCTCCAGGATTGTTCACACCAAAATTAATAGTGCTACTTTCTAATGGATTGATAGAGGCACTGGAATTATCCGTGAATGATACAATATCTGTTAATTCCTGTATGGCGTTACATGGGTAGTATGTGTAATTCAATGAATATGATGCTTCTATTCCAACAGTACATTCTACTGTAGTTAGAGCCAAGGCAACTTGATAACTTCTATTCAAAGTCCCATTATTTAGTACAAGTCCACCGTCACCATCATTGAACGTTGTATTACCTCCTGCCGTAGTGATAGTTTTTGTATGACTATTTCCAAGCTCATCCGAAACTGTGATTTCAAGTTGAGTAAAGGTCTGTGGAATTGTTAAACCAGCCACATTTGAAATATCTGTAAAAGTCAAGAAAACAGGAGTATCTACACCGTCATCAATATTTGTCGTTGGGTTTGTTAATGTATAAGTATTTGTATTATCCGTAACCTCAACTATCTGATTAATTTGTGACAAATCATTACATGGGCCATGCACATAAGAAATAGTAGCAATTTTTCGGAACCCAGTATTACATAAATCAGTTGTTAATTTGGATGTAACCGTATATACTCGGTTAGCTGCATTCAATTGTAAACCACCTTCACCATCAACAAATGTTACAGCACCAGGAATTGAGCTAATCGTTTTTGTAAATGTATTCGAGAGATTATCCGTAACTTTTATTTCCAGTTCATCAAATGCATTATGACCAGCAGGAAGTAGATTTGGAAGATTGACTTCAAAAGTCATTTCATTCGGATTATTATTCACTCCATCATCAATTTCCTGAGTACTAAAATCTGAGGTAGAGAAACCATGACCATCTTCATAGTTTATGTAATTCTCTAATACCTGTAAATCAAAGCAACCAGTAGCCAATGTTAACGGACAATCAGAAAGATTGAATAGACCACTTGAATTTTCAACCTGAACTCGGAAGCGATGATAAATTGGTGTTCCATTTTCATCTTCACGTGGTAGAATTGCAGTTGCATCAAAGTTGATGAAATCTGGAGAACCACCAACAAGCGGAGGATACTGAATTACATCATCATTACTTTTAATTTTATAAACTTCCTGCCAGTTGCCCGAATCATTCATTTTTTGTAATGAGTAAGTACCATTGTAACATACTTGATTCCATTTTAATACAACATTTTGTAATTCATTTGCGGTAGTAGTTCCATTTTCCGATACAATGCAAGGTGCATATGGATTAATAGGATCAACGATAGTTGTACTGACAAGTTTTGAAGGTTCTGACGGAATAAATTCGAAACTTCCATCCTCCAGTTTTATTTTTCTAAAAGCTACCAAGCGGTAATACAAATCTTCTCCATATAATGGAAAGTCTAATCCCTCAAACGTATCACAAATTTCTGTATTAGGTATTGTATCGATAATATCAATTTCAGCACCAAGATCCATTGTCCGAATTGTTATTGCGTCTAATGGATCAATTGCACGATAGATACCGATACGTGATATTTTTTCACTTGGAATATAATCTTCAATTTTAAAGCAAACTGCAGTCGGAATACTTTGAGATACATTCTCAATCTGCGTAATAATTTTCTTAATGTTGACCTGTTTTGCTGGTCGCGTATTGATTGTTACTATTGGACCAATAATCGTACTAGCAGGACTCTTTTTTTGACGATCAGAATATTCCATTGCATAATAGAAATAATGCCCAATTGTTCCACCATCAATTTTATAATCAGTAAAACGCACTTTACCATTGCTCAACTTAACAGCATTTGGATGCGCATTGTATCCTAATGCTCCTGGAGCGATACGATCTCCGTTCGAATTACGAAAAGTTGGTTCAGCGTTACTTGTTTGTCCTTCAGTTGTTGCCTCTGTTTGTAAATGAGCATATATCATAGGCTCTTCAGTTTGAGAAACAAATGCCGACTCAATTGCTTCTTTTACAACCTTCTTCATTGTTATTGAATAAACACCAACCTCCTCAAAAACAATTGTTTCAGATCCAGGCTCATTTAAACCATTAAATGGAAATACAGGATTGCCCGAGGTTGTACTCAATGGGATTTCATACGTGGTATTGTCAGGAATTGGAAAGGCATAACCACCAAATGAATTGAAAAGATTATTCGTATCGTAAACACCATTTACCAATTCATTCCAACGATCACTAAAATTTAGATCTTCTCCTAGAGCGGCCAAATCTTCAACAATTTGGTTTGCCGTTTCAGGCGTATACAAAGTATCAAGTATTTTTCTTTCATCAGCTTTGTAAACTAGAACTGAATAAGGAGTGTTTTGAAAACCAACGTCAATCGTATATGTGGATTTTCCATAAAAATCTGGACGTGTTGCATAAAGCAGACCTAAAGGCGCATCAGGTTGTTCTGGCTCACGAATTTCCATCGCGTTAATTGCTGCTGGAACTGAAATTCGAGAGACAAGATATCCGGTTTGCGGGTCAGCTTCTGTTGTATCAACTGCACGGATTCCAAGGAATGTTTTTCGTGATCCTTCACCAAAAGCAGGTAAAATGGATGCTTCATTGAAAGCATTATAACCACCGATTGGTATTTGAGTTTCATCTACAGTTAAATATAAATGATAAGATGGATGATAGTTCACCTCAACTGAAGTACCAGTAATAATCGGGACATATTCAGCTATTGGCTGAAATGGTGTTCCTGTAGCTAAATCTCTTGTGATTTGAAAAGTAGGATCGTTCACAATTAAAACTAAATTACCCCATTCGTCAATTCCCACATTTTCTACATCTAATACTTTCATTCTTGCAGTTGTACGAGAATCATATTGCGTTGGTAGAAATGAATCATCTTCCAATACTCTGACTTTTCCTCTAAACCAAGACACTTCAGGATCGATGTGAGGAGGTAAAGGATTCCCTGTAAAAGTAAATGTGTAAACTCCAGTTCTTGAACCTGAAATTGGATCGCCTGGAGTTCCATAGAACGTATCATCTTCACTATATACGTCCAGTTCTTCAACAATTGAACAGTTAGTGGTTAAACCACCAATCACTAGAGTAGTAGAAGTACCATCTGTATTCTGACGAATTTCTTTGTAAGAAGGAATTATCATTGCAGAATAATCACCAAGCAATGTGATTGTATTTCCAACGGAATTATAATCAACAACCGCAATTGAAGCTTCAACAACTATATATCCTACCCAACTTACTAAGTCTAAAGGTTCGTTTAGTTTCACTTCTGTATCAGTTCCATTAAACGTTACAGAATTTTTAGTGTAAGCCCCATCATTTAAGATTGCACCAATTAATTTAATGTCATTTACGGTAGAAAAATAAGCAGCGACATCTCCTTCAATTAAAAAACCATCATTACTAGATGTAAATCCTTTTGAAGGAAAACGAAAATTGACTTGGATATTTCCATCATTTATTGAATCATTTAATGATTCGTGTACCTCAATAACTGTATTTGGCGAACTGTAATTAACAGAATTTATAGAGTAAGTGCCATCATTATTTGTTGAAGCACTGATTTCTAATTTGTCATTCGTGCTGAATGTTTCCAAATAGATTGATTTCTGGAGGTGATTATCCCAATTATCTCCGGGACCTAAGTTTTCAGCAATTAAAAACCGATCACCTACATTCGGACTTAAATAGCTTTCAGTGGTCACCCAAGAATTCGTACCAACAACAGTCTCAATAGAGTTTGTTTCTTTTATTTGGTGAATGATGATTTTTGGATTTTCACCACTTGGACCACTAGTGTTAATAATTTCATCAACACGGTAATTCTGCCCTCCAATTCCAATTAAACTACCGACAAAATGTGGTTCTAAATAATCTGGAATAGTCGGAATAACTGTCTCTGCCTGAGTTGGGCTCGTACTTGTAATTGAATAAGGTGAAGTCGTTAACTCAAGTCTATGACCTGAAAGAACTGTAATTGCAGAAATTTCCCCTTTTGTAATACATTTCTCCTGCTTATTGAAGAAAAACTGCACTTTGTCAGCAAACTGATATGCTTGGTGGTGGATATAGTTCCAATCAAAAATAGTTCGTAAGTATGTTTTATCACCAGTTAAATTGGAATAAGCGATCTGCTCTGTACTGGTTGAAAGCAATGGAGGAGCTTCGTCTTGCACAAGATGAACCGAAAGATTCGCAGGTGGAACAATGGTATTCCGTGTTGGAAATACAGTTTCGTTCGTACAAATATTTGGACTTACATCCGAAGCACGAGAAAACCAATTGACACTATACATTTGATAGCAATGAACACCCTCTTGTGTCTCCTGATGACGGAATACAGGGTTATTGCCCGTATTGGGTAAAATATTTGTTTCTGCAATGCCATAATTATCAGAATAAACTTTATCATGATTCAATTCAGGCATGACATTCGTTCCTCCTTGATCTTTATATTCAACACCGAATCCAACAGGTTGAGCTGAATGTGAAAGTGAAAATTCATTATCAACTTGGAAAAAATTTTCTAAAGGTTTTTCAAACTGCATAGGATGTCGGTTGATATTTACAAACCGAATATCAGCAAATGGTGTATAACCTTCTTGATTTGTCAACATACTAGGATTTGGTGTTCCGTTATCAATTGCCAAACCATATGTGATTGGATCTTCCATTTCTGGAACAGGAGGTAATTTAAAATCAAGTATATTTTGGTGAGGAGTCATGTAAAGATGCTTTACAGTTCTTACTCCTAAACCATCTTCTAAGTCACCTTCAGTAGTGTATTCAGCGATATAAATGTATTCATCAGTCGTCGAAGCTCCAGAATTTGCATCTATATGTCCAAGACCAAGCATTCTACTGACATGGTAATCTAAACTAGAAATACCTAATAGTGTAAAGTAATTTAAGTCTTGTGTGCTATTGTCAGCAAGTTGACCTACAGGATCGGGTGCTACTGTTTCAATTGCCTGTTCATTCGTTGGGCTTTGTGAAAGAGTTAAATATTTATCAACGCCAAAGGATAACCCATTGCTGTTTGTCCATCTATTTTGGTAATTAGAAGTCGAAACTTTGAATTTTCCAGTACCAGAATCATCTTCATTGAATTTAGGCCATTTGTTATTAATGGTAAAAACACCAGTGTTTTCTAAACGTCTAAACGCTTCTGTTTCATCTACTGTAAGAGAGGACTCGGAAAGTTTAGTCCAAGCTAAATTTTGATTAACTCCCTGAATATAGTCGCTGTAGGCATATAAATTAATATTCGTTGGGTAGGCATTTGTTCTATCAAAACGCAACATATAAATATCCTCACAAACAGTAATTGTGCTACCTGCAAAATCAGGTTGAGTAAATTTATGTCGGTCTTTAAGGACTTGCGAATTTATATCACTTGAATCTGAGAGTGAAAGAGCTTCATGACGAAAAACGGCATTGCTCAAATTGCTTGGATTAACGAATCCAAATGACCATTCTACTCTAAATGAAAGTTTACCTTCCATTTTGACTTGAATTTCACCTGAATATCCTTTTAAGAAATTTACTGTTGAAGAATTCGGAGGCGTAGAAGCTGCTTGTGCATCATAAAGTACTGTATCAGGAAAGGAAACAATTACATTTGCAGCGGTCGGACTAGTAACACCTAGTGGATTTAAACCATTATAATGCCATTCACGAACCGACCCTCCCACATTATAACTCGACGGCTGACTTTGTAAATCCAACTTGGTATAGTAGTTATTCACAAAAGGAGTACGATAAATTTTAGTGAAATCATCAGATTTATTAAAGCCATGAGTTGCAGGGTACGTCCCATAAGCTCCAGATAAATTTCCTTTTGCTAAATGTTTTTTTCCAAGGACACCTTTAAAATCCCAGCGCAAATGAAATCCTTTGACTGTGCCATCCACACCATCAGATCCTGCACTCTGCAAGTACAAATATGGTGATTGAAACATATTTGTACCAGACAAATCTATAGCTGCAATAGGGCAGAATTCTTTTCGGTAAATGTCATTTACTGAAGGGATTAATTTTAATGAAGTTTCTCTTCTATCCGTTGATACCCCTCCAACTTCGATGTTTTTAGCAGTATAACTCTCTGCAGATTTTGATGGAAGTACACTCTCTTGAATACAACATAAATCTAAAGTTGCATCAGTACTTAATAATAATCCTTCGTTCGGGTTAACGTCAAAAAATCCGCATGATCTAACACGGTTATTTCCTGAAGTATGGATCATTAAATCGCGGATCGCATAATTTTCAGATTGAACTATTTTCTTTCTCTTATCCATCATGTAACCTGAGTTGAAAACACACTCGTAAGCTTGATTTGATGAACTATTTTGAGCAGTCAAAAGGAATTTATGACTATTCGCATCTAAAAACTTAATCTTTTTAAACCCTTCATCACCGGTTGATTCACAAATGTCATAAATGGTTGATGTAAAGCTAGAAACCCCGAACGAAAATTCATATATAAAGCTTTTCCTATCCGAATGATGCTCTCCTGTTACAACAAATTTATCCCCCCCTATATGTAGCGCGTCTCTAGTCAATTGATATCTTGAATTGCCCACTCTTTTTGAAGATAAAACGGAAAGATTATTGCCAAAATGAATGTAAAAGCTATCCCAATTATCTAAGTCTACAGTACCATATACCAAAAAACCACTCGCCGAAACAGTTAGTCCCATTGGAGTATAATTATTAGAAACTTTTAATTGATAGTCGGCAACGACATTTCCCGAGTCATTGATTTTGACTAATTCAAACGTGTCTTTGTCTGATTTATTAATTCTAGTGAGGAAAACATATTCTCTAGTTGAGAGATAAATCATGTCAATGTGTTCTACTGCATCATTTTGAACATAATAATAGGACCAAACTAAATCACCATTAGGAGCTATTCGTATAACAATGGAATCAATACTTCCACCTTTATTTTTTGTTCCGAAAATCACAAAGTCACCGCTTACATCTTGGATTCCACGGATAAATGTAATTATTTCACCTTCTAACTCATAGGACTTTGAAATGAGCATGTTACCTTCTCCTGAACATAATGAAAAGAAACCATCTAAACCAAGTTGACCAACAGCATAAGTGACTGCATCATTACTTTGTTCAATAATACTATTGAGTTGAAGACTTGAAGAATGACTGTAATTATTAAAGTATTTTGACATCTTATCTGAGAATAATAGTGTTCTTAAATTAAATTGTTATAGCTACTGTATGATTCACAACTTCTGTTACCGCATTAACATATTGCTGGCTGTTTTGATCCCATTCCTTGTAATGAAAAGTGAATTCAAAATCTCCTTCAGGTAAATCCATTGTACTATTTGTAATGAAAATTTCACGGCAATCTTTTGAGAGCACAGGTGTATAATCTCCCATTCCGTTTATTGACAAGGTGATACTTGTTTCCATCACAGAAGAAGGAATTTTAGGATCATTGAATGGTTCAATACAACGAATCCAAACACCTAGAATAGTTGAACCGTTTTTCACAAAGTTGAATTCTGTTGAAATTGCTGGCTGTAAAGAGCCCAACTTCAATGCACCTTGTACAACTCGTTCTAACTTATCTGCGAAATCTGTCAATAATAGTGAACTACCACCAATTATTGACAATGCATCTGAAATTTCAGAACCTGTAGGCGTGATATTGACATCAAAAATTGCAGTTTTTAATGGTACACCAAGTTCTTGGGCTAGTATATAACTTTGAATTTGTTCTTCAAAACTGCCGTATCGAGAAGTTCTAAATGGATAGCGATGTACTTCACGGTTTACAGGTCCATTCGTTCCATCATCATAGGTATTGCTAAAAATAGCCGTATAGAGTTTTAATGGTTCTAATTGATCTATAGCAATATCAGCGTTTATACCATATTGACCCAATGACGGTGGTTCACACCCTGATCCAGTTGCATTAGCAACCATATTTGCTAGTGCTTGTGTATCTTTTCCTTTGATAGGATACTTATCGAAATTCCATGAAACGGTACCTATTGGTGCTACTGGTGGTTCAACAGCATCTTGAATTTGAATACCCATTCCACCTGAAGTTGCCAAATTCCCACTTAAAGCACTCCATCCTTCAAACATGGAATATACATACTGCTTGGTAAAGAATAAAGACAATTTAGGATCATTATAAAACAGCGGTTTTGCATTTAATAAATCTCCATTCGCATTGGGGTAAGAAACAGCATAATTAATGTAATGTTTTAGATTACTTAAAATGAAACTATCCTCTTGATTGGCTGTAACTAATTGTTGATATTTATTATTGATTATCTCCGTACCAACATTATCCAAATAACGATGAAAATGACCAATTGGCCCAGCTGTTTTAAATCCATAGAAATATGAATTTGTATAATTTGCTGATCCACCACCATATACTTTTTCATTCGTTTTGACTCCTACAGCAAAAATTGTATTAGGTCTCCAAATTGGCTGAATCGTTTTTTCAATTGAATTCATTAAGCTTTCTACTTGCTCCAAATTCTCGGTAGAATTTAAAACAGTTTCATTATATGCCGCATCTTCACCGGTTAAGAAGCAGACATTATACAGCCAAGTAGTATAATTGGAATAACAATTTAAAACATTGTGACATGGCGTATAACCTTTAATAACGGAAGTACCGCCCCCTAAGAGACTCACATCAATTAAAAAATGGTTATTCGGACCTGCACCTGGATAAGCAGGGTCTTTGCGCAAGTTACTAAAGCCTGTTACATCCGACCAATCTAAGTCTACTGGACCCGTCAGTGTATAGACACAATTATAGTTCTCTTCATCATGAATTCGAATCGTCAGAACTTCTCTACGGGCTCTTCCCAAATAATTTATGTTCGGAATACTTCCAAGTCCAATGAATTGATAGAGCGGAGAATTAAAGAACTTACCATTGTAAATTGACAAATTAGCCCCTGTATTCAATACAAAACTAGATTGGAGCTGACCATTCGAAACAAGTGTGGAAAGAAATAACTCCATTTGTTCGCCTTCCATGGTTAATTCAGGTTCGCATAGAACAAGTTCATCTTCCTTACGCATTGTTCCACTTCGAATTATCATTTTATCTACTGGATTAGCATCGTCGAGATATTGTTGTTCTTGATTATTCGCAGCGCTTTGATCCAAATTAACAGTTGAAATCAGCTCCTCCACTAAATTTATTCCAGATGGAGCACCTGCATCTATTACAATACGATAATACTCAATAACCAATTGGTCAGTATATGTTCCAACATTGAAATCAATGCATGTCACAGGTTCAGTGAAGTTAATCTCAATTGCCGCATTTTGTTGAATTCCAAGTCCTATAGTGTGTCCATTTAAGGTAATAGGACTTGTCACAATTGCCCCATCTGATCCGATCGTTTGAAAACTTATGTCACTGTAAGACTGCAAGCTATTTGCGTTGATAAAACCTAACATACTCGTTGGAAAAGCACCATTGTATAAGCTCAATGTATTAGCAGAGCTGGAAATGGGCAAACCTGTCAATGTGAAGTTTTGTGTCCAATCACTTACTTCATTCTTGCGCGTTGAAATATAATTCGCATAATTAACGCATTTGTGTGAGCGAATTTCTTCGTCACAAAATATTGATTCAGAAGTTATTCCATTATTCTCAGGAATGAAATCACCCGCAGTTTGTGTCATATAACTCAAAGGGGTTTGAGCCAGGATACGCAACTTGTTGAACTTATTTGGCTCTTCCATTTGCCAATAACCTTGTTTTAAGTTCAAAGTATTATAAGGAGGAGGAGTATTTGCCATCAAAGGATCAACCCACTCTGTCATTGCCTCATAAATATCGTATTCTTCCCATTGATTGGATGTAGGATTCCACGCATATATTACCACATCTTCTACTTTGAAATTATGGTATACTTGTGGCGCTTTCCCTTTTTGTGGGGCAACCTTTAATATATGATTTGCACCGCCTCCCATCATACCAAATTTTGAGGTACTCGCATTTCCAATTGGATTTAATCCGTTTTTGAAATCTATATCAATAAAGCAATCTAGCGGTATAACAAAATTATCAAAACTACCCTTCCACGATCCACTAGTTGGAGGAGGAGGGACTATGGTTCCATTTGATGGATTTGCTATGTAATTTATAGGAAATGTTTCATTAGTCTGAATATTTACAGCTTGAGATGCTGATCGAATACCTTCTTCTCCTTCATTCACAACTCCAATTCTTGCAACATCAACAGTGTCGTCAAACTCCCAATTAAATTCAAATTTCGCACAATATTCCTTACCAACAGCTTTTATACATGCTTTGACAAAGCCTGTAATATTAAATGGTTCAGGGGCTTCCGCAGCTAAACCAGCAGCAGCAGTAATACCAAATCCTAATCCAAAAATACTGATTTCGATTCCACCACCTAACTGTATTGACCCCCCAAATTGTTTTGGCTTGAATGCCACTTTGGCTGCAATATCAAGATAAGCATATAAATACGCTTCAAGAGGCCCCCATTTCTTATTCACTTCAAATTTTGCACCTGCTCCTGTACGGATGCCTTTAGCACTCAACATAAAGTAGAAATAGCAATCAAATAGATCAAAGATTCTCACTCCAATTCGATAACTCTCAGGTAGATCGCGACCAATATTGAGGTACCATGCAGAAGAATCTCTGAAGAAGAATCCTAGTTCTAACACACCTTGAACAGTGACAATATCTCCAGGAGTTGATTTATCATCCGGAATTTTATAATTAACACCTAAGGCTGCTTCAATGGATTGACGTGTAATTACAATAAGTGCGAAAAATGGTGGATCATTTGGATCATTTAGTTTGATTCTTTCCGAAAGTATAGCCGCTTGACCTTGAAGCATTATTAATTCACGCAAAGAAAGCAGTAGGAATATTTTACTTGAGAATACTTTCCCTCCATCAGTAGAAGTTGCTAAAGAAACTCCAAAACCTAGGGCAAAACCTCCAACTGGTTCAAACTTGCCAATTTGAACTCCTTCTTTATACGAATTTTCAACTTTCGCCTTATAGTATTTCCACCATGGGTCACTTTCTCCAATTTGTGCTGCTTTTTTTGTAGCAACAAAATGCTTCCCAAGTAAACCACGGAATCCATACAATCCCATACCTGTGCTTCCTAAAGGAATTGCTTTGGAAATTTCTACTTCTACATCAATGATAAAGTAAGGTACTTTAGGATTGAATCGCATAGCAGCGGAACCGCCAATGCCAACTTGTGGTAAATCTATGCTTATACCTCCTGCATATTCAGATCCGGGCAAACCTGCAGGAGCATCTTTTATTGAAAGAAATCCAGCAATAAGAACTGCTGCATCCTTTGGGTCTGCATCTCCAGGTATAATAATATCTATTTTAAGGCTGTCAATACGGATAAACATGTGCAAGTTATACCCATCATTTTCACTGATATATAACTTAATTCCCTTTCCTTTTGCTTCCACACCACCAGGGTCCACTTTCACCATTCCATCAAAACCGAAATACTTGTATTTCCGCATAATTGCAGTTCCAGCATTATCGTATTCTCGTTCATCCGAACCAAGGTGAATAGACGTAACCGCAATTTTCAAAGGTTTTCTGTCTAAACCTATTGCTTTTGGAAGTTCTAAAGCCCCTCCTTTGATTTCGAACTGGCCATCATCCCAAATGATGATTTCTTGAAAATCTATTGAGTCGCTTAGTAAGTTAGACATTACCGCATTCGTGAATGAAAGTTTTCCCGAAATTGAAAGGTAAAAACGTTGATCTTCATTGCGTCCTAACGACGCCGATCGCAAATCAAAACGCAATACGTTTGGAATTTCCAGAGGAATACCATCAGCTTCTGAAACTGTGACACTAAATTCTCCATCTTGTCCAATATGCACATCTATTCCTAACTCTGCGTCATTTCCTATTGAATCTTTGAACCCAGGGATTTTCATTGTTCCCTTGATTTCTGATCCTATGATTGCATTTTGTTGAAATTCTATACTAAATGCATCTAAACTAACTTGAAATCCTGATCCGAATTTTGCGGTTATCAGTGGTGAAGGGTTTCCAGCAGTCTTTGCTTCTAAACCTATTTTTCCTGATATACCACCCGTACCTACAAGTAGGTTTCGAGCCGTGATTTGTCCTGTGGAATTTTCGTCGTCGTGGTTCCAGAAGGCTGGGAAGCCGATGTAGCCGTCTTTGATAAATACTCCAATAAAGTCTGAGGACCTTCCATCCGCAATTGCTTCAGGTATGTTTTTCTTACGGCTTAAATCTAATTTAAGGTCCGTAAATTCTAATGTAAAACCTGTTTTACCGATTTGTGACTTAGGAAAATCAAACGAACCAATACTTTGAAAATCAAACCCTGAGTTCGTGTCATAAGCCAATCTCCCCACATCAAACAAAAGAATACTTTTAGCCGGTTCGGGTAATGGATCATCAAAAGTAGGAGACATAGGATCGGTGTCAATAGGAACCAATATTTTTCTTGGGAATTCCAATCCTACCTGAATACTATCTATAGTTACCCCAAATTTGACTATCATCAATCTTAAAAGATCTGAGAACTCAAATTCTCCAATTATCAATTTGAAAAAATCTCCTAGTCTGTACAATAAGCGGGAATTATCTCCAATGTTTAAGTAATCTTCAAAAATTACTTCATAAAGGTTAATATTGTTGCCGTTTGAAGTCAATTGCACTAGAACATCCAAAGCTGGTTCAGAATCTGAAGGATTAATTGAAATAGTAGTTATTGGAGAATAACTACTATTTATGAAATCTACGAAATCTTGAAGTGGATCTGTACTGCTTTTATCTGAACTCAAAAGAGCAGAAAAAATTTGAAGCTCAGAGATTGAAAATAAATCAAGCAATAGTTGGAAATATGCCAGTGGATTTTCTGAGAAATTTGATGGTTTCAGTCCCGCTATGTATCTCAATATATCCCAACGATATCTCAAGCTAATATCAAACTCTGAAGATGCAATTCCATCTACCGTCAAAGCAGGGTTAAGAACAATTGTCATTCCTCCAGTACCCGGAATTTCAAATCCGATTTGTTCGTAAGTTACCAAGGTTAATTTGTAAAACCCTGTATCTCCAAATGGAGTTTTCTCTCTAAATAGATTTTTATAGTATAGGTTATTAAAAATATTTTCTATACCATTTTTTACCTTGCTCAATTCATCTGGAAGTCTATCCAGAGGTAACAGATGCTTTATTGATGGAAATTTATTATTTGTAGGCATTACTTCAATTTTAATTATAGATTAATTAGGAACTGAATATTATATCTAGAGCCAAACGTCATGATCATATTCAAAATACTCGTAGTACTGTTGTCCGTCTATTATGAGATCTTGCAAAGGCCCTGGAGGCGGATCCTCAGCAGTACCAACAGTTCCACTTCCGCGAAAAATTGATTTTAACGCAAACCATTTCAGGTGTTGATATTCAGCAAATGTTATTTTTTTATTTGGTAGTTGAATTGCATTAAAAAGTGTTGGATTGGTACCCAAAGTCCAACCTCTTATTTCAGCAGTGTAATCCTCAGATTCTGCGTTATTCAATAGTTCAGAGAGTTTAGTCAAAATTAAAGTGTATTGACTGGATGGTTTTCCAAATTTTTCTTTCGTTCGTCCAAGTATTTTCAAAGCAATTCCCTCCATCAAGCCAAAACTTCTTAACATTGCAAGCGGTTGATTATAAGAAGGTTTATTTATAATAGGAATTTTGTACCCAGTAGTAGCAAAGGTTGTATAGTCATTTTCTAGATTCTTCCCTCTATGTTCCGCTGGATTCGCAATGTTCCATGTTGCAAGTGGTAAAATCCTTGGGTCTCCTGGTGCTCCGGCAGGATCTTGAGGCAATGGTGGTCGAGTAGTAGGAATCGTACTTGGATCATTCCGATAATCATAAATGTGCCCTGCAGGATCAATTGAATCTAGTCTATCTCTCAACCCTGAATGTCTTGGACTGACATAGGAGATAATGTCAAACATTATTTTAGGGTTATTACAGTCTGAAAAATCGATATCGATTTTTGCAAAAGAGTACCTTAACTTATCATACAGATCAATTTCAATATTCGTCTCAGGTACACTTCCCGTAGCTGGATAAAAATCAGGATCAGCAATAACAGCTGGCACATCATACCCAACTGGAACAGTATTTAGTTTCCCAACAAATCCTCCTCTTAAAATTGGGTTTTCAAAAGAACCATTTTCATTTAAAATTAAATCAATAATCTTATCAATAGCGAAAATCTCATCACTACTTGTCAATAGTTTTTTTACTCTTTCAGTTGGCATGTAAAACTTGTCATTTCGATACAAATCACTTGCACCTATGTGGATTGGAAATGGACTTGGATTCGGCGCTACACATATAATACTTTGAATTTCGTCAGCTTCAGTCAATCTATGGGTATATGCACTAACTAGAGGTCCACCGGATCCTCCATATATGCCTCCACTTTTTTGATTGACTATAACGTTAAATGAGCGATTGTCTAGAAATTCTAATCGTCTTGTATTTTCATACCATTTAGCAATTATTTGATTGATAGAACCATTTGTATATACAATATCTCTCACACCACTTATTGCAGGAAAAACAGTTATTCCTGTACTTGGAAGAGCAGAAAGTGTCATAGTCTCAGCTTCTATATTAAATTGGAGTTCCACCAACTTATTTATTGGCAAACCTGAACTGTCAAAAATTAACTGATTGTATTTAATATCAAGAAACGAATCTGTGTAAGAGGGGGTCTGATAGGGACCTTGTGCCCCATAGGTTGATAAAAAAAGACTTGCTCCAGGAGTTCTGATCAAATTTAAATATTGAGTTTCATGCAGATTCTCAAGATGATTACCATATTCGTATCTAAAAAAAATAGCACCTAGATTATATACAGAGAATAATCCCTTGGTATTACTTCCATCACCAGTGGCAAGGACATTACATGAAGGTAAACTTACTCCTGGAAATAACTGCCTCCAGATTATTTCAATTTCATTATCAATAAAAGCTCCGCCCATTCCTAAGAAAGTTTCTCTTAGAATTCTTCGTATCTCAATTATTACTTGTTCCCTTTGATCTCTGACAGAACCAGATAGTCCTGGAGAAAAATTATACCTCCTAACACCTCCTGTTGATGATAGATTACTTTGTGCCATTAACTTGAAAAAATTCAATGACAAAATATCTGTTGATGAATCCCCCAATTTATAATAAGATTCAGGATTCGGATTAGTTAAGTCTGGAGTGGCAGTACCATAAGGAAATATATACTTACCAATTGAAGATTTAATATTGAGCAGTTCATTAAACTCTCTTTTTACTGCTGTTGATTCAGAGAAAATGGGTAAAAATCCGTTACCTGTTGTCGGATCCTGGACTAGAGTAGAATAGAGCGCGCGGTAAATTGATGATTTTGCAGATAAATTTACATTTGCAATAGTATTTTTCTCTAATAATCCAGCCTCATTGAATAATCCAGTACTTAACATTGGATTTGTAAGAAAATAATTCTCAAAATCAGATCGACTATACATAGTATCCAATGCTAGATTTCGAACCACCAAATAATTGGTGAAAATTGTTATGCCCAATGCAATTTCAGCTGGATCAACTACGGTCGGAGGAGGAATACATTTAGGAAACCTGAATGGAGTAATTAAATTGGGTAAATAATCTTTGTAGTTAGAAGATGCCCCAGAATTAGGTTCGGGAATATATGTCATTACGACATCGCCCTGATCTTCTACAAACTTATCCGAATCCGTTGGATCAGTATGAACTAAATGCCGAAATACGTTGTCGTAGACATTAGGATATGGAAAGCTTGCACGACTTTTATTATATCTTACTATATAAATAAATTCTTTTAATATTGTTTCTCGATCTTCACCAGGAGCAAAAAAATCAAGACTTGGAAGTTCATACTCGACTCCAATTTCGTCAATGTAAACAGTCTTTTCGTTATAATTGGGCATAGTCTTTAAAATTTGTGTCCGTATAAAATGATTTTAGGATCGCTCGTGGATCCATCCGAAGTAGTTTGAATCAGTTTTAATGTACCTCCATCATTCATATACCCTCTTAGATGAATCGGTATTTTTAAAAATTCATCACCATTGTCATCTAATTCTGCATAATCGTTTAGGTTAGCAATGAATTCACCATCAGCTTCTTCACCTATACATAGATAAACGGGTAAACTCATATCAAAGCCTTTATTTGCTGCTACCGTTTCAAGGTTATCAAAAAGTGTATTTGGAATAATTAAGCTCAGAAATACTTTTTCAAGGTCTTTTTGATAGGATGTAGTAATACTACTCTTTTTAAATTTTGTGATTTGAGCATTATCTCCTGTTACAAGAAGGTTCTTTCTTACAACTTCAGAGCCCGCTTCCTGATCATCAACATAATTCAAAAACTCACCTGTGAATGATAAAATATCTGATGTAATCGATGTTAAACCGTTACCGATTTCTGAATTATTTTTCTTTCTTCGTTCAGATGCTATAATAAACAATGTAGTATTGTTAGTATCTCGTGCTATTCCAATTTTACCCATGAAGTCCGATTGATCACTAAAATAGGGCTGTAGGTCAACATAATAAAGGTTATCATACACGTAAACACTAACATTTCCAAGTGTTTTAAAAGGATTAATAAGATCGAATACAGGAAATAGATGATCCAAATAGCATTGTGGTCTCAAAACGAATTTTTCAGAAAGTAAAGCTTTTTTGTCTATGCTTATTCGTTTGAGATATCGTATCCTTGAATAGTGTGCTACGGGATATTCTGCCCCCCCAAACTCAACAACTGGAATTGAAACGGCAAATTCGTCATAATAACCCCATGAATTTGCATTTCTTTCAGGTGCATAGAAATTGGAATTTCCTACTTTAGCCTTTTCTCTACGGTGTTTTTCTGCTGTACCAATTTCTACGTAGAAAATTGCATTGAATGGGTCAGTTGCTGTCCCAACCCTTGTATTATCACCTGCTGGCATTGAAATACGGACGGTAGATCTACTTTTACTTGGCTCAGGAAAATTTAAAGTGTTAACTGATGTTATTTGCATTAATGGCCAAAGAGACCCAGAACCATCATTATAATAATTTCGGTTATCGTCAATACTTCCAATAAAGTCTGAATCAACTTTAATCTTAATATCATTTCCATAATTTTTCATTTGGTTAAATGAGTACCCTAACTCGTTTTGAATATCCAAGTGAAAAATATTTCGGTTATAGAACAAAGCATTTAACAATCCGCCACCAAACTCCCCTTCAAGTAGAAAGGTATAAATATCAGTAGAAGGAATTGGAGTAAAAGCATGATCAAATTCAGGTGTAGTCGCTCCAAAATCAGATCTTATATAAAGATTTGAGACATCTTGAAATGCTCCATAAAAAGCAGCAATATCCAGATAATTCAAAATTCTTTCTTTCTCCATTTGATGCACCATCTCCCAATGACTCCCAGAAGATGTACCTAGTGCTGCGGTCTCTATATGATGCCTATGCCCTCTAAAATCAGAAAGTGGGGCTTTAAATTGTGTCCTATTTAACACAATTTCAATACCAAAACTATTCATGTCAAATGTTCCTAATGAATCCCCTCCAAAAACTGGAAATTTTTGAAAAACGCCTGTAGGGTCATTTGTTAAAGTGGATGGAACATAAAATAGGTTATCGAGTTTATCGGTATCATTGAATAAAAGGTTAGGGGCTTTTCTGTCAATTCCATATAAATAAACAGGTGCTCCAGGTAATCCTGTTATATCATTATCGTCATTTATCCGGTAGGACAATGTATTCTTTGCCGGAAATACAACTTTGGGCAAATTGGGTGGGTTATTGAAAATCAAACTACTTTTCTTTATCCCGCGATAAACGTAATATTTTACTTCTGGTAAGTCAACTCCATCCCCAGATGGTTGAACATTAGGCTTGAGTATAAGATTAACAAGTTCATCTCCACTTGTCACATCATCCTGTATAATTATCTCGCCTGAACAAATAGCATAAGCCATAGGATCAGCACTTGCCTTGTGCATACTTGAAACCCTCCAACGTTCCAATGACGATCCAGAGAAATCAACGTGCCCACTTTTTACCCTGCCAAAAGCATCCTCTTCATTTTGCGGAAGAATTAATTCCTTGTCTGTGAAAAAATAAAAATTAGCCATAATGTTTACATCTTTTTAATCGGTTAGAAAACAGCATAACACAAGAATACAAACCCAAATCGTTACTCTAAATACCATTTCTTAAAATTTATGGTCGGTAATTTATCTCTTTGCTAGTCATTCGTTCTGGGTATTCACGATCATATATTACTCGACCATTTTCATCATTTCTTAATACTCTAATAACCTTGCCATCTTCAGACCAAAATGTAGTCTCAGCGTATTTTTTAACTGAAGACCAAATCATTTCACTTACTTTTTGCTGAGCATTGTCTCTAGTAACTAATCTATATAGAAGTCTTCCAGTATTATATTTTTCAACAGTTGTGAATTCTCCACCAGTTCTGATTACATCTCCACTTAAATTTCCATTTTGGTATTCTGCTTTCTCAATTAAAGTGTCTTGATAAGAAATGTGGCTCGAATAATATCTTCCATGCAATTTTCCGTCCTGAAATTCGGCAATAACAGTTGTATCTCCATTCGGATAAAACAAAATCACTTCACCGTTGGGTTTGTTGTTTTTTAATGGTAACTCTACAACTTTTTGCGTAGGTTGATCTCGTTTTATTCCTGCATATAATCTTATCAAAACGGTATCCTTCTTCTCCAAAAACAACTCAATTATTCGAGCACTCATTCTGTTAATTTGGATATCAATGGGAGAGCCAATATTGAAAATTGGTATTCTATTTATACCATGACAACTATATGTTAGTTGACCATTATTGTATATATTTTTGTATTCTAATTGACCGAAAAAATACTCTGCAAAAGTGCCGTGTGGCTCATTGCCCAAGTATCCCACTTCCTTTTCTTGCTTATATTCACTATTTCGTCCAGAATTTTTAATTTTTAATTTAACCGAATACTGATCTTCATTTTCAAATCTTAAATAACGTTCGTATGAAAGATAATTTGTCTCTATGTTAATGATACCAGATGAATAGCGACCTAAACAAAAGCCTTTATTCTCTGGAAAATTAAACCGCCATAAAACTGTATCTAAACTCTTATCTGTCATGTAAAACAAGGTGTCCCCATCACTTGATAATGATAATAGTTGATTGTCCCAAAGCAAACGTCCCTTTTCATTAATCTTACTAATTTTTTTTCGAAATTTTCTTATCTTCCGATTAGATAAGTTTAGATAATTCTCGTACTCGAAGTCCATTACTTCTAGGTCATTCTTTGTACCGTCTTTTCGTAAAACGAAATGATCTCCAAACTCATACTGAAAAACACCTGCAGTATTAGAAAACAATGCAGGTTGAAATGCTTCAACAGGTAATTTTGAATAGATAAGATTTTTAAGTTTACATATGGCATGTACATTTTTGACTCCTCCTAACCAGTCAATTACTAAAAATTCTAGGTCATTCATTTCAGACAAAAAGGAGCAGTCAATTATTTCCATTGAACTTGTCCCACCATCAAAAATTATATTATTTTCGCCATAGATAGGGAACTCAATAGTCAAAATACGAACTTTTTTAAACTTTTTAAGATCATTAAAATGATAGAGTTTGTCTGGTGATAATTTCAGATGTACAGAAGTTGGATCTTCACACAATTTCAAGCCCTTTGTTAGTTTATCTTGAGAATCAGCGTAGATTACCAAAATATCATTTTCGCAATAAGAATTACCTATAATAACATTTTTTTTAACTTCTAACCTAGCTTGCCCTAACAAAGTAAAACTTGTTAAAAAAACAAATATCAAGTTGCAATATATACGTAGGCTTTTCATTTATTTTCTACATTAACTAAAAGGATAATAGTTACTATACATAAAAATTCATCTTTACAACTTGCACAATCTTGAAAAATATCATAATCTTTTGTTTGCAAATTATGATCATCAATATTGAAAACAATGCACTTTGCCTTATAGTTGATTTTTGTTGTAATCAACAATTAGTGATTTTACAATTATTAACGGTGAAATAGTAAAACGAAACAATTCTATTGACCTTTACTAAATTAACATATTATTTGACACAATATTGTGTGCTTTGATTAGATTGAGTAGAAGTACTCATTGGAGATTATGGCAAAAGATGAGAATTGATTGATTAGGAAAATATCTAGACTATAACAGCGGCTATTCAAAAACAACTTTTCCCTCCGCATTAATAGTTGCAATCCCATTCAATAATGCATACACAAGAAAACCAACACTGCTACTAGTTCCAATTTTCTTCGATATTTTATAGCGGTGATTTTGTACAGTTCTTTCAGCAATGTTTAGTTCTTCTGAAATTTCTTTGCTGCCCTTTTCAGTGCAGATTAGTTTTAGTATTTCAGTTTCTCTTTCGGACAAGATAGATATGGATTGTTTGTGGATTCTATTACTTTGTCCGAATATTTGTTTTTGTATTTCATGAGGAAATGTTTCAGTGAAGTAAAATTTGTTATTCATTACTTCATTAATTGCTTCGATTAGTTCTTCTATATCGCAATCCTTAGTTAAGTATGCCGAAGCTCCGTTATTGAATGCTTCAATCATTATTGATGGATCATCAATCATGCTGAGAACTACAACTTTTATGGTTGGATATTTATTCGAAATTAAAGGTAGAGTGTCTATTCCAGACATTATGGGCATTTGAAGATCAAGGATGACAACATCAATAGTATTTTTTTCTAATTCAAAAAGTAGCTCGATACCATTTTTGGCAAGAAATACTACATTAAAATCGTTTTCATAGGTTAACGCATCCGAAATAGCTTTTTTGAAAATTTCATGATCGTCTACTATTGCAAGTCGAGTTTTGTTAGTCATCATTTTCATTATAAAGGTGTCAGGGTTTGAAACAAAAAATAAATATAAATATTGTTTTATTGAATAGTACCAATATTAATTTTTGTTACTTGATTTTAGAAAATTATTCAACTTATTTTTTAAGAGTTGATTTAAAATGAGTTTATGTTGAAGAATAAAAATTCTCTATTCTTTTGCTAAAGCGAATTTCCGAGTGCTTGGAAATAGATGCTAATGTTTTAATATGATAATATATTATCATATTAGTATTTTTTTAAAACAACATGATATCATTATAAGATTTTATGCAGACGATCTAAATTTAATTCGAGGATTTCATAAAAATCATAATTGTTAAAATAATATTTCTTCGAGTTTTCAATTAATACAGGGGAAATGTAAAAAAAATCATTATTGTGGTTAAAACAGATTTTATCTTTTTTGTAATCGAACGAAAATAATCCTTCTGTGTATTCCGCTGAATTTCTTTCTGAAAATGGAACAAACCCTAATGGAACAAAAATGTCAAAATTTAAGTCAGTAAACTGGGGGTTTTCCTTGCAATATCTTAATTTTGATTTTAAATCAGGGATTTGATTCAAATAGGATAATAGAAGTATAAAAAAGCCCTTTTTATCGGATGTGTTTACTTTGTCTCTATTATAGATTGAATTAATCTCATCGTAAGGGTTGATTGTACTAAACTTGTTGAGTTCACGAATTCTAATTTGATTTGTACTAATTAGATCATTTAATATTTTATTTGCTACTGTTATAATATGAAGAAACTCTGCCCTTTTGTTTTTTAAACGATTCTTATTGAGTAAATCGATTTTATCAATGCATAGGCGTAAAGCATCTTTAATTGTAAAACTAAATGGTTTGAGACTATAGAATTTATTAATGTATCCCTCGAATTGAGCAGAATATCCAAATCGATGTCTATAAATACTTTCTATGTTATTCAAGTCACATACAACCAAAATCTTATCAAATCCAAATTTATTGGTTGAGTTACTTTTGTTTCCGAAAGTGTACGAATCAATATGAGCAGAAATGATATTAAGTATTCTAAAAATATGATCGGGATCCATCCGGTCTAAATCCTCAATGATTAGAATATTCTTTTTATTGTTCGATCCATTTAGTATGCCCCTTATTATTTGAGTTGTAGCATTATCCTCGAACAAGCTACCCTCTGCGCTAATGAGGTCTTGAAGGTATTTGTTGCTTTCATCAAATGTTGAGACAGGTTTTAACTCTTTAATATACTTTTCTAAAACGTCAAGATTTTTTAGAGCTGGAAAAACATCCTTACCTAAATTAGCAAATAGTCGAATTAAGCCTTTAATAAAGTCCTCTGGATGGAAGATTACCTTTTCAGTAAAATTCATGAGCAATGATTCATTATTCTCAGGTTTGATTTCTTCATTGACAATTAGTTGGAATAAAATATCCGCTTTGATGTATTTAAAGATATCTTCATTTGAAGCAACAGAATAGTTTACTGGGTAAACTTCGAAAACATTATAGTCATCCGAATTCTTGAAATAGTCATTAATAAAAGTGCTTTTTCCCGAACCAAAAGGGCCAGAAAAAACAATCCTTTCGTTCCCAGGTAATTCTAAATGCTTTTTAAATGCAATTTGTGGGTCTTCGAACGAAATGAAATTATTTACAGTTGAGTATACAAGTTCTATTTCATTAAGGTCAAGTGATTCGAATCTTAATACGATTTTATCAAGGAATTCAAATTTTAAAAAGTTGGCAATTTCTTGATTTAGCTTGTTTATTGGTTCAAATAGCTCCAATATCAAATATTCTTCTCTGTTATTTACAGTTTTAAATATTTTTAGACTTGACCCACTTTTATAAGATTCATTTTCAGTTTTGAAATCTATTTCACTAATGGAAAAAGATGGATTTGTGCTGTTGATTGTAATTATATTGAAGTAGTTTTTTTGTAAGAGAATATTTTTCAAAATTTAGGTTTTATAGTTTAGAGGTAAATTTAATATGAAATAAAAAAAACAGAGCAAGTCTAGGTTTTATATTTCTTATTTTTATGTGCAGCATTAAAGCCTACGGAATAATGTGGCACTAATATGGAAAAAAGTTAACAAAACTTTTGTTATACAACAAAATTCGATTCCTCGATCTTGCAGTTTTTGGATTTGATCAGTTATTGATGTTGCAATTCAACCCATTAAACTTTGGATTTAGATTTCTGTACTGTAAAATTTTAATAATATCTTGGTTTTGAAATGCCATTTCTGTCAATCTTGTTTCAAGATGCTTTAATGCCATATTGACTTTTAAACTTTCCGCAGTTGACAATGAATAGCAATCATCTGCAATTTCAAAATAATTTGTAGCATCTCCCCAGTTTCGTGTAGGTGCAGAAAATTTTGGGAAATATTTATTCTTTGTAATATGAGGTAAAAGTGACATTGAATAACCAATTTCACGATCTAATAATTTTTCAATTTGAATCTTGTTTCTTGCGGCTTTGTATTCTGGGAGGTATCCTTTAATCAATTCCAAGACCTTTGGAAAATTTGCCGATAATACTAATTCATTTAATTCTTGCATAAAATATGATTTTTATTTATTGCTAAGCGAAAACTGTAACTCGAGTTTTGATTATGTTAGATATAAATTAGTCATAAAGGACATCTCACTCTTGATGGAATTCATTAATTTCAGCTCTTTAATATAAATTTTAGATTAGTTCTAATTAGGATGTTTGCATATATCAAATGCTTATTTATTATTTATATGAATTATCTGTAAGCGAACTGAACTAATAAAATTATCCACTAACATCTGAATTGAATGTTTATTTTCCTCAGTAACTACAAGTGTTTCTGAATCACAATCAGTTAAAAACTTGTAGAGTTGCGAAAAGGGTTCTTGAAGATTATTAAGAAATAATTTTTTCTTTTTACACAGCGAAATACTATTCGTAAATCTTGAAATTTTATTCTGAATCGAATTTAAGGAATCAATACTCTGACCTATTTCAATGTTAGTTGAATCTATCCTTTGTTCTATTTGTTCTATTTCTTTTTCAAGGCCAATTAAATCCTTAATTAAGAACTCCTTGATATATCGCTGTTCGGTAAAAGCTTTGGAAATATGGTAACCAACAAGAATTGTAACTAATGATGAAATTATTAACGAAATAATATCAAATGGATCAATACTTGTGCTTAGATTTATATTAGAAAACCAATTTAAATTATATATAAACCGCGCAAAAATATCTATTAATATGAGTACACAAATCGCAAATACTATCGTTAACTTATTCCCCATATTTCATTTTTTAAATATTCTAGATTCCATTTAAATGCTAGGGTATGAAATATTAGTGTATCATTAACTTTCTTTACTCCAAATGTTCTTGCTAATTCACCAAAAGATTGGTCCAAGAAAGAACTACCATATCCTCTAGCACCATCCATATAAATATGAAGTTTTACTTCTTTTTCAATTGCTTCTTCAAATTTAATTTTGAGATGTTCTTTATAAAACTTTTCACCAGAATTTGGACCAAGAGATTCCCAGCGTCCACCTAGTTTTGGACTGAAATCAATTGCTATATCTATTTTAACTTCTTCCATCTTTTAAAATTATCACTATTTAAAGTCCAACTAAAATAAGTCCCTTGAAAATTTGCACATTTTTTTGCAATAATTCTTCCTTCATTATCACAAAGCAAAGATACTCTATTTGAGACTATCTGCAAGTCACTTATAAAGCCTTGCCTAACCATATCCAACAATTGGGGTAATCCTCGTCCTCTATTTTCTTTTTTAGTAGATGAACCAAGTAATCCACTTAATGAATCAACCACAATTTTCTTATCTGATAAAAAACGATATCTCAGTGGTAACTTAGCTTTTCTATGAGATTTTGCTATACCTATTCCCATATCTACAAAAGTATATTTTCTTGTTCTAGTTCCTTTATCTAGTTCATGAGTCATCCACCAATTTATATCTTTTTGCTTAATTCCATGTTCAACAGCATTAGCGATTATTTCAATTAAAAAATCATAAAATGGGTTATAATAGTCTTTAAATCCTATTTTTTTTAATGTCGTCACCTCTGAATCAATAAAATCCACATCAATATATGATTCTTTTTCTGATGATTGACTTTCATTTAAAACATCTGCATCAAAGAGTTCTTTTTTAAAATGACTAACACCTGTTAATTCTCGCAAATACTTTTTTGCTTGGTTATTCTTTGGTAAATTACCAAATCTGTAGATGTTTTTTTTAAATAAAAAAGCCTTTTCCATTTGAGCATGTAATATCAGAACATCTCCTTTGCTCGTGTTTTCAATATTGGAAAAATCCAATGCAATTTTCTTGTTATTTTTAGATGTTAAATAGTTAATTGACTCAATTACCTCATTGATCAATTCACCTTCAATCTTAAACTCGGCTGGAAATTTAATAACTTTCATTTAGATTTCATTTATTTCCTTTTCAACCAACTTATAACTATCCTTTACTTCCTCTCCCATGTAGAAATCCAGTAAGTCTTTTTTTGTAAGCGTCCCAGTTTGAAGGAATTTCTCTAAATATTTTTGATTGAATTCCATTAACAGATTTGATTTCTCAATCTGCTTCAGAATATCTTTATTGTTGTCAATGTTCTTTTGTACCAATGATTTAATAGCAGTAATCTCATTGATGGTACGAATTATTCGATTTATTATCGCTGATAGGATTTCTTTATCCAACTCAATTTCTTTCGCATTGACAGCAATATCACGCGCTAACATATAAGCAATGGCCAGATTAGAATAATCTCCTTTTTGCGAATCGATGATGGCGATAAAACCAATTTCAGGAATAAAGCCTACATTCTCGCAGAATTTCAAGATAGAATTGTCTACCAATGAGCGATCAAAAACGATTAAGCTCACCTTTGAATTTCGGTTGGCGTTTGCTTCTATCAATTGACTCCAAGCCGTATCCGTTTTGCGAATAAATACTTCTTTGTCTTCAATATTGCCAAGTTTTACGCTTTTATCAAACTTACATTCAATAGTTATTTTTAAATCTTCCTTGCCTTCAATTTCACAGATGATATCTCCTGTTTTGTTTTTCGTTAATTCCCCCGCTGCATTCCCTGTTAGCAAGGCACGATCCTTTAGTTTTTTGTCTTTGAAATATTGATTCAAATACTCTGCAATATCATCTTCTGCTAACGTTCCTTTGATGGATGTTTTGTAGAAGAGTTCCTTTTTCATCTCAAAAATCATCTTCAAACTCTCCAATTCTGTCCCTAATTCGTTTTTGGTTTTCGCTAAAAACGATGATAACCGATCTTCCATCATGGCCAGTACGCCGATGTAAATCGCTCGAACCAATTTATCATCTCGCTCATTCGCAGGAAGGTTATTAAAGTAATTAAATACAATTTCATTATCGAGTTCAAAAGCAGAGACTTCGACACGTTTAAGTTGTTGGTTTATTTTTAGTGTTGCCATTTTAATTATTTAAAATATTTTTGGTGTAAAGAATAATAGGAACCTTATCTATATCGTCATGAGACAAATTTGGATAAAGTACATTTTTCCAATACTCATTTGCATTATAAGGTTTACCATCTGAGGACTTTAAAGTACTAGGGTATTGAAGCCTTGATGGAACAGTAGTGTCTTGATGGGCAGGTTCAAAAGTTGTTAAATGCAATTGAAATAAACCTGGATTATAATTATTTAGAGAATAATCAGAGACAAATTGATCATAAATACTCCCTTGAATTCCATTCGTGAAAATTGGTAAATTATTCGAGTCAAAGCCAGCTTGAATGGCTGCATCAGTATCACATATTACATGATATTTAATACAAAATTTTGAAAAAATCTTTTGATAGAATGGAATATTTGTCACAGTTCCACAATTTACAATAAAAACATCTTTCTTATGTTTTAACTCCATTAGTAATCCACGAAGTATAATCTCTTCGGTTGAACCTTCGATTAGAATAACTTCATCTGCATAAAAAGATTCACAAATATGAGGGTTGAACCTAAGCAGTTCGTTCATCTCTTGCTTTAATTCTTCCTTAGTTTTGATCAGTTTTGATTGTTTGAGAAATTCATCATTGATTTGGTGAAGAGTTGTAGTAGTATTCTTTCTAACCATCCTTACTAAAGATGACTTCTCTTTAGTAATATCAATCATCTGAGGTGAATGCGAAGCACAAAGAACTTGATATGGAGAATTGGATTCGCTTACCTTATAAATTAGACTTCTGAGTTGTTTCATTAATTTTGGATGTAAAAACAACTCTGGTTCTTCAAATAAAACTAAATAATCTTTTTTGTTTTCTTCTCGTGTAAATTCTTCAGCAATATCTTTCATTAAAAGCAACGAAAAAATTGCTGATCTAATCGCTCCATGTCCAATTGTGTCATAGCCTGATGGAATTGCCTCATTCGATTCACCATTGGAATCTTGCTTTTCAAAATGAATCGTAAATTGTTTTCCAAGCGAATTTTCAGTCCATTTGACTTTATCCTTTTCACCTAATTCAATCTTAGTATCTGGAAACAGTTCTTGAAAGTGTTTATTGACTTCTAATTTGTAATCTTGTATAGATTTCGGGTTATATATTTTATCTTGTAATTCTTTAATCTTTTCCTGCGCAGCAAGCAACTCTTCACGTTCTTTATCTTTAAGATTTTCTGCCGCTTTTGCCTTTAAAACTTCATTGACTATTGTTTCAACCTCTTGTTCGCTTGGCATGGCTTTTATAAAAATTGGAGTTGGTAATGCAGCTTGAAAAACAGTGTCAAGACCTATTCCTCCATAATTTTTGGGTATCCAATTACTTGATTTATTATCCCAAGTAAAGTTTTCGGGCTTATTAATTGTAATAGTTTTAGCGCTAGTGGCACTTATTACTCTTCTGATACGTAATAGATTATTATCATATAGCCAATCTTTAAGACCTTTTTCCTTGTTTTTAATTGAATCTTTCTTGAAGTCGAATTCTTCTATTTCAAGGACTATTTCAAATTCAATTTGCAAATTATGATCTCTTTGAAAAAAATCATCAATGGTTAATGACGTATTCTTAAAGAAGGTTTCATAAGCTTTCAAAAAGCTTGATTTACCAACATTATTTTGTCCAAGAATAAAAATAGTGTTGGAGTCTCTAAATTCAATAGTATTTTGTTCTAGTCCACCATTTATACCTCTAAAATTATTTACTGCAAATGATATAATTCTCATACTTCAATAATTAATTGATTCGTTCATAATGATAACTATCTTTGATATGCTGTGCGAGATATTTACCATGCGAAGATGCTTTCATTATCCCATCGTAATCATAAATTGGTACATCAAAATAATGATAGATTGATCCATCGTTAAACTGGATTTCCAAAGTTTCATTTTCCATATCATATCCAATTGATCGGATGTTTGTTGATTGTACTGCTGTTCTGTCCATAGGTTTTAGTTTATTTAGTTATAGATTAATTTCCTTTTTAGTTGTTACTTGAACTTTGGTTATTTTGGAGAGTACAATTTCTTTTGAATCACTTCTCTTTTTCTAAATTATCACTTGCTATTTGTAAATAAAACTCCTTCAAAGTCATCCAATTGTTGTGTATATACTGCAACTGGAATTGAATGTACGCCTATCTGGTAAGCAGAAATTGTTCTATGCCTACCATCTGTAAAAATATAGTTCTTTGTATTTTGTTGAAATGAAATTTCAGGTGGATCTATAAATAGACTTTGTTCCCACCTCTCAATAATTTCAACAAAACGAAAATCATTGATATCGTCTGAAATTAGACTTTCCGGGTTTAAGCTAATGAAATCTGACTTGAGTATTAATTTTTTAATATCCACAGTTATTATTGAAGTAGTTTTATCTTCTAAACCGAAATAGATACCGGAACTGTATATCTTATTTTTGGTAGTCGTATCGGTCCATAATGGCTTTATTGCGGATAATTCAGTTTGGGACATGTTTTTAACACGTAAATATCTCAATTGATCAAGTTTAGAGTAATCCTCAAGACAGATTTTCATAGTCATAGTATCAGTGATACTAAGGTAAATAATATTTTCAATATTATTGAGGAATTTCGATGTAATGGAATATTTAAGCTTAGATAAATTGCGATTCAAATTAATTCCTTACACCAATTCTTACACCATAAAAACAAAAAACCCTCATAATCAATTGATTATGAGGGTTTCTAGTACTCGAAGCGGGACTTGAACCCGCACGCCCCAAAGAGCACAGGATTTTAAGTCCGGCGTGTCTACCAATTCCACCATTCGAGCATTTGATTCATCGGACAGATGAATCTGGTATATTTTTCGAGCGGATCTAAATTATCTTTTCAAACAATTATTCCCAGCTCTTGTGAGCAGGAGACGGGATTAATTAAAATTGAACCCTTTCCCTTTCATTCTGAGCGGGAGACGGGATTCGAACCCGCGACCCCAACCTTGGCAAGGTTGTGCTCTACCAACTGAGCTACTCTCGCTTATGTATTTCAAATTTCCGTGCATCGTTTTGCAACGGGCGACAAATGTAATAAGTTATTTTTAATTATAGAATAAAAAAAGATGAAAAAATGTTTAGAATGATTGATTCTATTGATTGTAAGCAAAGTGTGATTGTTTAAGTGGTTGATTTTAGTTGAGATAAATTCAAGAAGCTGTTGCCTCCAATAGGAATTGTATTGAGCGAATCGAATGGTAAATTCCAAGATTAACAGCTGAAATTTGGTCGTTCGCAACAAAAAACGAGCATTTCGCAACAAATTTCACCAAGAATCAGAGAAATAGTCGAACTTTGTAATATGTATGAATTTCATTATTCAAACAGAAATAAGTTTACTACTATCACTGAAAAAAGAATAGTCTCACCACTATCCGCGTATAAAAGCAAGTCAATTCTTTGATTTGCTTTTATACTTTAAAGATCATCCGCCAGTCAATTTCTTGATTTCATTCAACTTCATTAAAGCTTCCACAGGAGTCAATGTGTTAATATCAATTGAAACGAGTTCATCATGAATTTGCTCTAATACAGGATCATTGAGTTGAAAGAAACTCAGTTGCATGGAATCATCTTGTTCAGTTGCTTGTAGTTTGGCGTTTTTTGTTGATTTGCTCGATTTCCCACCTTCCAGGTCATGTGATTTTTCCAATGTGCTCAAAATTTGTGTTGCACGTTTCAATACACTTTGTGGCATTCCAGCTAATTTCGCAACATGAATTCCAAATGAATGCTCACTTCCACCTTCAACTAGCTTTCTCAAAAACAAAATTTTGCTTCCAATTTCTTTGACAGAAACATTGAAGTTCTTGATGCGTGAGAATTGTTTCGTCATTTCATTCAATTCATGGTAATGTGTCGCAAACAAGGTCTTGCTTTTTGCTTTTGGATGCTCATGCAAGTATTCTGCGATGGCCCAAGCAATGGAAATTCCATCATAAGTGCTCGTTCCTCGACCAATTTCATCCAATAATACCAAACTTCTGTCTGATAAGTTGTTCAAAATACTTGCTGTCTCGTTCATTTCAACCATGAAAGTGGATTCACCTGAAGAAATGTTATCTGATGCTCCAACGCGTGTAAAAACTTTATCAACCAATCCCAAAGTTGCCTCGGCAGCAGGAACAAAACTTCCCATTTGGGCCATTAATGAAATCAACGCGGTTTGACGTAAAATCGCACTTTTACCACTCATGTTTGGTCCAGTAATCATGATGATTTGTTGATTGTCTTTGTCCAAAAAAACATCATTGGCAATGTACTGTTCACCTGCAATTAATTTTTGTTCAATAACCGGATGACGCCCAGATTTGATTGCGATTTCATATCCCTTTGTAATCGTAGGTTTTGTATAATTATGTGCTTTTGCAACAGATGAAAATGCTAACAAGCAATCCAATTGTGCAATTAAAAAAGCGTTGTATTGAATTGGTTGAATGTAATCCGCCATGGCATAGATCAAATCTTGGTACAATTTGCTTTCAATGGCATGGATTTTATCTTCAGCACCTAAAATTTTTGTTTCGTATTCCTTTAATTCTTCCGTAATGTAGCGTTCTGCATTGACAAGCGTTTGCTTGCGAATCCATTCTTCGGGAACTTTGTCTTTGTGAGAATTACGAACTTCTAAATAGTACCCAAAAACGTTGTTGAACGCGACTTTCAAACTTGGAATTCCAGTGCGTTCAATTTCTCTTGTTTGTAGTTGCTCCAAGTAATCTTTGCCTGAAAAAGCAATGGAACGTAAATCATCCAGTTCTTGGTTGATACCTGAATTGATAATCATTCCTTTACCAACTTGAATCGCTGGATCTTCCACCAAAGTTGTAGCAATCAATTCAATCAATTTTTCACAGGCCTGTAGTTGATCAGAAATTTTGTCAATCAACACTACACCTGATTTGTTCAACAATGCCTTTATTGGAGCTATCTGCAACAGTGTTCTTTTCAATTGAATCACTTCCTTAGGATTCGCTTTGCCAACAGCAACTTTTGAAATTAGTCGTTCAATATCACCAATGTCGTTTAAGCGTTGACCAAGTTCATAGTTGATGTCTTCCGATTTTATCAAATACTCCACCGCATCCAATCGCTCTTGAATTGGGTCCTGGTGTTTGAGTGGCAAGACTATCCATCGCTTCATCATTCTTCCTCCCATTGGAGTATAAGTATGATCCAGAATATCACTCAAAGTAGTTGCATTTTCGTGTGGTGAACTGATGAGCTCTAGATTACGAACCGTGAAACGGTCCAACCAAACATATTTGTCTTCTTCAATTCTTGCAACAGAAGTGACATGTCCTAAACGATCGTTTTGTGTTTCAGATAAATAGTGAAGAATGGCTCCTGCTGCAATGATTCCGCTTTCTTGGTTTTCAATGCCAAAGCCTTTGAGTGACTTCGTTCCAAAATGGGTTGTTAAATGTTCCGTTGCGAAATCGGCGGTAAAAACCCAATCTTCTAGACGAAAATGGTAATATTTCTTACCCAATAATTCGTCGTATTCTTTGGTTTTATTTTTTTGAAAAATGATTTCTTTTGGCTCAAAACCTTGCACCAATTTATCAATGTATTCATCGTTTCCTTGTGCCACTAAAAATTCACCTGTCGATACATCAATGAAAGCAATTCCGTGTTCTCCCTTTGTAAAATGGATGGCACATAAGAAGTTGTTTTTCTTTTGCTCTAATACTTGGTCACTAAATGAGACTCCTGGAGTTACTAATTCAGTCACACCACGTTTCACAATCGTTTTGGTCATTTTGGGATCTTCCAATTGATCGCAAATTGCTACTCTTTGTCCAGCACGAACCAGTTTCGGTAAATAAGTATCGATTGAATGGTGAGGAAATCCAGCTAATTCAATTTCAGAAGGTGAACCAGCACCACGTTTTGTTAAAACAATCCCTAATATTTTGGAAGCTTTGATGGCATCTTCCCCAAATGTTTCATAAAAATCACCAACCCGAAAAAGCAACATTGCTTGTGGATGCTTTGCTTTAATCTGATTGTATTGTTTCATCAAGGGCGTTTCGCTTGCCAATTTTTCTGATTTCTTCGCCAATTTGAATGATTTTATGATTTTTGTTGGATAAAAGTAAGGAAATTTAGACGTTAAGAGTCAAGACAGCAAGAATCAGGACTCAATTTTTTTAGTTTCATGAAATATTGTTGCCTTTTTCATTTATTGGTGTAATGTGAATTTTTCTCAGGACATTGATTGCGTATAATTTCTTGGGATATTAGTAAGTTTGACATTGAAATCAATAAATTTGTGGGATTCCAAAGTTAAGTCCTACTATCTTGACTCCTGTAGTCTTAAAGTCTAAAATAATGAATAAAAAACTAAAATTGTGGGAACTCGATCGAGTTACGGAAGAAGAATTTAAGCAACAGGATAAATTTCCATTGATCGTAATCTTAAACGACATTCGTAGCTTGAACAATATTGGATCATTTTTTAGGACATCTGACGCCTTTAACATTGAGAAACTTTATTTATGCGGAATCACAGCTACACCTCCGCATCGTGAAATCAATAAAACGGCAATTGGCGCAACAGATTCAGTGGAATGGGAGCATCGTGAATCAATCGTTGAATTGGTCAAAGAATTGCACGCTTCTAATGTCCACGTCTGTTCCATTGAACAAGCGGAAAAAACAACCCTTTTGCAGAATGTTTCTCAATTGCCTGGAGAAAAATTTGCGCTGGTTTTTGGAAACGAAGTGAATGGTGTAGATCAAGAGGTCATCGATTTGTCGGATTCCATCATTGAAATTCCTCAATTTGGAACGAAGCACAGTTTGAATGTTTCTGTGTGCGCAGGAATTGTGATGTGGGAATTTGCGAAGCGATTCATCTAAGTGTTTTTAATTTGGAAATTTGATTGCATCTTTGTGATTAGACATTCGTTCACTTTGAAACCCGTTCTTATGAAGCAATTTATTCTACTGATCTTTATTAGTTTCTCATTCGTTGGAATCTCACAATCAAATGACCTCAAGTATTTAGATTCAACAGATTTAAACCTTATAGTCACGAATGCAATCAAACAGGAATATGCGATTCAATACCCAATTTTTAGAGCTTATCCATTTGCCGATGAACGTGGTCCTCATTTACTTGTTCTAACAGAAAGATTGGATAAAAATAATGATAGCATTGTTGCCTTTTGTTTTGGAGTAAGTAATGAAGGAGCGATTGAGAAATTGGAATGGAAAATCACCGATTTTATTGAAGAACATAAGGAAAACATACATACTGAGGAAACTTCAATTTGGTTTTGGACCAAGTTTTTACGTTTGGATGATATCGATCGTAACGGAACGATTGATCCAATAGTAGTTTATGGAACCTCTGCAGATAATGGAATTGATGATGGTCGATTGAAAATCTTAGTGTTTCTGAACGGTCAAAAAATAGGTATTCGCCATCAAAATAGTCCAATGGACTTTGGTCGCTTTACGAAAGTGGATGCCTCTTTTTATGAATTATCATTGAGCGGTCAATCAAAAGTGAAAGATTTGATGAAGGAGATTTCTGACGCAAACAAAGTAATTTTTCCTGCTGGCTGGGAAGAGGCAATGAATGCTCATAAATTGAGTTTCGATGAACATTAACGGTCGATTGATTACTTCTGTTAGAGCGGTTTATGGAGAATACAGCAATGGAGTAGGTTGGACATTCAATAAAAAATCCCTACTCTTTTTACAGAATAGGGATGAACTAAAACATATATGAAAACTACTTAAATATTACATTGATTATTTGTATTTCATTGCGTTTGAGCAATCCACGGGAACAATAAGTGTTGATTCCCAACTAAAGTAAGTTTTACCGTAAGTAGAACCATTGTAATCTTGGCGAAGTGCAATTTCTTCCCATCGACAAGTACCATCTTTATCTTTCATAACAGCAATTCCCGAAATATTGCGACCTATGATTACTCCAAAGCTATTTCTTAGAATGTTCCAGTCAGATCCAGTAATAAAAGCGTATTGAACTTCTTGCTGCCATCTTCCTTGAGCCCATTGTTTGGTCAATGTTGTAGCTTCTGTTTTAAGTGTCCCTGTGTTCATTGCACTTGCTGCTGGCATTGGTTTTTCTGCCGCTCGCAACGCATCTGTGAATTTACAATAACTTACGGCACGTTGACCTGCAAGTTCTTCTAATTCGGAAATGTGACTCAACAAATATTCCATTCTTTTTTGATCTTTCCCCAAAAGAACGTAGCGTTTCGTTTGATTGTCTAATTCAGCTTGTGTGCCTCCTCTTCTTTCTGGTTCCGAACAACCGTTTTTAGTTCCAAACCAATAAGAGTAATTCACCATATACAATCCATCTTCTAGTTTTGAGAGACTCGAACGTAAAACTTTCACACTATTCATGTTATCAGCCGACATTAAACCAAGTGCATTCAAGTTCCCACTTTTAAATGCTTTGATCATACGAGCTCCGTCGAAATAAAATTTATCAAACTTTGTATCAGTGATATATGCCTTGAGAGTATTATCGGATTGATCTAAGTGTAAGTATACAGCTTTGGCACTTTTTCCATCAATTTCACGGTTGGTTGAACTGATGCTAACCAATTCAGAGAAGTAATAAAGTCCAGCAACACCGTATTCGTCTTGAAGATTTAAATTAGGAACAGGCAATGTATTCGCCGCCATCTTAGCCATTTCGGCATCTTTTTTAGCTTTTGCTAGCATTGCTTCAAACCCATCAAATGTGCCTTGGTACTTTGCTTGTTGCTCTTCAGCTGTGAGTGTTTTAGCCTGTTTTTTGTCTTCGTGACCAGCAACTACAACTTGGTATTTGCTTCCATCATTGTTAAAGAGTGAAATTACTTGGCCATCAATGATGATTCCTTTCTTTTGCTTTCCATCAAAATAACCCACTGCGCCTGATCCGAAATCGACTTTCAAATCTCCTTCATAGGTTTTTGAACAACTTAGATTACTAAGAGTGAACTTAGCAGAGGCATCGGTTTTTTCAACACTGATTTTTTTTCCAAGATCCGCAACACCACTTGAACATCCAACATTTACTGCTTGACTTAATGTATAGTCAGTAGTTTTTTGTGCATTGACAATTGGCGTTGCAATGATTGATAAATAAAGAATTAATTTTTTCATGATTGGTTGGTTTTAATTTTTGATGAATCGAGTAGTTGCTCCGTATTCTGTTTTCACAATATAAATACCATAAGTTAATGAATCTGTAGTTATTTGATTCTTGCCTTTTAAAAGTTGATGTTTTAATACGATTTTCCCTGAAGCATCTGCGATTTCAATGTTCATGTTCGTTTCAGTCTCGATAGTTAATAAGGAATTTACTGGATTAGGAAATAAATCAAAGGAGTTTTGAGATGTAATTTCATTGACACCTGAAGTTGTATTATTCCATACCAATCGGCCTAATGAACTTTCAGAGTATAAGTTTTGTTGATAGAAAACTGATATGAGTCCATTGTATACAAATTCGTTGGTCAATGGGGAGCTACCTTCAACAATGATTAACTCATTTATTTCAGTTGGATCTCCAGTCTTGTATAGGTAGCCGTTTGTTCCGACCGATGTATTCATCACTCCCGCATTACTGATTTCTACGATAAAAGATTTTACGTTTCCTGGGCTACCATTTGCCATTTCGCTACCCGTTGCACTTAAATAAAATTTGCTGGTTCCGTCAAAATCAATATCTGTAAATCTCCAATTGTAAAAGTCTAATCCAAAATGATCATTAAATGTTCCATTGATGGCAAAGGTATTATCAGCGGTACCATTAGATGTTAAACGAGTTACACGTCCTCGATGAGGAAATGAATTTCCATTATCTTCTGTAGTATAACCAGCAACAAAAATGGAATTTCCATCAAGTAATAATTTGGATATGATATCTTGTTGGAGACTGGAATTAGTCTGAGAATTCCAAGAAACATCTGCAATACCATCACCACCACCGTATGAATTGTCCAAAGCAAGATTATTCAATTTCAAAACACGAGCGGCGTCGTTATATGTCCCATTGCCTGCATTGTATGTATAAGCATTGTCAGCAATGAAAACATCTTGATTATTTGTAACAATGATATCCGAAATACTAGAAGACATATTGGTTGGGTTATTTGTAACATTGTAATCTGTATGACTTAATCCTCCTGCTGTAATTTCCATCACTCCAACATTAAATGGAAATGTACCATTTGAACTAGTAGAGTAAGCTAACAAAATTCCTGTCCCATAAACGGAACCTTTTGCTGCGAAGAGATTTGTGCCACCTGCAACAGGAATATCATACACACCAGTAGTGCCCCAATCATTATTTACTGCACTTGTGTGAGTGGTGGGATTATAATCAAATGAAAGTACTTGAATGTATCTTTCATTTCCATTGAATTTGTTTCGGACAACAAAGAGTTCATTATTCTCATTTATAAATACATCAGAAATAGTAACATATTCTATCATTCCACCTGACTGCAACGTTTGGTTGAATACAATAAGTTCATTAATAGAACCATTTGCTTCTACTTTTTTTACTATTACTTGAGAACTAACTTCCCATGCGGAATTATAGTAATTGACAAAATACATATAGGTATTAGGCGCAATTTCTTTCATGCGACCATAAGTGTACAAGAACTCATTTAATGGATTGTTTATATTGCTTTCCCTATGTGAAATATCACCGTTAAACGAGCTGTCAAACTCTAAATCTAATTGACCTTGCGAGTTAAAGACATTTATCATCACAAGAATAAATACAGAAATTTTCATTTTTTTG